>Ga0134124_10003508_pt1 | contig 12633 bp, 11 predicted proteins | sample KB304_FD_96880 | JGI IMG/M metagenome (GOLD analysis project Ga0134124, IMG submission 96880) | Terrestrial soil microbial communities without Nitrogen fertilizer from Kellogg Biological Station, Michigan, USA - KB3-0-4 | ecosystem: Environmental > Terrestrial > Soil > Unclassified ... | reverse complement strand
CACTGGTAGAGGTAATACGGCCGGATCCGGTTCTCGACGAGCGTGTGGACGAGGGAGCGCTGGATATGGACGCAGTCGTTCACGCCGGCCAGCAGGACGCTCTGGTTGCCGACCGGCAGGCCGGCCTTCGTCAGCTTGTCGACCGCCCGCGAGACCTCCGGCGTGATCTCGTTGGGGTGGTTGAAGTGGAGGTTGATCCAGAGCGGGTGGTACTGCTCCAGCATCGCGCACAGCTCGTCGTCGATCCGCTGGGGCAGGAAGACCGGCACGCGCGAGCCGATCCGGATGATCTCGATGTGGGGGATCTCGCGCAGGCCGCGCAGGATCGACTCGAACAGCTTCGGGGCGAGGGTCAGGCCGTCGCCGCCGGAGATCAGCACGTCGCGGACCTGCGGGGTCCGGCGAAGGTAATCGAGCTGGGCCTCGTGGTCCTTGCGGTTGAAGTTCTGGGTCGGGTCGCCGACGATCCGGCTCCGCGTGCAGTACCGGCAATAGCTCGCGCACTGGGTCGTGACGAGCATCAGGACGCGATCCGGATAGCGATGAACGAGGCCGGGCACCGGGGAGTGGCGGTCCTCGGCGAGCGAGTCCTCCATCATCGCGGTGAAGGCCTGCTGCTCGCGCCCGAGCGGGATCACCTGGCGGCGGATCGGGTCATTCGGGTCGTCGGGGTCGATCAGGCTGATGAAGTAGGGCGTGATGTCGACGCGGAACTTGTCCTTGGCCGACAGGCCCTCGCGCTCGTCGTCGGTCAGGTTGAGGATCTGCTCGATCTCCTCGAGATCGTTGACCCGGTGGCTCAGCTGCCAGCGCCAGTCGTTCCACTTCTCGTCCGGGACGTCCTCCCAGATCGGCGCCCGGCGGCTGATCGCCGGCCGGCCGTCCGGCCCGAGCGCCTGGGCGGGGTCGCGGCGATTGACGAACGGCAGCTCCGCGGCGGCTCGCTCCGCCGCCTGGTGGGCAACCGCGGTCTTGATCTCGTCGGCGTCCAACTCGGGCGGCCTCCTGGTGCGCATCGATCGTGGCCACGTGGCCGGAGACGCATAAAGTCTATGCAGTCTGCAAGTTCCGGCGATGATAGCGCGGCGCGCCGAGGGCGGTCCAGAGGCCCGAAGGTCCGCGCTACGGGTACCCGTCGACCTGGCAGCTCCAGTCGCGCTCGACGAAGCCGACGATCTCGCCGGTCCGGGCATCCACGAACACGAGGTGCGCTCGGGCCACCGGCAGGCTGCCCGGCTTTGTGTTGCCGCCGTCAGGGCTCGAAGCGGCGGCCGACGATCGCGCCCGCCGGGTTGACCTTCACCGAGCCGAGCATGTCGCGCTGGCCGCCCTCGCCGAGGCGGAACAGGCCGACGTCCCAGACGCCGTTCGCGAGCTCGACCGACGGGTTGATCCAGGTGTTCTCGGCGGCCGCCTCGACCCAGGCCGCGAACTGGGGATCCGCCAGGGCGGCGTCGATCGCAAGTCCCGGCGACAAGGGCGCCGGCCCGCCCGCGCCGCCGCCGCCGCCGCCATCGATCACGGTCGTCTCGATCGTGGCCATGATCGCCTTGGTGTCGAAGGCGTCGTTCGCGACCTGCCCCTGGATCCCGATGAAGGGGAACGCCCCGCTCACCGTGGCCGGGCCGACGGGGGCAGCGACGCCCTGGATCAGGCCGTCCCAGCCCGCCCGCATCGAGAGGGCCGCCCCGGCCGGGAGCTGCTCGATCCTCAGGCTCGCCGGGCAGGCGACGTCGTGTCCGAACTTCGACGCTTCCACGTAGCCGGCCGACGCCGGGTTGTCGAAGCGCGGATTGGCCAAGCCCATGGCGAGCGTCTTGAAGCGTCCGAGACGGCCCGGCCAGTCGTGCCCGGGATCGAACGCGGCGCGAACGTCGATCCCGATTCCGCCGGGATCGCCGCAGCCGCCGCCCGCCCAGCGCACGGCCGCCTGTCCCTGGTTCTCGATCCGGAGGTCGGCCCACGATGGTGCGCCGGATCGCGGCGGCCCCTCGAGCGTGAGCGTGACCCGGACGCCATCCCGGGTCACGTCAGCGACCACCGGCTCGGCCGAGGGAGTCGGGGCGATCGACGGGAACGAGACGTCCGACGAAGAGGGGCTGGCGGTTTGCGCGGCGCACCCGGCAGCGAGGAGGACCGCGGCGGCGCCAATCGCAAGCGGCGATCGGCGAGCCATCCGCACGCGCCTGGAGGTCATGAGCGCGGTGACGGCTCCGCATGCCGCGCGGTTCCGCGACCCCGTTCAGGCGCACGGCGAGGAGGCGGCAGGCTCCGCTCTGCTCGCGGCCGGGTTATTCCCCGATCACCGACCAGATGAAGCCCATCATGATGAAGAAGCCGGTGAACATCGCGATCAGGCCGATCCCGCCGTAGGGCGAGTTGGCGCCCTCGTGTGGGACGAGCTGCAAGCCGATCCCGAAGACGACGGCCCAGGCCAGGAACAGAAAGCCGAAGACGAACTTCGCGGTCGGCCGGGACATCAGCCGTCCGAGGCCCGACGGACCTTCGGACGAGAGCGCCGAGCGCAACAGGATCACCAGCATGAGAACGGAGATCGCGGTCGCGATGCCGAACTCGACCGGTCGCGAGAAGAAGATCGTGAAGAGCTGCACCGGGGCCCTCGCTGCGGCAGGCGAACGTGCGGGCAGATGCTACCAGATGGCCCGTCCCGTCCTGACCCCGCGAGCGCGGCTCGGAGGCGGCACGCGGTCGTGCGGCGCCGTCAGTCGAGGGGCGTCCCCGGGAACGCCGGGTGGGCGGCCGCGGCCGCCTCGGTCATCCGCTCGAAGTCGCGGATCGAGAACGCGCCGACCCACGGCGCCTCGAGGTTGACCACGGCGACGACGCCACCGGGCGGACCCACGGGCACCGTCAGGGACGATCGGGTCCGCCCGCCCGGGAAGGCCCGGTAATCCGGATCCATGGTGACGTCGGCGCACAGCGCCGCGAGCCCGGTCCGGTACACCCGGCCGCAGATGGAGCCCTCGAGCGGGACGATCCACTGGCCGACGATCACCTCGCCGGTGTCCTCACCGGCACCCCAGGCCTGGGCGGCCAGGCGCAGGCCGGCCGCGTTGTCGTCGGGGACGAAGACCGCCACGTGCTGCGTGGGCTGGTGCCGGGTCATCCGTGCGACGAGGTCCTCGGCCCATTCGGCGATGTCCGGGCCGATTCCGGTCGTCGTGGTCGTCAGCGTCGATCTCGCGCGGGCGCTCCCGTCGCGCTCCGTGGCGTCGATCGTGGTCTCTCCGATGGGTCTCGCCGAGCCCCCACAGCCAGGATGCGTATCTGCCTCCGTGTATAGCATGAGCGGCGCATGTCGACCTCCCCAAAAGGACGTAGCAGAACGTCCGCGCCCGCGATCAGGCGTGGTCCGCAGTCACCACCGCCTGCGGGAGGGGACGGTGGACCGTCGCGGGATCCCTTCGCCCGGCTCGGCCGATTCGCCGTCCGGCGGCGGCGGGCAATCGTCCTCGTCTGGGCGGTCATCCTCCTCGTGGCGATCCCGCTCGCTCCGCGGGTGGTCGGGGTCCTGCGGGCCGGCGGGTTCATTCTCGACGACCTCGAGTCGGCCCGGGCGAAGGCCGTCCTCCAGGCGGAGCTGGCGACGCCGCCGTCGGCCGTCGTGATCGTGTATCACAGCGACGACGCGACGGCCGGGACGCCGGCCTTCGAAACCGCCGCAGCGGCCGCCGTCGAGCGCGTGCCGGATGCTCCGTACGTCGTCCGGATCGTGCCCCACACGTTGAGCCCCCGTCAGGTCTCGATCGACGGCCACACGGCCTACGACATCGTCTTCCTGTCGATCGCCCCGGACGATTCGCCGGCCGCGCTGCCCGGGATCCGCGAGCGGCTCGTCCAGCCGCCCGGCCTCGACGTCCAGCTGGCCGGCGGCCCGGCGTTCTACGGCGACGTCCAGTCGGTCTCCGAATCCGACCTGCGCCGGAGCGAGGTCGTGTCCCTGCCGCTCGCTGCCCTCGCCCTCCTGCTCGTGTTCGGCTCGGTGGCCGCGGCGGCGTTGCCGCTCGTCGTCGGCGGCGCGGCGGTCGTCGTCGCGCTGGCAGCGATCTTCGTCGTCGGGAGCGTCACCCCGATGAGCATCTTCGTCCTCAACCTCGCGACGCTCCTCGGGCTGGGGCTCGGCGTCGACTACTCGCTGCTGATGACGAGCCGGTTCCGCGAGGAGATGGCGGCCCGGACGGCCGATCCGCCGGCCGAGCGCGTCGCGGGCGCGGTCGAGGCCACGGTCGAGACGGCCGGGCGGGCAGTGTTCTTCTCGGGCCTGACCGTGCTGCTCGGGCTGACCGGCCTCGTCCTGTTCGAGTTCATGATCCTGCGCTCGGTCGGGATCGCCGGCGCGATCGTCGTCCTCCTGGCGGCCTCGTCGGCGCTGACGCTGCTGCCGGCCCTGCTCGCGATCGTCGGCCCGCGCATCGATGCCCTGGCGATCCGCCGGGTCGTGCCTCGAGACGACCCGGACGGGCCGTGGGCCCGCTTGGCGCGCCGGGTCATGCGCCATCCCGTCGCCGTGCTCATCCCGACCCTCGGCGTCGTCCTCCTGCTCGGGTCCCCGTTCCTGCACGTCCGGTTCAACGCGCCGGACTCGACGATTCTGCCGGCCAGCGTTCCGTCGCGGGCCGCCTTCGATCGCCTCGCGGCCGCCTTCGGCGAGGGCGAGTTCGCCCCGATCGCCCTCGCGATCCGGACCAGCGGGCCCGCGACCTCGCCGAGCAACGTCGCGGCCCTCTACGAGTACTCGCGGCGTCTTGCCGCGGATCCCCGGATCCGGCGGATCGACTCGCTCGTCGATGTCGACCCGAGACTGCGCCGGGAGCAGTACCAGCTGCTGTACGCCGATCCGAACGGCCCGCGCGACCGGTTCGTCGCCACGACCCTCGCCGCGACGACCAGGGGCGACCTCACCGCGTTCACGATCACCACCCCGTTCGGCCCGAACCGCGACGAGGGCCGCGCCCTGGTCGCCGACCTCCGCGACCCCCGCGGACCGCTGGCCCCGCCGGCCGGGATGACCGTCCTCGTCGGCGGGGGCGCAGCCGACGTTGCGGACGTCGTCGGCAGGGTCGCCCAGGACTTTCCGCGGACGGGCCTGTTCATCGTCGTCACGACCTACCTCGTGCTGTTCCTGCTCCTGCGCTCTGTCGTCCTGCCGGCCAAGGCGCTGGTCATGAACACGCTGTCGATCGTGGCCAGCTTCGGCGCCCTCGTCTGGATCTTCCAGGACGGCAACCTGTCCGCCCTGCTCGGGTTCCAGCCGCTCGGGTTCGTCGAGACGACCCAGCCGGTCATCCTGTTCTGCGTCCTGTTCGGGTTGTCGATGGACTACGAGGTCTTCCTGCTATCGCGGATGAAGGAGCAGTGGGACCGGACCGCCGACAACCAGGAGGCGGTCGCCCGCGGCCTCGAGCGAAGCGGACGGATCGTGACCTCGGCCGCGCTGATCGTCGTGGTCGTGGCCGGCTCGTTCGCGTTCGCGGACATCGTCCTGATCAAGGCGCTCGGGATCGGCATGGCGATCGCGGTCGCCCTCGACGCGACGGTCGTCCGGGCGCTCCTCGTGCCGGCGACGATGCGCCTCCTCGGCCACTGGAACTGGTGGCTGCCCGCGGCGCTCCGGCGCGTGCCCCGGATCGAGACCGCGGGGATCGCCGGGCTGCTGGTGCTGGCGCTCGGCGCGGGCCCGCTTCTGGCCGGCTGCGCCGCGGCGGGGCCGCCGATCCTCGCCAATCCGGCGGCGCCCCATCCGTCACCGCCCGCCCTCACTCCGGCACCCTCGATCCCGGCCGATCCCCAGCCCGTCGTCCTGCCGGCCGACGACGCGCCGCATCACCGCCTCACCGAGTGGTGGTACTACACGGGCCATCTGAGGGCCGACGACGGACGCCGGTTCGGGTTCGAGGACGTGATCTTCCGGGCAGAGCGCGGCGGCTTTCCGGTGACCTGGGCCTCGCACCTCGCGATCACCGACGAGAGCGCAGGCGCCTTCCACTACGCGCAGCGGACCGAGATCGGCGCGCAGGTCGATCGAGGTGTTCCGGGTGCGACGGGCTTCGACCTGGCGATCGGCGACGGATCAGGCTCACCGCCGTGGACGATGACCGGCGCCAACGGCAGGGACGTCCTCGATGCGGCCTTCGCGCCCGCCGAGGCCGCCGCCGCCGGCAGCCCGAACGGGATCGGCATCGGCCTCAGCCTGGTCTCCACGAAGCCGGCCGCCCTCCACAACCGAATCGGCTGGATCGATTTCGGGGCCGGCGGCTCGTCGTACTACTACTCGCGGACCGCCATGGACGCGCGCGGCTCGGTCGTGGTCGACGGTGCCAGGATCGCGGTGACCGGGACCGCGTGGTTCGACCACCAGTGGGGCGATTTCATCACCGTCGGGGGCGGCGGCTGGGACTGGTTCGCGGTCAACCTCGCCGACGGCACCGACCTGACGCTGTCCCTGGTTCGCGATCGCGACGGCTCGTATCCGCTCGTGTACGGCACGCTCGTCGCCGCCGACGGGGCGACCACCCATCTGCCACAGGACGCGTTCACGGTCGAGGTCACCGCGCGCTGGACCAGCCCGGCGACGGGCGCCGACTACCCGGCCGGATGGCGCATCGCGATCCCGGGCCAGCGTCTGCAGATCGAGCTGGCCCCGACGGTCGCCGCCCAGGAGCTCGACACCCGGGCGACGACCGGCGTCATCTACTGGGAAGGTTCGCAGCGCGTCTCGGCGACCCGCGCCGGCCAGCCGCTCGGCGGCGAGGCGTATGTCGAGCTGACGGGATACGCGGCCGCCGTCCGCTGACGTCGGCGCGGCGCGACTGTCAGGGGAGGCGCGATCGTCTGGCGAGGCGCGATCGATCAGGCCGGTTCAGGGCGCGCTCGGTGACGTGTCGGGCAGCTCCACGCCGGCCGAGCCGGCGGCAGTCCGGACCGCGGCGTCGAGCGTCGGCAGGCCGTCGAGGAGCTTGAGCATCGAGGTCGCGGCGGCCCGATATGCCGACCGGTTCTGGATCGATGCGACGAGGCCCGCCGCGGCGGTCTCGTGGACCTTGCCGTAGAACGTCGACAGGCGGCCACCGAGGGCGCTCGTCCCCGGCCACGCGGCGACCTGGACGGCGAGCTGCTGGCCGAACACCGAGTCCGCCGAGAGGGACCGCAGGATCTGGGCGATCGCGGACGAATCGATGACCCGCGCACCGACGGCCGCGCGCAGGCCGGCCGCGGCGTCGGTGAGCCGCGCGTTCGTGCCGACGACCTGGATGAGCGCCGAGCGGGTGATCGGCGGGATCCCACCCGGATCGGTCGGGGCCGTGGCGGTCGGAGCGGCGGTCGTGGTCGCGCTCGGCTTCGGCGTGCCGGTCGCGGTGCCGGTGCCATTCGAGCCGGTCAGCGGCCCGGCGCTCGGCACTGCGCCAACCGCAGCTGTCGCCGGCCCGGCACGCGTGAGGCCGAACGCAAGCCCGCCGCCGGCGCCGGCGAGGAGACCGACCGCCAGTCCGAGCACGACGAACGCCGACGCCTTGCCGAGCGCGACGCCGCGCACGAGGCGCAACCCGCACCCGGGACAGCGATGGGCGCCGAGGGCGAGCGGGCGGGAGCAGGACGGGCACGAGAAGATCGTCTGGCCGATCTCGCCGATCGCGATCGAAGTCGGCGGCGCAGGCATCGGCTCCGAATCGGCGCTCCTGCCAGGCGATCGCCGGCGCGGCCGGCGAGCGGCATCGACTGTCATTCGGGTCCGGCCTCCCTCGCAGGCGTGACGACCGCGATGTTCGGCGGCAAGGTGCCGTCGGGTGGAGTGTCGTGGACGTGGGTGCGGCGGGGCGTCCACCGAAGGTCCCGGCGCGGTCCGTACGTTCGGCGGCCGGAGTCGTGAAACCTTCGGCGCGCTCGCTGTCTCAATCTGGTACCGCCCACCTTTCGTCAGGCTCAACGGAGACATCGATGAGCGCACGACCCACGACGGATCCCCGGTCCGACACCCTGCGTCGCGGTGCAGGATCGGGCCCAGACCCCTTGCCGCCTCGCCGAGGCGGGCGGTCCGGGCGGATCGGCGGCGGCATGTTCCTGATGGCCATCGGCGTCGTCGGTCTCGTGCTCGTCGTCGCGACGGACCAGATCGTGCCGGCCAGTTCCGACCATCAGGCCCAGCTCCGGGTCTGGCTCGCCTCGCGGGCGGCGGGCCTGCTCAGTCTCATCCTGCTTGCTGTCCAGATCGTCGTCGGCCTGATCCTGAGCCATCCCGTCAACAAGACGACCTGGAAGCTCTCGAAGCGCCTGTTCCCGTGGCACGAGAATGTCTGGCTGTTCGTCCTCGTCTTCCTCGGCGCCCACATCGTCAGCATCGTCATCGACCCGTACGCGGGAGTCGGGATCGGCGGGGCGTTCATTCCGGGCCTGTCGAGCTATCGCAGCGCGCCCGTCGCGGTCGGGACACTCGCTCTCTACGGGCTGCTCGTGACCGGACTCACCGCGCGCTACACGAAGCTCCTGCCGGCCGGCGCCTGGTTGACGATCCATCGGGTCGGGATCGTCGTGTTCGTCCTCGGCTGGATGCACGGGCTCCTCGCCGGCACCGATTCGATGGCGCTCATCGGGCTATACACGCTGCTCGGCTGTGCCGTCGGCGGGGCTGCGGTCTATCGCTACTGGGTCGTCCGACAGGGTCGCCCTTCGTTCGCGACCTCGCTCCCGGAGGGTTCATCATGAACGTCGGTCACCGCGTTCGGCGCGGTCTCGTCGTGGTCGGAGTGGTCGGCAGCCTGCTCGTCGGCGCCGCGTCGATCCGGGCCGCAGCAGCCTGGACGGCGGCGTCCGCGCCACTCGCCATCTCCCCCGCTTCGGCCGAGAGCCTGTCCGCGCGCCTGGCGGACGAGGAGGCTCGCTCCGCGGCGCTCCAGGCGCAACTCGACGAGCTTCGGGCCGGCGCAGCCGACCTGACCGGGGCGCTCGATGTCGCCCGGACGAGGATCTCGACCGATGCAGCCACGGCGGCCGCCCTGCGCACCCGCCTTGCGACGGCAACGACCCGCCTCGCAACCCTCGAGAAGTCGCTGGCCAGGGCCCGGGCCGCCGCGGGGTCGCGCAACGCAGGCGGCTCCACGCGGGCGCCGACCCAGGCGCCGACGCATGAGGTCGACGACGGGGGCGAGACCGATGGCTGAAGCAATCCGGCCACCGAGCAGCGCGCCTGCGATCGTCCGCCGATCCGTCGGGCTCGCTGTCCTGCCGAGCCTGCCACCGCACGTCGGGACGATGTTCGGCCTGTCGATTGCCGGGTACGGTCTCGCCCTGGCCGTGGTCACCGGGCTCCAGGCGGCGAGTGAAGCCGCGATCAACGCGGATCGCACGCCGCTGGCGGGGACGATCGAGGCGATCGCCGCGCGCCATGATCGGCTCGAGGGCAGCCTTCGCGGCGCGTCTGATGCCTACGCGGCCGCAGCTGCCAGCTACCAGTCGATGGCTGACCGCCTCTCCGACGTCGATGACGGGCTTGCCTCGCTCGCTGCCTCCGTCAAGGCGGTGGACGGTGCGTCGAAGGCCCTCCCTGCGTCCGTCGCGCTCCCGCCCGTCGTCCGCTCGGTCCGCACGGCTGTTCGGGCCGTCTCCCATGCGACGACCGGAGGCTCTGCGGCGCCCTGACGAACGCTTATCCGGGTTCGCGTCGAACGACAACGGGCCCGAGCCCGTTCACCACGCTCCGGACCGGCTCGCCCGCCACCGCCCGGCGGACGTTGTCGCTGACGAGGGAGAAGATCCGGCTCATGGCCTGGCTGGTCGTTGCGGCGGCATGACTGGATAGGAGGATCCGGTCCGATCGGCGAAGCGGCGAGTCGTCCGGCAGCGGTTCACGCTCGAAGACGTCGACCGCCGCGCCGCGCAACCGGCCCGTCTCGACGGCGCCGAGCAGCGCGAGATGGTCGACGACCCCGCCGCGCGATGCATCGATGACGATCGCGCCGCGCGGAAGCTCCTCGAGGATCGCCGAATCGATGAGCCCGCGGGTCTCGGGGACCAGCGACACGTTGACGACGAGCACGTCCGAGCGAGCCGCCAGCTCCGGCAGGCGCATCCAGGTCGCCCCGCCCTCGTCCTCGGCCGAGCGCCGGTGGCGCGTCCAGTAGCCGACGTCGCAGCCGATCGCCCCGAACAGCGCCGCGACCCGGCTGCCGACCGCCCCGAACCCGACGACGCCGACCCGAAGGCCGGCGATCTCGGTCGCCCCGCGCTCCGGCAGCTCGAATTGCGGCCAGTCGCCGGCCCGGACGCGGCCGTCGACCCAGGCGAGCGAGCGCGCCACCGCGAGGGCCGCACCGAGGCACCACTCCGCGACGGACGGGGCGTTGAGGCCGGCGGTGTTGGCGACCACGACGCCGGCGGCCGTCAGCGCCTCGAGATCGACGTTGTCGAGACCGACGCTCGGCGACATCAGGAACGCCAGCCGCTCGGCGACGGCGACCTCGACCGCATCGACCCGGAGCGCGCCCGACCAGTCGGAGACGACGATGTCGGCCTCACCGATCGCGGACCGGACGGCTTCCGGCGTTCGCTCGGCCGGGAAGGAGACGCGAAGCCCGGGGATCCCGTCGAACCACGCCTCGACCCGCTCGGGCGGGACCGGCGCGAGCGACAGGAGCCGCCAGTCGGCCGTCTCGTCGGTCGGAGCTGTGCGCGGCTCGCGGCCGTCAGCCGGTGACGAACTCGCCGCCATCGACCGAGATGATGTTGCCGCTGATCCAGTCCGAATCCGTCGCGCTCAGGGTCACGATCGCGTCGGCCACGTCCTGGGTCGTCGTCATCCGGCCGTGCGGGTTGCGGGCGAGCGTGACGTCGATCATCCGCTGGTTCTCCGGGATCTTCCGGAGAGCCGGGGTGTCGGTGACGCCGGCCCGGATCGAGTTGGCCGCGATCCCCGTCCCGAGACGGGCGAACTCCATCGCCAGCTGGCGGATGTGCGACTCCATCGCGGCTTTCGCGCCGGACACCACGCCGTACGACGGAACGACCCGGCTCGTTCCCTCGGACGTCATCGCGTAGATCTTCGAGCCACGATCCAGGAAGCCGCCGCGGTACAGGTCCTGGACCCAGTAGACGAGGCTGTTGGCCATCACGTCCTGGGTCATCTCCATCTTCTTGCGGTCGACCGCGTCCTTCGGGTCGTCCGCGAGGAAGGGCACGAGCGACCCGAACGCGAGCGAGTGCATGACGACCCGGACATACGGCTTCCGGCCGGCCGCCTCGCTCTCGTCGAAGCGGGACCGGAGCTGGGCGAGCGCGCCGGCGCGCTTCTCGTCGTCGGCCGCGTTCATGTTGACGAACAGGGCCTCGCTTCCGGCAGCGGCGATCCCGGCCTTGACCTCCTCGACATGGGCCAGCGCGGCGCGGAAGTCGAGATGGATGCCGGCGATCCTGTAGCCGGCCGCGGCGAGGGCCAGGGAGGTCGCCTCGCCCATGCCGCTCGAGGCGCCGAGGATGAGCGCCCAGCGCTCGCGATCGTCCGTCATCGGAGTCCTCCGGGTGAGCCGGCCGCGAACGGCGCGGGTTGGCGCTGACAGGATCGCCGGCCCGGTCAACGGTCGGGACGGCTCGCCGAGGTCGCTCGCGAGCGGCCCGCCGAGTCTAGCAGCGGCCCGGGTCGCGACTGGGCGGGTTCGGTGCAGTCGTGCAGGCGCCGCGGGCGTCGCGAGGTCGCGGGAGCGCCCCCGCCGGAGTGACTCGCGCGTCCGAAGGCGACGGATCCAGGCGGCCCTTCAGGCGCAACGGCCTGTCACCCGGGAGTCCACCGGACCGATCGATCGGGACCGATCGGCAGGTACGCTGTGTCCGCCGTGGCCGAGTTGAAGACCGAACAGATCGTCGCCCTGCTCGCCCCGATCGTGATCATCCAGATCGGGTTGATGATCGCGGCCCTGTACGACCTCGAGAAGGAGGAGCGTCGGGTCCGGGGCGGAAGCAAGCTCGTGTGGGCGCTCGTCATCGTGTTCGTCAACGTCGTCGGTCCGCTCGTCTACCTCATCGCCGGGCGGGAGGAGGCGTGACCGCGGCCGTGTCCGCTCCGAGCGCGACGCCAGCCGAGGCGGTCGTCCATGAAGAGGTCGCGATTCGCGCCCGCGGACTGGCGAAGCGCTTCGGGCCGATCGTCGCCCTGGACGGCCTCGATCTGGACGTGCCGGCCGGCTCGATCTTCGGCCTGCTCGGCCCGAACGGCGCCGGCAAGACCACGACGATCCGGATCCTGACCGGGCTTGCCCGGCCGTCGGCGGGCACGGCGACCGTCGCGGGCGTCGAGGTCGGGCTTGACCGACCGGAGCTGCGCCGTCGCCTCGGGTACCTCGACCAGGATCCGCGGTTCTACCCGTGGATGCGGGGTCGGGAGCTCCTCGAGCTGGTCGGCCGGCTCGTCGGCCTCGAGGGCGCGGACCTGCGCGAGCGCGTGAGCTCGATGCTCGAGCGGACCGGGCTCGCGGACGTCGCAGGCCGTCGGATCGGCGGCTATTCGGGCGGCATGCGCCAACGCCTCGGCATCGCCCAGGCGCTCCTGGACCGGCCGGCCGTCGTGTTCCTCGACGAGCCGGTCAGCTCGCTCGATCCCGAGGGCCGGCGCGACGTCCTCGAGCTGAT
>Ga0134124_10003507_pt1 | contig 12634 bp, 10 predicted proteins | sample KB304_FD_96880 | JGI IMG/M metagenome (GOLD analysis project Ga0134124, IMG submission 96880) | Terrestrial soil microbial communities without Nitrogen fertilizer from Kellogg Biological Station, Michigan, USA - KB3-0-4 | ecosystem: Environmental > Terrestrial > Soil > Unclassified ... | reverse complement strand
TTTTTGGCCGGACGCGCCGAAGCAACCTCGGTTTGGGGCTCGATAACAGCCATTTCCCAGCCTTGGCCGGACCGCCTCACCACCACGCCGCCCGCTGAGATTTCCCGAACCATGGCCCCCAAGCTAACAGGAATGCGGGAGTTAGTCATTGGGGCGCCATCTTCCCGAAGGTAACGCTGAGGGGCTGACCGACGTGTCTGGAACTATTGTCTCGGAGCTGGCATCTTAGTTGCTATGTAGGGCTGGGGTTGCGGGGAGAAATGAGGCTCCGGTGAAGAGTCTGGGCAAGATTATTCGCACCGTACAGGCCTTCGGACGCGGCTTGTCAGCCCTGTCCGGGCCAGAGCAGGCGCCTTCCGGCATTGGACTGGCCTTGGGTGGCGGCTTTGCTCGCGGCATCGCCCATATCGGAGTCCTGAAAGTTCTCGAAGAAGAGAATATTCCTGTAAGCCTGGTGGCTGGCACCAGCGTCGGCGCGCTCATCGGCGCAGCCTATTGCAGCGGCGTCACAATCGCTGAGCTGGAACACATGTCCACCCGGGTGCGCTTCAAGGACTTTGCCCGCTGGACACTGTCACGTTACGGTTTCGCCAGCAACGAACGCATGATCAAGTTTCTCAGCAGCATTCTCAAGGTCAAGACCTTCGAAGAATTGCGGATTCCCCTGGCGGTGACCGCCACGGACTTTTCCACCGGCGCGGGTGTCGTCTTTCACTCCGGCCCGCTGGTTGACCCGGTGCGCGCCAGTTGTGCCTATCCGGGAATGTTCCTCCCAGTTAAAATCCGCGGACGCCTATTGGTGGATGGCATGCTGGCCCACGCCGTTCCCACGGTTCCCTTGCGCGAGATGGGTGCGCAAAACGTGCTCGCAGTCCATCTCCGAGGGACCTGGACGAACGCCGGTGGCGGCCCGCGACATCTGTTCGACGTGATTGGTCAATGCTTCGCGATTGCGCAGGAGATGAACTGCGAAGTGTGGAAAGCGGCCGCCGACCTGGTCATCGATCCTGATGTTAACGGATTCAAGTACGACGATTTCGAACGCTCTGCCGAGCTGATTCATTCCGGCGAAACCGCGATGCGCGCAGCTCTGCCAGAAGTTCGAAAGTGGCTGCCACAACCCGAAGCCGATCGAAAGCCTCAGTCCGTCAGCATCAACCAACCAGCCACAGCCCCGGCAAAGTAGTTTCAACCTGGAAGCACTACCGCCTGTACGTGGACTGTGGTTGCTGAGAGCTGATTGCTGAGCGACTACTTCATCACCCCGCGCGAGGCAATCCCAATATTGTCGCGTGAAGTGTTCTTCACCAGATACATCATCTCATCGGCCTGGCGAATGATTTCGCGTGGCGTCTTGGCATCATGCGGATAGGTCGCCACCCCCATCGACGCGCGCACGTTCAGATTCAGTCCTTCTTCCTGGCAGAACATGCTGGTGCGAAGGCTGTCGCGCAGGCGTTTCGCCACAGTCAGCGCGGCATCCTTTCCGGTCTGCGGCAGCAGAACGACGAATTCATCTCCACCATAGCGAAAGGCATAGTCAATCAATCGCAGCTGCGCTTTGATCAGGTAGCCGATCTCCATCAGCAGTTTGCTTCCGACCAGGTGCCCGTGGGTGTCGTTGACCTGTTTGAAGTGGTCGAGATCGATGAACAGCACGGTGAACTCATAGCCGTAGCGCGCTGAGCGATAAACTTCGGTCTCCAAAGTCTTGTATAGGTGGCGCGCGTTGTAGAGGCCGGTGCAATCGTCTGTGATGGTGAGTTCCTGGATCTTCTCGACCGCGCGCGCGTTTTCGATGGCAATCGCGGCGTAATCACAGATCGATTGCAGAAAAAATGATTCCTGGTCGGTGAAGTGCTCCATGCTGACATTGACTAGTTGAATGACGCCCAGGACGCGCAGCTTGGAGCGTAGGGGAACGCAGATGATGGAGCGCGTCTCCCACTGCGTCATCTCATCAATACGCTTGGCGAAGCGAGAATCGGTGTACACGTCAGGCACAACCACGCGCTCGCCATGTTTCGCCACCCATCCGGCGATACCTTCGCCTACTTTGAGCCGGACATTCTTTAGTGCCTCGGATGCTTTCCCTACGGCAATGGCGAAATAGAGTTCGTCGCGTTCTTCATCCACCATCAGCAACGACCAGTTATCCGGACGGAAGTATTCCGCCATTTTTTCCATGATGGTCTGCAGGATGGAGTCCAGATCGAGAGACGAAGTGAGGGCCTTGGCCACATCATGGAAGATGCCCAGTTCTTGAACCTTACGGTCGGCGGCAGCCTTCGTCATTAACTGCGGTCCTCGATGCGGGCAGGAAGTGTTGAAATTATATGGGCCGCGTAAAGCGACGGCAATCAACCTTAGTAACCTGAACCCCTGACGCCACGTACTCAAGGACGGGGTTTAGCGTGCCGACCGCGGCTTGCTGGTTTAACAATGCGGTTCTCTCCTACCCCAAATTCATAGGTCTGGAGGCCCTTAATTAACATATATTTATCTTCAGCTTACTCTTATTCTTTGATGCGGCCAGCGGTAGTCGTGGGCGGCAGGAAGACGGCCAGTGGAATCCTTTGGGGCACGGTTAAAACGGGAGCGGGAACAACGCAAGATCTCGCTAGACGACATCTCTGTCGCAACCAAGATCGGTACCCGTTTCCTCGTCGCCCTCGAGGAGGAGCACTTCGACCAGCTTCCCGGCGGTATCTTCAACAAAGGGTTCGTCCGCGCCTACGCCCGCCACCTTGGCATCGACGAAAATCAAGCCATTGCCGACTTCGTGGCCGCCAGTGCTCCCAGCCTGCCCGAGATCCCGCCCGAGGAGACGCCAGTGCTGGCAGCCATGGCGGTTAGGGTGCCGGAAAGCAAAAAGAAGAGTCGCAGTAACGACGGCATCCCGTGGGGTATCGTAGCGGCGGGACTTCTGATTACCGCCTTTGGCTTCGCGCTCTGGGGCTTTCATTCGCGGGAGAAGCCAGCTCCGAGGGTTCCGGTTTCACCGACTGGCCAGACCGAGCCAGCCTCGCCAAACACAATCAGCGCGGCCTCCCAGCCAGTGCCGGCCGGCGCCTCGGCTGGCACTCCGGAAGCTGCGACTCCCGGTTCCGCTCCCCTATCGAACGCAGGAGTCTTCACTGTTCTTATCAGAGCGCGCGAGGATTCCTGGGTCAGTATCACAGCGGATGGCAAACCGGTCATCCAGGACACTCTTATCGCGGCGGCGGAAAAATCGGTCGAAGCCCGCAACCAGATCGTGATCAAAACCGGCAATGTGGCCGCCCTGGATATCTCGTTCAACGGAAAACAGCTGGCGCCGCAAGGCCACGAAAATCAAGTAAAGACTCTTACCTTTGATATCAATGGACTTCGGCCCTGAGCGGCCAAGGCCGCCTTTTGCCATTCGCCGCCCTGTAACTACCTCCTGGATGTCAACGGTCGCCGGTGGCTGTCAATCTTCCCCTCCCAGGTCCAAAATCGTTGCTTCGCACTGCCTTCTCTGGTAACTTATTACAGTCCGCAAGGTGCTCATTCGTAGGCTGTTGCGTTCTGACCCTCCCGCCAGGTCGTAAAGTCCAGATCGCTGAAGGAGAAACTAATTGTCATCCCGTAACCGCTATCTTTTTACGTCCGAATCGGTGACCGAAGGCCACCCGGACAAGATTGCCGACCAGATTTCTGATGCTATTCTCGACGCTTGCCTGACCGAAGACCCGTCCAGCCGCGTGGCCTGCGAGACTTTGACCGCTACCGGCCTGGTCGTCATCGCGGGCGAAATCACGACCAAGGCTTACGTGGATTTCCAGTCGCTGGTGCGAGGCACGATCGCCGCCATCGGCTACAACAACGCGCTTTACGGCTTCGACTCCAACACCTGCGCTGTCATTTCGAGCATCAACAAACAGTCCGGCGATATCGCCATGGGCGTGGACACCGGCGGCGCCGGCGACCAGGGCATGATGTTCGGCTATGCCTGCAACGAAACTCCCGAGTTGATGCCCACTCCGATTTCCCTGGCTCATAAATTGTGCATGCGACTTTCTGATGTTCGCAAGCACGGCCGCCTTCCTTATCTGCGTCCCGACGGCAAGTCGCAGGTGACGGTCGAATATGACAAAAACTACAAGCCCGTTCGCGTGGACGCAGTTGTAATTTCCACCCAGCACTCGGAGAACGTAGGCAACGAAGAACTCCGCAGCGACATTCTGAAGCACGTCATCCAGGCCACCATCCCCGCGCAGTTGCTCGACGAAGACACCAAGTACCACATCAATCCCACCGGACGTTTTGTGATCGGCGGCCCCATGGGCGATACCGGTCTGACCGGGCGCAAAATTATCGTGGACACCTACGGCGGGATGGGACGTCACGGTGGCGGCGCTTTCAGCGGCAAAGATCCGACCAAGGTCGATCGCTCTGCCGCCTACATGGCGCGGCACATCGCGAAGAACATCGTGGCAGCCGGCTTGGCGGACCGTTGTGAGGTCCAGCTCGCCTACGCCATCGGCGTGGCCGAACCCGTAAGCATACTGGTCGACACGTTCGGCACCTGCAAAGTGGATCCCGACACGATTCCCGATCTGGTGCGGGCCAATTTCCAGCTGACCCCGAAGGGCATTATCGAGTCGCTCAGGCTGCGCCGCCCGATTTACTGTAAGACTGCGGCGTACGGACACTTTGGCCGTAACGATCCCGATTTTACCTGGGAAGCCACGGACAAGGCTGCCAAGCTGGCCAGCGACGCAGGTCTGCGCGAGCCTGCGGGCGCCCGCAAGTAAAGCTTTAACCACCAAGGCCACGAGGCTCCACGAAGAGCACCGAGGAAGTTGATTTTCCTTCGGGTTACGGAGCATGCCCTGAGCGAAGTCGAAGGGTGTCCTTAGTGATTTAATGATTTAGGTCTAATAAGTTCCAACAGGAGATGTATGTCGACGACACCTACGCAATTGAATTGTGATGTGAAGAGCCTGGACTTTGCCGACCTCGGCAAAAAGCGGATTGACTGGGCCAACCAGTCGATGAAGGTCCTGCAGATCATCCGCAAGGAATTCATCAAGAACCAGCCCTTGAAGGGCATCCGCATTTCGGCCTGCCTGCACGTCACCGCCGAAACCGCGAACCTGGCCATCTGCTTGCGGGACGGCGGCGCCGATGTTGTGCTGTGCGCCTCCAATCCTCTCTCCACGCAGGATGACGTGGCCGCTAGCCTGGTGCGTGATCACAACATTCCGGTCTTCGCCATCAAGGGCGAGGACAACGACACTTATTACAGCCACATCCTTGCCGCCATCGACCACAAGCCCCAGATCACCATGGACGACGGCGCCGACCTCGTCACCCTGCTGCACACCAAGCGCCAGGACGCGCTCGAAGGCGTAATGGGCGGCACCGAAGAAACCACGACGGGCGTGATTCGCCTGCGCGCCATGGCCAAAGACGGCGTACTGCGTTTCCCCATCATCGCGGTCAACGACGCCGACACCAAGCACTTGTTCGACAACCGCTATGGAACGGGACAGTCGACAATCGATGGCATCATCCGCGCCACGAACTTCCTGTTGGCTGGCTCGAAGTTCGTGGTCGCCGGCTACGGCTGGTGCGGACGAGGCTTGGCCAGCCGCGCTCGCGGCGCCGGCGCCGAGGTCATCGTCACCGAGGTCGACCCCACGAAGGCGCTCGAAGCACACATGGATGGCTTCCGTGTCATGTCCATGACCGAAGCCGCCAAACTCGGCGATGTGTTCTGCACCGTCACCGGCAACAAGAGCGTGCTGACGAAAGAGCACTTCGAAGTCATGAAAGACGGAGCCATCATCTCCAATTCCGGCCACTTCAACGTAGAGATCGACATCGTGGCCCTGGACAAAATGTCATCGTCCAAGCGCACCACCCGCAGCTCCGTCGAAGAATACTCGCTGCGCGACGGCCGCAAAATCAACCTGCTCGGCGAAGGCCGCCTGATCAACCTCGCCGCCGCCGAGGGACATCCACCGTCTGTGATGGACATGAGCTTCGCTGACCAGGCCCTCTCCGCCGAGTACATGGTGAAGAACTACAAGACGCTCGACAAGAAGGTCTACAAAGTTCCCGACGATCTCGACAAGCGAGTCGCCAAGCTGAAGCTGGAGTCGGTTGGAATCAAAATCGATAAATTGACGCCGGAGCAGGAAGAGTATCTGGCCGGCTGGAGTGAAGGAACATAACGCTGCGGGCACAATGGTTGTGTAGCCGCGCGCGACTCGCCCGCGATCTTCAGGCTCACTAGAGAGGGAGGCGTAAGCCGCCCTTCTCATTTGTTGGTTGCGGCTTCCGATTGCGCGCATCGAACCAGATATGCGGCGATTCTTAATCCCGATTGCGACTATGCTCCTGCTGACCTCGCTGGTCTATGCCGCGTCCGAGGTAAAAACGGCTGAGGTACTAGCGGTGAAAGCTTACGATCGCGGCCGCATCGCATTCTGGGAGGGCAGGGTTCCCATTTATGATGGCTATCCTTTCTTTGACATTACCCTCGTCCTCGATCAGAAGAAGTATGTAGTGCGATACGAAAGCATGACTGGGTATTACCCTTCGAGTTGGAAGGCTGGGCGCGATATCCAGGTTCGGCTGGGGAGCAAAGGAAAGATGTTCCTGCTCAACGGCGAAGAAGAAGTTCTGGCAACGATCTACAACGGCCATTTGCAGGACTGCGTGCCCTCAAGCGGACGGCCCACCAACATCGGTGCCGGTCCGCAAGTACCTTGCGACTGATGGCAGGCTTTTGCCTGCGCTTACTCGCGTCGTTTTCCGATGTGGTAAATTCGAAACATACTCATGAAAGACGTTGCGTCCCGGGCATTGAACGTGGCCGCGCTGCGCGGCGCATCCTACGCTGATGTGCGCCTGGCCGACGATCGTCACCGCGGCCTTACCACCAAAAACGGCAAAGTAGGTAGCGCGTCGGTAGCAGAGTCGTTCGGTTTCGGCGTGCGCGTGATCGCAGACGGCGCCTGGGGTTATGCCGCCTCGGATGATCTCTCCCGAGACGGCGTCGAAGCTACCGCAGCTCGCGCCGTTGAAATCGCCAAAGCGTCTGCGCGGGTCAAACAGCACGACATCCAGATGGCCGCGGAAAAACCGGTTACTGCCGAGTGGACTTCGCCATTCCAAATTGATCCCTTCACCACGTCGGTCGAACAGAACATTGAGCTGTTGCTGAAGATTGATTCCGAATTGCGCTCTGTGCCGGGCGTCACGCTGGCCGAAACCAACCTGAACTTCCGGCGCGAGGAGCAATGGTTTTTCTCATCTGAGGGTGCCGACATTCATCAGACGAAATACACCACCGGAACCGGGTACGCGGCCTATGCATTTGCCGGAAGCGAAATTCAGAAGCGATCGTATCCAAATTCCTACGGGGGGCAGTGGCAGAATAAAGGTTACGAACTGATCGAAGAATTGAAACTGGTTGAAAACGCCCGCCGGGTGGGGGAAGAAGCGGTCGCGTTGCTGACTGCCGACAAATGCCCCGAAGGTGTATTCAACATCATCCTCGACAGTTCGCAACTCGGCTTGCAGATCCACGAGTCAGTCGGCCATCCCATCGAGCTCGACCGGGTCCTCGGCATGGAGGCGAATTTTGCCGGGACATCTTTTCTAACGTTAGACAAGCTGCGCACTCTCCGCTATGGCAGCGACCTGGTAAACATTGTCGCGGATGCGCGCCAGGAGCACGGCCCCGGCCTCGGCACCTTTGCATTCGACGACGAAGGTGTTCCGGCACAATGCACGCCCATCATCACAAACGGCCTGTTCACCGGATATCTGAGTTCCCGTGAGACTGCCCACACCCTCGGCGCGACGCGCTCGGGTGGAACTTTACGCGCCGACGGATGGAACCACTTACCGATCATTCGGATGACCAACATCAGCATTCTCCCCGGTCAGAAGCCGCTGACGCGGGACCAACTCATCGCCTCCACCGAGGATGGCATTTACATGGAAACCAACCGCTCCTGGTCAATTGACGACAAGCGTTACAACTTCCAGTTCGGCTGCGAAGCCGGATGGGAAATCAAAAACGGCAAACGGACCCGCCTGTTGAAGAACCCGTCGTACAGCGGAATTACTACAGAATTCTGGAACTCGATGGATGCCATCTGCTCCCGCGATGAGTGGATTTTGTGGGGCACGCCGCATTGCGGAAAAGGACAGCCGCAACAGGTCATGGGCACGGGCCACGGCGCCGCCCCGGCGAGATTTGCCAAGGTCAAAGTGGGGACCGCATATAAGGGGACGTGAAGCAAAAGGGCGCACCGTCTCCTCTCTCCGTTTTTTGGAGAGCGAGCGCGGGGTCTTCGCTAAATGCTGACCAAAGACAAAGCCGCCGAGATTTTCGAGCAGATAAAAAAGCACTCGACCGCAGACGAGGTCGAAGCCATGATCTATGGCGGCAAGTTTGCTCTGACCCGCTTTGCCAACAACACCATCCATCAAAACGTGGCGGAGGAAAACTACTCGGTCTCGGTGCGGACGGCGTTCGATGGGCGTACCGCCCGGGCCACCACCAACAAATTCGACGGTGACAGCCTCAAGCGGGTTGTGCAGGCTTCGGAGAGCCTGGCCAAGGTGCAGCATCCTGATCCAGATTTGCTGTCTATGCCGGACGCGGGCGAGGGCGTCCGCGCCACACAAGCCAGGCCCAGCCGGCATTTTGCTCAGACTGCCGGGCTCACTCCCGAGGTGCGCGCCGATGGGGTCGAGAAGATTGTGCGGGTGGCGACCCGGCACAAACTCACCGCTGCCGGAATATTCTCTTCTTCGGAATCTGTGGAGGGAATCTTCAACTCGCGCGGGTTGAACGACTGGCACGCCCAGACCTCGTCCGAAATTTCCATCACGATGCTCGCGGCTGACTCTTCGGGATGGCAGAAGGCGAACTCGCCCGACGTAAGTCAGCTTGATTCCGCCGCTCTCGCGGAAATCTCGGCGCACAAGGCGATCGAGTCTGCCAGTCCGCGCGAAGTTCCGCCCGGCAAATACACAGTCATTCTGGAACCCGCCGCGGTACTCGATATGTCAGGCTTCATGTTCTGGGATTTCGGCGGCCTGTCCATCCTCGACCAGCGTTCGTTTTTGAACCAGCGTGTCGGCACTCAAATCTTCGGGTCGAACATCAACATCTGGGATGACGCCGCGCACCCCCTGCAGTCGGGCACGCCATTCGATGGCGAAGGCGTTCCTCGGGAACGAGTGCAATTGGTGGAGAACGGCATCGTCAAACGCCTGGTCTACGCGCGGGCCACGGCGGAAAAGATGAAGAAGTCGGAATTCAAGGACAGAGTCGGCCCCGTGGCGGCGACCGGACACGGCTTCTCGCTTCCCAACGAAATGGGAGAGGCTCCGATGAACATAGTCTTCGGCACCCCGCCGGACCCGAAGACGATCGAGCAGATGATTACATCCACGGAACGCGGCGTCCTGGTCACGCGTCTCTGGTATATCCGCGAAGTCGATCCTTACGAGAAGATTCTCACCGGCATGACCCGTGACGGCACCTTTTACGTCGAAGATGGTAAAGTGCGGCATGGCATTCTGAATTTCCGCTTCAACGAAAGCCTGATTCACATGCTTTCCAATGTGGAGGCGATGGGTACGCCGGTGCGAGCCAGCGGCGAAGAATCCTTCGATATGGTCGCGCCGCCGATGAAGGTGAAGGACTTTAACTTCACGGAAGTGACGAAGTTCTGACTTAGCTTGACAGTTGGCAGGTAGTGGTAACCGGGTTGAATCGCGTCCAAAGACCCATCTGTGAGGGCCAATTCTCGGTTACTCCGACACCGCAATCTCACTGCAATTCCATGATCCGCAAGGCTTTATCCCTACTAGTTCCATGACTTCCGTAACTTTTATCTGCTAGTTCCGGGGTGTAATCTGCACCACGTAATGTCGAACAATGGGCGATTTGCGGAGGACGGGAATCCCGGTGCCGGCGCAGCAGTTCGGAAAGAAAACTCGCCATCGGTGTCACCTGAAGCCGTGACTCGCGAGACCGCATCGACGAAAGCCAGCCGCGCGCGCTACTCCGACATGCAGAGCGCGGTGCGATTTCCCATCAAGTTGCCGATTTCAGTGAAATCGAAATTTGGCGCCAACGCAGCCGAGACCGAAAATATTTCCGCCAACGGCGTGCTCTTCCACGTGGATTCGGAAATGCCGATTGGTTCGATGGTGGACTTCACCATCTCGCTGCCCGCGGACGTAGTGGGATCCGAGGCCGATGTGCAGCTCGATTGCCGGGGCCGCGTAGTGCGAAATTTTGAAGAGGATGGCCGCCGCGGCGTCGGCGTCGTCATCGACGAATACCGTTTTGAACGCCGTTGAGGCCAGGGGACTGAAGGGCTAAGGAAAACGAATGGCAAGTACTTCCGCCAGCATGGAGATTGACGTCGAACAGCCGCACGATGTCGACGGCCATTTCATTCGCGTAATCGTGGCTGACACCCAAGCCATTTTCCGTGCCGGGCTGCGCAAGATCTTCGCCCTGGAAGACGATATCCGGGTGGTGGGACAATCCGAGACGCTCTCTCAGACGCTTTCCGCTGCCAAGAAATTTACCGCCGACGTCCTGATCTTCGAAGCCTCCCTGGCACAGAATCCCGTGGAAGCGGTTTCAGATCTGATCCGGCAAACTCCAAATCTCCGCATCGTGGTTGTCACCCCGGAGTCGAATCAGGAACTTACCCTCGAGCTGTTTCGTCGCGGTGTACACGGAATTGTTCCTCGCGACGTCGAGCCGGAACTGTTGGTCGACTGCCTGCGCAAAGTTTCGGAGGGCCACCCCTGGCTCGATAGCCGCGGCACCCGATGGGTGCTCGAGGCCTTTCGCACCCAGGGATCACGCCCGATGTCACCGCGGCCCAAGGTGCAGCTCACTCCGAAGGAATCGCTCATCGTCTCCTGCGTGACCCAGGGGATGAAGAACAAGGAAATCGCGCTGCGCGTCGGCACCACCGAACAGGTCGTCAAGAATTACTTGCGCAAGGTCTACGACAAACTGGGCGTGGCCGATCGCCTGGAACTGGCGTTGTTTTGCCTGCACAACCGCGTCCTGGACGGAAGTGTGAAAGTGCCAGCCGCCCCGGTGCCGTCCTCGGGAAATGGCAGCGCCCAGGAGTTGGTCCCCGCTAGCACGGAAACTGTCACAAAGCCTTCCTGATTTTCGGTCTTATTTTATCTGGATTCGCAAACGCTAGAACTCCAAGCGCGAAAAGCGTGGGCCTCGTATCTCCGTTCACCACAGAACGGCATCGGATTTGAAGGACTGACCGCCGAGTATATCCGCCAATTTGTGTCGCCCCAACTGTCGGAATGATGACAACTATAGTCGGAACATCGAATAGTGGTTTCAGTGAACGTAAGCGTTGATGGCGCGAATGGTTGCGTTTGCTCCTGTCGCCTTCAGACCTTTCTCGCACATGCGGCAGACTACGGCGTTCAATTCGTCTTGCGATGGGTCTTCGGGACTAACGCACATCGACAGCCGTGAATGCGTGCGTATACCAGCGCACGGTTGCTGGGCTGACGTTGTGAAGATACTGTCGTTCCCTGATAAACTGCTATGTCGTGCTTTGAGACTGGGCAGCATAATCCTCCATTAAGCGAAATCGCGCAGGCGTGGCTGATTTGAGGAACTTGCTGTAAGTCTTTGAGTTTACGGAGAGATGGCCGAGTGGCTGAAGGCGCACGCTTGGAAAGCGTGTTTACTCGAAAGGGTAACGTGGGTTCGAATCCCACTCTCTCCGCCACCCAGTCTAAACTGTAGAGAACCTGCCCCGCCTTTTGCCGCGAAATACGCAAAACATGCCCGTATTTCCTAATATTTCGTCCGCAAAGCGAACTGGAGAGAACGGACTGCTCGGGATCGAATGACGTCAATCTGCCGGCCTTTCTCCGGAGGACACATCCGCAGTCCGGTTTCAGGGAGGGCACCAGGCGAACGCAATGCGATCACAAACCGATGATGCGGCGAAAGGCGACTTGACTTGGTGAAGCTGCTGTCTGACGCTTCCCACAGGGGCGGTTCTCGTTAGTAATTTGACTGTTGACTTGCCGGCTAAAAGGGACGGCGTCGGGCCTTCGAGGAAAGAGATTGGTCGCTCGTTGTCGGAACCCCGGAACGCTCTGTGATTTCCGTAAGACGTGAAGTCGCTCCAGAGTCCAACGGAATGCGGCGACCAGCGGGCGCATGAGAGGCATTGCCGTCGGAACTGCCTTCTTGAAGAACGGATGGTGCCGGAGGTAGGATGATGCAGCCCGTTCGGAGAAACTCCTACATTGATGAGCATCAATAACAGCCTTTTGACCAGAGTCCCCGTCTGGCAAGGCTTTTCAGGCAGAAATGCGAATGAGGCGAAGTACATACCATCCTTGTTTTCAAGTATTTGGGAGAAGTTCCGAGTGTTGCACGTCCGGGTGGTTGCTCATCGCACATAGCAATGGTCCAAACCTCGTGACCATATTTACCACAAAGCCATATTCTCCACCTTGACAGAGAATAGTTCGATGCCGCAAACTTGACATGTATGCAATGGACTGAGCCGCAATTTGAGGAAATCTCCTTGGGCTGTGAGATCAACTCTTACGCCTGCGCGGA
>Ga0134124_10003506_pt1 | contig 12640 bp, 22 predicted proteins | sample KB304_FD_96880 | JGI IMG/M metagenome (GOLD analysis project Ga0134124, IMG submission 96880) | Terrestrial soil microbial communities without Nitrogen fertilizer from Kellogg Biological Station, Michigan, USA - KB3-0-4 | ecosystem: Environmental > Terrestrial > Soil > Unclassified ... | reverse complement strand
GTCGAGAGCGCGGATTCCACTGGCGTGGATGCCTGGTACGCCTGGAGTAAGGTCCACTATGCGCTCACGGCCATCGACAAAGCCTGCTCGGCGATGGACCTTATCGAAGTCGCCATCGACGACGCTCTACCAGAGGGTGAGGTGGACGTTGTCGAGTAATCATCCCTTCAGGGCAAAGCGCGCCTTCATGGTCGGCGTCGTAGCCGTCCTATTTGCCGTGCGCGCCGCGCGAGGCGCAGACATCTGGCTGAACGTACTGTCGGCAAGCGGCACCATCTTCGTGCTGCTGTTCATCTGGCAGTGGCAAGACAAGCGCGCCGGGGGCGACCGTGAGTGAGAGGAAGAAATCCGGCGTGCACAAGGTACAAATCCTGTGCCTCTCAGTCTGGCAGCTTCCCCAGGGCCTACCAGGTTCGGAGATACGGCAGTGCGGCGAGTGCGGCGGGTCCGTGTGGCTGTCGGCGCGGCACGTAGAGTCAAAGACCACCTCCCAGTTGATCTGCGACGCGTGCGTCATCGCGTCGACGGACAACCAACTGGAGCTGCGAGTTGACGACGCGGCCGTAGACTCAGTCTCGAAGCGCTTAGGCCGGCCCTGTACCCGCGAGGAGCTACTCAACATCGCCAGGGACGAACTTGTCGAAGGCATGATGTCGCGAAAGCGTCGCTCGTGAAGCCCTGCACAGAAATCGGCCACCAGTGGGAGGCCTGGCTCCCGTATGACGAGCACGTCGTCGAGGCCGGCGTGACGGACGGCCTCCGCTACCACCGCTCTTGCCGAGTGCTCGGCTGCAGCGCTGAGCAGCGCGCGGAGGATCTCGCGCCCATCGGCAGGCAGGACGAGCGCAATTTCACCGACCAGCCTCCGGCCGTGCACATCCTCGTGCGCGGCTGGCCGCTCTGCAAGTTCGCGTACCCGAAGGTCCCCGGCGAGTGGCCCGCCGGCCACCGCTGGATCAGCCTGCCGGAGCGCAACGGCGTGCCCGCGAAGGACCGCTGCGAGGACTGCTACCGACGGGCCAGCAAGTTTGTGTGGCCAGAGGAGGCCGATGACTAGGGGCTATTGGAAAGAAGCGCCGGAACGCGAGCCCCTATCGGGGGACCAGCTTGTAACCACCGTGATACTCGCGCTTGGGCTCGATTCGCAACCGCCCCTCCTGTAGCTCCCACAGGACGCGTGCGTCGCGATCGATATACTCCAACACTGCCCGTCGGCAGGACTCCCTCGCCTCTCCAGAACTGTACTCGAAGCTCAGCACGCGCTTTCCGACCCGTGTCGCCAGCATCGTCATCTTCCGCAGGGGCTCGGGATCCGGGGTCTCGCTGTATCGCGGCCACTCCGGGACGGCCGTGTCGGTCGCGTGGCGGTAGTGGAGCAGCTTGCCGGCGTACTCGAAGCTCTCTTCGCGCTCGCCCATCAGGTCACCCCCTCCTATGCTGCCCCGCGTCCGGGCAGGTCGCAAAGTGCGAGGTGTGCAGCGGTCGCCGGAGTCTGCGGTCTTCGTCGGTGGCCACCCACGCCTTGCCATTCACGTACGCCATGTTCCCGTTGCCGGACGGCTTCTCATCGAGAGGCATCGGCTTACCCGACCGCGTCTCTGCCCAGATGACGGGCGCCTCGCAAGTGCGGCACTTCGCCATGTTTCACATCCTCATGCGGGCTGCGAGTTGCTCACCCAGGGACTCCACCTCGGCGCGAACGTAGCGCTGATCCCGATACTGCTGCCAGGGCAACACCACTTCGGGGTGCAGCGCATTGGTGATCAACCATGGAGCAAAGTCCCACGCGTGCATGCAATCGAAGCCAAACCACCAGACATTGTCCGGCTCGCCTGGCTCGGCTACGTGGCACACCTCGCCGCGGCAAGGGCCGGCGAAGTTAACGCCGCCGTGCGCTCTCAGATCGGCGTCGCCAAAGGCCAGACCGTGCAGTGGGTGACCTGGCGGAACTGCCGCGTAACCGCACCATGCGCCCGACGTGTTGCGCACCATGAGGAGCGGCCAGCCGGTCACCTGGTGGCGCCACTCGACGCGATTGGGCTCGTCATCCCACGGGCCCGTCGGCCAACGCAGGCGACGGCCCCCGGTATCGTCCGGGGTCTTGTCGCCCTCTTGCCGGCGACGAAGCTCTAACAGAAGCACACGGAGTTCGCTGCTAAGCGCTCGACCCAATAGCGTCTCGCGCGGCCGGCCACAGAAGCGGCAGCGCCCAGGAGCCCCTAGCGGTCCAGGACAGCTCGGAGTCGTTTTCATACGGGGTCTCCTTTGCACTCATCGGCCCTTGAGCGCGAGAAAGATCGCAGCGTCCATCGGCACGGATTCCCCGTGGTCTGGATGCCGCCAGTACCACCAGTCGCCCAGGTTCAGCCGCCCCGAGGCGCCCACGCGCCGCCGGGACCAGCCCTCCTCCTTGAGCATGTCGCTGAACCGGTTGTACAGATCGCAGGCCGCCTTGACCTGATCGATCGCGACCCGGTCATCCGTCACCACCCGAGCGGGACGGACCAGATCAGAATCGATACCCACGGCTCGCAGCCCTCGCGAACAGGTCTCCCAGGCGTTCGAGCCAACCCGTTCCGCCATTGTCCACTTGGCCGCCGCCGACCACGACACGTTCGCCGCGCGCGCCAGGTCCGCAGTGGTTAGGTTCTGACTGGCAAGCAACTCGAGAATCCGCTTTCCCTCGTGCCCCAAAGAACTCACCGTCTCCCCCTCGTCTACTGGCTCGGTCGGCGGGTCAGCAGCACCGCGCCGAGCGCAGCGCACGCCATGAACAAGGACATCCAGACGTCCCCTGTGAGCGCCACGCGCAAGCCGAACAGGAAAAACGCTACGCCGACGATCAAAGCGTCCTGGGTCCACGGGCGGCGCATCAGTTCGCCTCGAGCGCCCGGCGAAGCTCGTCGTGCAGCCGAGCGGCCAGGTGAAGGTCCCCCCGCGCCCGCGAATTCAGGCAACACACCCGGTGGATGGCTTCCCTGGTCTCCATCGACATTCGGCCCCAAACGGCACGGACGGTGTGCATGGTCTCCGAGTCGTCAGGGAAGGGCTTCCCCGTCCTCAGATCAATCAGCACCAACTCGCACTCCGTGCAGCCGTCGGAGAACCTCGTGTCGCTGGCATCCATACCAGCGACCTTACTGCATTGCCGGTCGCTGACCAATACCGTGATCGCCTTATTGCCACCATCTAGGGCAACAACCTGATTGAGAAATCCTCGGTACGGGGTAGAGTTCCGCGGGCATGACCGGCACCGAGCGACTCCAGGCTGCGGAAACCTTCATCCGATCGGGCGACTGCGCCTGTCCGTTTGCCAGATCCGTATCAACGCATCCGCTGGAGCTATCGACGGCGCCGCGGTTCGATCGAAAGAAGATCCTTCGGCCCATGAGGGCCTTCTCGCCGACGCAAGGCTTGTCTCCGGCGCACGTGCTTCTCGCCGTCTCGAGCGAGGAGCCGGGCGAGCACCGGCAGACCAAGGAGTGGGCAGTCGAGGCGTTCCTGGTGTTGAACCTCGTCGCGGCTATCGTCTCGTATCCCGACCATGATGTCGCCATCCTCGAGCAGGCCGTATACGGGAAGACCCGCGACGTCCTCCTTGACAGGACCAGCCCGAGGAGGCCACACATCGTTCTGGGCCGCATGCCATTGATCACGGTCTGTATGTCGCCGGTATATCCGCCGAAGCATCCGCGGTACTCGCCCTGCACCATGCTCGTCTCGACGTGGCACATGGATATCTCTCTCGCGCAGACCCCGCAGGTCACTGCCGCCATACGGGCAAGGTGCGAAGCAGAGCATGGTCGCCAATATGACGCCGACGAGCTGATGCTCGACCTGCCGGAGTTTGCGAATCTCGCGCGACGCGGCTAGTCTCGCGCGAAATGCGCGCCGTCAAGTTCGTGTGTCCGCCTGGGCTCTCGCCCATTAGCATCCTCCCGTACCTCACGGCCAAGGCCGACTCGCCGCAGGCGGAGCCTTATAAAAACCTCCGCGAAGCCATTCACCAACGGCACTGGCTGATAATCGATGGCCGGAGTGCCTGGTGGTTCGCCACGCGCGCGCAGGCCCGCGAGTTCAAGAAGACCCTCCGTCGGTGCACGACCGTCGTCGGCCCATTCCGCTGGATCTAGATTTTTCCACCAGCATATGCGGCGATATGTCGCACCAGAGAATTGTAGCCATCGGCTAATGGTTCCTGTATGGTGCTGCGCCTATGACTTCTAAGTCGGGCGCTTAAGGTCATGCCTTCCGGGCTCGTCCAGGACATCGCCATCCCGTGCATTGTCGTCGCTGTCTTCGATGGGCTGCTGTTTGCAATCATCTTGCTATCGCTGAAGCCGCCCGGACCTCGCGGGTAAACAGATAAGGCGCGGCCGGTATGGAGCGGATAAGAAAGGGAAAGGACAGACGGTGCAGGCGCTCGAAGAAGCCGACGGTGCCATCCCGGGTTTCCAGTGATGCTGCGCAACATGGTCAAAGTCGCCATCCTGGGGCCACCGGACTACGCTGACACGGACTCGGTGTGCCGGTATGCAGCCCGGATTCCCACTGAGGCCGTGCTGCTCATCGATAAGGATACGAGTATTGGTGCGGCGCTGTGGAAACGAGACCTGGACCACGGCGTCGTCGCATGTACCAACGGGCCGGCGAGGATCGTCGAGCAGGCCGACGTTATCGTGATCTACTGGGATGGCAGCTGCCTCGATACGAGGCGCGTAATTGCACACGCCGTTGCACACGCCGTCCTCGCGCGGAAGAAGGTCGCCGTCCACCATCGGGAGGGTGTCGTGACGTTCGAGAATGGTGAGCTTTCCGCTATCCTTGAGGAGGGATCCAAGGCGGCGCGGCAGGACTCGCTCTGGCTTCTGGAGAGGCTATGTTTGCGGTCGTAATCGACGAGAGGTCCAGGTCGGAGGTCGCGCGAGTTCGGGCCTACTCCGAAGATCCCAGGAACTACTATCGTGCAGGCGGAAGGCCGGCGGCGAAGGACGACGGTCACGTCTGCGTAGTGGGCATTCAGCCATACGGAGTGGTGGCCTGCTATACGGTCTCCTTTGGAACCGCACTCGACGGGAGAGAGCGGCTGTATCGCCATCTGTCGCTGGCGTTTATCAAGCTCGGCCTGCCGACCGTCGTCGATCCGGTGCTCGCGGCCGAGGTCGTGCGCCTATTCGGCTTCTCGGGCGGCCTATCGGATTGGCAATGGGAGGCCGATCCGCATGATCGCTTCCGGATCATTCTTCTGCAGCCGTATGTTCCGCCGCCAGCAGTCTGCTGACCACCACGCACAAGGGAGGTGCCTCGTGAGCAATGAGAGAATCCTTAGGGCCATTGTTGCGGATTCTGCGCAGATTGTCGCCCCACCGCCCCTCACGGGGGCTCTCAACGGCAGTGATCCGAAACGAAGCCCGAGGCCGTGGGACTGGCGCGTCCTTCGTGCCGCTAAGGGCGAGCCGCTGACGCCGATGAAGTCCATCCCCCGTTCAAATGGATCATGAGCGAGATCGAGGTTCGGCGTTACGGTTCTTCGCCGTTGTTGTCTTGGGTTCTATTGCGAGCAGCTCGGCCCCCTCTACCTGGAATGCCTGACAGAGCCTGGCCAGTGTGATTAGGGTTAGATTTCCAGTGCCGGCCTCTACGCGCTGATAAACACGCACAGACATCTCGCTCTGACGCGCTGCCTCTTCCTGGCTCCAACCGCGCCGGAGCCTTAGTAAGCGTAGGTTGTGGGCTACGGCACGAACTAGTCGGAGATAGGCTCTCCGGGTCTTTGTAGACCTCTCCGCTCGGGGTGGCATGTGCTTTTCGGCACTGTGAACCAGTCGCGCCGATTGCACCACCACTTGGAGGTCTTGACTTCGAAGTCGCATTTAGGAACGGCCCAATACGGTGGTCTATTGATAGTCAGCCCGACGGTGGGCTGGCTGCCAACCAGCCCTAGTCGCACGCCCAGATCAGATAGACAGCAGTGCCCGCGGCGCCCCATCCTGGTAGCTGGCCGGCGGTGTAAACGCCGCGGCTTCCTCGCTCGACCGCGCTAGGTGATCGAGGTATCGGGCCATTCGTTCGGCAGACGGATCGACCCGCGTGACCTCGGCCCGGAGCCTGTCGAGCCCTTCTCGCCGCGGTCGCTGTAGCTTAGTCTTGCCACTCACTCGATAGTCGACCCAGCGCGTGCGTTGCTGCATACGGTGGTTATCGGCTGATCGGGGGGGGAAGTTGCGGGTCCGCTTAGGCGCCATCGGGCCGGCACGTCAGCAAGAGCGCCGGCAGTTCTGCCGTATCGGGGTCGAAGCCATCGACCCAGCCTTTCGGCTCGAACAGCCGGAGCCGACGGACAGCGTAGGCGAGCGGGATGATCAGCGCGCCGAAAAGGACGAGGAGGAGCCAAAAATCGGAGCCCAGGCTCGTCGACTGCGCGTGCTTCGGCATGTCATAGACGCCCGTCGCCAACAGCGTCACGAAGATACCGAGCGCCCCCGCGCCGGCAGTCCCGACAAGGAAAAGCCCCTGCCGCCGCGCAATCGACTGCTTCTTTCGGCCGGCGTGCTTGCGCAGCTCGGTGATGACATCAGGCTCCTCGAGTGAGAGGAGAGGAGAGCCACAGTGCCCGCACACGCCGGGGCCATAGCCCACGGTGCGATAGCATGCAATGCACACGTGGGTCGGGCGTGGATCATCGGCGCGATACATCGCTAGACTCCGCCCCGCTTCATCAGCTCCTCCATGATCGCCTGCCGCGCCCCGTGCACACCACCGTGTTTCTTCAGGAGCGACTTGGCCACGGTCGCCGCCATAGCCCCGGTCTTGCCGGCCGTGGCCGCGCCATCGCGGTGGCCCAATTCTACCGCTTCTTTCTGCTCCGCGGTCACAGCAGCGGCGGCATTCGAAGGCGGGGTGTCCTCGCCATAGAGGAACCCATCGGCAAACGCGCTTGCATACATTCTAACGCGACTCTCCCGATCGCCGGCCTCGTGCGCCTCATGGATTTGCTTGAACCCTTCGTATGTCCACTCCACCAACATTAGCGCTGGCCCGAGCGACGCCTCAAGCGCTTCGGCCAGATGATGCATTCCCAGCTTGGTCAAGACATGGCAGACCGCCTCGATCGCCGGTTCGCGGCCAAAGGCTTTCGCCAACTCCTCGACGGCCTCAAGGGCTTCCCCCCGACGAAGCAGGTCGACGATGTGCGGCGCGGCTGCAGCCTTGGCCCAAGGCGTTTCCTCGATGAGGCCTAACCCGGTAAGGCCTTCGACTGCGCCCTCCGCGCCCTTGCCTACCTGTTCGATGGCCTCGCCCTTATCCCCGCCGTGCTCCTCGACCTTGCCACCGTCCGCAATGTTCTCCATCAGGCTCGGGTTCTCATGCTTCTCTTCCTCGCCCGCGCCCTCCCCGAGGTCGCCGTCGGACGCGAAGATGTCCTCACCCCCGGCGGCGGCAGGATCGCCCTTCTCCGCCTTGCCTGCCGTGCGCGCGGCCTCGATGGTTTGCCGTCGGATCAGCCCCGTCGCTGGCACGCCGTGCGCGGCCTGCCACGCCTTGACTGCGTGACCGTCCTTCGGATTCACGCCCGTCAGCTGGCGGAACTCGCGACGCCACTGCGCTATCTCGGCCTTGCTGGCGTGGTGCTGCTGCTCGGCTGAATCCGCTCCAGCAGCCGCCCCGCTGACCGGCGCTTTCGCGTGTGCCTGTGCTCTGCTCATGGTTCGCCCCCCCGGGTCCCTACTTTGACGTATTGATCAGAATGCTTATGTCGCCGCTGTTCGCGACTGCGATGTCCAGCTTGCCGTCCTCGTTGAAGTCTGCGATCGAAAGGGCGCCAGGCTCCTTGCCCGGAATCGGCCTGGGACCAGGGTCGAACATCCCGCCTCCCTTGCCGAGCATCACAGGAATTCCCGCTGCCCCCACGACCTGGCCCGAACCAGCGTCACTGACAAAGTCGAGCTTTCCGTCGGAGTCGAAATCGGCCAGCGCCAGGTTGTGCCCGCCATAGGGCGACGGATCGAGCTTGAATTTCGACTCGGGCTTGAGGGTTCCATTCCCGGCGCCGAGGAGGATGCCCACGTAGTTGCCGTCGCTGCCTTGGTCACCCGCGATAACATCGGATTTGCCGTCGTTATCGAAATCGCCCACCGCCACGACCCAGGGGCTGCCGGCAAGCGGATAGGGCACGTGCGGCAGAAACGAACCATCTCCCGCGCCCAAGAGGACGCCAACTGTGTTGCTCGAAACGTTGGCCACCACCAGGTCCGGCTTGGCGTCGCCGTTGAAGTCGCCAACGGCCAGGCTGGTCGGGTTCTTGTCGACAGCCACCGCCGGGGAGACAGGGGTCAGTTTGCCATCCTCGCTCCCGGACAGGATGAGGACCGACCCGTTTGCATCAGTGCCCGGCGCAGCGGTGTTCGCGACGGCAACGTCCGAATGGCCATCGTGGTTGAAGTCGGCAACGACAGGCGCCGCTGCGTAGAGCCCATCGTCAACGGCGGCCAGCGCGTTGAAGGTCCCGTCGCCATTGCCAAGTAGCACTGTCGCCTTGCCTCCGACGACGACGATATCCAGCTTCTTGTCGCCATTGAAGTAGCCGACCGCCGGATATCCTCTCTGGCCCGTCGGCTTCGGGGCGCCAAATGTCCCGTCTCCATTGCCGAGATAGACAAGGACACCGTCGCCAGAATAGACGACGAGGTCCTGGTGGTTGTCCGCATTGAAGTCGCCAGCAACGATCTTCGATGGAGTCTTCGCGGCTGAACTCGTGGGCGCGGCTGCGAAGGTGACCGAGGTGGCGGTATAGGTGAACGGCTTCGACGCGCTCTGTCCGTCGGGGTTTGTCACCTTCAGGGTAGTTACCCCGACCGTACCCACTGGAGGCTTGGGCAAAAGTGCCATGATCCCAGGCCCGATCGCCGTCACGTTCTCCGACGGGACACCGGCTACGGTGACCGTTGCATGCGGGTCAAATCCGGTTCCGGTGATCGTCAACATCAGGCCACCACTGGTCGGTCCCATCGACGGCGAAACGCTCGCGATCGTGGGTCCCGGCCCGACGACCGGGCCATCATTACCGACCCCGGCGTCATCGGTCGGCTTCAAACCCACGCATTTGCCAGCCATGTCACCGGCGGTTTTGTCGTACCGGAGCCCGCTCGGGCAATCGCCCGCTGGAAGCGCGCACAGGTTCTCGGGCTTCACGCAGGTCCCGCGCACGCCGTCGAGGGTGCACTGGTCGTCTGTGCCGCACGTGAACACCGCCGGGGGGGAGCCGCAACCGGCAACGTAAACTAGCGCGAGCAGTAAGAACTTCATAGTATGCCTCCAAGGGTAAAGAACGCGCCACCAGACAACGGAACAACGGTCACCGAAATCGGCCTGGCCGCATGACGTTGATGCGTCGTCGCTGACACCGTGAACACAACGCTACCAGCGATAGCCGCCGCAGCTCCCACTCCGAGAACGGTGAACCCGGAGACGCGGTACGTGCTCACGGACTCTTCAAGCGCGCGTCGCGCTTGCAGCGACGAAGCGCTCGCGATCTGGTTGTCCAAATCGGCTGAATGGGCTGCGAGCACAGACCCGACGGCAATCGATAGCATGCCTGCCCCGAGCAAAGTCCATCCCAGCGGCTGCCGAAACCACGGGCGAGGCGCCGGAGGGTCCCGCGGCTGGGGCACGTCAGAAGCCGGCGCCGTCTGTCCAGGGGCGGTGATGCCCATCGGTGCGGCCTTCGCGGTCTCGACCGCCCGCTCCATGTCAGCGATCAGATTGTCGACGTTCTGCTTCGCCGCCATCGCAGGGTCTTCTCGACGGTAGGAGCGGTAGAACTTCGCTGCCTCGGCGTACTTGCCGAGCTGGCGATAGCACTGCGCGCTGTTGAAGAGGAACACCGGATCGGGCTTGGCCAAGTAGGCCTGCTTGAACTCGTCGAGGGCTTGCCCGTACTCGCCGATGTTGTAGTGTCTCGTCCCGTCGGTGAAGAGCTGCTTGGCCCATCCAGCATCATCCGCCAGCGACGGAGAAGCGAGCGCGAGCAGACCGGCCACGATCACAAATCTCGCCCTCATTTGGTCGGACCATAGCCGAGCCATCGTACGATGTCCACGCGCATCCGAAGGCACCCACGGGACGACTACGTCGCGCATACCCTTGCCCCCTTTTACCCGAACGAGACCGGATACTACACCTACCGTTTGGCCTGTCACGTTGTTTCAGTCGACGATACGGTTACCGTCGGTGACGCAGCGACACAGATGTCATTACTTGACGTGACTTCAAAGTCGTTATCGCATGAGGATGTCTCTTGCGTTCGGCCGCTGCGCATCGTAAAGGTCGGACCAACAATATGCCGTCCGACCATACCCTCGGCGTCACCGTCCTCTGCCCTAACTGCGGCGCGGTCCATCCGGCACTCCTTGACCGGGGACATCGGTGCCTCGGTCTGAATAACGCGCACGTCCTTGAAGACGGCCTACGCGTGTACTGCAGCAGGTGCAGCTATTGCTGGCGCGTGAGGCTCGAGGCCGAGATAGCCGGCCGGCGGTCCGTGAACAGATTGCAACAGACAGGACGCCTGCGACAGGTTGCAAGATGGTTGTTCCGATAGTCGGGTCTTAGCCCCCCAAAAAAGTTCCCTAAAAAAGGGGCGGTCTCGGAATGGTCAGAGCCCCCAAAGGCTTTACAAAGGGGGACAGAGAATGGCACCCTATCGACCTATCGGAGGAGTTTCTATGAGCCAAGACAACCCGCTGCCTGAGAAGATCCGATCGCTTACACGCGACTGGGCGGAGCAGTTTGCAAAGCAGCTTGCGGATCTTGTCGAGCAGGAAGTCATCAGACGAATCATCAGCGCAGCCAAGCCCGAAGGGACTGGCATAATCGAACACGCACCGCAGCTTGCCGAAGCCGCGAAGCCAGTGAAGCCAGAAATAAGGCGAAGATATCCGCTCTGCTATTTCCCCAACTGCAAGAATGTGGCAGCGCCTCGCTTCGGGATGTTCTGCGCCGAGAAGCACAAGGAACTGCCCAAGAAGGACAAGCTAAAGTACCGGCAGGCTCGCGATGAAAAAGCCAAGGCAAACCGACGCGCCGCTCGCGCAGCCGCACGGAATAAGGCTCGCCAAGATCCAACCCCCGACGCCACAGACACCGCCGCTGTCCACTGACGGGGGCCCTGCTTCTCTTCACGACGCCATCCCCCCTGCCCGTGATCGAGTCCGGGCAGTTCTCGACGATCCCGATCGGCACCGCAGCACATTCGACCAGCTCATCGAGTGCTGCAAGATCGATGGCGCGATCTGCCTGGCGCTCGTAGATTCCCACGAGGGGCTCGGCAGAGGTCGGCTCTGCGACGTCACACAGGGGCCTTGCAGCTGCGGCGAGACCCACCCTCTCATCAACTAGGCGTCCGAGTTACAATCCCGGCCCGCCTTCTCGACGGGCCGGCGCCACTGGTCCGACCTCTTGGCACCGATTGGTGCGTCAAATTGTCGCGGGCCACAATAATTCATGGCAATTTTTTGCACGATGCTGTCCAGTGTGAGAGGGAATGGATATGTATCCCTTATCATGACCGCTTATCCGTCGCTTATATGAACATACTCGTCAATCCACTCTTCAGGTGTGCACGGTATAGACGTGATACGACTCGAGTATATTATCAGCTCCAGACTGCCATAGCTCCGACACGCGAGGACACAGATCCTCTTAAGGAGAGCAACCATGCAGACACAGCCCAGTGGTGCAGTTGCAGTTGACCGGCCGCCTCTCTCGCCAAAAAATGGAAAGAACATCGTCGCGCTCCTAGCGGGTGGCCCTCACGACATCTTCATCGAGGTCCGAGACCGACTACAGAAGCTGCGCTCGATAACGGTCCAGCACCACTGGGAGTATCACCGCCCGAGAGCATTCGCCGGCAAGATCCCCGTCAACGTCGACTTCGTCATCATCCTCAAAGACATGCTCGGCCACTCCGATCAGGACCGCGTAGTCGACGCCTGTGATAAGCGGGGCGTGCTGTACATGAGGACTACGCGAAAGTGGTCCGCGATGGCGCAGCTTCTCTCCTACTACAAAATTGATGGTCGCCCGTTCGACCATGTGGTCGATGCTGCTGTGGTGGTGGAGACCCCGACGGAAGCACAGGAGCCGGTGGCGGAGATGCAACCGTCGCTGGCGACCGAGGTCTCGCCCGCGCCGTGCGAAGGGCTCGAGGGCGCCGCTCCTCTTCCGGCGGTTCAGCCGGTGCCGCTTACCGAGTACCGCATTGTTCTCGCCGGCCCCGAGCCCGGACCTCAGCCGCCCATGTTCGTCGAGATCCGTGGGCGCAGGATCAATGTCCACGAGTTTATGGTCGATGGGATGCTACTGACCCGACACCTCTGGCCCAACATCCTATTCTCTACCGGGGATGTCACTTTCGCGTATCCAAAGCCGGAGATGGGTATGGTCCCAGTGTCGGAGGGCGCCAATGGCTACGCCTGAAATTCCCGAGTACGTTGACTCAAATGAGGCCATCAACATGATCGGCTGTTCCCGTTCCCACCTCTACAAGAAGGCTGAGCAATGGGGCGTCGAATACAAGCGCGACGAGAACGGCAAATGGCTTTTCCGTCGGGACCACGTCGTTGCGGCGGCCACGTCCTAC
>Ga0134124_10003505_pt1 | contig 12642 bp, 13 predicted proteins | sample KB304_FD_96880 | JGI IMG/M metagenome (GOLD analysis project Ga0134124, IMG submission 96880) | Terrestrial soil microbial communities without Nitrogen fertilizer from Kellogg Biological Station, Michigan, USA - KB3-0-4 | ecosystem: Environmental > Terrestrial > Soil > Unclassified ... | reverse complement strand
GTCATTTCGCCTCCTGCACGAAGGTCAGATTCGCAGGCTGGATTGGAATTGACTTAAACGCCTTGCTGGCGAGGAGTTGCTGCTGGTCTTCGACGCTTTTCTCCCACGAGGCAAAGCTCACACTGAGAGAAACCATCGCCGGCCGGACCGTCCGGGTGATGGTGACGATGTCCTGCACGCTGGCAATCGCTCCGATTCCGCCGAAACCCGACATTGCAATATCCGCACTGGCATTGGCAGTGTTGTATCCCATCATGAACTTCCCTCCCCCGCTCATGCGTCTTCATCGGGGAGAGGGCCTCGTGCCGCAAACCATCGCTCGCTGCCTGCGAAGATTCTGAGACCACTTGCTCTATGCAGCGCCGTTCCTTTTTCCGCCCGGGCTGGTTTTGGGTTGCGGTAGGGTACAACACTGCTTCCATAACGGCGCGAGCCAGTCCCACGAATGTCCACGAGAAAAGCTGTGCAGTATGATCACTCAGTTGTGAGTTGCTGTGAATTTTTCCCAATTAAATTGCTGGAGAAATCATGAATGGCTTTGCCTCGCGACTGGTTTCCGCATTGCTGATCGTGGCTTCGTGTACCGGTTCGCTTGTCGCCCAGGCCGCTGCGCCGGCTCCTATCCCAATTAAAGTCGTGGTCGTCACCATGTTCGAGCGCGGCGAAGATACCGGTGACACACCCGGCGAATTCCAACTCTGGGTAGAACGCGAACATCTCGACCAGATCGTTGCGGCGCCCGCCGGTTATCATCACGTCCGGCTTAACAAGGACGGAGTGCTCGGTATGGTGACTGGGGTCGGCACCGCGAAAGCTGCTGCGTCGGTGATGGCCCTGGGTCTCGATCCGCGCTTCGACTTCTCGAAAGCGTATTGGATCGTTGCCGGAATCGGCGGTGGCGATCCGGCAGACGTATCGCTCGGTTCGGCCGTCTGGGCCGATCACGTCATTGACGGCGATTTGTCGTTTGAGATTGACGCGCGTCAAATTCCCCCGAACTGGCCAACCGGCTACGTGCCTCTACGCAAAGCGACACCCTACGAACAGCCGGTCGCGGGCGAGGAGTACGGCGAGGTCTACACGCTCAACTCGGCGCTCGTGGGCTGGGCCTTCGGACTTACGCAGAATGTGCCGTTGCCTGACTCTGAAAGGCTACGTACCTTTCGAACACGCTTCAGCGGGTTTCCGAATGCATTGAAGCCGCCATTCGTCACCCGAGGCGACACTCTGTCGGCAAGCACGTTCTGGCATGGCTCAAAAATGGACGCTTGGGCCAACGAGTGGACTCGCTATTACACCGGCGGCAAAGGAAATTACATGATTGCGGCCATGGAGGATTCGGGAACGCTGCAGGCTCTTACCTTCCTGAGTCAGGCTGGGCGTGTGGACCTGCACCGGGTATTGGTTTTGCGTACCGTCAGCAATTACGACCGCGAAGCGCCGGGCACGACAGCCTCGGACAGCCTCAAGGCGATGGCCTCCGGCAACTACTCGGCCTACATGCCGGCCCTCGAAGCAGCGCAGTCGGTCGGCGACAAAGTAGTGCGGGACATCGTCGAGCACTGGGCCGATCGCGAATCCAATGTTCCGCACGCGCCGTAGGCCCGGTCTTTCAGAGGTCGCAGAAAACCTAGTGATGTCATCCTGAACGGCCCGCTTCGGATGACGGCTTGTGAGTTTTCCTCCCCGTCGTAGGCAAATCGCAGCTCACTCTGACAACGTTGCCAACGCCTCAGCCAATATCAGCGTCCCGCGGGCAATATCTTCGGGAGACGCGTACTCGTCAGGACGATGGCTGTACCCGCCGCGGCACGGGATAAACAACATCGCCGTCGGCGCGATGCGGGACATGAAAAGCGCATCGTGATAAGCCCGGCTGACTATGGGAAGGAATTTCTGCTGCTGTCTCCTGCAGGCGTTCGAAAGAGCTTCTACGACAGTGGGCGCGCATTGCGCCGGCGCATCCGCATTTAGAAGTTCGATGTGAATCGCAACCTTCCGCTTTGCCGATATCGGGCTGCACGCGTACTCCATCGCCTTGATCACGCTATCACGTCGTTCAAGATCGGTGTCGCGGATGTCAGCGCTGAGGCGAACCCGGCTGGGAATGCTGTTGACTGCGCCCGGAAACACCTCGCAGATGCCTACCGTCGCGACAGTGTCAACCGCGCCACTGCTTCGCGCCGCGTTCTCAATCGCCAGGATCAATTCCGCGGCGGCGCAAAGAGCGTCTCGACGATCTGGCATCAAGACGCCGCCGGCGTGCCCGCCCGCGCCTTCGATCACAATTTTCATGCTGGCGGGAGCGGCAATGTTCGTGACCACTCCGAGTGGTGTCTGCTGACGTTCGAGCACCGGACCTTGCTCGATGTGCAACTCGACGAACGCCTTGTAATAGCCGTCTGGCAGTTTCACTTGCTCGAGATCTCCGCGCAATCCTGCATTGCTGCGAACGTCCTCCATAGATTTTCCGTCACCATCGTTCAACCTTTTGGCGGCTTCGACAGGAAGGCTTCCGCTGAGCAGCCGGCTGCCGAGGCATCCCAGGCCAAAGCGCGTCGGCTCTTCCGAAGTGAAAACCAGGAGCTCAATCGAATTTGTCGGACGAAATCCACTTCGCCAAAGCGCCCGCATCGCCTCGAGGCCTCCCAGGACTCCAACCACTCCATCGTATTTCCCGGCGTTAGGGATCGCGTCAATGTGAGAACCAGTACTGACCGCTGGGGCAGCAGGGTCTGAACCACTCCACCGCGCAAAGATATTCCCGATCGCGTCCTGCCGAACGACGAGTCCGGCCTCTTCACATCGCGCTCGCAGCCAGGCGCGAGCTTTGAGATCAGTGGGAGTAAAAACGATTCTGGTTACAGCGGGTGGCTCGGCGTCGGAAATAGCGGCCAGGACTTCGATCTCAGAGATCAGCCGGTCTCGATCAATTTCGAGATTCATGGGCGACGATGAGCCAGCGGATGGCGGTTCCAATCTTTGTAAATGAGATATTTCGCGGGCACTTTGCCCAGCGCTCCAAACCATTGCGGGCACCACGGTGCCATCCAGATAAAATCTCCGGCCGTAACCGGATACCACGAATCGCCTAGGCGGTAGATCCCGCCACCTTCGAGCATGATCAGCCCGTGTTCCATGACGTGCATTTCGACCATGCTGAGCGCCGCGCCTGGCTGGTACGCCATGGTGTTTACCGCGAAGTCAAAACTCATCTCATCGGGAAGCAGACACTTAACCTGCAGGTCGGAATCATCTTCAAGGGGATGCGGAGTCACGTTATCTTCGATGGAGACGATCAGCCGCGGAGGCTCGGCCGAAACCAGCGCCTGGTAAGGCTTTTCGATGACAGCCACTCGGCTGTTCTTCGTGGCCACCACGCGGTGCTGCAAGGCTTCGGGCAAATAGGCGTAGCCACGCGCTCCCAATTCTTTCTTCTTGCTCCCAACCTCCAAAGTGACTCCACCCTCCATCACAAAAATAAAGCGCTGCGCCGGCGTGCTACCCAGCTCGCCACCCGCCTCGAATTCAGCCGTGTATTGGGTAAACTTGGCGCCCATGGCCGGCCCCGCATGCACGACGGCAGAGCATCCCTTCATCCCCGGCAGTGTGGTACGAACGAACGTGTCGGCGGTCAGCAGCAGATGGTTGACTTGTTGAGAACTTCGCGTCTGTCCAAGGTTATGCACGGTACATCCTTTTGTGAAATGTGGATGACGACGAGAGCTGATCGAGCAGATGCATGCCGCATTCAAACGCTTTGGCTACATCCTCAATGGCGACTGATTCGGCAGGATCGTGGCTGATCCCGCCGGGAGTTCGCAGAAAAATCATAGCGGCAGGGACTTTCTCGGCCAGGATCATCGCATCATGACCTGCTCCGCTCACCATGTGATACGGCTCGCAGCCGGCTTTGCGAATCGCCTGCTCGATTTCATGGATGAGGACCGGATCCATCGCCACGGCCGACTGACTCAGGAGAACCTTCTGGCTCACAGACAAGCCACGCCGCTTGGCAATTTCCTCCGCCTCGCGAATTAGAGCTTCCACGGCGCGGATTCGAACCTCGTCCAATCCGTGACGAGCATCAAGAGTCAGTCGAGCCTCCCCGGCAATGACGTTGGTGGCTCCGGGCTTCGCCTCTATCGCGCCCACCGTGGCCACCAGCCCTGGCACCTTGTTGGCTTCCCGCTCCACGGCGGCGATCCACTCCGCCGCGCCAGCGATCGCATCGTAGCGCAGATGCATTGGCGTCGTACCGGCGTGGTTGGCCCGGCCCACGAATGCGAACTCCAACCGGCTTTGGCCAGCGATCGCATCCACGACTCCCAGCGGCCGCTTCATCGCCCCCAAAACCGGACCCTGCTCGATGTGGAATTCCAGGTAACCCAGAATATCCTCTCCTAAAGCAGCCCGGGTAATCTCTCGGGGATTCAATCCGAACTCTTCGATAGCACTGCGTACGGAAACTCCCCGAAGATCTTTAAGCGCTAGAAGTTTTTCGTCGAGTCTTCCCGTCAGCGCCCGGCTGCCGATAAATGGCGTGCCGAATCGAACTCCTTCCTCTTCCGAGAAGCCAACAATTTCAATTCCGAACGGCAAGTGTCTTCCATCCAGCGCCTCCAGCAATGCGACCGCCAGCACCACTCCGAGCACCCCATCGTAGGCTCCAGCGTTCGGGACCGTATCGAGATGCGACCCCAGAAGCAGTCGTGGCGCTTTCGATTCTGCCCCAGCATAGAATCCGCGGAAATTACCGGCTCCGTCAATTCTTACCTGGGCTCCGAGCGCGGTCATCCACCCGGCGATTTCCTTGTGGCAATCATGCATAGGCGGGGAAAGAAAGGTCCGCCGCGTGCTGCTGGGATCTTCACTGAAGCGCGCCAGCTTTTGGCAGCGGCCAACGACTTCTTCTGCACGATTTGTAATCTCATCGCTTGTCCGCACTGGATTCCATTGTCACAGGCAAGTCTCAAGCCTGGCGTATGACCTTCGCTGCTCCCCAACCGATCAACACCAGGGCAACAAGAATCTCCCAACTATATTTGCTCCCATAGGTGGCCACGGGAAAATGATTGCTGAGCATAATAAAAACGACTGGCACGGCCATGAACGTATTGTGCTTGGAGCGCAGCTTGGCCTGGGCTCCGAGCGCCGGGTCGAATCTGGCACCGGTTGCGGCCGCGGCGATCATCTTGCGCTGCGCCGGAAGAATTCGCTCCCACACGTTCAGCACCATGATGGTTCCGAATACTGCCCCGACGTGGATGTAAGCGGCACGCCCGCTGAATACATGTACAAGTCCATACGCGAACGCGGCAATCATGATCAGCGAAAATATCGCAAAACCGACTTCGGACCTACCCAGAGAAGACCGCAGAGCCGCATCGTAGATGACCCAGCCCAAAATCAACACGCCGATTCCGATGGCGATGCCGCGGCCCTGCGAAATATCTGCGATGTCTGGATCGATCAGTCCTCCGCTGAAGTAATAAACCAGGAACATCAGGACCATTCCGCTCAGCCCTGTCATGGCCGCTTCCCAGCGGAACCAGTGCACCTGCTTGGGTCCGACTCGCAAAGATTTCTGTTTCTCGACCGTGTAGAAACCGCCGCTGTGGACCATCCAAACCGCCGCAGGTGCTGCCTTCGCGTTCTTCTCCAGTTTTCCGAATTGACCGTCCAGCCAGGTGAAGTAATAAGTCTGGCCGACCCACAGGATCGCAGCAAAGACGTGAAACCAACGCACCAGAAGATTGAGCCACTCCCGGACGGAGGACGTCACCGTACCTCCTTCTCGGTTCTCCGCAGCATGGTCATGCGTTCAAGTTCCTCGGTAGGTTGTATATCCATTCGGGCTCAGCAGGAGCGGGATGTGAAAATGCGTCTCGCCGCCCCGCACCTGAAAAGTGACTTCCACCACGGGATACAGCGCTACGGTTTTCGAAGCTGCGAAATAACTTTCCGTATCAAACACCAGACGAAAAACCCCGGCGGACAGAACGTCTCCATCCGGGAGCAACTGATTGCAACGTCCATCCTGAGCCGTTTGTGCCGAGGCCAGCAACAGCCAGCTGCCGGTCTTCTCCCGCCGCTCCAGTCGCACCGGCACGCCTGCGGCCGGCTTGCCCAGCGCAGTATCGAGAACGTGAGTTGAAATCCCCTTCATTCCGAAAGCCATTTTGTCAGGCGAATACGTGTGATCTGTCGCTGCTGCTCGGCTGCTTCGCGAAGTTCCGTTGCATCATCATTTTGCAAGCGCCGCCGAAGAATCGCCAGAACCTCCGGCGCCGACTTTCCCGTAGCGCACACAATAAAGATATGTCGAAAGCGTTGCTCGTATTCCCGATTTGCCTCCGCCAGCGTGATCTTCACGGCATCACCGGCAGAGGCAACGTCCCGCTGCTCTTGCACCGACCAGGCAGCAGACTGAGCCGACGCAGACTGTGCCGCTCGCGACTCGCCGATCCGGGGATGGCTACGGAATGCCTCCATCCACTCCGCTGCACCCAGATTACCCCAGGTTTCGTCGGACGCTGCTAGCAGAGTGGTGACGTCCGGGAATGGCCTTCGCGCTGCCATCCCGCCAGCCCAGGCGTTCGAGCCGCAGCACGGCAGGATTTCCTTCACGGCTTCCGCCACCGGAACCGCATTCCAACGCTCGAGCACTCCACTCATGCGTGTGCTTGACCTGCGCACAGCTTCTCAAGAAATTCCGCCACCAGATTACCCACCACTGCCGACCGGTATCTTGCAGTCGATCGAATATCGTCGATCGGCTGAATTTCTGCGATCGCCGCGTTTCTGGCCGACGCCAACAGTGACGGATCAACCGGCTTTCCTGTCACCAATCGTTCCGTTTCCGCCAATCGAAGGGGGACCGGCGCGACGCTTCCCAGGGCGATACGGACATCATCGACTACGCCGCCTGCGCACCGGCCCAACGCCGCAATGCACACCTTGGAAATCGCCTGCGCGTTACGCGCTCCAACTTTGCGCGTGTAAGCAATGTGTCCCGAAAATCGCCGCACGAGGCAGATGGTTCGAATCAGCTCACCGGCCGCCAGTTTCGTCTTCTTATAACCGGTGTGGAAGCCCTGATAGGGCACTCTTCGCTCCCCGCGAGCTGACGTCAGAATAAGCTCGGCCTCGTAGACCAGCAGCGCGGGCAGAGAGTCGGCCGCTGGCGATGCATTTACGATATTGCCGCCCAGAGTGCCGCGATTCTGGTTCGCAATCCCACCGGTCAACGCGGCAGCCTGGGACAGGAGCGAGAATTCGCTTTCTACCAACTCGTGTGCGCGCAATTCGGTGTAGGTGCATCCGGCGCCGATACGAATTTCATCCGGCAATACTTCGATACGCCGCAGTTCCGGAAGACCCCAGATGCTAACCAGTTTTCGCGCCGGAAGTTTTCCGGCAGCATACTGCACCATCACATCCGTGCCGCCGGCGATTGGCAGCCAACCATCGGGCTCCTCAGCGAGCAGAGACAACGCGGACCGCAAGCTGCCGGGCGCGACGAGCTGATAGTCGGCTGGATTTGATCTCATGAAGTGGTCCTGCGTCGCGCTGCTTCCGCCACCGCTTCAAAGATCTGGATGTAGCCGGTGCAGCGGCAAAGATTTCCCGACAGCCCTTCCTTGATCTCCTCGATCGTGGGATCAGACTTCTTGCCCAGCAGATGATGGGCCGCGAGAATCATTCCCGGCGTGCAAATGCCGCACTGCGCGCCTCCGCAATTCAGAAAGGCCTCCTGCAGACAGTTCAACTGTGCGCCCGCGGCCAATCCCTCAATCGTAATAATGTTCCCGTCCTTCGCCTGAAGAACCGGTACGAGGCAGCTATTTATCAGCGTGCCGTTCAACAACACGGAGCACGACCCGCACTCGCCCTCACCACATCCCTCTTTGGCGCCGGTCAATTCCAGCTGGTGCCGCAATACATCCAGCAATCTCTCCATGGGATAGGCAAGCACCGTCTTCAGCTCGCCGTTCACAGTGAATGAGACCTCACAGAGTGCCGCGTTTCCTGATGAGGGCGGCTCGGTCATCGCAATCCACCGGCGGCGTGCGGTTCAGGGTTTGCCATGAGCTCTTCGAAGATGTCTTCCGGAAGCAGTGGAATCGAATCGAAACGAATTTTGAGCGCGTCTTCTATCGCATTCAAAATGGCCGGAGCTGGACCATCCATCGGCAACTCGCCGATTCCTTTCGCGCCAAACGCGCCGTGAATGTTTCCCATTTCTTCAAAGAACACCCGAATGGGAGGAACGTCGGCCGAAGTTGGCATGATGTAATTCGTCATCTGGCCGTTTTGCATAAGGCCATTTTGCCAAATTACTTTCTCGTACAGTGTGTATCCAATTCCCTGCGCGACGCCGCCTGCGATTTGCCCGCGGGCCAGGACCGGATGCAGCACCTTGCCGACTTCCTGCAGCGCTACAAAGTTGTCGACCGATGCGCGGTAAGTCGTCAAATCAACCGCCACCTCCGCCACATAGACCGCCCAGGCAAAGGCCGCGTACGCCTCTCCCCGATATTTATCATCGTCCCAGAACACATCGGGGGGCGCCTCGTAGCTCGCCCATGATCGGAATGACCCGCTGGTTGCAACCTGGCTCCGGCATGCCGACTGAAATTCCTCGGCCGAATACGAATCGCCGAGGAGTCCACCTCCAATCAAGGTCTGTTTGATTCCCAACGCCGCCGATTGCACCAGTTTGCCTACAACCATGACGGTTCGCGATGCCACTGTAGGTCCGCTGTTCGGCACCTGGTTCGTATCCGCCGAAGCAATTTCGACGCTCTCGTACGGCAGCTCAAGTGCTTCTGCTGCGATCTGGCAAAGAACTGTTTTCGTACCTTGGCCAAATTCGGTGCTTGAGACCAATACCCTGACCCTGCCATCGGCGCATCCTTCCACGCCGACCACCGATCCCAGATTGCGCTCTCCCGAACCAGTGAATCCCGCACCGTGCAGAAAGGCCGCAATGCCCATTCCCTTTCTGCTCGCGCCTATCGCACTTTCGTTTGCGAAGCCTTGCTTTTTAGCCTGATAGTCGGAGAGTTCCAGTGCCCGGTCGAGAAGTTTTCCCAGATCGATGGGCTCGCGCACGATCTGCTCCGTGGTTGTCGCCTGCCCGGGCTTTAAAAAGTTTCGCTTCCGAATTTCGACGGGCGATAACCCCACCACCTGTGCGATGCGATCCATGTGCCGCTCCAGCGCGAAAAGACTTTGCGGCGCGCCGAAGCCGCGAAAAGCCCCGTGGGGCGGGACATTGGTGGCTATGGCCTTGGCTTTTATGCGGACGTTGGGCCAGTAATAGGCGCCACCGGCATGGATGGTAGCGCGTGAAAGCACCACCGGCGACAGAGTTACGTAAGCCCCACCGTCTACGGTAAATTCAATTTCCCCGCCCAGTATCTTTCCGTCTCCACTCACCGCCGTGCGGTGGCGCGTTCGCGATGGATGCCGTTTGGTGGTAGCCGCCATGTCTTCCATGCGGTCATAAATGATTTTCACCGGCCGCCCGGATTTGACCGCGAGCAACGCGGCGTGCGCCGCAATCATCGAGGGATATTCTTCCTTTCCGCCGAAGGCTCCCCCCGTCTCCATCTGCACCACGCGAACTTTATCGGCAGGCAAATTGCACAGCGTCATCAGAGCCTTGTGCACATAGTAAGGACACTGCAACGAACCCCACACAGTGATTCCCTGCTGCGGGTCGAAACTCGCAATCATTCCGTTATTTTCGATATAGAGTTGCTCTTGCGCGCCCGTCCTGTATTCACCTTCGACGATGTAGTCGGCCTTCGCCCAAACTCCCTCGACGTCGCCTTTCTCTACCAGGTAGGTCTTGAAGGTATTGTCCGCGCCCCAAATGATTTCGGAGAGGTTCTCACTTTCTTCCATGGTAAACACGGCGGGAAGCTGCTCGTATTCGATCGAAATCGCCTGCACGGCTTGGGGAAGAAGGTGCCGGTTCGGGTGCGCCAGCAGAAGAATCGGCTCTTCGGGGTGATTCACGAGCCCGTCGGCCAGACCCGGCTGATCGTCGGCGATGAGAGCAATGACATTTTTGCCGGGGATGTCTTTGGCGGTGACGACCACGAATTCGTCCCAGGCGACTCCGGGGCCAAATGTAATTTTCCGAATCTTGCCGCGCGGAACCTGGCTGCGCACGGTCGCACCGTAAAGCATGTCGGGAAGCGTCATATCGTCGACGTACTGCGCTTGCCCCGTGACTTTGTCTCGTCCCTCTTTGCGAGGGACGGATACTCCAACGATGCGTTCACCCGTCATAGAGTCTGATTATCGCATCCCGGCTGCTGCGGCTATCGTCGCCACTCTCGCCCGCTCGGTTCTCCTGGAAAATCATCGTCCGCAAAAACACACTGCCCCCGCAGATACGTCGCCTTCACCACCCCGCGCAAAGTCTCGCCTTCGTAAGGCGACAGCGGATACCGGTAGTGCAACCGTTCTGGGGTCACCTGAAATGTTGTGTCCTGATCAAAAATAACCAGGTCCGCATCGTAGCCCGCGTCAATCCGACCCTTGCGGGCCGCACACCCCGCCAGTCGTGCCGGACCCTCGGCCATCCAGCGGGCAATATCCGTCAACGTAAATCCACGCCGGCTGGCATCGGTCCACATCACCGGAAGCGCTACGGAGAGACTCGAAATACCACCCCACGCAGTTCTGAAGTTCCCTTCCTTCAACCCCTTCATCGCCGGCGGACAGGGGGAATGATCGGTAGCCACCAGATCAATTACTTCGTCTCTGAGTGCCTGCCACAAGGCCTCGCGGTTTTCACGGCTCCGGATCGGCGGCGCGCACTTACACAACGTTGCAGCGTCAGAGATATCTTCGGCACAGAGATGCAGATAGTGAGGGCAGGTTTCCAGGCTCACCGCCAATTTCTCGGAACGGGCGGCCCGCAAATCCGGCAAGGCCAGGCCACTGGAGAGATGGACAATGTGCAGACGAAAATCATATTCTCGGCACAGCGACAACATCATTCGAATCGCCGCCAGCTCAGCTTCGTCGGGTCGCGACTGCAGATAGGTTGCGTAACATCGCCAATCGGCTGCGGCAAGACGCGCCGTGGCCGCGTCTATCGGTGCCGCAAGTTCTGCGTGTACCAGCAGCGGCAGACCCGTCCGCGCCAGGTGGGGCAGCGCCTTTCGCAGATCTTCCTTGCCGACCATGGTGAAGCCATCAATCCCGGGATGGATCAGAAAGCACTTGAACCCCAGCACTCCCGCGCCGGCAAGCGCTTCGATGTCCGCGTGATTGCCATGGACCACGCCGCCCCAAGCCGCCCAGTCCACCCAGCAATTGTTTTGCGCCGCTGCGCGCTTCGCCTCGAGGGCAGCGACTGTGGTGGTGGCCGGCAGGCAGTTGAGCGGCATATCCACCAGTAGCGTGTAGCCGCCGGCCGCGGCGGCGCGCGTCGCAGTGCCGAAGCCCTCCCACTCCGTACGTCCAGGATCGTTGATGTGTACGTGAGAATCGACCAGCCCGGGAAGTATGGCGGCATCGTCGAAATCGCGGATGTTCGTACCGGATGGAATATGCGCGGGAGGAACAACCGCCTGTATCTGCTCGCCCTCTACCAAGATTGCGGCAGGCCGAATTCCTTGCGGAGAGACCACCCGGCGGGAGACGAAAGCCTGCAAGCTCATGGTATCAATCGCCGGCCCGCAAAGAGATGTTCATCAGAAGCCGAGCCTATCGCGCCCGCTTCACTTTTTCAACCCGCCATCATCGAGAATTCGAGCTGAGAAAGGTTTCGCCCGCTTCCAGCCTCCGCTTATACTGCTTTCTTTGGCGGGGAAGGAGCAAGGAGCGATCCGCACGGGTTAAGCGACATCCCACATATGAACAGCCCTTTTATGGCACGCGCGATTGCACTCGCAATCGAAAATGTCCGCTCGGGACAAGGCGGGCCCTTCGGCGCGGTGATCGTGAACGATGGCAACATCATCGCCGAAGGCGCGAACCAAGTGACGTTGACCAACGATCCCACGGCGCACGCTGAGGTGCTGGCCATTCGCGAGGCCTGTCGGAGGCTCACCAACATCGAACTCAAGGACTGCGAACTCTATACCTCCTGCGAGCCTTGTCCCATGTGCCTGGGCGCAATTTATTGGTCGCGTTTATCTCGCGTCTACTTCGGCAGCCTGGCTGCGGACGCGTCCCACGCCGGGTTCGACGACTCGTTCATCTACCGTGAAATCGCTCAGCAGCATTCCGAGCGCGGCATACCCATGGTTCAGATGATGCGTGAAGAGGCGCTGGCCGCGTTTCGGGCCTGGCAGGAAAAATTAGACAAGATACGGTATTGACGCTGCATTCAATCGAGGGAAGACGATTGCTCGATCGCTATTTCAAGCTCGCTGCAAACCAGACCACCGTGAAGCAGGAATTCCTCGGCGGTTTTACAACTTTCCTCACGATGGCCTACGTCATCGTCGTCAACCCGCAAATTCTATCTCAGGCGGGAATGCCACTCGACGGCGTGGTGTTTGCCACCTGCCTCTCGGCTGCGATCGGCACGCTGGTGATGGGCCTTTACGCCAATTACCCCATTGCCCTCGCTCCCGGGATGTCGCTGAATGCCTACTTTACTTATTACGT
>Ga0134124_10003503_pt1 | contig 12646 bp, 10 predicted proteins | sample KB304_FD_96880 | JGI IMG/M metagenome (GOLD analysis project Ga0134124, IMG submission 96880) | Terrestrial soil microbial communities without Nitrogen fertilizer from Kellogg Biological Station, Michigan, USA - KB3-0-4 | ecosystem: Environmental > Terrestrial > Soil > Unclassified ... | reverse complement strand
GGTGATGGCGGACTGGGGCGGGAATGGGGCGTCGGATTCGAGGTGCGAGGCTGGATAGGGGGCGCCCACTCTTGCAAAATCACTTGGGGGACCTAAAGGAGCTTCAGGCGTGTTTGGCTTGACCTGATTTTCGAATGCTTGGGAGCGAAAACAAAATGAAGAGCGCTTCGCTACGGTACCTGTTGTGTGGCGTGTTGTTGATCTCCGTTGCCGCGCCCGGCTGCGGCGGCAGCCAAAAGGACGCCAAGAGCGCGCCCGCCGCAGAGCGAGTGGCGGGCGTCGACGACACCATCGCGCTGTTCAAACAGAAGGACGCGACGATCGCGCAGCTCTTCGCCTCTTCGGCTGGTTATGTCGTGTTGCCGTCGGTCGGCAAGGGGGCGCTGATTGTCGGCGGCGCGCACGGCGATGGTGAAGCGTTCGAAGCTGGCGCATACGTCGGCACGGTGAGCGTGAGCGAGGTGTCGGTGGGCGCGCAAGTGGGCGGCGAGTCTTACAGTCAGGTGGTGTTCTTCGAGACGCCGGCGGCATTCAAGCGATTGAAGGACAACTCGTTTAAATTCGCCGCTGAAGTATCCGCGATTGGCGTCGATCAGGGCGTGGCCAAGAATGCCAAGTTCAAAGACGGCGTGGCCACGTTCGTGATCCCCAAACAGGGGCTGATGGCGACTGCTGCAGTGGGCGGACAGAAGCTTTCGTTCGAGCCGGCCGGCGCGAAGTAACCCGCCGGATGTGAGCCGGCGGTCGCGGAACGGCGTGTCCGTGTTACGCGCAGCCGTGGTTGGCGTAACACAGCGAACGCCGCTTCACGTCTGTCCTCCGTGCTGGAATTTCGAGAAATCAGCGCGTTAATTGGATAACGTGGGGAGCCGCCGTTTCAGCTGAGCTGCAGCGAGCAGGTGGCACGCGGGCTGCAGTAGCGCTGGGCAGGAGCTTGAACTGTCACCATGCGCGCGATTTCATCTGCCCTGTCGTCTCTCGTCCCACCTGCTCACGATGCACTGAATGCCATTGGCGGTTGGGCAGCCCCGATTGTGCCGACTCGGCCGGCTTCTCGTTGGCTGTTGTCACTGACTTTGCTCGGCAGCGTGGGTTTGTGCGCGGTTTGGCTGGCTGTGCGGCACGTCCCCTGGTTTGGACCGATGGTCGCCGATGGCATGCGCTCGATGCTGGGCAGTGAGCGAGTCACGGCGCTGGAGGAAACGGTCGCGGGCGTCGAAGATCGCGTGCAGCAAGCCACGAGCAACGGCAAGGCGCGCAGCTTGAGTGACGCGACGCCGAGCGAGCTGTTGGTCAATGTGACTCCGAATGCGACCGCGACGGTCGAAGATGCGCTTCCGCATGCCGTTGGCGCGCTCTATTCGAAGACGGCGAGCGCCGAAGACGGCACGTGGCAAGCCGTGAGCGCTCGCGCCGGCAAGAGCGGCGCGATCTACCGGACAATTGTCCACCCGGACAGCGAACGAGTGTACGCCGAGCTGTTCGTGTTCGCGCTCGACCTGTCCAAGGTCAGCGTCCACGCGGTTGCAGGCAGCGTCGAGCCCAAGAGCGCGGAGCCGGGCAGCGACGCCGCGCGCCCCGGAGTCATCCCAGACGCCGACCGGGGCGAGCTCCTGGCGGCATTCAACGGTGGCTTCAAAGCCGAACATGGCCAATTCGGCATGATGGTGGATGGCACCGAGTTGCTGGCGCCGAAGCCGCAATCATGTACGTTCGCGGCCACGAACGAGGGCGGACTGCGCATCGCGCCGTGGACGGCCCTGGGCGGTAGCACGCAGTTCAGCTGGTGGCGTCAAACGCCCGGCTGCATGGTGCAAGACGGCGTCTTGCACCCGGGGTTGCGCGCGGCTGACTCGCGCAACTGGGGCGCGACTTTGGAGGGCAAGACCGTGATTCGCCGCTCTGCGGTCGGCTTGTCCGCGGACGGTCGCACGTTGTTCGTCGGCATCAGCAATTCGACCACCGCGCGGGCTCTGGCGCTGGGGATGCAGCACGTCGGCGCGCGTGACGTTGCGCAGCTCGACGTGAACTTCTCTTTTCCGCGTTTCTTGCTGTACCGTGAAGGTGAGAGCGGCGCGCTCAGTGCAGTCGGCGCCGTGCGCGGCTTGCTGTACCAACCCGACGAATACCTGGGTCACGCCTCGACGCGCGATTTCTTTTACGTGACTGCGCTGCGTTGAAAACGACGCATGCTTTCATCTGACTCCTGAGTGGGGCGGATGGAAGGAACCCGTCGCCGCACGTGCGTACAACGGGGGAGCCGCGAAAAGGTTCCCGAGCCTACTCAGAAATGAGCGCGCGACTTCTTGTCTCGCGTGGCTGGCCGACAATCGTCATCGAGTTGCCACGCGAGCGACGTGCAAGCATCGCCCGTGTGGCGCTTCGAGCACTCAGCCGCCGCTCTTCTTCCAGCCGTCGAGGGCCGTGATGCGACCGAACCAGCGTTCGACATTCGGGAACTCGGCGAGCGGTACCTCGGTTTGCTTGGCGTACATCAGCGACGACGCGAGCGTCAGATCCGCGAGCGTGAGGCCATTGCCGACGACGTATTGGCGCCCCTCGAGTCGCTGGTTCAAGACCGCGGCGAAGCGTCGGAAATTGGTCAGGGCTTCGCTGAGCTTTGCGACGTCCGGTTCGCCCAGGCCGATCATGCCTTTGATCAACTTTTCGAACGTGTACGTGCCGAGCTGCGGCGAGAAGTGCGACGAGTCCCAAAATTGCCAGCGGGTCACGTCGGCACGCGCGGCCTCGTCCTTCGGCAAAAGCCCGGATTCCGGCTTTTTGGAAGCCAGATACTGCATGATGGAGCGCGACTCGGTGAGTACGAAGTCGCCATCGACCAGCGTGGGAACGGCGCCGTTCGGGTTCAGCGCGAGGTACTCGGGGTTTTTGTGTTCGCCTTTGGAGAAATCGAGCAACTTTTCCTCGAGCTCGAGACCGAGCACGGCGGCGGTGAGGCGCACGCGGCGAACGTTGGGCGAGAGTGGGTTGAGATACAACTTCATGGCAATCCTCCGACGGTGAGCAGGCGGCCGAACCGTTCTCGCGTCAAGGGCTGGATAGGAGCAACAATCGTGTCGTTCGTCACTCGCCCAGAACGAGCTGCCCACAGGCCGCGCCCACGTCGCGACCGCGCGAGCGGCGAACGGTGAGCACGGTGCGGCGTTCCGCGAGCACGGCACGCGCAAACGCATCGACCACCGGTTCGGTCGGCGCGCGGAATTCTGCAACACGGTGCTCGTTGAACGGAATCAAGTTGATTTGGTGTGGAAAGGACGCGCAGTAATTGGCCAGGCGTCGTGCGTCGTCCGGGCTGTCGTTGACGCCAGCGAGCAACACGTACTCGACCGTGATGCGTTCGCGCGGGCGCACGGGAAAGCGCTCCAGCGCTGCGCGCAGCTCCGACAACGGGTAGCGACGACCGATGGGCATCAACGCCGAACGCTGCTCGTCCGTGGTGCCGTTCACGCTGATGGCCAAGAGCGGGCGCGGTTCGAGCCGGCCGAGCTCGGCGATCTCGGGCACCAGGCCCGAAGTCGAGACGGTGATGCGCCGCGCAGACAGACCCAGACCTGCGGGGTGACACAGCACGCGGATCGCGCGCGCCACCTCGGGCAGGTTGTGCAGCGGTTCACCCATGCCCATGAACACCAAGGTGAGATCGCCCGGATGGCGCGGACCGAGTTCGTTCATCGCGACCAGCACTTGGCCGACGATCTCGTGCGCCAGCAAATGCCGGCCGAAGCCCATGCTGGCGGTCGCACAGAACGTGCAGCCCATGGCGCAACCGACTTGGCTCGAAATGCAGAGCGTGACCCGGCCGGCGCGCGGCATATGCACGGCCTCCACGCGGTCACGTCGATCACCCGATACGAGCTCGAAAAGCAACTTCGTCGAGCCGTCCGCGGCGCCATTGCGCGCCGAGAGCTGGGGCAGGGCGAGCGAGAGCTGGGCTGCGAGTGCGCGGTCATTGCGGCCGAGCGCTGGTGCGCCCGCTTGCCAGGCCCAGGGCCGTTGCAGTTGCGCGAACGCGTGGTCTGGGTTCTGAAAGCCGAGCGCGGCCAAATCCGCCGGCAATGCGCAGAAAGCCGAGGACGGACCCTGAGACGCAGCGCGCCGGGACGTCGCAGAAACGGTCAGAACGGGAAGGACGGCGGCCAAAGTGGGGCGAGGGTAGCTCAACTTGCCGGGGCCTGCACACGCGGTAGCCGCGCGCCGTCGCGGCTGGCGAATAGTGAAACATTGCGTGGGGTCACCGCGCGCTCGAAGAGGGTGGCGACCCGTACGACGTGTCCGCTCTCTTCCAGCCGTGCCGCGCGGTCCAGGATCACGCTGAGCTCGATCGCGCGCGCGAGCATGTCGCGCGGCAGCGAGAGCCGGCGAATGATGCTGAATTGTCGCTCGGCTTCGCGCTCGAACTGGGCAATCTCCGCGTCAATCGCGGGCGCGAGCCCGTGCAGCGCGAGTGAGCGCTGGGCAATGGCGGCCAGCCCCGACTGCGCCTGCCGCCGGTTCACGCCCTGCATCTCCGCGCCTGGTTCGAAATCGAGGCCGCGAGCGAGCAACAGCAGTCGAAGCGCGTAGCGCGCCTGCCGTCCGCGGATGTTGTGCTCGATGCTGGTTTCTACGCCGATTGCTTGTGAGGTGAGGTTGCTCAGACCGAGCGTGTCTTTGCGCAGGCTGAACCCGTTGGCAGTACGCGACAAAGAGGCTCGCGCAGGCGAGCTGATCTTTTGCAGGCAACAGGAAACGAGCGCCAGATCGGCCCCGCTCTCGGCGACGACTCGCACCAGGGTGTCGCCGAGTTCGCCGCACGCGTGCAGCCCGATCGCGAGATCATCGGCGAAAAGTAGCAGCGGCTCACGGCCTGCGTCGAGCACGGCGAACTCCGCGCGCAGCCCCTCGCCCGCGAGCTCGCTTGCTTGCACGCGGCGGGTCGCGCGCGCTACGCGCTCTGGATTTCGCTCCAGGCCGAGCGTGGCGCGGCCGAAATGCGCCGCGGACAAACGCGCGAAATGCCCGCTGCCCGTGCCCACGTCGACGATCCGTCGTGCTTTCGCGGCCAGCGGCGCGAGCGCGCCGAGCAGGCCAGCCAATTGCCGTTGCTTGCGCAGACCCACACCCCGAAAAGCCTCTTGGGATTGCTGGGCGATCGGCGTTTGCAAGACCGGCAGCGAGCTCACTTCACGCACGCGCTGGGCGAGCTCCGACAGAGATTCCGGAACGCCCGAGAGCCCGTTCAGCGCCACGGCCATGCCCTCGCCCTCGCAGCGCCGCAGCTCGGCCTCGCTCAGCCCGAGTAGGAACTGGGTCCAACCCCGCCGCTCACACCAGGCGGGTGTGCGTGCGTCGTTCACGCGCTGGTCGACGATGTCCAGCGCGGGCAGCAGGGTCTCTTGCGCGTAAGCCAGCGCGCCCGTGATCGAGTACGCCGTCACGGCTCAATAGTGCGGAGGCTTTTCATTCTCCATCGGTTCGCCCAGGCCGCTGACGCGATTGCGCAAGGCGACCACCTGTTGCTCGAGCAGCGTGATGGCTTGTTGTTGCTCGAACACGACCTGATTCAGCTCAGCGAGTTGGCGCTCCAAGTGGGCGTAGCGGATCTCGAGGTCGACGACTCGTGGGTCCATGGCGGTCGCGAGATCCTACTCGTATCCGAGCCCGCTCGGGGGCTCTGCGATCGGCGCTGCGGGACTGGCGTTGGCGTTGCTCGCCGGTGCGGGTGCCGAGGCGGTCGCCGCAGCAGGCTCTTTTTCGCGCGGTTCGCGCGCTGCCGCGCTGGTCTTGGCCTTGCTGTTGCTCGGTTTGCTGTTGGAGGCCACGGCTTTGCTGGTCGTGGCTGCCGGTGCTTCGCGCTTCGCGAGCACGAACCGCGGCGAGGCTCCAGGATCGCACCCCGGTCCGAAGCCGTCGGCGTCGAAGCTGGTCGAGTACGAGCCGACACTGGCTTTGCCCTGCGCGTCGCGACTCGTCACTTCCAGCTTGAGCTCGCGCTTGCCGGCGCGGCTGGGCGAGCAATACGCCACCAAGTAGTTGCGGAAGAGTTCGTCGTCGACGGCGTTGGCGACGTCGTTCAGCGGCGCGCTCATCGTCATCGCCGAGCCGGCGCGCGTGCCCCCGTTCTTGCCGATGAAGCTGATGTCGGCTGCGCTTGCCGCGGTTCCGACCGTCATCAAGAAAATGTGATGCGGGGATTGATCGACGAAGTCACGCAGCTTGTTTTCTTCGACGCGGCCGGCAGAATCCGGATTCAGCGCGATCACGATCAGCGTGCCGTTCTCGACCGGACGACCCTCGGCGGCGAGTGCCGCGCTCAGCTGCTGCGCGCCATCCATCACCGCGCTGTACAAGCTGGTCGAGGCGTCTTTGCGGCTGAAAGCGAGCAGGCGATCCATGCTCGTGTCTTTTTCGTCGGGCTCGGCGCGCGTCTCTTGCTGGCTGTATTCTTGAACCAGGTGTGCTTTTTCCGCGCCGTCGAAGGCGTACAAGCTCACGGGCTCTCGTTGTCGCAAGCGCGCAATGAACGGGCGTAGCGCGTCCGCCAGCGACTTGCGCTCCTCGCGCTTGAGCGCCTTGCTCATGTCGACCAGCAGCGTGGCGTGGCGCGAGGTCGAGGGGTTCGTCGACAGCAACGTCAGCTTGATCTGCTCATTGTCGAGCGGGAAGCCGTTCTCGTAGACCTTGAAGTCGTCCTTCTGCAGCCCGAGCACGCCGTTGCCGTGCTTGCTCACCGACACGTAGAGCGCCACGTTGCCCGGCTTTTGTGTGGCCACCGCAACCGGCTCGACGTTGACGCCGCCGCTCACCAAGTTGCATCCACTCAGTACGCCGAGCAGCGTGGCAGCAAAAACGCTTGCCCGAAGAGCGCTCACTTGTTGCCTCCACCGTTCGACTGCACGAGTGCCTGCGTCAGCTCGGGGCTGCCGGTCAAACAGGCGTTGCAGGCTTTGTCCGTGTTCGAAGTGCAGCTCGAACCGCGGGAGTATTGCTCGAGCAGGGACTGCGTGCGCTTGCCGCCTTCGCGTCCGGCGCGCGAGAGCAGCGCTTTGCGAGCGCCGCAGTCCGACGCCAACAGCAGCTCGGTCGCGACGCGCGTGTCGGCGCTGGTGTCGGCCGAGAGGGATTTCAGCTCGGTCTTGGCGCGCTCGCGCACGGAGTCCCGGACGCCCGAGGTAGTCGCCAAATCGAACATGATGTCCGAACCCTTCGCCCCGAGTTTGCGTAGGGCCGCGAAGCTCGGATCGCTAGCGCTCGACTGCGCGGCGCGCCACAAGATGCCCATCACTTTGCCGTTTTGTGCGATCTTCCCGTCCACGGCAAGCGCGCGTTCGACGCTCTCGACAGCGGCTTCGAAGCGCTGCGCTTTGGCCTGTTCGCTAGCCAGCGTCATGCTCAGCTGAGCATCGCTCGGGAACTTTTGAGCGAGTGCTTCGAGTGCTGGCAGGCCGTGGCTCACGGCGTTGGCCAATTCTGCGGGGTCCGCCGAGGGTGGGGCCGCGGGTGCTGGCGAGTCGGTGGAAACCAAGATCGCGGAGGTTGCCGGGGCCGCGTTCGGATTGGCCGGTTCGGGTGCCGGCGTCGCTGCCGCGACCTCGGCCACGACGTTGGGGTTGGCCTCGGCGACCGCGTGCTTCGGGTGAGACACCAGGCTGCGCACGGCCCAAATTCCGAACAGCGCAATCAGCGGCAGCGTAATCACCAATGCGCGCGGTGTCGCTCGCAGATTCTTACGCGACCAGGCTTCTGCCTTCGGCAACAATTCGCGCCCGAGCTCGAACAGCTTCGCGCTGGGAGCCGCGGTGTCTTGCGCGCGGGTCGGCGGGGGCGTGGTGATCACGACAGGCATCTCGGAGCCCGAAGAGGTGAACGGGCGCGGCGCAGAGAATGGCTGCGCGGTCATCGTCGAGTGCTCTTGGATTTCCGCCTCCATCACGACGGACTCAGGATTCGAGGGGGCGGAGGGGTCGTCGATCGGAGTCGCCGCGACCACCGCTTCGGCGGACGCTCCTTCCGCGGTTGCTGCCGTGCTCGAAGGCGCAGCGTCTGCAAGGGCGGGCTCGGTCGCTCCGTGTGTCTCGGCCAGCGCGATGGGTGTCTCTTGGGCTGCGACTTCGGTCAGCGCGCTTTCGAAGGCGTTTGCCTGTGCCCGCGGCTCGCCTGGTTCGTGGAAGACCGGCATGGCCGCTGCGCTCGTGACCGGCGACTCCAGCGCCGGCGCGGGTTCGCCGTCCGGCTTTGCTTCGACCGCCGGCTGCTCGAGCTGTTGGTTGGGCCATTCCACGACCGCTGGCGAATCGACCAGGGGCGGCACGAACGCGCTCGCGAGCACTGGCTCGGTGGGGGCGATCGGCGCGGCCGGCGCGATCGGCGCGGCGGGTGCGATTACCGCGACGCTCGGCGCGACCGGGCTCACGGGCCCGCTTTCTGCCACGCGGGGTGGGTTGGGGCTCATGTACCCGGGCTCCGGGCGCACGACGGGATTTGCGTCTTCCGGCGGCGCAGCGGGGCCGAAATATGCTCGACGATCGCTGGGCGGGCTCGCTTGGATCGGGCTCGGGGCTACTGGTGGAGGCGCTGGGGTGAGCTCGACTGCGGGCGCGGTCACCACGGGTGCGGTCACCACGGGTGCGGTCACCACGGGTGCGGTCTCCGACGGCGCCGCGGGACTAGCAGCCTGCGCGGCTGGGTTCGCGGCTGGCGGTTGCTCGACCGAGCTCGCGGATTGAACGAATGGGTTTTGCCGCGCAGGCGGTTCGGCGGTGACCGCGGGTGCAGACGCCATGAACGGGTTCGTTGGGGCTGGCGTCGAGACCGCGGACGGCTCGAGCGGCTTGGCCTGCACTGGCGGCGGAGCCAGCGGCGCTTCGAACGCGGGGAGCGTCACGGGTCGACCCTGGACTGGCGGACTCCACGGAGCGAGCGGCGTCGCCGATTGCGGCAACGGCGGCGGCCGGTTCGAGGTTGGGCGAGGCGGGTTGGGCGCTGGTGATGAGGGCAGGGCAGATGCGGCGCGGCGGATCGGCGCTGGGGGAGGCGCCGAAGACGTCCCCGTTGGACGCGGCGCAGTCGGGGCAACGCTCGCCATCTCCCCGGCAGGTCGGTTGCGCTTGGGCGGCGGAGGAGGCTGACTGACGACCGGGCGCGCTTGGGCCACGACCGGCGGTTGGCTCGGTACCGGCCGCTGAGGCGGGGGCGGTGGGCCCGCCGACTGAGGGCGGCGCGGTGGCGGTGGTGGACCCGAATTCTGATTCGCAGTCATTGCCCGATTTGCATATGCTCATCGGTTGCCCGACGCAAACCACGCCTCGGCCAAATTTGGGCCGAAATGCGTCTTTTTTTGAGGCAAAGGGCAGGTTCGCCACAGTCTTCGGTATTGAGACGGTAGTATTCCGTTGCCACGGATTTCGCGTCGCGATGCGCCCGTTGCGGGGACAGCTCGTGCGCGGACGCGACGTTTGCGTCTAGCAGCACGCCGCAGCGGGTGAGGCTGGGAGAGTTTGCTTCGTGAACGTTTCGTGTGCGCTAGCGATTCGGTTTCGCAGCGGATCGCTCTCGCGGGTCACGGAACGATCGTGCCCATTGCACGTATCTCCACTGTTCCAACGCGATCGAACATTTGTGATCATGCACTGGCCTGAGCCACTTCACTGCCATAGGTGATGAACCCATGACCGAGACCGACATACCGCAAGGTGAACAGCGCGTGATCGACGGTCAGCATCGCGTTTACTACGACGGCTACTGGATCAAGAAATACGACGTGCCCGCCGACACGTTGCTGGCGAAGAAACGACTGATCGAAGCGCTCACGCATCGCTTGTTCAATCACGTCGAGTACGGACTCAACGTGCCCGGTACACGCTTGAACGAAGCGCGTCGCGCGTTCTTGGACGAAACCGATCAGGCCAAAAAGCGCGTCAAGGGCGGCATGCTGGCCGGCGCTCTGTTCAACCGCGCAACCGACATCTTCACCAAGTTGGTCGAACTCCAAGCGTGCGGGGTGGAGATTCAATCCGACAACGCCTTGATGCGCCAATGTGGCGAGCATTTGCAGGAGTCGCTGGCGCTCGGCAAAATGGTGCTGCATCGCAGCGGTGAAGAGGGGATCGACGAGCTGTGGGGGGAGCCGTTCAAGGCTTTCGCCTATCCGATCGACGAGTTTTACAAGAGCCGGTACGTGAAAATTGCGCTCACCATGCGCACGATCGACGCCATCGGTGAGGCACTGAAGAGCACCATTGCGGTGTTGCCGCCGTTCGCATCGCTGAGCCCGGTGGTCGATGCCTTCGTGCGCGCGGCCAAGCTCAAAACCGAGACCTTGCGCACGGACGTCGACGTGTTCGAGGTCTGGTCGTCGTTCGTGGTGGCGAGCGAATCCCTGTCCAGCTTTCAACCCCTGCCGCCCAGCGGTTCGGGGAGCGAACAACAACTCTGTGCTCAGTTCAGCGAGCTGCTGCGCGCGGGCGCGGTGTTGGTCTCGTCCATGGCCCGCGCGCGCGTGTCGATGCCGAAAAGCGCGCGCGCGTTCATCGAGCGCTGTGAAGATATCGCTCAAGCCGCCAAGAACAAGAAAGACTCGACGCCCCGTCCCGGCGCGCAACCTGTGCCGGTGCTGGCGCCCTGAGCGTCGAGCAGGGGCCCGCTCAGGGCAGCTGCGTGACCCAAGAAAAATCGTACAAAGGTCCGGCCTGCTTCAGGTTGTTGTACAGGTTTGCGCTGGGCTGATCGCTGGCATCGTCTTTGAATACGAACATGTCCCCCTCGGCTTCCAACGCGCCGAAATCGACGTTCGTGAACAGCAGGCGCGGGTCGACTCGCAACCAAAGCGCGCCGGCGGGCTCGACGCGAATCGCCGTGGGAATGGGCGAGACGATGCGCTCTTTGCAAATCGGCGAACCGCCCGCCACGCTGCCGCTCGAGTCCACGCGATTGCTGGCAATGGTCAGCTTGGCTTCGAACGGCCGTAGCTCGCTGCCGCGCTGCGCGCTGCCCAGCAAATTCAAGATCACCGTGGGCGGCGTGGGCACATTGGCCAGGTTCACGTCACTGCTGGTGAGCCAAACCTGGCCCGCTCGCGCTTCCAGCGTCGTGCCGCGACCGCGTGCGGGGAAGGCTTGCGGCTCGGCCGACAGTAGATCGATGTCACGCCCCTCCACGACTTGCGCCACGTAGCTGCCTGGCAGAATGCAGCTCGTGGCTTGGGCGCCCGAGACCGGCATTGCTTCGGCCAGATACAAGGCACCCACGTGCAAGCTTGCCTGAGTCAGGGTTACTTGCCAGCCGCGGGAGCCCTCGAACGAGAGTGGCTCGCCGGCGACCGCGTCCGCGGGACCCGAAGCGACCGCGTCGAAGTCGACGACTTGATCGCCGGTCGTGCCGACGCACGCCGCTGTACCGAGTCCCAACACCAGCAACGACAGCCCGCACGAAACGCGCCGAGTTTGCATCACACGCCTCCGAAATTGATCGCGAAAGAGCCGTAAATGGCCCGTGGTGCACCGGCGATGAACGTGCGTTCCGGAACCAAGGTGGGTTGCGAGCTAGCCCCGCCGGGTTGCGCGCGTGCGCTGCGAAAATCCGAGGCGTAGTTGTATTCACCGAGGTGATACTGCGAATCGAGCAAGTTGGTTACGGTCAAGCCGAGTTCGAAGTGAGCGACGCGCAGCGTTGCCGAAGCGTCGAGCGTGAACACCGCATCGCTACTTTGACCGTACGGCAGCGCGCGCGGACCGACGTAGTTTGCGCCCAAGCCGAGCGCAGCCCGCGCCCGATGTCCGAGCAGCTGCCACGGGAGCTCCTCGAACACTGCCGTATCCGACCGGAACACCACGCTCGGCACGTATGCCACCAATAGGTGCGTGTCGTTGTACTCGGACTTGACCAAGGTCAAGCTGGCAGACTCATCGAAGAAGCTGCCCGTGGCGCGTACGTTGCCGACCCAACCGGTTCGGGTAGTCCCGACGCCCAGCACGTTGCGACCCTCGACCTCGCTGAAGATCAGATCTTTGTCGACGTAGGTGAGGAAGAAAATCGAGCGCGCCGAGAGCGAGAGGCGGTCGCCCTGGTGCGCGTAAATCACGCCGCCCTCGTAGGACTTGATGCTCGCGAACGGCGTTTTCACGTCTTGCGTGATGTAGTTCGGATCGACCGAGCGCACGCCTCGCCCATAGCTGGCCGTCAGCGTGAACCCGGCGAACGGTCCGAAGAGCAATGAAGCGCGCGGCATCAGCGCAACGCTCGAGGTCGAAGCGTGTTGGTTTGGCTCTCGCGGTTTGCCGTAGTCTTCTTGGCGCAGGCAGCTCTGGTCGACGGGCGGATTCGAAGCCGAAGGATGATCTACGTCGTGCACCGCGCAGTTGTCCATGACATCGTAGCTGAACAGATCGCCGCGCACGCCCCCGCGCACACTGAGCCAGTGCACCGGCTTGAGATCCGCATCGGCGTACAAGCCGATGTCGCCCAGCGTGGCGTCGAGGTTGGTCTCGGTCAGGTAGGGATGACCAGTGGCGGCTGCCAGGCGCTGTTGAACACCGCTCGTAAAATCACCGCGCGCGAAGTATCCGAGCTCCAGGTGCTGCGGCTCGTCGAGCGCGCGCCCGTGCCAGCGCGCCGAACCGCGCGCGCCGATCGTGGTCTCCTTGACCGC
>Ga0134124_10003502_pt1 | contig 12648 bp, 13 predicted proteins | sample KB304_FD_96880 | JGI IMG/M metagenome (GOLD analysis project Ga0134124, IMG submission 96880) | Terrestrial soil microbial communities without Nitrogen fertilizer from Kellogg Biological Station, Michigan, USA - KB3-0-4 | ecosystem: Environmental > Terrestrial > Soil > Unclassified ... | reverse complement strand
TTAGGCACGACAAGATTGATCAGTTCGTCGTTGCTTTTCCAAATCTCCGTGGTCTGGACTCGAAGGTCGGTTAAGGGCTGCAATGCCGCCGCTCGGTCGGGGTGAATGACAGATCGAAACCGACCCACTGCGGACTTTCGCATCTGAAGATTTGACGCCCGAAACCGGACATAGACCTTGTAGAGGCCGCGCGCACAGATCAGCGTCACCGATCGGTGGTTTAAGGACTCGGGCAATGAGCTCCAGCTTCCGCTTCAAAAATGATGCAATGTGCTGAATCGCCTGGAGTTTCTCCTCTGACAGACTGGCAATTGATCGACTTGAATTCGGCCCTCCCGTAGCTTCCGCGTGGCGGAGTGGTGGCGTTGGCCGTGGTCTGAGTCGCCAGTTCGCTCGTCACCAGGCGGCGCAAGAAGCTGGAGAGCGGGCTGCGCTGGCGCGGCAAGGCCCTGAGCTACCCCTACTCGATCGCCTGTGCCGGCGGCGCGCCCTGCTCGCGCCGCATCGAGCGCCATGCGCCCGGCGTGACGCCGGTCGCGCGGCAGATGGCCGGCCTTGAACATGCGCCAGCGCGTGAGGTATTCCAGCGGGGCTTGGCCCACGCGCTCGCGAAAGCGTAGCGCAAAAGCCGAGCGCGACAGCCGCGCTTCATCGGCCAGCGTATCTACCGTCCACGGCCGCGCGATGTCCTTGTGCATGGCGCGCAGCGTTGGGCCGATGCGCGCATCCGCCAGCGCGCCGAGCCAGCCCCCTTCGTTCTCGCGGTGGCGGCCGCATGCGCCCGTACCGCCTGTACGAGAAGAGGATGTCGGCCAGTCGGCTCACGACTAGCCCCGAGCCCAGGCCCGGCTCGCAGGTCTCCATGGCCAGCAGCTGCAGCGTGCCCTGCGGCGCCCGCGCGCGCCTGATCCATACGCACGTGCAGCATTACGGGCAGGAGGTCCAGATGGCTTCGAGCGGCCTTCTTCATTCAAGCTCAAGAGCCAGACAAGCTGATCAGGATACAACTCACGCTGGCTGAACGGCCTTCCCCCCGCGCACCTGCTGGTGCTACTTGACAATTCCTGCCATTGTCGCCAGCACTTCGCTAACAGAGGCAGTGTCGTGTTGGGAGTGGCCCTGGGCCATGGCCGCAGTATAGATAGGGGCACATGCGCTAAACAGTGGCGTGGGGCAGTTCACGGCCTTAGCCATTTCGCCGATGACTTGCATGTCCTTTTGCCAGACTTCCACTTTCATCGTCGCTGGCAAATACTCGCGGCGGATCATGAAAGGCATGCGCAAACGCATCACGCCCGTGCCGATGACGGGGCTCGGCCCAAACAGGTTCAAGACGTCTTGAGGATCCAGTCCGAGTTTCCGCGCCAGCGTGACGGACTCAGCACAGGCTACGTTGTAGATCGCGACCAGGTGGTTGGCCGCAAACTTCATTTTCGAGCCGTTCCCGAACTCGCCGACATAAGGCACGTTGTCCGTAAAGACCTTGAGAAGGGGCTGCACGCTGTCGCACGCCGCTTTGCTTCCGCTGCAAAACACCGTCCAGGCACGCTCCTTCATGCGCTCGGCGGTGCCGCTGATCGGGCAATCCAGCACCGTGATACCGGCCGCGTTCAAGGATGTCAAAGCACGCAGCTTGTCAACGATCGGCAAGGTGCTGGTTTCTACGACGATCTGCGGCTTCGCGCCGGCGGGCCGTCCTGCCGCAACGATTTTTTCTACCGTGACGTCCAGCGCGGTGCTGGTCGATAGCGAAATAATCAGCACATCGGCGATCGCCGCCACGTCCGCGGCGCTGCTAAGCGGGCGGCCCCGCATCTTCTCCAGGCGCTCGCAGGCAGCCGCGTCGATGTCGTAGCCGCTCACGTCATAGCCGACCTTGACAAGCTCATGGGCCATGACGCTTCCCATAATGCCAAGGCCGATCACTCCCACGCTCGGCGCGTTCATTGCGTATCCGCCACGAAGCCGGTCGCCTGTATGCCTTGTACGGCGCACAACTCGTCGTTGTCCGATGCCTCGCCGCTGATGCCCACCGCACCCAGCAGGGCGCCATGCTCGTTGCGGATCAAGACGCCCCCTGGCACCGGCACCATCTTCCCGCCGGTCATCGCCTGCAAGGCATTGGTGAATTGCGGGATCCGGGCGTTACGCTCGGTCAACTTCCTGGTGCCGAAGCCCATGCCCAATGATCCCCAGGCCTTGCCGAACGCGATCTCGAAGCGCAAAAGACTTGTACCGTCCTCGGCCAGATAGGCCTTCAGAGTTCCGCGCAGGTCGAGCACGGCGACCGCAATCGGCGCCATGTCTTGGCTGCGTGCGTGCGCCAGTGCCTGCCTGGCGATCTGTGCTGCGGCTTCAAGTGAAATGCTTTCGAGGCTGATCGTTTTCATAAAAGGGGCTTTCCTCCAGCGAGCGAAGAAAACGCTTCAATCAATCTTGATGTTGGCCGATTTCACGATCGCGCCCCATTTCTTGATCTCGGCGTTGATGTAGTTGCCGAATTGCTCAGGTGTATCGCCCACAGGGATCGCGCCTTGCTGGTTCAGCTTTTCCTCGACGTCCTTTTGCTTCAGGATGTCGACAATCTCCCGGTTCAGGCGAGTGACAATTTCCTTGGGTGTATTGGCAGGCGCAATCATGCCGACCCATGAGTAGGCCTCGTACCCGGGCACGCCGCTTTCGGCAATCGTGGGAATATTGGGCAACGATGCCAGCCGCTTCGCGCTCCCGATAGCCAGCCCGTTCAGTCGGCCTTGCTGCACGTAAGGTAGGACAGAAGGAATGCTGCTGAACAGCATTTGCACCTGACCGCCGAGCAGGTCGGTGACCGCGGGGCCCTGGCCCTTGTAAGGGACGTGCGTGATCTGCACCTTGGCAAGCAAGTTGAACAATTCACCGGCTAGGTGCCCGGAGTTCCCGTTGCCCGGCGACGCGTAGAAAATCTTACCGGGCTTGGCCTTGGCTGCGGCGATGAGTTCACGAACGTTCTTGGCCGGCAGGCCGGGGTGCGTCACCAGCATCAACGGAAAGTTGACCATGTTGGTGATCGGAGCAAAATCCTTGACCGGGTCGTACGAGAGCTTGTCGTACAGGCTGGGGTTTACCGCCATCGGTCCCGCGGCGCCCACACCGATCGTGTAGCCGTCTGGCGGGGCTTGCATCAATGCCTGCAAGCCGACGATGCCGTTGCTGCCGCCACGATTGTCGATAATTACCGGCTGGCCGAATCGCTCGCTCAGTTTTTGCCCGACGACCCGCGCGATGACGTCGTTTCCGCCACCCGGCGGGAATGGCACGATCATGCGGATCGGCTTGTTCGGATAGGCCTGCGCGAAAGCGTTGGCCGCCGCAAAACCCACGACGAGGAGCGCGAGCTTGACAGTCTTCAATGGCATGGTGATGTCTCCTTCCTATTTCTTGCCCTTGGTCGCCGCTTTTCTGGCGGTCGTCGGCGCTTGTTTCTTGGCCGCAATGCGTGCTTCCTTCTCCAGGGCTTCGATTTCAGGAAGTGCCGTTCGTATGACGTTGAAAGCGTCGACCGCCGCCGGGCCCCCGCAGTAGATGAAGGAGTGCAACAAGAGTTCCCGAATTTCGATGACGGAACAGCCGTTGCGCAGCGCACCGCGCAGATGCAGCTTGATTTCGTGCGGGCGGTTCAGCGCGATGCACATTGCCAGCGTCAGCATGCTGCGCGTCTTCAGATCAAGTCCCGGTCGCGTCCAGACACTGCCCCACGCAAATTCAGTCAACAGTTCCTGGAACGGCAACAGTAGCTCATCGGCATTCTTCAAGGTCTGCTCGACGTAATCCGAGCCCAGGACCTTCTTGCGTACGGCAAGTCCCGCTTCGTAAGCTGCGCTTTTTTTCATGAAACTCCTGCTCAAATGGTTTATTGGTTCAATGGGACTTCAGCATCAGGGCGGCCGCCCTTTCGGTGATCTGCGCGGCGTCCGGGATCAGGGCTTTCTGCAAATGCGGAGCCGAAGGTATCCGGCAGTCCAGGGTGCCGATCCGCTCGACAGGCGCGCGCAGCTGGCCAAACAGTTCGCTGCTGACGCGGGCGGCCACTTCCGCTCCGAAACCGCCCGTGATAACCGCCTCGTGCGCAACGATCAGCCGACCGGTTTTTCGGACGCTCGCAAGGAGGGTGTCCCAGTCGAAAGGATTCAGCCAGCGCGCGTTGATGACTTCCGCGGAGATGCCTCGTTCGCCAAGGCGTTCCGCCGCCGCCAGTGCCTGGTGCAGCATGGCGCTCCAGGACAAGATGGTCAGGTCGGTGCCGGGGCGCATGACGGTGGCGCCTCCGATGGGATCGATCGCACCGCCGACCCTTACTTCTTGCTTCTCGCCATGGTAGAGGCCGCGGTTCTCGATGATCAGCGTCGGGTCGTCACAGTGGATTGCCGAAAGCAGCATCGAGTATGCGTCTTGCGCCGTCGCTGCGAGCCCGACCCGCAAGCCGGGTATGTGGGCATATAGCGCTTCAAGATTTTGCGAATGCTGTGCACACGAGCCGGGCAGGTGGCCCTGCTGGGTGCGGATCGTTAGCGGCGCCTGTAGCCGGCCAGCGGACACGTACCGGACGTTGGCGGCCTGGTTGACGATCTGGTCCATGGCGACCAGGCTGAAGTCGATCCACATGATTTCGACGATCGGGCGCAGGCCGGTCATCGCGGCGCCGACGGCTGCGCCAAGCATAGCCGTTTCGCTGATCGGGGTATCGAATACTCGCTCGCCGAAGGTTTCTTTCAGGTTCTTGGTGACACCGAAAATTCCACCGGGCTTGGCGACGTCTTCGCCATACAGGATGGTTTCGGGTACTTCCGTCAGCGAACGATGCAACGCCGCGTTCGCCGCCTGGGCGTAGGTCAATTCGAGGGTCTGCGCTTGCGTGTTCTTGTTAGGCATACAGATGCTCCCTGACCTGGTTAACATCCGCCAGCGGCGCTGCGAGCGCTTCCTCGGCCGCGGCCTCTATTTCATTGCGCACCTTCGACTCCAATTGGTCAAGTTCCTCGGCGGCGACACCTGTGTCTTGCAGGGCAATGCGCGCAAGGTAGATGGGTTCCGTCTTCTTGGCCTCGGTCAGTTCGCCTTTCGGGCGGTACGACTGAAGGTCACCGTAGTAGTGACCGACAAGGCGCTGCGTCGTCGCTTCGATGAGGGCAGGGCCCTTGCCCGCGCGCGCCGCCTGCACGAAGCCGCTCATGACACGCCGTACGGCTTCGGGGTCGTTGCCGTCGACCCGCACACCGGGTATGCCATAGCTGTCCGCGCGGCGGTACAGGTCGTTCATTCGCACCATCTCCGAGGTGGGGGTCAGCTCGGAATAGGTATTGTTTTCACAGACAAAGATAAGTGGCAGATCCTGGTACGCGGCAAAGTTCATCGACTCGTGGACCGCGCCCTGGTTCATCGCGCCTTCCCCGAATGCGGTGAGGACGACCTTGCCTTCGCCTTCGATCTTTGCGCTCAGCGCGGCCCCGAGCGCAATGGCCACGCCAGCTCCGACGATTGAGTTCTCGCCATAAAAACCCCAGTCGGCAGCGCTGAGTTGCGCCGAGCCGCCGCGGCCTTTACAGACGCCCGTTTCCCGTCCGAGCAATTCCGCGAACAAGGCCGCTGCCGGGACGCCGCAGGCAAGCCCCCAACCGTGTCCGCGGTACGTGGCGAACACGCGGTCGTCGTTGTTGATCGCGGCCCGAGCCCCTACATAGATCGCTTCCTGACCGATGCATAGGTGCACCGAGCCGACGATGATTTGCTGCTTGCGTAGTTCCGTGACTTTCTCCTCGAATAAGCGAATGCGATGCATCGCTTTGAGGTATTTCATCAGGGCGGACCGGCTGGTCGACGCCAAGTCGTCGCTCATATGGTTTCTCCGTTATCGAAGTGAATTCGACCCGAATGTTAGCCAGTGAGCGCGCACTGCGATAACGGAGATTTCCGATGCCAGGCATCGGAAAAAAGCGAAACCCTAAACCTAAGAGTCTTGCAGTCCCCCGGGGGGCCAGCGAAGACCGAGACTCTACCCCTCGGGGAAGCTCTGCCGCACTACCGAGACCAAGCCCTGTATCAGCGGATCAGACTCGCGCGTAGCAAGGTAGATGAGTGAAAGGTTCGCGCTGGTCTTTCCTTCCTCCCAGATAAAGAGCTTCCCCTCGCTCGCCGCCGCACGTGCGCGATCCACCCGCAACAGACACAGACCGACTCCCGCGGCGACCAGGCTCTGCAGGGTCGCCTCACGGTCGGCCTCGACCACCTTGAGTGGCTCGATGCCGTGGCGCGACAAAAGTTCTGTCACTAAGCCCGGGTAGGAGCCCAGGGGTGACACCCAGATCCAGGGCAGGCTGCCGATCGTCGACCAGCCTGATGATTCAACGTGGTCGCGCCAGGCGACCGGGCCGGCGATGCAATAGTCGATCTGCTTCAGATTGATCGCCGTGACGTCCGGCTCGGATACTGCGCCTATAAAAAAACCGGCATCGCATTGCGCATTCTTCACTTCATTCAATGCCCAGCCAGATAGACCATGGCGCAATATGACCGTCACATCCGGGTATTGATCGCGCATGCCGGTCATGATGGTCGGCAAGTTGAGCGTTTCTGCGTCATTAATGACACACAGTCGGATGGGCCCACTCAGTTTGCCTGCGACGCTACGCGCATCACGGAGGATTTCCTCTGCCTTGTTGAGTAGCGCCTTTGCGCTTTGCAGCAAGTGCCGCCCAAAACCGGTGAGTTGAACACCTGCAGCGGTCCTCACAAACAAGGGCGTACCGAGTTCCGCTTCGAGCGTCTTGATGTGGCCGCTGGCGGTGGATTGAGTCAAATGAAGCGTGCGGGCCGCCTGGGTAATGTTTCCATGTCGTGCCACCGTGACGAAGGTCCGCAGTTGATAAATTTCCATTTCTATCTATCCTAGGCGGCGAAGAAATCACCATCCGCGCTTCTATCGTTGAGCCTGATAACCTCCCCGAGGGTACCAAAGTAACGCACCACTTGAGATAGGCGGCGTGGTGAGCGTTCTATCGCTCCAGCCGCTTGGCCATCGCCAGGATGTCGGCTTCGACTTGCGATTCGGCTCCTGGAGTCAATCTCGTCACTGTGGCGTCCGTTGCGAGCCGCTTCGCCCTGGGCATCTGCCGGGCAGTTCGCCCACGGGGCCCTGACAGCGCACCGCATGGGGTGTGTTTGCGCTGCGCCATTAGCGCAGCGGCAACGGGCGGTGCCTCAATGTCAACGTAGCTAACACACAGCGGCGCATTTCGCCAGTCAACATCGCCCCCTTGGTGACCTGACTTCTCGTTGTGCCCGCCACTGCTCTGGCGGGGCGGCTGGTGCAGTTGTCGAGCGCTCGCATTGACTCCGCCGTTTTGCTACCCACCGGAGTGGCCTAAGTGAGCGCGCTACGCGCAGCGTTGCGTTCCGCCAGCTTGCGTCGCGCATAGGGCACCAGCCCGCCCACACCCAGGATCTCAAGTGCGCTGGCCGACAGAGGAGATGCCTTCAGTTCCTGGCCGGTGGCCAGGTTGCGAATGACGGCTGCTTTCAGATCGACCGCCAGTTGATGCCCGGTCTGCACGGCAGCCGAGATGCCCTCGCACACGAGGATCGGGAAGCCGTTGTTGATGGCATTGCGCAGAAAATATCGCGCGAACGAATCGGCGATCACGAGCTTGACGCCCGCGCCGCGCAGCGCGAACACCGGTCCCTCGATCGTCTTGCCGCCGCCGCCGAAGTTGCGGCCGGCCACCACGATGCCGTACTCGCCGGCCAGCGCCTTCGCCGCGAAAGCGGGATCGAGATCGGCGAACGCCGCCTGGGCCAGCTCCTTGTCGGCAAGCGCGTTCGAACTCTTGAAGCGCATCGGCATGATTTCGAGCGCCTTGACATCGTCGCCCACGTGGTAGGCGCCCGCAGTGATTTCAGTGTGCATGCGCAACCTCCGTGGCTTCGACCCGAACGCTGCGCGGGTCGGTGATCACGCCCAGGAGGGCGGACGCGGCGACCGTCTGCGGCGAGCCGAGATAAACGAACGATTCGCTGCTCCCCATGCGGCCCTTCATGTTGCGGTTGCCCGAACTGATGCAGACCTCGCCCGCGCCGAGCACGCCGCTGTGCTCGCCCATGCAGGGCCCGCAGCCGGGAGGGAACACCATCGCACCGGCATCAGTGAGCGTGGACAGGTGGCCGGCCTTCATTGCCCGTTGGTACACCTCGCGCGAGGCGGGAACGACGATGAAGCGTACGCCCGGCGCCACGATGCGCCCTCGGGCAATGGCCGCCGCGGCGGCGATGTCCTCGAAACGCCCGTTGGTGCAGGTGCCGATCACGGCCTCGTGGATCGGCTTGCCGGCCTGGGACGCGACGCTGTGGATGTTGTCGAGCGCATGCGGGCAGGCCAGCAGCGGCTCGAGCGCAGCGAGGTCCACGTCGATCACTTCCTCGTAGTGGCAGTCCGGATCGCTTCGCACGGCCGTGAACGGGCGCTGCGCCCGGTCTGTTGCATAGACCAGGGTCACCTCGTCGGCCTCGATGATGGCCGACTTGGCGCCCATGTCGGAGCAATAGTTGGTGATCGTGAAGCGCGCGTCCATCGTCAGCGCCGTCATGCCGGGACCGCCGATCTCGATGGTCTTGTAGATGGCCTTGCGCTCGTAGCCCAGCAGCCGCATCAGGTGCAACGCGACGTCCTTGGTGGTGACGCCCGGGGCCAGGGCGCCGTGCAGGTTGACGCGGATCGTGGCCGGCACTACCAGCCAGATTTCGCCCAAAGCAGCGGCCACCGCCGCGTCCGTCTGCCCTACGCCGATCACCACTGCCCCCATTGCACCCCCGGTGGGCGTATGCGACTCGTTCATGATGATCAGCTCGCCGGGGAGCACCAGGCCGCGCTCGGGCATGACCACGTGCATGATCCCACTGCCGACGTCGAACAGGTTCTTCACCTCGAATTTTTTCGCGGCCCTGCGGATGGCCGCATGCACGTCGGCGATGGCCACACTGTGCGCCGGGCTGTGGTGATCGAGCGTGAGCGCGACCCGGTCGGTGTCGAATAGAGAGTCGGCTCCCAGGGCGTCGATGGTGTTGAACACCAGCTTTCCCTGCAGGTCCATGCTGGCGACCTGGTCCATCTTGCAATCGAGGAACTGCCCGGGCCGCACCGAGGCCAGCCCCGCCGCGCGGGCGAGGATCTTTTCCGTGATGGTCATGCCCACGCAGTGCTCCTTGCGCCTCAGTCGGCCCGGATGTTGGCCTGCTTGATGGCCACGGCCCACTTGGCCGTATCAGCCTTGATCAGCGCCTCGAACTGCGCCGCCGTACCGCCGCCCGGCTCCAGGCCCATGGTCTGGAACTTGGCGCGTACGTCAGGGCTTTGCAGCGCCATGGCGACGTCGGCGTGCAGCTTGTCGAGCAGGTCCTTGGGCGTGCCCGCGGGTGCCACCAGGCCGAACCAGTTGCTGAACTGATAGCTGGGCAACCCGGCTTCAGCCATTGTCGGCACGTCAGGCAGCAGCGACGAACGCTTGGTACCCAGCACCGCCAGCGGCCGCAGCTTGCCCGCGCGCACATGCGGCAGCACCTGTGAGGCAGCGTCGAAGTCCAGCGCCACCTGCCCGGCCAGCACGGCGTTCACCGCATCGGCCGTGCCCTTGTAGGGGACGGTGCTCAGCTTCACGGCGGCGGCATTGTTGAACAGGGCCGCCGCCAGGTGCGGCGCACCGCCATTGCCCGAGGTCGACGTGGTGATTTCGTCCGGCTTGGCTTTGGCGGCGGCGATCAGGTCCTTGACACTCTTGTAGGGCGAGGTGGGTTGCGTTACCAGCACGAAATCAACCGCCGCGGTTTGCATGATGGGCGCGAAATCCTTTACCGGATCGAACCGCATGCCGGGATACAGGTGCTGGTTGACGGTGAGGTTGCCGGCAGTGGCCATCAGCAGCATGTAGCCGTCGGCCGGGGCTTTGGCCACCACCTCGCAACCGATCAGGCCGGCCGCGCCGGGCCTATTCTCGACCACCACCTGCTGGCCCCAGCTCTCGGTAAGCTTCTGGCCGATCAGGCGCGCGACGACGTCGGTCGGGCCACCCGCGGTGAAGGCCACGACGATCTTGACCGGCTTGTTGGGATAGCCCGAAGGGGCTTGCGCCAGTGCGGCGGTGCCGGCGGTCGCGAGGGCCAGGCCGGCCAGTGCCATGCGGTGGATGGAGCGGCGGGTGAACTTCATGAAATCTCCTAAAGGGCTGCTTTCTTGCGGACGGTGTCGAAGGAAGCGACGGCCTGGGCCTTGCCAGCGCAGGCGGCCACGAGGAAGCCGAGATCGGTGCCAGTGGAAACGTAGCGCGCGCCCATGCGGACGAAGCGCTCGACCAGGTCCGACCGCGAGCCGAGGCCGCCAATGCCGACATGCTTGCCGTGTTTGCGGCAGGCTGCGATGGTGCGCTCGTAAGCCGCGGCAACGCGCGGGTCGTCGTACTGGCCGGGGACACCCCACTCGGCCGTGAGGTCGTTCGTGCCGATCAGCATCATGTCGACGCCCTCGACCGCGGCGATCTCCTCGACACGCTCCAGCGCTTCCACGGCTTCCATCATCACGATGACCATGGTTGCCTGGTTGAGCGCCGCGTTGGCCTCGCCGGCCGGGAAATTGCGGAATTGCAGGTGCGGCAGGCCGCCGTTGGCGGACCGGTCGCCATGCGGCGTGAACTTGGCGGCGCGAACCACGGCCCTGGCCTGCTCGGCCGTGCGCACATGCGGCGCGATCACGCCCATCGCTCCCCCGTCCAGCACGCGCGAGATGTATTCGGGCGTGTTGGCGGGCACGCGCACGAAAGCCGTGATGCCCGCTTCTAGCGCGGCCATGCAGATCTGGCTGGTGGTTTCAAGCGAGAAGCTGCAGTGCTCCATGTCGATATAGAACGTGTCGAAGCCGGCAGTCTTGGCGATGCGCACGATCTCGACGCCGCGCACCAGCCGCACCATCATGGACGAGACGACCTCGTCGCGCGCCAGCTTTTCCTTCACGCGGTTGCGAAGGAAGTCATCCAGGGAAGCTGTCATCGGAGGTCGCCCGGGCCAGGCGCGGTTGTCAAAAGATTCTCACATTGTAGGAGAGTTTCAAACCACACAAACGGTTTGCCCCCTATCCCAAGGCCCGCGCTGGGAGATCGACGATGTTGGCGGCACGCGCGATCGCCGCCGAAATCTGCGCGGCCGCCTCGATCACGTCCGGCGCCAGCGCCTTGAAGCGGGCCAGCCGCTTTGACTTCGTGGAGGTGGCCAGCGCAATGCTGCCCAGCACTTCACCATCGCGGTTGAACAGCGGCGCCGCCAAGCCGGCGATGCCGGCGCGGTACTCGCCCATCGAAAAGCTGTAGCCCTGCTGCCGGATGGTTTTCAGCGCCGCGCGCAGGCTCTCCCAGTCGCGACCCAGGCCCGCCTGGGCGATGCGTTCGCGCTGCTTGTTGAAGACACTGCGCAGCTGGTGCACCGGCAGGTGCGCCAGAATGATGTTGGCACTGGCGCCCGCCACCAGCGGGCGCTGCTGGCCCCGGCCGAACAGCCCGGTCGGCGCATCGGGTGTCGCCTCCTGTTGCACGCACATGACGGAGTCGCTGTAAAGAACCGATAGCAGCGCGCTGAACCCGGTGCGCTGCGACAGATCGCGCACTACGGGACTGCCGATGCTGTACACCGGATCGGACCGACGCGAGATGCGATCCATCGCCAGGACGCGCGGCCCCACCACGTAGGAGCCGCTGCCCACGCGAGCCAGCAAGCCCGCCTGGTGCAGCGACTTGAGATAGCGATAACAGGTGGACGGCGCCAGGCCGGTGCGGGCGACCAGGTCTTCGGCCGACCACACGGGTGCTTCGACGCTGAAAGCGTCGAGCAGAGCAAGCATTTTGTCTTGGCTGCTCATGGCACGAACTTGGCCTCGAACTTGCGCCCGTCCGCCTCCAGCTCGTAGGTCACCAGCTGCCCATGCTTGCCATCGGCCAACCGGTACGCCGCGAACAGGCTGTACTTGCCCTTGAGGTGGAAACCGGGCAAGTCGATCAGCGCATAGGGATAGGGCACGAAGACCTCGTGCACGAACAGTTCGCGATGCGCGTTGCGCGGCGACGGGAACAGCTTGTAGGTGCCGGTATTGATCGTGGTTTCAGCCATGTACGTGGCTTCGATCATACGGGTGGGAAAAAGGCGGCACCTTTCCAAAGGGCGCAACGCCCAGAGCCCGCGCTTAGCGATGATTCGCTGGGGGTTGACGCTTTAACAGCTCTTCCGCCATGGCGCCAATACGGGCTGGAGCGACTTGCCATTCGGCAAGGGCATGCGCATATGGCAGATCGGGCCGCGGCATTCCGTGAAGGATCTCCCAAGCTCTGCGTTCCTCTTTAAGTGACATCATACGAACCAGACCAATCGCGGGAATCGGCGGCGCCTTAGCGGGACGTTCGTGATGGACTGTTCATGGCCGACCGGCGCAGGTCAGGCGACGGTTCCGAGCGTCCGGTCAATACGGCCAGCTGCCGGACCACGATCCACGGTCCGCAACTACACGTACTGCCGCCGACCAGTGGCATTGGTTGAACTGGCACACCCGACCCCGAGCTGCCGTTACCAATTTCGATGGATGAAAGC
>Ga0134124_10003501_pt1 | contig 12650 bp, 12 predicted proteins | sample KB304_FD_96880 | JGI IMG/M metagenome (GOLD analysis project Ga0134124, IMG submission 96880) | Terrestrial soil microbial communities without Nitrogen fertilizer from Kellogg Biological Station, Michigan, USA - KB3-0-4 | ecosystem: Environmental > Terrestrial > Soil > Unclassified ... | reverse complement strand
CTGTCCAGCGCCGACCTCACCCTCTCGGGCAGCGCGACGGGCTGCCTCCTCGGGACGCCGGCCGGCAGCGGCAGCTCGTACGCGGTCGAGATCACGGGTTGCTCCGAGGGGACCGTCGAACTGAGCATCGCGGCCGGGTCGGTCGTCGACGTCGTCGGCAACGCCGGACCGGTCATCGATGTCGCGGCAACCTCGGTGACCGTCGACCGGACCGCCCCGACCGCGACCCTCACCGCGCCGGCCTCGCCGACCGCGGCGCTCACCCTCACCTACCTCGTCGGATTCGACGAAAGCGTCGCGGGACTCACGGCCGCCGACTTCGAGGTCTCCGGCAGCGCGACCGGGTGCATCGTTTCGGACCCGACCGGCTCGGCCGCATCGTCCATCGTGGACGTCACCGGATGCTCCGAGGGAACGCTGGTCCTGACGCTCGTGGCCGGCGGCGTCGCCGATCTCGCCGGCAACACCGCTCCGGCCGTCGATATCGCGGCCGGCGTCGTCACGGTCGATCGGGGACCTGCCGCGACCCTGAGCTGCCTGCCCGGCTCGGGGCCGACGAACGCCGTCAGCCTCGCCTGCTCGGCGACCTTCGGCGAGGCGCCCGGTGGCGCCACCAGCTTCACGACGGACGACGTGCTCATCGGCGGCTCGGCGACCGGCTGGGCCGCCGGCGAACCAGTCGGCTCGGGCAGCGGTCCGTACACGTTCACCGTCACCGGGGCCGGGTCGGACGGGTCGCTCAGCGTCGCGATCGCCGCGGGCGCGGTCACGGACGGGTCGGGCAACCCGTCGCTCGCGTCCGCCACGCTGGCGCTGTCGATCGACCGCACGCTGCCGGCGTCATCGGCCCCATCCCAGTCCCTGCGCGTCGGGGCGACGCTCGGAACGAGCTCGATCCCGATCCATCTCGCCTGGAGCGGATCCGACGGCGCGGGATCCGGCGTGGCCACGTACACCCTCGAGCGGAGCACGAATGGAGGCCCCTGGACGTCGGTCGCGTCGACCCTCGTCACGCGATCCGCGGACGTGACGGTCGCCGCGTCCGGCACGGTCCGCTACCGGGTCCGCGCGGTGGACAAGGCGGGGAACGTCGGCCCGTGGGCCACCGGTCCGACCCTGACGCCCCGAACGATCCAGCAGACGTCCACCACGATCCGCTATCGCGGCACGTGGACGACGAGATTGTCCAGCGCCTACTCCGGTGGCTCGGTGAGGTCCGGGAGCGCCGCCGGTGCCTCCGCCACGTCCGTCTGGACGGGCCGGTCGATCGCTCTCGTCTCCACGATGGCCCCGGCCCGCGGCAAGGTGCGGATCTACGTCAACGGGTCACTGGTGGCGACGGTCGACCTCCGTGCGACGTCGTGGCGGAACCGGGTCATCGTCTGGCAGAAGACGTGGTCCACGTCCGCGCCGCGGACGATCACGATCGTCGTCGCCGGCACGAGCGAGCGGCCACGGGTCGACCTGGACGCATTCGCATCGCTGAAGTAGGGCGAACGGGCCGCATCGCGCACGCCGGCGCCCCGAACCGCGCTGACCGCCGCCGGCCCCGCCCTGCGACCAGCTGACCGCGGCGACCGTCACGCGCGCCGTCGCGCCCCGGACCGGCGCCTCCCGCGAGCCGGTCGTCGCGACCTCACCGGCCTCGGCGATCGTCTCGGCGGATGCCAGGTTCTCGCCTCCGACCGCCATGCCGCCGATCCGGCGGCGACGTGGACCGCGATCCCGCTGTAGTCGTCGCCGCGGCGTGTGGCCTCGGCGGCGTGGAGGCCGATCCGGCGATCAGCCGGCCGTCACCAGGACCGTGTTGCCGTCCGGGTCGTCCACCATGCACATGTAGGCGTCGAAGGTCGTCAACCACGGTTCGCGCCTCCCGCGATAGCCGGCTTCGGTCAGCTCGACGTACTTGGCATCCACGGCGGCGCGGCCGTCGACGAAGAACTCGAGAAGGATCCGCGAGCCGCCGCTCGGTGGCCGGCGATCCGGGTCGTTCAGGACGAACCGGGTCGTGAGGACGAGCTGGTGCTCGTCGCCGATCGGGACCTGGACGTCGGTCCGCTGGTCGGCGCCGGGCGGAAACGCGACGCCGAGTCGCCGGTAGAACGCGAGCGAACGCGGCACGTCCTCGATCAGCAGGACGACCATCGTGAAGCGCGGTACGGTCACCGATCCCCTCCGGTTGGGCTCGCCATCATACGGTTGAGGTCCCCGAATCGCCCGCCCACGGGCCCTGTCGTTCCGCCCGTCGCTCGGCGAAGTCTGCGAAGATCGGCCCGATGCCCTCGATCCGGACGCACGCCCGATGACCCGGCGCGGCCTCGTGCTGTTCGCCCTCATGTCCGTCATCTGGGGTGTGCCCTACCTCCTGATCCGGGTCGCCGTCGCCGAGGTCACGCCGGCGACCCTCGTCCTGGCGCGGACGGCGATCGCGGCGGCGATCCTGCTCCCGTACGCCATCGCCCGGGCCGATCTCCGGGCCGTGCTCGCCCGCTGGCGCTGGGTCGTCGCCTTCGCCGCCATCGAGATCGCCATTCCGTGGATCGCCCTCGGCTCGGCCGAGCAGCACATCACGAGCTCGCTGGCCGGCCTCCTGGTCGCCGGCGTGCCGTTCGTGGGCACGGCGCTCGCGCTCCTGACCGGCGGCACGGACCGGTTGAGCCGGATGGGGCTGGTCGGCCTCGTCATCGGCCTGGCGGGGGTCGCCGCGATCGTCTGGGGCAACTTCGCGACGACCGACGGGACCGCCCTCCTCCAGATCGCGGTCGTGGTCGTCGGCTATGCCGTCGGCCCGGCAATCCTCGCTCGCCGCCTGGGCGGTCTGTCATCGGTCGGCGTCATGGCGATCTCGCTCGCGCTGTGCGCTGTCGTCTACGTCCCGATCGCTGCGACTCAGCTGCCCGAGGCCATCCCCTCTCCGAACGTCCTCGCGTCGGTCGCGATCCTGGCCGTCGTCTGCACCGCGGCCGCGTTCCTCATCTTCGCCGCGCTGATCGATGAGATCGGCCCGGTCCGGTCGACCGTCATCACGTACGTCAACCCGGCGGTTGCGGCGTTCCTCGGCGTCCTGGTGCTCGACGAGCCCTTCAGCCTGGCGATGGGGATCGGGTTCGCTCTCGTCGTCCTCGGCTTGACCCTGGCGACGCGTCGACCGCAGTTGGCCGCGACGCCGGCTCTCGTGTCGGTCGAGCCGTCGCTGCGCGCCGACGGCGTCTGAGCGAACCCTTGGCCGGACCAGGGCGGTGAACGACGATCTCGCGCCGACCTGGCGCGGTGTCATCGAGACCCTCGATCCAGCGTCCTACCGGGCCGCGATCCCGGGCCTCGCGGGCCTCCTCGTGGATGCCGTCGAGGGTGGGGCCTCGGTCAATTTCCTCGCCGGAGTGACCCACGACGACGCCGCGGCCTGGTGGGCCGCCCGGATCGCCGACATCGACGCCGGGACGACCACGGCATTCGTGGCGATCGAGCGCGACACGGAGGGCGTCGACGATCTCGATGACCGACGTCGTCCCGGCCGGATCGTCGGCTCGACCCTCCTGATCCGGTCCCGGAATGCCAACAGCCCGCATCGGGCCGAGATCGGCAAGGTCATCGTCCATCGCTCGGCCCGGCGCCGTGGCCTGGGCCGTGCGCTGATGGCCGCCGCCGAGGCTCGCGCTCGCGCCGACGGCCGATGGCTGCTGATCCTCGACACGGAGGCCGGCAGCGCGGCAGACGCCCTCTATCGCTCACTCGGCTGGCAGGTCCTCGGCACGATGCCCAACCACGCCTACCGGTCCGACGGCGTCCTGGCCCCGACGACCTACTTCTGGAAGGACCTCCGATCCTGACGGCGGGGACGCTTGCCTCAGCGGCGGCCCTCCGTCCGACCCCCGGATGGGGACGCGCTCAGAACGAGAAGCATTCGAACAGGTCGCCGATCTCGGCGCGGCCGTCGCGCGGCGGTGCCGGCGGTCCGCTGAGGGCACCCGGGGCGGCCGCCTGGTAATTGCCGCCGACCGGCGTCGCCGCATCGTATCGATGGTTGACCGACGCGAGGGTCGGCAGGCCGAAGACCCGCTCGATGAACTTCAGGATCGAGCTCAGCTCGTAGGTCGTTCCCTCGAGATGGCCGGGCTTCGCCCACGGTGAGATGACCCAGGTCGGGATCCGGATCCCCAGACCGAAGGCGTCGAGCTGCGGTGGCGTCACATGGTCGAAGTAACCGCCGTGCTCGTCGTACGTGATGATGTAGGCGGAGCTCTCCCAGGCGGCCGACTGGCGGAGAGCGTTGACGCACTCCTCCTGGATCCCCATGCCGATCGCGACGCTGGCCGGCGGATGCTCGTCCCAGCCGCGGGCATAGCTCGGGATCAGGAACGACACCTGCGGCAGCCGGTCCTTGCGGACGTCGTTGAGGTACGAGCCCTTGCTGCCGAGCGTCCGGCTGTCGTGTTCGAAGTTCTTCCAGAAGAGCGCGACGTTGTCGGTGTTGCCGTACGGCACGCTGTCCCAGCCGAGGTTGTAGATCTTCCAGCTGATCCCGGCCGCGTCGAGCAGGTCGAGGATCATCGGCGAGTCGTAGATGCCGTAGCCCCACTGGCCGTTCGTCGTGACCCCGCCCGAGGTCCCCGCCATCAGGTAGAGCCGGTTCGGCCAGGTCGGGCCGAGCAGCGAGCAGAAGAAGCTCGCGCACAGCGTCGAATCCTCGAACAGGGAGTAGTAGAACGGGAGCTCGGTGGCCGTGTAGTAGCCCATCGCCCAGATCCCGGAGTGGGTCATGAACCCGTCCATCGCTCCGCCGTTCCACTGGCCGTGGACGGAGCCCCAGTCGTGCGGGACGTCGGGCGTGGCGAGATCGGTGAACCGGTACGGGGCGACCGTCCCGCCCGAAGCGTCCGGCTGCGTGTAACCGGGCGGCGGGCCGAAGCCGGCGGCCTGGACCTGCGGGGCGTACCCGAAGTAGTGATCGAAGGAGCGATTCTCCTGACAGGCGACGAGGATGTGCTCGAGCGGCGTATCGGCACCCCGCCGGGAACGCGCGTGGATCGCCGTCGTGAAGAGACCGCCGCCGGCAAGCGCCGCACCGGCGGCCACCGAGCCCTTCAGGAATGTCCGGCGACTGAGGCTGTCCAGGACCGAGGGGCTTGTCGAGCGTGGCATCGCAACCTCCTTGTCGGACGAATCTAATCGACGAAGCGAGCTGCGCCGTTTCCGGCGCGTGAACGTCGGGTTCGGCGGGGAGCGGTGCCAGTCCGCGCCGGCTGGCGGAAACCCGGATGGGCCGGGCGGCGTCTCCGGGGCAAGCGCGGTTCTCCGAACCGCTTCCGGGAGACACCACCCATGGATCCGATCACCCTGACCCTCCGTGCCCCTGGCCAGCGCGCCCGCTGGCTGGCGGCAGGTCTGGCCGCCGGCCTCCTCGCCACCTCGATCGCCTCACCGCTGTTCGCACCGCCGCGGACGTTGGCTGTCGATCCGGCGACGCCGGCACCGCACACGATCTCCGTCACCGGCGTCGGCACGGTCGTGACCACACCGGATGTCGCCGACCTCCGCCTCGGCGTCACGATCACCCGGCCCACGGTGAGAGCCGCCCGAGCCGATGCCGCCGCGGCGATGACGAAGGTGCTGGCTGCGCTCAAGGCACTCGGCATCGCCGACAAGGACATCCAGACGACGAACATCTCGCTCCAGCCCGCCTACGACTACAACGCCAATGCCAACCCGCCGCGGATCATCGGCTACGCCCTCTCGAACGGGGTCGCCGTGACGGTGCGTGACCTCGACAAGGTCGGGGACGCGATCGACGACGCGCTCGCCGCCGGGGCAACGACGTTCGACGGCGTCTCCTTCCGCGTCGCCGATCCGGCCAAAGCACAGCAGCAGGCGCGGACCGACGCGATGAACCAGGCAAAGGCCAACGCCTCGACCCTGGCCGCAGCCGCCGGTGTCGCGATCAGCGGCGTCGCGTCGATCAGCGAGACGACCGCCCAGACGCCGTACCCGATCTTCTACGGGGCCGCCGCGGGAGCTCCGACGAAGGATGTCGCGACCCCGGTCCAGGTCGGCACGACCGACGTCACGATCACGGTCTCGGTCGTCTACCTCATCGGCTGATCGCCCGTCAGGGCAGGTCCCCCGGTCGACCCGCTCGAGCGGGTCGACCGCGTCGCCCCGTCGGGTCGGCCGATTGGCTACCGTGATGGTCGTGAGCCCCGTCAACATCGCCCTGGCCATTCCCGTCGCGACCGCCGGAGACTTCGAGCGCTGGCTCGGGCTTCACGGACGAGCCGAGCGCTCGGTCGTCCTCGCGATCCGCAACAGGGCATCCGGCCGCCAGACGGTCACGCTCGTCGAGCTGCAGGAGACGGCCCTCTGCCACGGCTGGGTCGACACCCAGACCAAGCGGATCGACGAGGGCCGCTACGCCATCCGCTTCGTGCCACGTCGAGCCGGGTCGAGCTGGTCGCCGAAGAACCGACGAATGGCCGCGCGCCTGCTCCAGGCGGGGCGCATGACCGAGGCCGGGACGGCGACCCTGCCGCCCGACCTCTGAACACCGTCGGTCAGGCGACCAGTCGAAGGAGCTCGCCGGCCGCCGCGATCGCTTCCGGGGTCGAGACGATCGGGTTGTTGAACGTGAACCCGCTGAACCCCGCCTCGATGTACGGCCGCAGACCCTCGGCGACCTGCTCGGGCGGCCCGGCCAGCACGTGGGCGCGGCGCTCGGGCGGCACGCGCTCGAGCAGGGCACTGGCGGCCGCCGCGGTCGGAGCCACGAGGACGGGCGTCGTCATCGTCCGTTCGATCGTCGCGGGATCCCGGCCGATCTCGGCGCAGTAGCGCTCCAGCAGATCGTTCTTCCGCGTCAGCGCCTCGAGTCCGAGCGGGAACCAGTGGGTCAGATCGGCGTGCTTCGCGGCGATCCGCAGGGTCCGCTGTTCCCCTCCCCCGCCGACGAGGATCCGCGGGCCGCCCGGCTGGATCGGCCGCGGGACGTTGAGGGCTTCGTGGATGCGGTAGTGCCGGCCCTCGAAGGTCGGGCGGTCCTCGCCGAACAGGCCCCGGATGATCGTCAGCGCCTCGTCGAGCCGATCCATGCGCTCGCCGACCCGGGGAAACTCGAACCCGTAGCCCACGTGCTCGCTCTCGTTCCAGGCCGCCCCGATGCCGAGCATCGCCCGTCCCCCGGACAGGACGTCGAGGGTCGTGACGGTCTTGGCGAGGAGCGCCGGATTGCGGTAGGTGACGCCACTGACCAGGGCCCCGAGCCGGACCCGCTTCGTCCGTTGGCTCAGGGCGGCCAACGCCGAGTACGCCTCGAGCATCGGATCGGTCTCCGGGCCGACCCCCGTGATCTGATAGAAGTGGTCCATGACCGTCACGAGGCTGAAGCCGGCATCCTCCGCGGCACCGGCGAGCGTCGCGACGTGGTCGAACAGACCGGTCGGCGGGACGCCGGGAAACGTGAACGTCGGCATGTGGTAGCCGAACCAGACGGACATCAGCGGCTCCTGGAGGTCAGCGGTGCCCGCGATTCTGCCACGAACCGGCAGCGCGCCGGCCGGCGGGTGGACGGGTCGGCTTTCTCGGGCGGGACGCGATGGCGTCGGGAGCGGCTAGAGGCGGAGCTTCGACCAGGCGCCCACGCACGCGGCACCGGTCGCGACGAGGGACCAGGTCAGCGCATCGACGACAAGCGACTGCATCGACAGGCCGTCCTCCTCGCCCGCAACCGCCAGGAGCGTGCCGTACTCGACCCAGAACCCGGCGGCCGCACCGACGAGCGTCCCGATGACGATCCCGCCGAGCACGATCCCGGCCATGACCGGCCCGCGCTTGAAGCCGGTGGCACGAGCGACGACGTCGGCAATGACCATGCCCGCGAAGTACCCGACGAAGATCGCGAAGAACCCGATCCTGGCCGCGATGAACCCACCGATCAGCCCGCCGACGGTGGCGGTCGCGATGCCGAGCATGAGCTGGACCGGCGTGAACGAGGTCAGCGGGTCGAATGCGAGCTTGCCGCATTGCTTGCAGCGGGATCCGACCGGGCCCTGCATCGCGCAGCTCGTACAGATCGGGCGGTCGCAGCGGCCGCAGCGGATCCACGTCTCCCGATCCGGATGGCGATAACAGAACTGGCGGTCGTCGTCGCCGGTCGTCTCGGCGAGCGATGTCACGGTCGCGTTCACGTGTCCCGGCCCCTCCGTGTGACGTGGCGAGAGACTGCGGCCCGCAGCGGGCGCTCGTCAAGGCCCCTGAATAACGGTCGTCGACAGCGGACATAGCGAAGTCCCCCGATGCCCGACGGGACCCTTTAGCCCGACGCTGGAGCGCGCACCGAGCCCGGTGACGCGCCCGACAAGAGGACTGACATGACGATCGCAGACGCGACGGCCATCGGCTCATCGTCCCGGCCACTGATCGATCCGCTGCCTGGATTGCCGGATCTCGCGACCATCAAGCACCGCCAGCAGGCGACCTGGGCGAGCGGCGACTACCACATGATCGGGACCCAGATCCTGATCGTCTCGGAGCTGCTCATCGAGGCCCTCGACCTCCATTCGACCGAGCGCGTCCTCGACGTCGCGACCGGCAGCGGCAATGCGGCGATTGCCGCGGCTCGGCGCGGCTGCGACGTGGTCGGACTCGACTACGTCCCGGCGCTGCTGATCCGGGCGCGCCGCCGGGCGGAAGCCGATGGGCTCGCTCCCGAGTTCGTCGCCGGTGACGCCGAGGACCTGCCGTTCCGGGACGCCAGCTTCGATGTCGTGACCTCGGTGTTCGGGGCGATGTTCGCGCCTGACCAGGAACAGACCGCCCGCGAGCTCGTCCGCGTCTGCCGGCCGGGCGGCCGGATCGGGCTCGTCGCGCACACGCCCGACGGGTTCATCGGCCAGCTCTTCAAGACAAACGCCAGGCACGTTCCGCCGCCGGCCGGCCTCCGGTCGCCGACGGAGTGGGGTACGGAGAGCCGCCTCGGCGAGCTCTTCCGGCGGTCGATCGCCGACATGCTGGTCGTGAAGCGCCAGTACGTGTTCCGCTATCGGTCGCCGGAGGACTTCCTCCTGTACTGGCGTCGTTTCTACGGCCCGACGATGAAGGCCTTCGAGGCGGTCGGCGACGCCGGGCGGGATGCCCTTCAGGCGGACCTGCTCGAGCTCATCGGCCGGTTCAACCGCGCAGAGGACGGCACGATGGTCGTTCCGAGCGAGTACCTCGAGACCGTGATCCTCACCCGCTGACGGTCCGTCCGGGCGTCTCGGGAGAGCCGCTTGGCCCTGTTGCGAGTCACCCCGCGACGCGACGATTCGCAAGGGACGGGCCGGCGGCCTCTCCACAAACGGTTGTCGACCACCCGTCACCCTCACGCGGAGGTGTTGCGCATGCGCGCACTGGTGGTCTACGAATCGATCTTCGGCAACACGCGTTCGGTCGCGCTCGCGATCGCGGGCGGCCTCGGGAAGGTGCTCGACGTCGAGGCCGTCGAGGTCTCCGAGGCTCCGCCGGCCCTGCCGTCCGACCTCGACATCCTGGTGATCGGCGGCCCGACCCACGCTCATGGGCTCACGAGTCCGAAGAGTCGCGCCAGCGGCGCGGAGCGGGCGGGCGTCCGACTGGTCTCGCGCGGCACCGGCATCCGGGAGTGGCTCGAGCGTCTCGTGCCCGGCCCGACCCCGCAGGCTGCGGCATTCGACACGCGGATCAAGGGGCCCGCCATGCTCTGGGGCTCGGCCGCCAGCGGAGCGGCCAAGCTGCTGCGGGCGCTGGGTTTCGACGTCCTGATGTCGACCAGCTTCGTGGTCGGCGGACCCGGTGGCGAGCCGTTCGACCGGATCTCCCCGGAGGAGCTCGAACGAGCCCGGGCGTGGGGCGAGACCCTCGGGGCGACGATCGGCAGTTCCCGGCTCGTTCCTGCACGCTAGCGTTCGGGAGGGCGGCCGCCGCCGCCTGCCCATCGCCCGCGAGACCCGCGAGCCACGGCCGCCGTGAACCGGCGGCCGCCGATCGTACCCCGACTCTCGTCCGGGACGACGCGTCGAGTGACGTCGAGTAGGATCGACCGATCGTTGGTGGCAGGTCGGGGTGGGGGCTGATGACAGGTCGGAGAGCACCGTTCGCGCTCGCGCTCGGCCTGCTCATCGGCGCGTGCCTCCCGCCGACGACGCAGGTGCCCGCGCCGACCGCGGGCCCGACGGCGACGCCGTCCGAGGTCAGCCAGGCGAGCCAGCCAGCGCGGTCACCCGCCCCGACCCCGCCCACGATCCTGGCGATCGCCGCGAGCCAGCGCCCGACCGGCCCGTGGGCCGTGACGTTCCAGAGGATCGGGACCGAGGCCGTGCGCGAGGTGTTCGTCCTCGCGCCGACGTGCGAGCAGGCCACGTGCGACATCGGCGCGACGATCCAGACGTTCGCGGGCGAGCCGATCGGGACGGGCGTCTTCCATTACGACAACGGAACGTACCGGTACGAGGCCGACCGGACCGAGTCGGTCGCCTGCAATGACGGCTTCGCCGACGTCCCGGACGGGGCCACGCGGAGCACGCACACGATCCTCCTGATCGCGGGCTACCGGCCGATCGGAACGGCGGTCGTCTCGGTCGACATCCGTGGGACGCGAACGGTCGTGATCACGCCGGTCGGCGGCAGCGGCTGTCCGGCCGAGGATCTCGACTACACCGCGAACGGCGAGGCCACCGAGTTCGCGGCTGCACCGACGCCCACGCCGAAGCCCACTGCTCCGCCGAAGATCCCGGTGATCGGATCTTCGTTCTTCGGGTCAGGCGCCAAGGTCGTGACGTACCAGGTGACCGGCAGCTCGATGTCGCAGATCATCGCGTCGATCCAGACGAACGGCCCGCTGAGCGACTGGATCGACGCCCGCGCCGAAGGCCTGACGGCGGCCGTGCCGCGCTATCGGTTCGTGCTCTCGCAGGTCGCCGGACAGTGCCGGATCGTTCCCACGGCGCAGCCCGCGATCATCTTCACGTTCACGATCACGCTGCCGAGCTGGAACCGGCCAAAGAACGCGGACTCCGCGACCGTCCGGTGGTGGGCGGGCGAGTTGCTCCGCGTCGCGACGCACGAACGCCACCACGTCGAGATCTACCGCTCGGGCGCCAGCCGGATGACCAATGCGCTGGGCACCAGTACCTGTGCCAACGTCTCCGATCACCTGGGCGCGATCGTGAAGGACATCGACAAGCAGCAGTGCGAATTCGACCTCAAGGAGTACGGGACCGCGCTCGGGCTGACCCTGTCGTCCTGCCTGAATCGCTGACCGCGTGCCGAGGAGCGTGGGCCCTCGGCTACTTGCCCTTCGCTGCGCCGTCCTTCGATTTGGTCTGCTTCGGCTTCTTGGGGGTCTTGGCCTTCTTGTCCATCGGGTGCTCCTCCGCGATGCCGTGGGTGCGCTCGATTCTCCCACGACCGGGTCATGACGGCACGGCGCCTCCGACAGCCGGCGGTTGCCGGGCCCAGGTGGCCACTGGGACGAGCCTCCGCCAAAGGTCGGGCTCCCGCCATGGACTCGCCTGGCCAGGAAATCCCCGTGGGGCGGGTAGCGCGCGCCAACGGGGCCGGGGAGCCCGGCGCGAGGATCGGCTAGCGGGCGACGGACCGGTCGTTCGTCGCCCGCGGTGCGGTCAGGCGGTGACCGGATCCATCTTCTCGACGAAGTCGGCGCGCCAGGCCGGTGCCTCGAACGGGTTGGCGAAGTACTCGGTCATCCTGGCCACCTTGCCGTCGCGGACCTCGCCGATCCCGACGTAGCTGACCGGAACCCCGTCCCCGTAGTCGATCGAGCCCTCGACGACGAAGACGTCGCCGCCCCCGAGCATCCGCTTGTACGTGAACTTCGGGCTGGTCCCGGAGCTCTCCGCGTAGGTCTCGCCCATCCGCTGCGCCGCGGCCTTGTTCAGCCGCTCGCCGGACTGCGGCCACTCCTCGACGAAGTCGTCGGTGGCGTATTCCTGGAGGAGCGCTCCGAGCTTGGTGAAATCGCCCGTCTTCAGCACCGCTTCGAACGCGGCCGCCATCTGCCCTGGGTCACCCATGTCGTCTCCCCTGTGCATCTATGGACTCCACAGAGTGGACCTGTCCGAGGCGTCGGGCAAGGGGAGTTATCCACCAGGTGGCTCGTCCCCCCGAGCCCTCGTCGAGCCCCCGGGCGACGAGGTCGTGCGCCCGGACCTACGCTTGCCGCCCCGGTGACCGTGCGTTTCGCCTGTCGCCGCCGTGTATCTGGGTGTGACGACCACCATGGCGATCGCCGAACCCGCCGAGCTCGCCTACGAGCGCGCATTCGAGTCCCACTGGACCGACGTGTTCCGGTTCGCCCTCGCCTGGACGAACGACTGGACAGCGGCCGAGGACCTCGCCCAGGAAGCGTACCTCCGGCTCTGGAACCAGCGCGCCCGAATCGACTGGAGCCGGCCGGTCCTGCCCTGGCTCCTCGTGGCGACCCGGCGCCTCGCGACCGATCGTTTCCGGGTTCTCCGGCGGCGCTTGCTCGCTCCCACCCATGCCGCCGCAATCGATCACGACCCGGCCCTGCGCGCCCGCTGGCTGGACGTCTGTGCGGCGATGGGCGACCTGTCATCGCTCGAGCGATCCGCCCTCGTCATGACGGCCGTCCAGGGCGCGACGTACGACGAAGCGGCCCG
>Ga0134124_10003498_pt1 | contig 12654 bp, 12 predicted proteins | sample KB304_FD_96880 | JGI IMG/M metagenome (GOLD analysis project Ga0134124, IMG submission 96880) | Terrestrial soil microbial communities without Nitrogen fertilizer from Kellogg Biological Station, Michigan, USA - KB3-0-4 | ecosystem: Environmental > Terrestrial > Soil > Unclassified ... | reverse complement strand
GGCCATTCATGAGCCAGGTCATCAGGTCTGCTCCATAGCAACCGAAATCAAATAACGCGCCACCACCGTTCAATTTGGGGTCGTTGAGCCAAGCCAGGAACTCGGGCTGAACTCCGATTTCTTTCGGGCCCTGATGACCATCGTGTACAACGACTTTGCGAACATCTCCCAATGAGCCTTGATGCAGTAGCTCGTAGGCCGCGCGATTGCTGCGATACCATGTGGTCTCGTAATTTACCAGGACACGTATTTTGCCTCGTGCTGCCCTCTGCATGGCAAGTGCATCTTCATAGCTCACTGCCAACGGCTTTTCCATCATCACGTGCACGCCGTATTTGGCGCAGATTTCTACGACGCGCCGATGGTCAAACGTGTTGGTGTAGGCAAGCATGGCCTGTGGGTGCGTTTTCTGCAACATTTCTTCGAGTGACGAAAACAGAAGTCCCCGGTCGATGTTGAATCGGCTGGCATAAGACGATGCAAGCTGTGTGTCGGACTCCGCGATTCCAACGATCTCGATATCCGGGCGGTGTAATGAATGTTCGAAAAAGCCGTTCACGTGTCCATGGACTAATCCAACGATCCCGACTCGCAAAGGAGCGGAACTCTGTCCGACTGCAGATGAGCCAACTGCCAGAAGCAGAACAATAGTTGTCAGAACAAGATTTCGCACAAGCGCCCCCCGCAATGGACAGAATCGTTCGATGGTCTATTTAAGGAGTTGTATGAGAGGCTTCAACGCCTCTTTGAATTGCTAAAAGTTCCTTCAGCACTTCTCGCAATTTAGTGGACTCAAGCGCATTCGCTCCGTCGGACTTTGCGTCCTGCGGTTTATTGTGGACTTCCATAAAGACGCCGTCCACACCAGCAGCCACTGCAGCCCGTGATAGCACAGGAATGAATTCAGGCTGCCCGCTACTGGCCGTAGGTTTATCTCCATCACTTTGCGCTGCGGAGGGTAGTTGTACGGAGTGGGTGGCATCAAACACGACCGGCGCAAATTTTCGCATGATAGCCAGAGATCGCATATCAACTACCAGGTTGTTGTAGCCGAAGCTAGAACCGCGCTCGGTCACGAAAACCCGGTCGTTTCCTGCGGTGCGACATTTTTCTACGGCATTCCTCATGTCCCACGGGGAAACGAACTGGCCCTTCTTAATGTTCACAACCCGATCTGTCATGGCCGCGGCCACGATCAAATCAGTCTGGCGGCACAAAAATGCCGGAATCTGCAACACGTCCACGACTTCAGCCGCTTTGGCTACATCTGCTTTTTCGTGCACGTCGGTAAGGACCGGAACGTGGACCTGGTCCTTCACCTTTTTCAAGATGCGCAGGCCCTCTTCCAAGCCCGGCCCACGGAAGCTGCGAATTGATGTACGGTTAGCCTTGTCGTAGGAAGCCTTAAAGATGAAGGGAAAATTCAACGAACGGGTCACACCCTTGATGACTTCGGCCATAAACAGCGCATGCTCTTCACTTTCAATGACGCAGGGGCCCGCGATGAGAAAAAGCCCGCCCGAACCAATATTTATGCCTTCGATTTGGAAGGAAATGCTCATGGAGAATGGATGTCTGGCCTAGAGTCTATCGCAGTTAGCAAAAAGGCACATCGTCACCCGAGGTTTTACTCAGTGTAACTCCGTGCCTCTTCGCTTGATTTTTAGCGTTTCCCAACTTTTTCCGGGCGGTGGAACATCTCCACTTCGGTCGCTACTTTGTCGGCGCGCCGTTTCATACCTTGCTCATAGGCTGCACCCACGAAAGTTCTGAATAAAGGATGCGGTTCAAGCGGCTTTGATTTGAACTCAGGATGGAACTGGCAGCCGATGAAGTGCGGATGATTAGGAAGCTCCACCATCTCCACATATGTTCCGTCGGGAGTTGAACCAGAAATCTTCAGGCCGGCTGCGGTCAGTGTTTCCTCATACTCGCGATTGAACTCGTAACGGTGGCGGTGGCGTTCGCTGATTTCTGTCTGGCCGTAGATTCTGTAAGCCAGCGTGTCTGGCTCAATCTTGCAGGGCCATGCTCCTAGTCGCATAGTGCCGCCGAGTTCTTCAACGCCGCGTAACTCACGCAATTTATAAATCACACGATGATTGGTGGCTGGGTCGAACTCACTGGAGTTCGCCTCCGTCAGTCCGCAAACGTTGCGCGCGAATTCAATGCAAGCGGTCTGCATGCCAAGACAGATCCCAAAATAGGGAACTTTATTCTCGCGAGCGTAACGGATCGCCTGCAACATGCCTTCGATTCCGCGTTTGCCGAAGCCACCCGGCACTAGAATGCCGTCGTATTCAGCCAACTGTTCCGCGCACGCTTGTTGTCCGGCTTCCAAGCCCTCTGCTTCGACCCAATTCAATTGCAATTTTAGGTTGTGAGCAAGGGCTCCATGCACAAGCGCCTCTTTCAACGATTTGTACGAATCCTCGTACTCGACATATTTGCCTACAATTGCAATCGTTACATCAGCCTTAGGGTTGTAGACCTTGTGAACAATATCTTCCCACCGCGACAGTTCTCGGTCCTTGGCCTCGATGTGCAGATATTTGAGCGCCAATGTGTCCACATTTTCGTTGGCGAATACTAAGGGAACTTCGTAAACCGAAGCTACATCTTTTGCTGTGATTACGGCTTCGTCCGCAACGTTACAGAATAAGGCGATCTTCGACTTGATGTCCTTAGAAAGAAACCGGTCTGTACGGCATAGCAAAATATCCGGCTGAATTCCGACACTGAGGAGTTCTTTCACCGAGTGCTGCGTCGGCTTAGTCTTCAGCTCTTGCGCAGCCGCAATGAAAGGCACGAGTGTCACATGTACGAACACCGTGTTTTCCCGGCCCAGTTCCTGACGCATTTGGCGGATGGCTTCGATAAACGGAAGCGATTCGATATCGCCAACTGTTCCACCGATTTCTACGATGGCTACATCCACATCCTGCGCCACCTTCTTCATGGCGGCTTTGATTTCATTGGTGACGTGGGGAATCACCTGCACGGTTTTCCCCAGGTAATCGCCGCGCCGTTCTTTGGCGATGATTTGTTCGTAGAGACGGCCTGTGGTCCAGTTGTTGTCACGAGAAAGTTTGGCGTGGGTAAACCGTTCGTAATGGCCGAGATCAAGATCGGTTTCGGCTCCGTCGTCGGTGACGAAGACCTCTCCATGTTGGAAGGGGGACATGGTACCCGGATCCACATTCAGATACGGGTCAAACTTCATCAGGTTCACTTTGAGGCCACGACTCTCTAACAAACAGCCGATTGAAGCTGCGGCCAATCCCTTGCCCAATGAAGACACTACTCCCCCGGTCACAAAGATGTACTTTGCCGACATCTTTTCCTCGCTCTCAATTGTCTTGGATAATTGTGCAGGCTGGCGTGCACAATCAATTATGGCAGAGAATCGCCAGAAAGAAAATGGAATTTCTAGATCAATGTAATCAACTATTTATTTCTTGAATTCAATACAAAGATGGTTCACCCGCTGGACGAGTTTTCCAGCGGCGATGCACCCACAACCACTGATCCGGATATCGGCGCACATAGTCTTCGATAATTTTAGTGAATAATTGGGTATTTGCGGCGATGTCAGTTTCATCATTGCCAGTGCGCACTAGCTCCACCGCCGGGTCAAAATGCAGCCGGTATTTGCGCAGTACCGGATCCCAGATGGTGAAGCCTGGAACAACAGCGGCGTCGGTACGCAGCGCGATCCTCGCCAAACCGCTTGCTGTGCAAGCAGGAATTTTGAAGTAATCCACGAAAATGCCCTGTGGGGGCGTCATGTTGGTGTCCATGAGAATGCCGACCGTCTCACCCTTTTTCATGGCGCCAAGAAGTCCGCGGACAAAATCATCTTTGTCTACGGTGGTGTTGCCGTGCATTGTGCGGTACTCATGCATCAAGCGGTCGAGATAGATGTTGTCTAGAGGACGCATGACGACGTGCAATGGATGTCCATGCAGGGAATGGGCGAACGCTGAGAGTTCCCATCCGCCGAAGTGCGCGGTCAGGAAAAGTACTCCCTTACCGCGAGCGCGAGCGCGTTCGTAGTTCTCAAAACCCTCATAGGTAATGACCTGGCCGACATTTTCAAGCGTGTACTTCGGGAAGTGGCAGACTTCAGCAAGCTGACGCCCGAGTGATGTGAATTCCCCTCGCAGAATCCGTGCACGTTCTCGTTTACTTTTCTCGGGAAACGCCAGCGCAAGATTTCGCATGCCTACATGTCGTAGACGGAAATGCAGCAGGTAAATGAGTTGGGCAAGAGCGATGGCAGCGGCTCGGGCCAGCGGACGTGGCAAAATGCCCAATATTTTTATGATGGTCCAGGCTGGGACGTACTCTAGTCGCTGCCACATTCCGGGGGAAGGGTGACGGTAGCACCGGGAAAAATCGGTGTCAAACAAGTTAAGTACTAATGACAAAATGGTTACAAATGCCCGTCTACTTGTCGGACGCCGCTTTAGCCCACTTTGCTAAGGTCTGTAAAAACGGATATGCGCCCGGAGGCGGATCAATCGTTCCTTGCAGGGACGTCTTGAACGGCACCATACGCCCGTAGAAGTCGCGTGTACTGTCTTTGTCTTGCGTAACTGATGCGCCCGCAAGCTCCAGTCCAGCGAATACACCCCGAGCACGTGAATAGGTCAGAATCTCAGCCCGCATCTTCCAATCTGTATCTGCAGATGCGTGCCGTCCAACCGGGCCCGCGGCTGCGCTTGCATCAGCCCCGATCTTGAACTTGCTGGATAACAGGTTCTTCATGCCGTTCTGATTCATAATCAACATGACCAGGTCCACGGCTTGGCCGCCGATCTGCAATCCAAAACTTCCCCCGGCGACGGTGAAGAACGCTGGCGCGCTCCACCCTTTGGGAGTGCGGCAACTCGCGACTCCACGGCCAAAGCGGGCGCCTACAATAAAGCCCCCTTTGATCATTGAAGGGACAACCGCCACGCATTCCGCTGAGCCTAAAACTTCTTCCGGAATTCCCTGGTCGGAAGCTCCCTGAATTTCATCCAGAACAGTGCCTGCTGCTTGAATGCGTTCGGAGGCTTTGGTTTCCTCGCCTTTGGTTGCACTCTCATCAGCCGCAAACGCGGTTGCGCTCAAACTCGCAATGACAAACCACAAAAGAATCTTTTTCATTTCAACCTTTCCTGCTCTGGATGGAAACTTACGGGTCGCGAAACCGTCATGATTCTAACGGATTCGACTGAGGAAATATTGGTTGCTGTAGGCACGAGGCCATAGAAGCACAACAGGCCAAAAAAATGCGGGGCCGGCAACGGTGACCCTAAATCTCCGTTCCCAACCCCGTCTCCCAGGTTCTGTGGTAGGTGAAGCGAGTATGGACGTGAGCTTGAGGGCGGACAAGATTACTTACGCTAGTGTCCTAAAGTAATGCGGTTTTGCGAATGGAGGTCAATCGGCATCTGTAACATTTTAAATGGTTTTTCGGTAATATGCCGATGTGCGAATGAGCTTTCTAGAATGCGGAGGAAACAGAAAAACGCCTGCCTTTTTAAGAGGCAGGCGTTAGCGATGGGCTTACTTTGCGGTAACGAGAGAATGTGTAATGGCATGAACCGACAGCGCAATGCGGTTCTGTACCCCAACCTTACGCATGAGCTTAGCTACGTGAGCTTTCACAGTGCGTTCCTCGATTCCCAGGGCTGAACCGATTTCCTTGTTGGAGCGGCCTGCCACCAGCATTTCGAGAACTTCTTTTTCGCGGTCGGTAAAGGTCACGCGGCCCGCCGGGAAAATACGTCCCGGAGAAGTGCTGACCCGCTCGATAAACATCGATAGAACTTTGCGCGGAGCCCAAACGGAGCCTTGATTCACAATCCGTATGGCTTGAACAAACTCCTTGGCAGATGCTGCCTCGTCTACATAGCCCTTGGCACCAGAGGCGATAGCCTTCAAAATAGTCTCTTCGTCCATGCCCGACCCGGTTACGATGATGCGCAGGTCTGGACGAGAAGCCTTAAGGCTAGCCATCAAATCGAAAAGATTCTGGCCGTTGCGATTGCCGAGCAGGATAAGGTCAATACCGGGCTGAGTGTTGAGATCCGGCAAGGAAGCCGAGATCAGCTCAAAGTCGGTTTCGGCATCGAACAATGCTCGAAATCCTACAAACCGCAGCGGATCACTTTCCACTACGGCAATTCGAATCAGCGGTTTTCTGGCTGTCGCAGCCTTCATAGGCATCCTATAGGGACTAGTCTTAGGGAAAAGCATAAATGCAATTGCATCAATATTGAAAGGCTCGGTAATGAATCGTCTATTACGGCAGTAACATAAGAGGCACCCATGAAAAGAGGGCAAAGCGTGATGAAAGTACTGCAGAGAGCTGTATTTGCGTGCATTTTGGCAACGGTTTCGCTACCTGTTATCGCCCAAACCGATGCACCAACTACTGCTGCTCCATATCAGCCAAAGTTTGCCGGAGACCCGGCCCGCTCGGAGTCCGAAGCCAGGGCCTTGGGCTACATGCGAACAGTGTTGCGGGCGCAAAAGGAATACAAGAAAAAGAACGACAAGTATGCGCCATCGTTATTAGCACTTGTTCATACCGGATCTTTCACTCGGCGCATGACTCAAACCGATCGCGGTGACTATACGGTCGGCTTCAAGAGCCATAAAGATGGTTTCGACCTGGCCCTCACTCCAAAAGAGTTAGCACCAGATCGGCGGTCGTTCTTCGCTGACGAGGATATGGACATTCATGCAGATGAAACCAAAGCTGCGGATGAGAAGTCGCCGAAGATAAAGTGATCTGCACACAACCTCGACTCTCACGATCCTTGGTTCACCGAAACTGCCTTGTCATTCTGAAAAATAACAGTCAGTGGCTTTCCGCCGTTGGGGTAGTTCACCGTGCGGTTGGAGGCGTCGTGCAGGTTGTCCGGCGTTCCCATGCCCACCGCAAAGCTGGCTTGTAGCTGGTTCATGCCGGGCCTGACCTCGTGCTTATCGATGGCATCCCAGACCTCGGATGACCAGTGTTTGTAGAGATCTTTTGGATCCTGAATGAACAGCATGTCGTCGGAGTAGATTCTGAAATCGCTGCCCTGAACAGAACCGATGGGGAAGGAGTAACTTTTGCCGTCCTTCTCGAACACCGCCATGACTTGTTTCTGGTCTGATGCTCCGGGAGTGATATCAGTAACTACATCCTTGATTTCGAGACGTTCGATCGGGCCAAGTGTTCCCACTTCGTGGGCAAAATCGCTGCTATGACGCGCAGCATTGTAAGGATAGTAGGTATAGCGATACCCCTCTTTTACCCAAACTGGCTGCTTCGTCAGGTCCTTGGCCGATTTCAAATCGTAAGAATGGAGTTTCATCGGGGTGACGTAATAATCGGCCTTTAAGGGCGGAGCTTCTTTTTTGACTGGCGTCGCATTGTCTTCGTGTCGCTCGTAAAGAATGTACCCGGTTCGCAAGGCGGCAATTGCAATGCCGGCGGCCAGTAACAGCTGTATCTTCTTTCGGCTTTCAGGGCTCATAGTTTGTACCTTAGCAAGAGATGCCATTCGACAACAGTTGTTGCTTGTAATGCATTAAAATAGAAGCCGGGAGAATTACATGCCAGCCGTAACTGAAACTGAAGTCCTGAGCGCCTTGAAGCAAGTTTATGATCCCGAGATTCCGGTCAATATCGTGGATTTGGGCTTGATTTACGGAATGAAGTTTGAACCCGCTCCGGAGGATAAGCAGGATGTGGCAGTTGACATAACTTTGACGGCCCAAGGCTGCCCCGCACATGTAACGATCAGCGAACAAGTGAAAGCCCGTGTCGAACAACTACCCGGAATTCGCAACGCTTCGGTGAACGTGGTCTGGACTCCACCATGGACCCCCGAGCGTTTGAGTGCAGATGCACGCAAGCAGCTGGGAATCGAATAACCGAAACTAGGGACGAAGTTCGTCCCAAACATCGCGCCCACGACTCTCAGCATACTGCGCAATTCGGTTCGCAGCTTGAGCGGCGAAATCAGCTATACGGAAGCCGCGATTTATATAGTCGGGCAACGCCTTGCGCACATTGGCAAACTGCTTGGGATATTGAGTGGCAAGTGTCACCAGGCTTACTCCCGCCAGCAGGATGCCGGCACCGGGCTTGTTCTTGAGAAACATGACTGCGCTTCCCGCCGCCGAACCTGCCACCAAAGCTTTCTTCCAGTTTTCCATTTCGTTCTCCGTCCACCCATTCTAAAACGCAAAACTGAATACGTAGCTTATACTGCATGGTTTTTACTTTTGGGGGAACCGAAATGCGGAACTGTCGAGTGGTTTTCGCAGTATGGATGTTGTCCGGGTTTTTGTTGGCACAAACCAAACCCAGAGCTCGTGATTTGGGCGTTCCATTCGACGGAACTCCGGGGGAGTTCAATGCCATTACCGACATTAAGGGAGTGGAAGTAGGACACACCACTTTGATTTCGGGAGAGGGTCCTTTGAAGGTGGGCATAGGTCCAGTACGAACTGGTGTGACGGCCGTTCTTCCGCGCGGCAAAGACTCTATGGACGCAGTTTTCGCAGGTTGGTTCTCGTTAAACGGCAATGGCGAGATGACCGGCACAACCTGGGTGGAAGACTCGGGATTTCTGGATGGCCCGGTGATGATCACCAATACGCACAGTGTGGGGGTAGTTCGCGATGCGGTCATTGGCTGGAAAGTGAAACGGGGCAAGCCCGATATGGAGGGCTATTGGTGGTCGCTGCCGGTCGTAGCAGAGACCTGGGATGTGTTTCTCAACGACATCAATGGCTTTCATGTAAAACCAGAGCACGTCGTCCATGCGCTCGATTCCGCACATGGAGGCGTTGTCGAAGAAGGCAGCGTTGGCGGCGGCACCGGCATGGTCTGCAATGAATTCAAGGGAGGGATCGGCACTGCGTCGCGGGTACTCGATGCGAAAAACGGCGGTTACAAAGTCGGTGTACTGGTGCAGTGCAACTACGGACGTCGCGACCAGTTGCGCATTGCAGGAGTTCCTGTGGGAAAGGAAATCCCCGACCAGGCAGCTTACGCAAACGATACCGGATCGATCATAATCGTGGTTGCCACCGATGCCCCGCTGATTCCGACACAGTTGAAGCGAGTAGCGCGGCGGGCGTCGTTAGGTCTTGCGCGAAATGGCAGTTACTCCGGCGATGGATCCGGAGATATTTTCATTGCCTTCTCCACCGCAAATGGCAGAGCAGTAAGCGCAAAGGGCGCTCACCCGATCAGCATGTTACCCAACGATTCTCTGGATCCGATTTTTCTTGCGACGGTGCAAGCCACCGAAGAAGCAATAGTCAATGCAATGGTCGCTGCAGATACGATGACTGGAATCGACAATCACAAAGTAATGGCACTGCCGCATGACCGCCTACGCGAATTGCTAAAGAAATACAACCGGCTACAGAAATAGATGATGGAGCGACGCCCGGCGTCCATCAGACACTAATAAATCGTATATCCCGGCGCAGGCGTACGCAGATCCGGCTTCGTTGCCATCAATAACAACGCTCCAGTACGTTTGAACGCTTTCAGATCCTCAAGACTATGGAATGACTTTGTCTGGTAATCCTCAGGCGTAGGTGTGTCATCTGGGATCTGCCGTGCTTCAACATTTTCAAACGCATGTTTCTTTAACAGCTCTATGTACTCCGCCGACGAACGCACGTGCACCGGAACTTTCAGTTTGTCCACCCACTGCAGCGAATAGGGATTGTCTCTATACAAATTAATCAGAATGAACATCCGCCCACGCGGCGCCATCACGCGGAACAGTTGTGCCAGAGCCCGATCCTGGTCAGGATAGTAATAAAAAGATTCCACCGACAACATTTTGTCGAAGAAGTTCTCTTCCCAGGGAATCTGCTGCGCCGATCCCCAAACATAAAGAATATTTTCGAAATCTTTGGATTCTATACGTGCCTGCCGGATCATCTCGTCTGATATATCAATTCCCACCACCTGACCAAAGCCCTCCGGCCCGTCGGCTACAATCCGCGCCAGCATTCGAGTCGCCCAGCCTGAGCCACAGCCCAAATCCAGCACCCGGTCGCCAGGGCGCAAATCCATGAGGCGAATGGTTTTCTCTGTAATGTCGAGATGATGCTGCTGCATCTTTTCGCCTTCGCCTTTTTCGGCCCAGCGGTTGAACTCTTGTTGCAGGTTTTCATCGGGTGTCGGAGATTGGTTGGCCATGTCAGTTCTCGGTTCTTAGGAATCAGTTCTCAGATGCTGTCGCTTCTATGCTACATTTCCATTCCGCATGTCTCCAGAGCCTCAGCCGGAGCTGTTGTACTGCCCCAAATGCGCGCAGGAAGTCGCCGATCCGCTCATTTGTGGTGACTGTTCGGCGGTAATCTGCCGGCGATGCGGTACTCCACTTGAGTCTCCCGACGAGTTGGGGATCGGATAATCATGGGCTCCACCCCCGTACCTGCTGTTTCGGACTCCCAATCAGAAGCAAAGCCGTCGCTTATCCGCGGCCTCTCGCTGCTGGACGCCGTTTTATTACTGGCCAGCGGGATTATTGGATCGGCAATATTTCTCACGGCGAAGGATGTGGCTGGTCCGCTTCCGAATCCAATTTTGTTTCTTTCCGTGTGGCTGCTGGGCGGAGCGATCTCTCTTTGCGGATGCGCGGCTTTTGCCGAACTGGGCTCGATGTTCCCCGATTCCGGCGGACAATATGTTTACCTGCGCGAGGCCTATGGAGAACTGGTCGCATTTCTCTACGGATGGATGCTGTTTAGCGTGAGTAATGGGGGCACGATCGCCGCGTTGGCGGTTGCGTCAGCGGCATACACCGGGCAGATTATCCCAGCAGTTTCACAAGATCATGTGCTGTTCTCTCTCGTCGGAGCGACGTTTACCCGTGCACATTTGTTGGGATTATTTCTGATCGCTCTTCTCACTTATGTGAACGTGGTCGGATTGCGCTGGGGAGCTCTTTTACAGAATATCTCAACTTGGGCAAAATTCGCTGCAATGGGAGCATTTGTTGTTTTAGGAATTGCGATTGGCAAGGGTGACTGGTCTCACTTTCATTCCACTGGATCACTGACTGCGGGTATGGGACCGGGACAGTTGATCTCGGCGTTAGGCGTGGCCATGATTGCGGTTTTCTGGGCCTATGACGGTTGGGTTTATGTCACATGGGTGGCAGGCGAAATCAAAGAGCCACGAAAAAATGTGCCACTCGCCATGTTGCTGGGTATTGTCGTGGTCGGATTGATTTATCTACTGATGAATGCAGTGTACTTGTACGCCTTGCCGGTCGGAGAAATCGCAAAACACGACACCATCGCCCACGCAGCCGCTGCAACGCTATTCTCTCCAGCTACTGCTGTATGGCTCTCCCTAACCATTGCTCTTTCTTGTTTTGGCGCGGCGGCTACTTGCACCTTGTCGGGGGCTCGCGTCTACATGGCCATGGCGCAGGATGGCGTCTTCTTCAAAAGCATGGCGCAGGTCCATCCCAAGTGGCGCACCCCTGCATTCAGTCTCATCGGACAGGCGGTCTGGGCGGCGTTACTGACTTTAAGCGGACGCTATGATCAGCTCTACACTTACGTGATGTTCATGATGGTGCTTTCCTACACGCTTACCGTGATTGGCATGTTTATCTTGCGCTGGAAGCGTCCAGAGATTCCGCGTCCTTATCGCTGCACCGGGTATCCGTGGGTTCCTGGAATCTATGTGTTGATCAGCGGGGCTTGGACGATAAATACGATCGTTACCCGGCCGAAAGAGGCATTGGTGGGAACCATTATTGTATTGATAGGTGTGCCGGGATATTTGTACTGGAAGCGGACAAGCCTCCAGCAAATCGGATAAGCTCAATCGTAGCTATCTAGAAGCAACTCGCGAAAACATTTAAGGCCTTTTATGCCTCAACCTCTACTGATCGCTAAAGCCCAAGAAGAGCTCTTTCTTTTACCCAAGATGTCGAACCGCCATGGCTTGATCGCCGGTGCCACAGGTACCGGAAAAACGGTCACATTGCAGGTAATGGCTGAAGCTTTCAGCCGTATCGGCGTTCCAGTTTTCGCTGCAGACGTGAAGGGCGACTTGGCGGGAATCAGCCAGCCTGCCGCTGCAAATAATCCCAAGTTGGCGGATCGGATACATAAATTGGGTCTAAGCGGATTCGATTTTGCCGGTTGTCCTGTGACGTGCTGGGATGTTTTCGGTGAACAAGGGCACGCGGTGCGTGCGACTGTTTCTGAGATGGGCCCTCTGCTTTTCACCCGGCTGTTGAATTTGAATGACACACAGGCAGGGGTGCTCACCCTGGTTTTTAAAGTTGCTGATGATTCGGGCTTACTGTTGCTTGATCTCAAGGATCTGCGGGCCATGTTGCAACACGTCGGCGATCACGGCAAGGACCTGCAGACCGAATACGGAAATATTTCCTCAGCCAGTATCGGTGCGATCCAGCGAGGCCTGCTCACTCTTGAGCAACAGGGAGGCGACAAATTCTTCGGCGAGCCTGCACTGAATCTTGATGACCTTCTGCAAACCGACGGCAATGGCCGGGGTGTCGTCAATCTTCTGGCAGCCGACAAATTGCAAACTTCACCGCGTGTCTACGCGACTTTTCTGCTGTGGCTGCTGTCAGAATTGTTTGAAAAGCT
>Ga0134124_10003497_pt1 | contig 12656 bp, 20 predicted proteins | sample KB304_FD_96880 | JGI IMG/M metagenome (GOLD analysis project Ga0134124, IMG submission 96880) | Terrestrial soil microbial communities without Nitrogen fertilizer from Kellogg Biological Station, Michigan, USA - KB3-0-4 | ecosystem: Environmental > Terrestrial > Soil > Unclassified ... | reverse complement strand
TAATCGTGTGGTGTTCGATCACAGCCACGCATCGAATCATGATGAGGCCCATTCTGAAGCCGCTAAAGCCCTGTGTAAGAAAATGGGCTGGACTGGGCTTTTGGCCCAAGGTGGCCTAGGTCCTGGGAAAGAGGTATTTGTGTGGGTTACATTCCCATCGGGCAATGTTCAACGGGTTGTGAAGGTTGGTGACAATGAGTAGACAGCACCCATACACCCCGAAGTGCCAATGCCAGCGCTGTAAGGCGGTAAAGCGTATGGTAGAGAATCTCCCGCCAGTTAGGAGGAAAGTATGAGTGAAGCTATGTTGCTGGGGCTAACAGTCGCCATGGTCATAGCCGTGACGGTGATAGTCGCCAACGAATGTATCAAGGCCCTACAGCGCTGGAATCGTCGGCGCAGGGCTAACAGTCTGATCCGTATGATTGACTGGCCCAGGTAATCCGCTAGGCGTAGCTGTGAAGTTACGCCAATGAGGACTACTGTCCCACACAGGAGATAAAAGTATGGCAGCACCAACGTTGAAAGAGATGCAAGCGGAGATGGAACGGCTCAAGGCTGAGAATGACAGGCTCAAGAAAGCTGGAGAGCGCAAGCTATCGCTGAAGGTGAGCGAGAAGGGCGCACTGTCGCTGTACGGCCTGGGGAGGTTCCCAGTGACCCTGTATCACGAGCAGTGGACAAAGCTGCTGGAACTGGGGCCGCAGATCAAGGATTACATCGAAGAGAACAAAGGGGCTCTGAAGTCCAAGGGAGAGTAACCTACTCGGGGATGCTGTGAAGTATCCCCTGTGGAGGATACTAATGAACTTCGAGAAGTGGGTAAAAGAGTACAGGTATCAGCTTGGTAAGGCTGTAATGCTGAAGCCAGCAGATTATCCTTGGTTCCCCGGCATATCTGTGGACTCAGTAGCGGACAAGATGACCAAAGCGTTTGCTCAGGGCAGCTACAACAAAGACGGGATAGCGGTTAAGAACACCTGCAAGGCTCTGGGCGTGTCTTACACCTATAAGGCTATCAATGAATACCTGAAGGGGTAAGTGACCTACTAGCTGGTGCTGAGAAGTACCAGCGATGGAGGTAACTATGACTGATGAGAAGCGGCTAAACCTACAGCTTAGAGCTTCTGTGCTGTACGTCAAGCTGGATAAGATGCTGGCCAGAGCTAACAAGATCCTCGACAAGCTAGACGTGGACCACAGATGGTACATAGCCATAAAGACGGTGAGGCTGGAGGAGCGGAGCGACGTTACCCCGAAGGGGTGACGGAGCGGGTACCAGAGTTACGGGCTAGAGGGCGCTGAGAAGTGGCCCTCAATGACTGTAATAATTACGGTCGAAAAGGAGAATTATGAACAGACAAAAGACGGCGCGAAAGACAAACCTCGCGACGGCAAGCAGAGAATGGGCTACACGCCCAGCAGACCAGCGCTTCTGGACCCTCCAAGAACTACTGGAGAAGGCCAAGAAGTACGCGGAGGAGAGCTACACTCATTCGGTGAAGCTGTCAGATTGCGAGGTGGTTCCTGTTGGTGAGGATCTCGTGATTGACATCGGCGCTAGTGATCTGGCGACCTTCCAAAACTACAGCTTTGGTCAAGTCTGCAATATCGCCAAGGCCCCTGCTGGGTATCTCCGGGAATTGCCCGCTGGTCTGGCCGCTCAGAACCTGAATCACGGGTTACAGCGGCTTGAGACGGGTGAGCAGATGCTGATGCTTCACAAGAACGGTGATCATGTCCTCCGGTGCGTCACAGGCAATGAGTACGGACGTATCTGGAACTGGCAGATTGCTGACATGGCATTGGCTCTGGAGGAGAGCGAGGGCTGGAAGGTTCCCCCCGCGCGGCCCTGTGGTCTGGCTAATGTCCCTATTCGGCGGGCAACTGAGGCCGATGTGCTGAAGCGTGCGAGTCATCCCAGTCTTGGTATCGACGTGGGTGATGAGATCTCGCCTGCGGGACTGTATTGCTCAGACCATGACTCGTTTATCTTTCAGATCAACGAGGACAATCCAATCGACGCTGGCAACGGTGAGATCCTGTACCGTGGCGTGATCTGGAAGAACAGCGAAGTGGGGGACGCGCGATTCGTCGGGACTATGTTCCTGTTCGATAGCGTATGCGGCAATCACATCATCTGGGGTGCTCGTATCTGCGCGGAGATTACCATCATCCACCGCAAGAATGCCCCGCTGGAGTTCTTGCCCGCTATGGCTCAGGCTACCAATCTGGTGCTGGCCCCTGCAAGCGAGGACGAGGACCGTATCAAAGCGGCCAAGATGTTTGAGCTTGGCCCCGGACGTACGGAAGTAGTAGACACAGTGTTCAAGAAGTTTACTGGCCAGTTGAGCCGGGTGGATGCCAATAACGCCTATACGCTGGCTGAACGCCACGCGGAGGAACACGGGACAGAGCCCAATACAGCCTGGGGTTATGCGGCTGGGTTGACGCGGCTGTCTCAGGGCCTGTTTGCGGACAAGCGCGATGCTATGGACCGCATTGGGGGCCGTATCTTGGAAATGGCTAAGGTTCGCTCCTAGTCCTTTCTACAGGGCCGCTCTGGGGAGGGTGGCCCGATAGGAGGTGCTAATGTTCAAAGCAGTCATGGGGCTATACGCTGGAGCTTTTGTATTGCTCCTAGTTCCATACGTGCTCACTGATCTATTCCGCAACCGTATGGTGAGGTTGGTATTCCTACTGGCAGTGCTGGTAAGTCTGCTGATCTCTACTACATTAACCGTAATAATTACAGGGAGGACAAAGAAATGAAGTGCAAGTGTGGGCACATGCGAGAAGAGCATAACGACGATGACGATCTGTCCTGTTGCTGTGCGCTATTGGTGACGGGCGGGGTGATGCCGTTCAAGGGGTATCTGACAGATGAGATGTGCCCCTGCATGGGATTCATTCCGGATCACATGGCAGTGGAGAAGGTTGAACGGCCTGTGCATCAGGTCCAGTAGGTAGGCTTCGGGCCAACCGTAATAATTTACGGTGCGGCCCCGTGGCATACTCTAAATACACTATGCCTTAAGTGGCTTGGGCTTTGCCCCTCAAGGAGGGGCTTAAGACCATTATACCACTGTCTGTCAAGTCTTGTCTAGGGGGAATATGCTTAAATTACAAATCTTTACAAAGGGGTTCTGGTCAAGCTGCTGGTGCCGGTGGTTCCATCGGCATATCACACGCCCAGTGAACAACGAGTACGAATGTTTGACGTGCTTTCGGCGCTACCCCACCAACTTTTGACTTTTGGACACAGGCGTAATAATTACACTTTCTGTTAAAGTGTTGATAACGCCCTGTCGATTTCTGTTGACTCCAGGTCACCATGCGGCTAGACTGGGGTTAACGGCAACAAACTAGCCGATACGAAAGAGAGAAAAAAGACGATGAACACTCAAATTATCAATCTCACACCCGCCGACATTCTGGCGAATAGCAATATCCGTTACGGCCTGAAGAAGCCCCGCGTGGCTGGACTCGCCGAGGAGATCAAAGCTCTCGGTTATGTCCACACCAACCTCACGGTTGAGCCACTGGCAGAAGCTGGACCGAACGGTGAGTCCTATTTGCTGGTGGACGGCCACTACCGCCGCGCGTCGGTGGAGCTGCTGGCCAAGTCGGGGCTGGAAATCGAGTTGCCCTGTGAAGTTGTGGAGATGGGCACGGCTAACGCTCGTGTCGCGCATCAGATCTCCAAGAACTACAGCAACGAGCAGATGTCACCCATGGATATGGCGGTCGCCATTGACCGCTTGCTCAACCCGCCCGAGGGTGAAGAGCCCATGAAGAAAGTGGATATCTGCAACCTGTTCCCCAGGTCCGGCGGGCGCAAGGGTATCGCCACTACCCAGCCGTTGAGCAATGCGATGCTCAACATCTACGTGTCTTTCCTCAAGTTCCCCAAAGACATCAAGACCCTGATTCATGAGGGCCGTATCGGTGTCGGTGACGCCTATAAGCTCACCAAGAAGGACAAGAGCGAATGGCCCGAGTACGTGAAAAAGGCCGAGGCCGCTATCGAAGCCAGCGCTGGCGAGTTGGACAAGCTGGAGGAGCAAGTCCAGGCAGAGGCCAAGAAGTCCGAGGAAGCCGAAGCCAAGGCCAAGCAGGACGCAGAGGCTCTGGTCAATGCTCAGAAAGTCCTGGAAGCTGCCCAGGCTGAGCGCGACGCCAAAGTCAACGCCGCCGCTGAAGCCTTCAAAGCCAAGGCCGCTGTCCCTGCCAGCGACAAGGACAAGCTCAAGGTCGCCGTGGAGCACTTCAAGGCCGCTGAAGCCGAAGCTACCGCCGCCGACAAAGCCGCATCCCAGGCCAAGAAGGACGCGGACAAGCTACAGCAGACTGTGGAGCGCAACCAGAAGCTTGCAGCCGAGCGCAAGGCCAAGCTCGAACAGGCCCGCAAGGATCAAGCGGCCAAGGCCAATGGTAAGCTGGCCGTGGGCAAGGCCATCGAAGCTGCCGACAATGGCGGTAAGGTACCGTTGAAGGGACCGCAGATCATCGCTCTCCTGAATCAACTGGCCTTGCCGGGATTCCCCAAGGTCCAGAAGATCTTCCAGGCCGTACAGCGCTGCATTGCCAGCGACATCACTGATGCCCAGTTGACCGCTGAACTGGCCTACATCACGGGTGAGCGCAAGGAACGGCCCAAGCATATGCCGAAGGAAGCGAAGTAGGTTTGCCACTAGGGAGCGCTCTACAGAGTGACTCCCGCTGGGGCTAACCGCATGGTAGCTGGACTACCCTCCGCGCACTCAGTGAACCTGTGGCGGGGTGACCGTACCATGTGTGCGGCTTGCGGTGATGCCCGAGATACCTGCAAGGTAGCTGGTAGGACTAGAGCCTATCCGCCCATGTCCATGGCTGGGTGGCAGTACTGAAAGGGCTGTAGGCTATCTTGTGGGGTGAGTTGGTCGTGTAAACTCGCTGAGGTTAAGGGGATAGCATCCGTATGGCGGGATGCTTGGTAGTTGATGCTCGTTCGACACGTGCCCATAGATCCTCAGGGAGAACTACCCACGGCCAGTAAGTTGGTCCTGCCGCTATGCGATTAGACACCGCATTGCGTCCTGGGGGCGTACTAGGGTAATCCGGACCCCTAGAGCGGTGGGGCCATTGATAGGTTCGACCTGGGGGTTCAAGTCCCTCCCATACAACCCCGTATGGAAAGCCTTACATGTGGCGTGAGGAAGGCAGAGCGCGGCTGTCAGGGGAGATAAGTTAGGGTGGGTTGCCCCGTGGCCGTAAGGACGGGGCTAGGCGAAAGTCAATTGGTAGAGCCTTCCAGTGACCCTACCCGCGTTTCCTTCAAGTGTAATTATTACGGTTATCTTTAGTCGCGGGGCCTGATATACTGCCCCGTATGACACACACTAAACAGGCCGTAAGGCTAACCATCATGGCGGCAGTCCTTGCCGTCCTTTCCGTTTGCTCCCTACAAGCCGCAGACAAGACACCGACAGGGCCAGACCCGTGGGCTGGAGTGAAGGTTACAGACAAGCAGCTTGCCATCGAAGTGGGCAAGGTTCAGATAAAGCTGGATCAACTGGGAATGAAGAACCGCGTGGAGATCTACCGCACGCTGGCGAAGTCTGAAAACCCGAGGGTCAAGCAACTGCTGGGTATGCTGCATTTCGACAATCCCAGAGTGCGCCTGATTCATGGCCCCACTGTTCCGCCGGACCCGTGTCTGCCGGACCCGTGCCCCACAACAACGTGCAGTATCTGCATTCTCGGTGTCTGCTTCTATTACGAGTGCTACGTCGATTAGCGGTAAACAAAAAAGAGGGGGAGGCCGTAGCCCCCCCCCCTTCGAGTTTGGGAGAATCAATTAACCGCAGTATACCACTAATTGGCCTTGTCAACCTTTGGGTCCAGCGTGCACACCACACTGACGATAGGTGCATCCCGCCAATACTTGTAGACGATTATCGGAGGCCCCCCAGGGAAGTACCCAGGCACCTGTACGGTGTCGGTGGGTATTGGGCTCCCGTCATCCTTGAACTTGCTGGTACGGCATTTAGCCCCGTTGTTCATGACCTGAATAAAGAGGCCGTACGCCGCATCACCTGTAGCTGAGCCTATACCGCCGCTGTCAAGTGCTGGGTTCTCGTAGTCTATCTCCACTCCGAAGGCGTTACATGCCTTCATAACCCAGGTGAGATAGTAGTAGGCTGTACTGCTCCCAGGCTGGAACTTGCCATCGTGACACCCGCCGCTGCCCAAACTGATGCGGGTTATGTCTAGCGCTGATCCAGTGGGGGATAGCTGCTTGTAGTACTTGTTTATGAAGTCGGCCATCACAAGTGTAGGCTCTGTGCCCGAGCGGGTATTCCCAGGCTGACCGATAGTGTTCTTGTGTCGCGTGTCCCCGTGACGAGTGAAGGACTTGGTTTCGCCATAGTCCTGCATGAGCTTGAGGTTGCGGGGCCTCCAGGTTGATCCATTGGGGATCTTCTCGAAGTACTCAAGCAGGGCATGGAACTGCTCAATGCGCCAAGTGATATCTTCAGGCACAAGGAGCGTAGTAACCTTGCCCGCGAACCCGTCACCCTTCCAGCTAAAATGAGCCTTGCCATCGGCCCCTGTCTTGCGGCGTGTTAGAGTCTCTCCGGGTTGTAATGGAGGGGCTAATACCGCTTGCATGGGTGTCTGATTGGGCCGCGCGTCTGAGTCTGAGCCGTGGGTATGCCCGCCCGAGGACTCATCGTCAATGATGATCATGTTAATCCACAGGTCCGGCACAGGCCCCTGCTCGATGATCTGCCCCGACGAATTGTACACAATCTTGTAGGCGAAGTATGACCAGTCGTAGCCCTGCATGGGCCACTGGCGCATCACCGTTGGGTTATCGTGGACTTCTGCCACTGCGGAAAGTGACAGGATGAATAGAGCTAGTAGTGTTTTCATTTTCTCTCTTTCTCCTTCAAAGTGTAATAATTACGGTTAGTGCGACAGGGGCTCCAGCATGATCGCTGGCGGGGCTGGATACCCTGAAGCATCTGTGATCCAGGCGCGGACTACTCCAATGATGTCCGCATCAGGACGGAAGCCACACTGCTGGGAGTTGCCGCACCAATTGCCCACCCAGATCTGATAGATGCGATCTTGATAGGGGAACGGCCCTGTGCCCGCCTGTGTCTGCCACACCATAGAGCCCTGCGAATCAGTGTTGCCCACATATCCGCCCAGCATGTTGACACCCGCAAGCCAACTTGAATTGGTGTCGTTGACAGGCTGAGATGTGGAAGTCTCTGTGATCCACACTTGAGTGTAGGGCTTGGCATTGTAGATCTTGATGATCACGGGCTCACCCTGCTTTGCGACACTGTTGCCGCTCACGGTGACTAGCTCCAGTGCTGGAAGTGGGTGAGTCAAAGACGGCGACAGCATTTGTGTGCCGTTAAAGCCATCGTTAACGTATTCCTCGACGTCATGCAGCATGGCGGTACCTGTTGATTGCCTGTCTGTTGTTGTTGTGATAGTCGGGCTCCAGGTCCCAAGGGTTACCAGACCTGAGCTTAGGCCATTGTTGCCATTGATAAAGACTCCAGTAGTCCCGTCGCCTACAGGCGAAACCTTAGCCGTGACGCTGAAATTTACAGCCATTGTCGTGGAGTTGATGAAATACAGAGATGTGGCGTTCACATTCAAACGGCACTTGCTGTTCTCTAGCGTGGTGTTGCTCCCAATCGTGACTGCATTGCCCCAAGTACCGGCGTCGGTCATAAGATAGACTGCATTCCACACGGGATAGAACAAGGGTCTACAGCCGCCCCAGCCGCCGAGGACAGGCTGTATATAGTCCACGTTGCCAGTGCCCGCCGGATCGGTCAACTGAATCGTGAAGGTGCGAGTCGCGTCGCTGGTGGATGTCGGGGTTATGGATATGTTCGTGGGGGGCTGAGGCCCCGGCACGGTCCATCCCGTGCTGTTGATCGGAATCCATCCCGAGTTTTGGTTAGCCGTGTTGCTAGCCCATCCCCACGTGGGATGAGTCCCAGCGAATGCGGACTTGAAGTTGAGGGTTACGTATCCCGTGGCGTAGTTGCCGCCAATGACGTAGGATGTGGAAGTCCCGTTGAAGCCGCAGGTGTTACTATCCGCCGCGACGTTTGAGCCCATTGTCACGCCCGTGCCCCATGTACTCCCGCCATCATTCGAGACAGAAACCCTATTCAGGGGTAAGTCGAAGAGGATATTGCATCCCGCCGCCGACTCGTCGCCGAAGCGCATTCTCATGTAGCGTATGGCATTGCCGCCCGCGTAGTTCCAGGAGGTAATGTAGAACGATGCGCTTGTGCCTGTGCCAACACTGGGCTCCAGGTACATCACAGCAGGCGGGTAGGTTTGCTGCGCAAATAATACGCCCACGGCCAGAAGGCAGATGAGCGCGAAAATGATCCGAAACGTTTTGACTGTTTGCATACTCTCTTTCTCTCTCTTTCAAAACTGTAATAATTACGGCTGGGAGCCCGTTACAGCCCCCAGCCACGGGCCAACTAACTACGCATTCGGGACAAATTCACTGAAGGTGATCTCGCCCAGTACCGCACCCTGAGCCGGATCATAGACATCCAGCATTCCAGTGAGTACGATATCGGTCTTGCCTTCGCCCAGGTCGCCGTCAGCATCGCAGGTGATGACAACGGACTGGACAGGGACATCTTCCGGTACGGCGGCCGTGACAATCTGGCAAGTGAGGCCGTTATTGGAAGGTGTGAGGGTTGCAAATTCAGCGGGTTCAGCAGACCACGTGGGGGGTCCGTCAGTACGCCCCGGCTTGCCGCTGCTGGTTTTGTAGGTGGCCGTAGCCGTTCCTGTAGAGTTCATCGGTACTTTCATTTGAACGTTAGCTCCTTCTTTCGTTATTCCATCAAACGTCACCGTCAGTGTTCCACTTACCGCTGGCGGCAGGGTAACAGCAGCGATAATCTCGTCCAACTTTGCAGTATGCTCAGCTAGGATCTTATCCACCTGATCAAACCGCGCCATTATACGGGCTTCCATCTGCTGCATAGCTTCAAGTAACTCAGCAAACATGCTAATTCACCTCTTTCATTGTATATCTACTTGTGGCCTAATCCTCCTCTCCGTTTGTCTGCCAGTCTCATGGCATCTTTGAGGAACTGACTTATCACGGCAGCGGCTGCTGCGTTGATCTCGCCCAGCTTGGCCATGCGATCCAGTCTCCCCCTGAGAGCCTTGCGTGCTGCCTGAGCCCCTTTGTTCTTATAGTGCCGTATCTCCTCGTTTGTTAGCATTACTCCTCCTTTGGACCCCTTGAAGCTGTGCAGCGCTTGAGCCTTGAGGCTTCTAGCCAAGCATGGCGGGCTATATGGCAAGCTTTCACCCAAGCCCCATTACCTGCCTTGCGGATCACAATATCAGGCTCGGTTCTGATTCGCGCATACTCCTGCTGAAGCCTCTGCACTTCTAAGCAGTTCTCGCACTTGCCGCAGTCGGGCTCATTAGCTAGCGACCATCGCGCCGCCTTGCCCTTGATAGTGTCCCTCATCTCCACACACTCCCCAGCACCTTCACCAAGCGGCTGATGCTCTCACCCTTCCGGATCTTGAGCGCGGAGTTGGACATGTTGAAGACGTAGGTGAACAGGTCGCCGTCCTCTACGGGGCCAGCCTGCACGATGAGGTTGTGGCTCACCATGATGAGGGGCTCAGCGACGAGCAGCACTAGGCTGTGGGCAGTGTCCACCTCTTCACCGCCGCGCAGGGTGTAGGACGAGGTAAGGGCCATCCCGTGAGGTATGCGGGCTTGACAGAGCGCGGGGACATGGACACTGTGGACTGCTGTGAGCCTGAAAGGGACGTGATCCATCTCGATGATGGGCATCACTTCTGTTGAACTTGCGAGCACGTGAAACATTATTTCACCGCCCTTATGTTGAAGTGTCGGCCACCCGGAGAGACAGAATAGGTCATGTCTGTTACCCTCAGGTTGCAGGCTGATAGCAACTGCGATATCTCAGGCCAGGAGTAGTGCCAGATGTGCTCATCCTTCCACTCCTCGTCTTTCTTGCGGTTGTGATACACCGGGATGTCGATGAGGCGTTGATAGTGCTTTGTGAGCTTGCCCCAGCTTAGCTGATCCGGCGTGGATAAGTAGAGAGTGCCATAAGCCCGCAACGACTCGTCAATCTTGAGCATGGTCAAGAGCGGGTGGAAGTTGAGATGCTCCAGCACTTCCGTAATTATTACGGTATCGTACGTGTTGGGGGCCAGTGTCGGACAGTCCCGCTCGATGTCGCCCTCAAGGGCAATAAGCTTAAACTCTTCAATCACGGCCTGAGAGAGAAAGGGCACACGATCTAGCGTGGTCACCGACTTTGCGCCCAGCCTGGAAGCGTAGCAGGCAAGCGTGCCATAGCCGGGGCCGATGTCCAGCACATCACCAAGACCCCCCACTTGACCCTCCTGCTTGTATCGAAGCCACTCTGGAATAAAGCCTACATACCCGCTCTCTTCCCCTGAGTACTTCTGGGTGTAGTAGTGCTCCTGCCCATACAGGGCCACCAGCCGCTGTTGCACGTCTCTAAACATCCTTGGCGGTATCATCAAACAGCCCTCCTTGATTCGGGTCTATTGCAGGTAGAACTTCCTCGATTGTCACGCTGGAGATCTCATCCTCAGTGATGGGCTTAGTGGTCCCGTAGTGTACGGCGTGCCGGATAAAGTTGTCAGACCACTCAGCGGGCACGTCGATGGTCATGGTGATCTTAACCTTCCTTCTTCGGTTCGTCAGTGGTTCCGACATACGCATCCTCCTTCTTGAGATTCTCTGTCGGCAGCTTTGGCGCAAGCCTAGCATCTATAAGTAGCAGATATGTCACATCCACTACGTGAGCCGCGCAGGCTCTATAGCCTATAGTGGGATCAGTGTAGCCTGTGCTGCGGTTGCCCTCACGGCTAGTCTCGTGGAACTCTCCAGGTTTGGCCGGATCACGGTAGTTGATGTAAAACTCAGCGGCAGTATCACACAAAGTACATGTGACTGGTTTGACCTTACGGACTTCTATAGTCTTGGTGCGGCTGGTAGATGGCTTGTTCATATAGCTAACCGTAATAATTACACTCAGTCCAGTATCGGGGTCACCTCACCCCTCATGCCACAGCCTCATCCTCGTCCGCTGAGCCCTCTGCCGTGATGCGCAGGGTGTAACTGGGCTTCTCCGAGTAGCAGTCATTGATCTGAGTCAAGGTCAGTCCCAGAGCCTTGAGCTTCTCGATGTCCAGGTACTTCTTTGGCGCATTGTAGTAGTTGATGCGCCAGTCCCCGCAGATGGCCTTGCCGATTTGGGCCTTGCCCACGATCTTCTTGATCTTCTCGGTCAGAGCCTTCTGCTCCTTCTCCAGTGGCCGCTTAGCATCCCCAATCTCGCCATGCCGAGCTACCAGACGTGCAAGCTCCAGCTTGGTCTTGGCGTCCTTGATGATCTCGGACACCTGAGGGATAGTCTCTTCCTCCTTCTCCGGGGGAGGCGCAGGCATCTCACGGGGCTGTGGGATGAGCGAGACATTGGCACTGTTGGCAATCGCTCGAATGCGCTGGGCAACTGTGAGAACTTTCTCTTTTGGCATAACACACTCCTTCAATAACCAGTCTATCAAACGTTTGTCTGGTTGTCAAGAGGTCCAAAATCATGGTCTGGGGTTTTTTCAACCGTAATAATTACGGGCGTTGGCGGACCATTCACGATTTTTTCGAGTCGGTAGTACTCATCCAACAGGTAACGTATGCTGAGAGGCTCCCCAGCTTTATTAGACATGTCACTCATTTCGGTAGATCTCCCCATGTGTCCGCAGTGACCGCAGCGGCCACCAACGGTACATCTTCATTCAATCTGCAAACTGTTTCCATCCTGTAGACGCACACTCCAGCCACATCGTCCACATAATCCTCTCTGGCCTCAAAGAGTAGCTCGTCATGGATCTGTAGCTCTGGGTTGCATATCTCCCCATACATCCCAGCGGCCATCAGGTCATCGTCAATTGCGGCCATGGCCAACTTGATAACGCCCTGAGCCCCTCCCTGCATAGGCAGGTTAGAACCCTCGCGTAATGCACCCTCGCACACCCAAGGCAGCACAGAGCGGGCAGCAGTAATGTGCTGGCCCCGTCCCCAGCTATCGCACATGGTGGCTGTACGCCGCATGTACTTGTGGTCCTCGATGCGCATGGTCACCAGACCTGAGTACTGGAGATAGAAAGCGTTGATCAGGTCTTGGCACTTGTTCTCACCCCACAGCGGGCGGAACTTGTAGCAGTTATGCTTGACGCACTGGGCGGGTACTTGGTGGGGCTTGTCGGCCTCACAGAGCGGGCACACTGCCGGACGCTCACAGTTGCCGCACATGACGGGCATCTGCTCCTGTAGTCCACCAGCAGTCACATCGTAGATCGAAGCCAGCACACAGGTCTTAGATGCCCTGCGTTGGTCCTTGCTAACTCCTGGGTAGTGCCAGCCGCCCTCATCCCTATAGCGCTTGTCGGGTATGCGGAATGCAGACGTAGCAAAGTCGCTGTACACGTCTTCGGCATTCCTGTACACACGGCAGAGGTTAGGGTCCTTGCTCCTGTGCGCGGCCCAGCGGGGCTCAATCTGGGACAAGTCAACAGACACCTTCTTGT
>Ga0134124_10003495_pt1 | contig 12658 bp, 11 predicted proteins | sample KB304_FD_96880 | JGI IMG/M metagenome (GOLD analysis project Ga0134124, IMG submission 96880) | Terrestrial soil microbial communities without Nitrogen fertilizer from Kellogg Biological Station, Michigan, USA - KB3-0-4 | ecosystem: Environmental > Terrestrial > Soil > Unclassified ... | reverse complement strand
GTCTTCGAGGGCCGCGACGCGTCGGGGCAGGTCCGCTGGACGTGCAGCCGCGTCGATCTCGTCTTCGGCGCGAACTCCGAGCTGCGGGCGCTCGCCGAGGTCTACGCCAGCGACGACGCCAAGGAGAAGTTCGTCCGCGACTTCGTCGCCGCCTGGGCCAAGGTCATGAACCTCGGCCGGTACGACCTCTCCTGACGCCGACGGGCGTCGCGGGCCGTTTGGCTCGCGGCGCCCCATCGTCGTCGCTGCCGGTATGGCCCGGCGGTTCCCGGGCGCAAGGGTCTGTGCGCGGCCCGGCCAGGCAGCTGCCTGGCCGGGCGCTGGACCATTCCCCGTGGTGCAGGCGGGTCCCGTTCGAGGATCTAGGCAGTCGGCCTGCCGCCGTCGGCGGTCCGAGACGAGCCGTTCTGAGATGTCGTCTTCGCCAGGCCCGGCGCCGCCGCGCCCGGCCCGCCCAGGCCACCGATCATGGTGCGGGCCAGCTGAAGAGCGCTCGCCCCCTGGGAAAGCGCCTGGGCGAGGGCGTCGCCGAGGCCGGCCGCGCCGTTCAGCACGATCAGCTGGTCGATCGCGCCGAACGGTTTCGCCGCGGCCTCCACGATGGCCGGCCATTGTTCGGCGAGCTGCTGGCCGATCACGGCATCCTGATTCGCGGCGAGTGCCTCCGCCCGGGCCTTGATGGACTCGGCCTCCGCGAGACCCCTGGCTCGAAGGGCGTCCGCTTCGGCGGCGCCGACCGACCGCTTAGCGTGCGCGTTCGCGTCACCGGACTTGCGGGTCGACTCCGCCTCGGCCGTCGCGAGCACCTCGATCTGCCGTGCCTTCGCGTCCGACTCGGACCGGACCCGGACCGCGTTGGCCTGGGCCGCCAGCTCCATCTGCCGCGCGTCCGCCTCGGCCGCGCTGATCTTAGCGTCGCGCTGTGCGCGGGCGAGGGTGGTCTGCTCGTAGGCATGGGCGTCCGCGGGCTTGCGCACGGCCGCCTGCAGCCGCTGTTCCTCCCGGTTCGCCTCCAGCTCGGCGACTTTGGTCTGCTCGACAACGACCCGCTGGTGGGCCATGGCTTCCGCCAGCGGACCGGACTGGGTCGCCCGGGCCGCCGCTTCGTCAACCTCAGCCTGGAACCCGGACCGCTTGATCGAGCTGTTTCTGCTCGCTTCCGCTTTCAGCGCGAGCGCAATCTGCTCCTGCTCCGCGGCCTGGCGGTCCGCCTCGGCCTCGGCAATCCTCGCCTGGGCGGCGACAGCGGCGACGTGCGGCCGGCCAAGGTTGGCTATATAGCCCGTAGGATCGTCGATTTCCTGGATCTGAAGCGAATCGACGATCAGACCGAGCTTCTCCATATCGGTCCCGGAGCTGGCAAGGGTAAGCTGAGTGAGCTTCTCGCGGTCGCGGATGAGATCCTCCACGGTCAGCTGGCCGACGATGGCCCGCAGATGACCGGCGAAGACGTTGTGTACCCGGGTTTCCATCTTTTCCTGCTGGTCGAGAAAGCGACGCGCCGCGTTCGCGATCGAGGCGTAGTCGTCGCCGACCTTGAAGATGACGACCCCTCGAATGCCGACGGGGATGCCCTGCTGGGTGACGCAATCGATGCCGAGCTGCGCCGCCCGCAGGTCCAGCGACATGCGGCGGACCTTCTGGACGGCGGGGGTGACGAGCACACCCTTGCCCGTCACGATCTTGAATCCGAGGCTCTCGGCCGCGGCGTCGCGTGGACCGCGGCGGGACCGGAGCCCGGAGATGAGCAGCGCCTCGTTCGGCTCGGCGACCCGCCACATCAACTTGAACAGCCCAACTGCCACCAGCACGCCGACGACCGCCGCACCGATGATGACGTAAAGCACGACCCCTCCACATGGCCAGCCGAAACCGGACCGCCGGCTCGCACTTACCCGGCGGTGCTCGGGCATAGCGCGAAAGTGGCTTCTGGGACAGGTGGGCGGACCGATCGATGCTTCCACCCAGGAGCTGAGAAGTCGCTTCCGGTGCGGAATTGTGGCACGTGGGTGGGCCAGTGCTTGTCGGGTTCCCGACTGCCTGGCGGATCTTGAAGGAGCAGTACGGACCGTCTGGCCGAGTGGGCGGCCCCGTGTACGCCCAGCCCGGCGGTGTGGGGAGCGACTTGCCGGTATCGAGGCGACCAGGAGATCCCGCTGGGCTGGCGGGGACCGGATCAGCGACCGCCGGAGCTTCGGCTGGATGCGACGATTCGCTTCATGTCAGCGAGGCGGTGCCAGGTCCGCGCCACAGATCTCGTCACATGCGGACCACCACCACGGTCCGAGGCGGGAAGTACTCGACGACGAGCACGCGCGCGCCCGTCATGATCGTGGACTCGCCATCGTCCGCGTATGCGTGGAAGGCCTCCGAGCCCCCGCGTATCGGCAGCATGACCTCGCCGACCAGGCCTGGGGCGATCTTCCCGGTCACTCGTCCCGACTTGCCGATCACTTCCTGGTCGGCCATGTACCCCTCCACGCAACGGCAACGGTGTTGTCTGACTGCGCCGTTCGTACCGTCCGGAGGCGGCAGACGTCGGCCATCAGTGGATCATCTGCCAGGACGCGGCGGCGCGACCACGCTGTGACCAGCTTGGGGCGGGAGCCGCGTCGCCGTCCGCCGGTCGCGGCTGCCCTCCGGAGCGACAGGGCCACGACGGCCCGCGAGTGTGGGGAATCGCAATCTCCCAGGTCCTCGGGGTCCGCTGAGGTGCGGAGACCGATAACTTACGGCAATGGCGGACCTGGCTCAGTGGATCGAGGACGACTGCACCGACCTGCTGCGGCGGCTACAGGGGGGCGTGCGCGCTCACGTGCCTGCCGACCGACGTGCGGATGGCGCCGGCGGCAACCCGATCGTGTGGAACACGCTGCATATCGCGCGACACTCCGCGCTCGCTCTCGGTGTGCTGACAAGTTCGCCTTGGAGCACGCCGGACTGGCTCGTCGCTGTCCACGAGGCGGCGGGTAACGGCCTCCAGGAATCCGCCGCGCCCTGGGCCGACAAGCTGTCGACCTCGGACGTGGATGCCTACGCGGATGACGTCCTCGCACAGCTGCGCGACTACCTCACCGCGCGCAGGCTTCGTGCGCTCGACCTCGACGCTGTGCCTGACACGGCGGCCGGGCTGCGTGCGGCCGGACTGCCCGAGGCGGAGTTCGGCTGGGTCTACTCCATGTGGGTGAACAGGCCGGTCGGTTGGTTGATCCGATGGCCACTGATCGGGCACTCGACCAGTCACATAGGTGAGATGCTCGCGACCCGCCAACGGCTGGGCTTGAGCCCTTTCTAAGCGTGCGCGCCGCGCGCGACGATGCTGGGCGCCAACAGTCGGGACGCCGCGGACACACCTAGGGCGCGACGTGGCGTGCGGACGCCGCGTCTGGGCTCGACGCCGCTTACCCGACAGAAGCACAGCCGCTGAATGTCGCTCTGTTACGGCGGAGGTCGTCCTCCGCGTTCGCCTCCTTCCTGGCGGCTCGATCCTCGCGGTCCGTGAGCGCTCGCGCGTCCTCGGCGGAGCGGTCCGTCGCCAGCCGAGCCGGGGCACCCGCAGACGGGCGCACCGAGACGGTTCGTTCGGACCGGGCGCGGTCGCGACGCCGGGCCGCGGCCTCGGGATCCACGCGGTCGACCAGTCGGGTGGCCTTGCGTCGCCAGGCTGATGGCGATGCCAGGCGTCCGCCGTCCAGCATCTCCCGCTCGATTTCTGTTGATTTCTCGGCCGGTAGCGGCAACGTGGCCCGGGCCAGGGCCTGAAGCCGCGGATAGTCCAGTTCGCCTGCCGTCACCGCGCCGAGCGCGGCGGGCAACCGTTCGGCAATGTCCCAGTAGGTTGCCAGGTTGCCGGCGACGGAACGCGGGGACTGACCGAGCAGGGTGGCTATCTCGTCATCGACATAACGGGTGAACGGCTTGTCGTCCGGCTGCGCCGGGCGTAGCGCGGTCAGTCGTACCTGAGCCTGAATCGTCAGGCCCCGCAGACGCGCGGCCAAACGTTCGAGTCGCTCGATCAGCCCGAGTGCCACGTCCGCCGTGCAGGCGCCGACAGAGGCGACAACCACGTCGAGAGCGCTGTCGACCATGGCGAGTTGATTCAGCGCACCGTGACCCTGATCGCCGATCGTTCGGTGCTGGTCTGACACTCCGCGAGACTGGGCCTCGCGCTGAACGGGGCGCTGGAGCCGGTGACCTGGTGCTTTACCGCCACCGGAGTTCTGAGTGCGCGGGCCGGCTGCCGGGCGCGGGGCGCGCCGCTCGGCATCGCGGGTGGCGGGCGGCCGGACACAGGCGGCGATCACGGACGACGGGACCGATCCCGATGTTCTCTTCACCATGGGCCTGACGTTAGAGTCGCCGCGCGACAGCGGTAAATGGTACCGGTTCACCAGATCGAGGACCGTCCCATCGGACTATTCAGTCGGATTGCCCCCTCCGGCCTCGTTGGCATCCCCAGCGTGTTAGACGACGCGGAGCGTACAGGAGGTCCTGGTGGCAGGATTTCTCATCGCCGCATATTCGGTTGGAATTATGACCGGGCCACCAAGAGGAGGAATGCGGGGCGTCGAGACATAGGTTGATCGCCTCGACGAAGTGAGAAACGGGCGTCGGGAATCTTGGTCGCCACTGAACCTTTTCCGTCTCGTCAGGGTAGCTGGGCTGAGGTTTCTCCAGGGCCGGGTGGTCGAGGAGGGCCCGGTCGCGGAGGTGTTCACCAACCCGCGCAGCCCGCACAACCGGGAGCTCATCGAGGCCATCCCAGGCCAGCGCACCGCGGCCCGGGCCCGACAGGACACGCCGCCGGCCGTCGATGACTCCTGGAAGGCCGCGCGCGGGCCGACCCGGACGGGCGCCGTGACCCGGATGGAACTGGCCCAGCACCCTGAAGCGGCGGGCCTCCCGACCGAAGGGTGCCGGATCAGCGTCGGCGTGCCTTGGACGTCGCGGCCTTGTTGGCCTTCTCGATCGCGGCCACGAGCTCGTCCTTCTTCATCGATGACCGGCCACGGACGTCGAGACGGCGGGCGACCTGGAGCAGGTGCTCCTTCGTCGCGTGCGCGTCGACGCCGCCATGGCTGGTGCGCCTGACGGTCCGCGGCGTCGCGGCCTGGGCGTCGGACGGGCCCTTCGCGCCCCGGGCCTTGCGCTCCCAGTGGTCGCCGACCTTCTCGAAGGAGTGCTTGAGCGCGGCGTACGCGGTCTGGTGGGCGCGCCGGCCCTCGCCGTACTGCTTGACGGCGGAGTCGTGGGTCTTCATCCACGTCTCCTGGGCCTTTCGGGATGACCGCGCGATGGTCGACGGCATCTCCTGCCTGGCGGGCATGTCTCGGTACCTCCCGTTGTGCGCTGTCGCCTGTGAGCGATCCGTCGACAGCGGCTCCTACCCGCCGGGTGCCCCGGCAACCGCCCAGGACGTCCCGCGCCAGCACCCGATTCGACGTCTCGCGCGGCATCACCCGGCCCGCGGCCGGGACCGCTGCGTGGGGACCAGGAGAGGCGGCCAGCGCAGTGTGGGAGGGTCGCGGACATGGCGACGGTGGTGGCGACCCGGACGATGAACGACGGACGTGAGCTGCCGGTACTCGGGCTGGGGACCTATCGGACGGACGACGCGGCGGCGGCCGTCGCGGTCCGTGAAGGGCTCTCGGCCGGCTACCGCCTGATCGACACGGCCGCGTCCTACTACAACGAGACCGGGGTCGGACAAGGCATCGCCACCAGCGACGTGCCGCGCGACGAGATCGTCGTGACCACGAAACTGATGGGCGTGGACCAGGGTTATGAGACGGCGCTGCGCGCCTTCGACGAGTCCCGCAAGCGGCTCGGCCTGGAGTACATCGACCTGTACCTCATCCACTGGCCGCTTCCGCGTCTGGACCGGTATGTCGAGTCCTGGCGTGCGTTGCTGCGGCTGCGCGAGGACGGGCTGGTCCGCTCGGTCGGGGTCTCCAACTTCAACCCGGTGCACCTCGACCGCCTGATCGCGGAGACAGGCGTGGCCCCGGCGGTCAACCAGGTCGAGATGCACCCGTACTTCACCCAGGAGCCGGTGCGCGCCTACAACCAGGCGCACGGCATCGTCACCCAGGCCTGGCAGCCGCTGGCCCGCAAGACCGCACTGCTGACCGAGCCGCGGCTCGCCGAGATCGCCGCCCGCCACGGTGTGACACCCGCGCAGGTGGTGCTGCGCTGGCACCTGCAGCGTGGCGTGGTGCCGATTCCGAAGTCGGCCACGCCGAGCCGGCAGCGCGCGAACCTGGACGTCTTCGGCTTCACGCTCAACGAGGCCGACCTGACGGCCCTCGTCGACCGCCCGCAGCGCCGGTCCGGCGCCGACCCGGACGACCCCGCCCTCACCTGAGCCCGAGCCCTCCCGCGAGCCTGATCGGCGCGGGCTACCGCATGGAGGACCAGGGCCTGGTCATGGCCAGCCGCCCGGCCCCTTCGACGTCGAGCGCTACGTCCCGAACACCGATCTCGGCTGACCGGAGTCATGGCCACGGCCGCGACGGCGGGCGTCTCCCAGGGCATGCGGCACGAGCGACCCGTCGCGGGCAACGGCACCGCCGCGCCGCGAGTACCGGCCCGCGGCCGACTACGCGGTTTTCTCCGGGAGCGCGCGGGTAGCGGACGCAAGAGGTGTCCAGGACGCCAGCAAATGCTCACGGTGAGTAATGAACCCCGCTGGGCCCCGCCCGGGAGGTCGACGACAGACAACGTGAGGAGCGTGCCGTGACGACCGCACAGGAGCGTCGCGCGACGACGACCGACGCTGGCATCCCGGTAGCCAGCGACGAGCACTCGCTGACCGTGGGCCCGGACGGCCCGGTGCTGCTGCAGGACCACTACCTGCTTGAGCAGATGGCGAACTTCAACCGGGAGCGCATCCCGGAGCGTCAGCCGCACGCGAAGGGCGGCGGCGCCTTCGGCGTCTTCGAGGTCACGAAGGACGTCAGCCGATACACCCGGGCGGCGGTGTTCCAGCCCGGCGCCAAGACCGAGATGCTCGCCCGGTTCTCCACGGTGGCCGGCGAGCGCGGCAGCCCCGACACCTGGCGGGACCCGCGCGGCTTCGCGCTGAAGTTCTACACGCCCGAGGGCAACCTGGACCTCGTCTGCAACAACACCCCGGTGTTCTTCGTGCGCGACCCGATGAAGTTCCAGCACTTCATCCGCTCGCAGAAGCGGCGGGCCGACAACAACCTGCGCGACAACGACATGCAGTGGGATTTCTGGACGCTGTCCCCGGAGTCCGCCCACCAGGTGACCTGGCTGATGGGCGACCGCGGCATCCCGCGCAGCTGGCGGCACATGAACGGCTACTCGAGCCACACCTACATGTGGATCAACGCGGACGGCGAGCGGTTCTGGGTCAAGTACCACTTCAAGACCGACCAGGGCGTCGACTTCCTCACCCAGGAGGAGGCCGACCGGCTCGCCGGCGAGGACGTGGACTTCCACCAGCGTGACCTGTACCGGTCGATCCAGTCCGGCGACTTCCCGAGCTGGACGCTGAAGATGCAGATCATGCCGTTCGACGAGGCGAAGACCTACCGGTTCAACCCGTTTGACCTGACGAAGGTGTGGCCGCATGGCGACTACCCGCTGCACGAGGTCGGCCGGATGACGCTCAACCGCAACGTCACCGATTACCACACCGAGATGGAGCAGGCGGCCTTCGAGCCGAACAACCTCGTGCCCGGCACCGGCCTGTCTCCGGACAAGATGCTGCTCGCCCGCGGCTTCAGCTACGCCGACGCCCACCGTGCGCGGCTCGGTGTGAACTACAAGCAGATTCCGGTGAACATGCCGACCGCGCCGGTGCACAGCTACTCGAAGGACGGGGCGATGCGGGTGCGCAACGTCTCCGACCCGGTGTACGCGCCGAACTCCTACGGAGGCCCGCAGGCGGATCCGGCTCGTACCGACGACGGCGGTCTCTGGCACGCGGACGGCGAGATGATGCGGACCGCCTACACGCTGCGCCGCGACGACGACGACTGGGGCCAGCCCGGCACGCTCGTCCGCGAGGTCCTGGACGACGAGGCGCGCGCGCGGCTCGCCCACAACATTGTCGGGCACCTGCTCAAGGGCGTGAGCGAGCCGGTCCTGATCCGCGCGTTCGAGTACTGGCGCAACGTCGACAAGAACCTGGGCGACGCGGTCGAGGCTGGCGTCCTCGCCGGCCGAAAGGCCTGACCATCGCGGCCGGCGAGGACAAGACCGTCGCCGGCCCCGATAGACGTGTCCGGTGGCGGCCGGCCGGGCCGACGAGGTCCGGCCCGGCCGGCGCTGAACCGCGGCACCGGGCGGTGATCCACCGGGTGCTCGGTTCAGGGACGGCCGGGGACGGCGCCAGTGGAGCGCAGCTCCGGTCCTACCAGGCGGCGGCGAGGAATCCGGAGGCGAGGACCGACGGCTTGGCTCCGTCCTGCGCGACCTCCAGGTCCTTGCCCGACAGGTACAGCAGCCAGTGACCGTCGGGGCTGGCGTCGAGACTGCTGTGGCTCCGGTCGGTCAGACCGACCGAGATCTGTCGGATCTGCCGCCCGTTCGCGGGATCGATCTCCAGCATGTCCACGTTCGTCGTGTTCGGTGGATAGCCGTCGCAGCACTGGCGGGCGACGAACAGGTGGCCGTCTGGCAGGTACACGCCCTCGGCGTAGTAGGCGCGCGGTGACGCGCCGGGGAGCGCCACCTCGGTGGACTCATCGTCCTGGAAATAGGACGTGTCCGTAGCCGGGTTCATGATTGCCAGCCGCCAGCCCTCGTTGTCCTGCACCGCGCTGATCGACACCGCCAGCCGGGTGCCGTCGGGCGACCAGGACAGGTGGCTGACGGGCGCTGGCAGGCCGCTCGCGGCGAGCTGCGGCGGCATCGGGTACTTCCGTGACCGGTGATCCGCCAGGTCGACGATGACGACCTGGTAGCCCGCCGTCGCGTTGTCCGGGTAGCAGTCGCCGTCGGGAACGATGAAGTACTGAGTCGCGTAGGCGAGACGAGTTCCGTCCGGGCTTAGCGCCGGGGCGTTGCCGGCCGTGCTGATCCGTGTTCGGGCGCCGTCGGCGGTGCCGACCCGCCAGATCTCGTGCTGGCAGCCCGAGCCGACCTCGTAGTAGATGGTCTTGCCGTCTGGGCTGGCCGCCAACGCGTCCCCGACGACACCGCTGGGGACAAGGTCGCGGGTGACGTGGCCGGTCGAGGGGTCCAGCAGCACGAGCGCCCCGGCCGTGGTGACGGCCGCCAGCACCGGCGGGCGGCCCACGCTGGAGGACCCCGCCGCCGGCCCGCCCGCGCCCCCGGGCGTACCGCTCGCCGTCGGGGAACCTCCCGAGCCGCTGGTCGGCGAACAGGCGCCCAGCAGCACAGCGGCCAGGGCCAGCGTCGCGGCCACGCCGAGCGAAGGCAGCCGCCGCCCTGGCCGACCGGTCGGGATCCGGCCATCGGGGACCAGACCTCCCCGCGCGGGAATCCGGCCTGCGCGGGCTGCGCCACCCGGCGATCGGGGGAGGCAGGACGCTTCCTGCGTCGATGCCATCGGCGTCTCCCTCGTCGTCGCCACAGCGGGACCGAAACGTACCGTCCTCGATCACGACGGACGCACGGGGTGCCCCGCAGCCGACTGCCCGCGACGCGTCGACGCGGCGCGGACTACGGCGGCGCTACGACACCGCGACGACGGCCGCGGTCAACGCGGGCTTCGTGCTGGCAGCGGACCCCGCCCTGGCCGCGTTCGCCCAGCCACAGGTCATCCGGTCCTGACGGCGCGTCCAGCGCCGACGGTCCGACCCACCCGGTAGGCGCGACGGGTGGGTCTGCGGCGACCTGGGCGGCGCGGCCCGTTCAGCGGGCGCGGGTCTCGTCCCGGTCGTCGAGCCAGGGTCGCTCGGCCGGGGTGTTGCGGGCGCCCGGCGGGGTGCCGCCGCGCCGGTGGCGCGGCCCGCCGCGCTCGACGACCATCGTGCGGTCGTCCTGCATGGGCGGGGCGCTCGCCGCCGCCCGGGAGCGCTTGATGTGCCGGTAGGCGAGGACGGCCAGCAGCACCAGGACGAGGACCGCGATGATGTACGTCGGCCCGTGGAAGTCGTCGGCGATGTGCTTGTAGTTGCCGCCGACCTGGTAGCCCACGACGCACAGCGCCACAGTCCACGGGATGCAGCCCGCCGTGGTGTAGATGCCGAACTTCACCGCGTTCATCCGGGCGATGCCGGCGGGCAGCGAGATGAACGTCCGCACGACGGGCAGCAGCCGCCCTACGAAAACCGAGATGGCGCCGCGGGTGTCGAACCACCGCTCGGCCTTCTGCAGGTCGTGTTCCCGCAGGAAGATGTACCTGCCGAACTTCATGACCAGCGGGGTCCCGCCGAACCAGCCGACGGCCCAGGCGAGGTAGCTGCCGACGACGTTGCCGAGCACCCCGGCGACGATGACCAGCAGGAGGCTTGGTTTCGATCCGGCGAACGCGCCGGCGGACATCGCCCCGCCGATCAGCAGGGTCACCTCGGACGGGATCGGAATACAGGCGGACTCGAGGGCCATCAGCACGAACACCGCGGCGACCCCGTAGGTGGTGATGAAGTGCTCCACGAGCGTGTAGGCCTCTTTCGCGTTTCGCGGTGGTGACGGTCGTCGGGAAGGTCACGGGTCGACGGGCTACTTCAGCGCGGCGGTCGGCCTGCATCCAGCCGGCCTGCATCCAGCCGGCCTGCATCCAGCCGGCCTGGAGCCACCGGCCTGGAGCCAGGCCGACGCCGAAACAGCCGGCCTAGAAGACGGCGAACCGGATCGCGCACAGCACACCAGCCACAAAGCAGTAGATGGCGAATGGCGTGACTGTACGTGACTCGAAGTAGCGGACCAGGAACCGGGTCGTCAGGTAGGCGGCGATCGCGGCGAGCACGGCGCCGAAGATGATCGGCCCGCGGATGCCCGCCGTCTCGCTGCCCGCCAGCTCCGGCAGCTTGAACAGGCCGGCGGCGAGGATGATCGGGGTGGCGAGCAGGAACGCGAACCGCGCCGCGTCCTCGTTGTTCAACCCGCGGCCGAGACCGCCGATCATGGTGACGCCGGACCGGGAGATCCCGGCGATCAGCGCCAGCGACTGGAACAGGCCTATGACGGTCGCTTCCCTGACCGTGAGGTTGTCCAGCGTCTTGGCCTGGCCGCGTCCCGCCCGACGGGCGGTGCCCAGCCCGGCGCGGGCCTGCGCGGGCACCCGGGAGCGGCCGGGCAGCCGCAGTGCCAGCGTCGGCGCGTCCCCGCTGGCGACCGCCGCGGACAGGTAGCCGCGCTCGCCGATCGGCTCCCCGTCCTGGCGGCTGGTGGCCGCCAACGGTGAGGACGGCCCGCCGTGCCCTGTCTGGGGGGCGCCGGCCGGGAAGCGCTGGTCGGCACGGTCCTTCATCCGCTGGCCGGTGTAGAGGATGATCCCGTTAATGGCGAGGAACAGCGACACCGCGACCGGCTTCGCGAAGATCGTGCGCAGCGTGTGCTCCAGCGCGAGGCCGATCAGCCCGGTGGGAATCGTGCCGACGATGACGAGCCAGGCCAGCCGCTGCTCCGACGTCTCGATCCGGCGGTTGCGCAGGGTCTGGAAGAACGCCCGGATCACCCGCGCCCAGTCGGACCGGAAGAAGAACAGCAGCGCGAGGGCGGTAGCCACGTGCAGCGCCACGATGAAGGCCAGGTACGGCGACTTGTCGGCCGAGTTCTCGGTCACCAGGTGCTTCCACGACCCGCCGATCAGGGCGGGAACGATCACCGAGTGCCCGAGGCTCGATACCGGGAACAACTCGGTGGCCCCTTGCAGCAGGCCGATCACACCGGACTGCAGGTAGGTCAGCTCACTTGCCACACTGTTCTCCGCTCGAGTTCCGGGCTGGCGGGCACCGCGCGCCGCGCGGCCTTCCTGGGCGCGCCCCGGTGCCGGAGCGCCTCGTTCGTCGCAGCGCGCCGGATGTTCGCGGCGCCCTGCCGTCCAGAGCCGCCCTGTCCGTCCAGCGCACCGCGATCCGGCCGCTCCGGGAGCAACTTTGCTCCAGAGGCCTGTGGCCTCCGACACCAGGTCGGCCTCGAGGCCGTGGCCCACGGGGATCCTATCGGACCTACTACAAGCTACTACATGAGGGCCGTCGAGCTGGCCGCGGCGTGGCGAGCGCGTCGCGCCGGGTAGCTTGGGTGGTGTGGCGGCTGGCTCGGAGGGCAGGTCCCGGCGACGGCCGGGACAGTTGGAGGCGGAGGTACTCGCCGCGCTGTGGGCGGCCGAGCGGGCGCTCGCACCGGCCGAGGTGCAGGCGGCACTCGGCGGTGGCCTCGCGTACACGACAGTCATGACCATCCTCAATCGCCTGCACGCCAAGGGCGAGGTCACCCGGATCGCCGACGGCCGCACGTTCCTCTACCAGCCGGCCCAGAACACCGCCGAGTTCACCGCCCGCCGGATGCGCGGCCTGCTGGAGCAGGTGGACGACCCGGCCGGCGTGCTGGCCCAGTTCGTCGGCACCCTGCGGCCCGGCGAGGAGCAGGTGCTGCGGGACCTGCTGAACCGGCCGAGGGCCGGCGGCGAGCCGGCCGGCTCCGAGGCGGAGGGCTGAGGCGTTGTTGCTCTGCGTCTGCGTGGCCGGTGGGGCGGCCCTGCTGCTGTTGGGTGTGGCTC
>Ga0134124_10003493_pt1 | contig 12662 bp, 13 predicted proteins | sample KB304_FD_96880 | JGI IMG/M metagenome (GOLD analysis project Ga0134124, IMG submission 96880) | Terrestrial soil microbial communities without Nitrogen fertilizer from Kellogg Biological Station, Michigan, USA - KB3-0-4 | ecosystem: Environmental > Terrestrial > Soil > Unclassified ... | reverse complement strand
TTTCCCAACAAACAGGTGCCGATGTCTTTCTGCGGGTATGAACCGTTCGGCGTCGGCCATATTGATACTGCCATCGCCATGTTGCATCACTTCAGGGTGAATCGCTTTATGTGCAAGATAGACGAGAAAGGGCTTATCATGCCGTCGCCTGATGAACTCAACGCGTATTTGTTGAGAATATCGGTAATGTAGCCGCTGGGTTTCACATCTCTGCCGTCTTCATTTATTTCCGCGCTCAGATACGATCCCTGCCCTTTGAAGCTGACCCAGCGATCGAAGCCCGGGCGCGGAGAGTCGTCATTCCCCATGTGCCACTTGCCAATGAAAGCGGTCGCATAACCTGCCTGGTGCAACAGTAAAGGAAAGGTGATTAGTTTATGGCTTGCGACCGAACGATCGACGTTGTCCGTAATACCGTGAGTGTGAGCGTAATTCCCGGTCAAAAAACTCGCACGTGAAGGCGAGCATAGGGGCGTAGTCATGAACGCATTGCGAAAGAGCGCGCCTTCCTTGCCGATGCGATCGATACGAGGCGTCTTGAGAAATGGATGACCCGCGATGCTCAATTCATCCCAGCGCAAGTCGTCAACAAGGATGAAGATTATGTTGGGCCGAGGGTGCGGCTGCTGATTCGAGTGCGCCAAACCGATGCTGGCGACGATCAGCACGATTAGAACTGTAACTGCCAGAAGCTTTCTCATGTTCAATTCTCAATGGACGCGCAAGCCACAATAGCGATACTAGAGACTTATAAGCAATCGACAACTTGAAACCTGACGTTTTTTAACTAAGCTCTCGTTGCGATCAAAAACTACTTACTTTCTGTCGTCGCGTGTAGTATTCCGTCATGAAACTTACACGCCGGAAGTTCGTCCAACGCCTCGCAATCGGTTCAACATTACTAAGCGACGGAGTTCGCTCGACAGCAATTGCGAACTCCGTGCAAAGCTCTTCCAGTGCTAAGGAAGCGCGGCCCAACATTATCTTTATTCTCGCTGACGACTTAGGTTGGGGCGATCTCAGTTGTTACGGCCGGCCCGACTACCGCACTCCCAACATCGATCTGCTGGCGTTGCAGGGCACAAAATTCACCGATGCCTACTCCGCATCCGCGGTCTGCACACCCACGCGGTGCGCATACATCACCGGTCGATATCCGGCGCGCTTCAAAATCGGTTTGGAAGAACCACTAGTCGTCACTAATTCTAAAGTTGGTTTGGAGCCAAACCAACAAACGATCGCATCACTGCTCAAACAGAGTGGTTACGACACGGCGCTGATCGGGAAATGGCATCTTGGTTTTCGTCCGGAGTGGGGGCCAAACGCGCATGGATTCGACGAGTTCTTCGGTATCCTGGCCGGCGCAGGAGACTACTTCCTACACAAGAACGGAGTCGGCCAGCCAGACCTTTACGAGAATCTGACTCCGGTGGAACGCAATGGTTATCTCACGGATCTACTGACAGAGCGTGCCGTTAATTACGTGAAGAAACCACGAAGCGCTCCTTTTTTCCTGAGTCTGCATTACACGGCGCCACACTGGCCGTGGCAGGGACCGCAAGGTGGCGAACCGGTTCTCTTCACCGATAAAGTACCTGAGCCCGCGACGATGGCCAACGGCGGTTCTCTGAACGCGTACGCGCAAATGATGAAAAGCTTAGACGACGGCGTCGGTCGGGTAATGCAATCGATCAAAGCTGCCGGTATTGGTAAAAAGACTCTCGTCATCTTCACGAGTGACAACGGTGGTGAGCGTTTCTCATATCTATGGCCATTTTCTGGACGAAAAGGCGACCTGCTTGAAGGCGGGATTCGGGTGCCGGCCATTGTTCGCTGGCCCGGTGTCGTGCCCGCTAATCGCGTAACACAGCAGATGGCAATAACAATGGATTGGACCGCCACCATTGTCGCCGCCGCTAAAGCGGAGGCCTCTTCGTTCGATGGAATTGATCTACTGCCGGTAATCAGAGGTACTAGCGGAGTAATCGATCGCACTTTCTTTTGGCGCATCTATGCGCGGGACGCGGTGCGAGAGGGAAATTGGAAATACGTTCGCGATGGAGAGGTTCGTAAACTTTTCGATTTATCTCTAGATCAACATGAGCAAGCGGATTTTAGTCAGAAGCATCCCGAGGTCCTGCAGCGGCTGATGAAAGAATTCGATCGATGGAATGATCAGATGCTACCGCGCCCACCAGCGAGACGCTAAAGAAAACCTCGTTGGCTCTGAAAAGCTGGCCCATTATGTCGTGTACCGGCAACAGCCTCTGTGCTCATTTATCTATTGATTTCTCTGTGCACAGAGTAGAAGCAGCTTTCAGACACTAACTTTCCGCATGGCGCGTTCTTCTCTGCGCATCAGCCATGTTCCGGCGATTAACAATAGCACGCAGGACACGCCATAGGTGATGCTGGTCGCAAAGCCGATGCCCGGTACCCCGTACATGGTGCTCAAAACAGCGTTGAGGCAAATCTTCAAAAGTAGACAGATCGGATTGATCACCAGGAAAACCCAGTTAGCGCGTAACGACCAAACAAGACTAACGAACAGCATTCCCAAAACGTGAAGCGGTATTTGTAAAAGGAAGGAACGCTGCACAGCGGTAACTATCAGAGTGTCACTACTCGTAAATGCGTTTCTTTCGAACAGTACCCTAACGATTATCGGCGACCAGATCATAAGCAGGATGGTAAGAGGAATGGTCAGTCCGAGAATCATCATTGAGTACGTTTTCAGAATCTGTCTGGCGGCAGCGAAGTCGCCCGCGGTGACGAGTTCTGACAGGTAAGGCAGAACAGCAGTACTTACCGCCAGACTCGCTGGTCCTAAGACTGCTATGACAAACTTATTACCGTAATTTAAGGCCGACAGGTTTCCGGGTCCGATTGTCCCCGCTGAGTACTGGTCGATCATGTCGATGAAATTAATAACAAAGCTACCAGCAGCGACAATCATGATTTGCCGGAAAAAAGAACGAGTTGTCGCTGTGAGCCCTCTCGAAATAATCAGGCGGCGGAAATTAGGACGCTTCCAGATTATAGCCAACACGAGAGTTTGTACCGCGAGCCCCAAAGTAGTGCCTACCGCTATGGAGTAAATGCCCCAATGCCCTGTGAAACCGTAAATTGCGGCAGTAACAACTACTATGCTGATGCCGGGCGCCACTGTTGCGAGGCCAAGACGCTTTTGGGCTGTAAGCACTGAAATGAATATTGCCGATATCGCACTCAGCGGTAGCGTAGGTATAAGAAACAGAAACAACGAAGAGGCGAGTCGCAATTGCTCCGGCGGAAATGACTTCGCCACCATCGAGATCAGAGTAGGCGACAAGACCCAGGCAAGAATTGCTACCGCAATCGAAAAAATAGTCGTTATGACAAGGATGTGAGCGATTAGAGCCTGGGCGGCGTCACTTCCGTCCTTTTCATGAGTTTGCACATATAAAGGGACAAGCGCGACGACTATTGCTCCGGCAAACAAATCACTGAGGAATGACGGTAATAGGTAGGCTATGAAGAATACGTCCAGCTCAACACTCACCCCGAACTGATGAGCTAAAACCAGTCCCTTCATCATCGCCAGAACCTTGATTGCGCTCGATGTTCCGGCGACCTTGAGCATGCCCACAAAGACGCGGACCACGCGGCCTTCGCCCAGCGCGGACATTCGGTTTTTGGGGCTAAGATTTAGAGCTCTATCCAAGGATGTTTATGTACGATGAGGTACAGATCTATCTCAAAAGGGGGCTAATACATGAATATCCTTATTTCATTCAAGAAACTTCCGGGGTCTGGGCACTCGACAAGAATAAGGGGTGCCAAGTTTAGTAAACTTCGTCTAATTAGGCAATCGAACAATTCTAAGAGAGGCTTTGCACGAAAGTCAGCAGATCGCTCTTCTCTGTGCGATCTGCTGACTCTTCGTGCAAAGCCACCTATTCTCAAACTAAAATGTTGGGAGTCCAATCCCCCTTTCCTGTTAATCCTCAAAGAAGGAAGGACCGGTTCGATGTCCAGCTTAAAACCCCGCGAGACGCAACTCGGCAATCGTCTTCTGGCAGCGTTGCCACGAGCCGAACACGAACGACTCCTGCCATTCTTCGAGTTGGTTCGTCTGACGCCCGGAAAAATTCTTTACGACGTTGGTGACACCGTCCGTCATGCCTATTTTCCTAAAGGTGGAATGATCTCACTGTTATCGATTACTGAAGACGGTAGAACGATTGAGGTCGGGATGGTTGGCAACGAAGGAATGACCGGACTTCCGACGGTCGTGAGGTGTAACGTGGCTCCGTATCAGGTGATGGTCCAGTTCGCGGGCAACGCTCTACGAATCGGTGCGGACGCGCTTAGAACACAGATGAGCCGGAGCCCACTGCTTCAGGAGATCCTGCTTTGCTACTCGCATGCATTATTGATTCAGGTAGCCCAGTCTGCGGCCTGTAACCGGTTCCACTCCGTTCAGGCGAGACTCTGCCGCTGGCTGTTGGTCAGCCATGATCGCCTTACGACAAATACGTTACCCCTTACACAGGAATTTCTCTCGCACATGCTCGGCGTCCCGCGCACCAGCGTAACGGCGGTCGCCCGTAACCTTCAGGAGCAAGAGCTCGTCAGATACAGCCGCGGCAAGATCGTTATCCGCAACCGCGCGGGCCTCGAGATTCACTCGTGTGAGTGCTACCGGCTCGTTCGCAATGAGATCGAACAGTTCCTCGTCGCCTGACGCTCTCAAGAGTTTTCTTAAGAAATGATTACGTTAGTCGACTTTCGACAGACGGACTCGGATTCGTCTCGTAATCTCCCCCCGCCAACTTGAGCGCTCGCTTCTTCGCTGTTATTAAAAATCAAACTCATCCCGACAGCTAGCGCCACAATTTAGCAACTCAGTGGACCTCGCCGTCCACATCAACTTTCGATGGTCCATTACCCGCGTCTCCCATGCCTCGAAGTATGGGTGCGCCTTATCTACTGGAGGTTTTAGATGAATAAAAAGAGGTTAGTTGCCATTATCTCTGTAGTCGTTTTCGCTACCTGCGCTCTCGCTATTGGGAATAGTATCGCTCAAAAAGCTGACCCTCAGGGTCAAATCTCAGTTTCCTCTCCGTCCGGGTTAAAAGAAAAACCGGCCGACCTCGAGAGGACGACTCCACCAGGACCAGCACAGTCGAATCCCCGCGGTGACGCTTCTTCACAGCCGCAGGAGTCGCAGGACATACCGCAGTACGTCATCTATTCACAGGTTTTTCGTCATATCAAGGAATTGAACAAAAAGGCCGACGACGAGGAACGCCAGGGCCGCAACGGGGAGCAGTTCCGCAAGCTCTACAAGCAGATGGCCAGGCTCAACGACGTGCAGACGTCTCAGTTAGACCAAATCGCTGCGGAGACAAACGACGCGATTGAAAAACTCAACGTGCGCGCCATGCAGATTATCAAAGAGGTCAGGGCCAAACATCCCGATGGCAAGCTCGCCCAGGGCGAATTGCCCCCCGCTCCACCAGCGGAACTGGGCCAACTCTCAGCTCAGCGACGCGACGTCATCCTGCAGGCGCGTGAGCGCATGCGCTCCGTCTTTGGTGAGGGCGAGTTCCAGCGGTTTGACAAGTTTCTGCAGGAACGTATGAAGCCGGCTATTCGTCGTCTCGGCAACGGAGGCGCACCACCCGCAGGAGCGCAGAATCAATAGCGATCCGCTGGAAAGGAGTATGGAATGAAAAAAATCATTTGCACAATAACGTTCGCCATCCTTTGCATCTTCATGGCAGCGGAAAAATCGCAGGCACAGTATTGCGGCTATGGGATCGCCTATGGCGTGTCGGCAGTTTGGCAATCCGGCACGACCGTTAACTTCTATTCATCGACCGAGCTTGATTACTGTGCTGGTCTTTACTACGACCCGGCGACATATGGTCGCTTCACCGAAGGCAACTTTGCGACTGAAAACGTCCGGCTGCTCGGTGACGGTTATACCGAAGGCTACGCCGACTGGTATCCCGCTGAGGTTTACGCCAACTACGGCTTTCCTATCAACCACGAGTACTACAACACTGACACGATCCATTATGTACTCGAGTACTATCAGTACTACACGTGTTTCGCCAGTTGCGGATACTACTGGTACGACCCATGGGGCTACGGTTTTTCAGAAGGCGTCGGTGGACCAAACTTCTATGGCTACGGCGGCGCGGGTTACTGGAGCGTAAGACGCCGGCGGCTTGGCAGTACATACGCCACGATCCAATACACCGCACCAAACACGTGCCAGCCGGGACAGCAGTTTGACTCCAGCGGCAATGCATGCCCGACACCCACACCGACACCAACACCCACTCCTGCAGCGACGCCGCAGGTGACTATCACCGAGGTGGGTTTCAAGAGTGACCATAAGATCAAGAAGTTTTCCGACGACACCACGATCGATCCGGATGACAATGCCCCGACGTGGGTCTCGGGCCGCAGTACCAACAATGAATTCCCTGTCGCCTACACCAAAAGCACGCGTCCGACGCTCTTTGCGAAGCTGAACGTCGCACAGGCCAACAGCAACTACACGACCGCCAGCGTCCGAGTCAAAGAAGGTAGTACAGTGCTCGCGACGGTTGCGAATGTGAATGTGGCTGCGAACGGAAGCGTGCAAATCAGCAGCATCCCATTCACTGCAGATCTTAGCGACGAGACAATGGTGAAGATGTCGAAATATACCTTCGCCTGGGAAATTTCCTTTAATGGATCGTCCTGGAGCTCTATTGGTAACAGCGGTGAGCACGAAGTCCATTGGCTCTTCGCTGCTCCTATCGAGCCGGCGTTCCAGAATCCAGAGTCAGCACCGAATCCTGCACGTACTTATAGCGGCCTGTACGACGAAGCACTCAGGCATGCGACTGCCAAGACGGGCAGTGGCAAGACTGACGTCGCCGCAATCGCAGAAGACGTGACTAAAGGAGTTCCTGCCGACTTGATCTACAACCCAGGGAGGCGGAGCCCGGATCGCCACCCCCTGTCAATCTACCTCGATCAGGTTAAAGGTCAACAGTGTTCGGACAATGTTGCGCTGCTGCGCGGACTTTTGCGCAGTATCGGCGTCCCTAATACGACCAATTACTTCTGGGGTGGAGACCCGGCTTCGGGTACAGAGAGAGGCCACTGGTTCGTTGAGCCTGGGACGCCCCCAGCACCCAGGCCGTCATTCCCGCTCGGCGGAACCATCACTTCTCAATATCCGCGTCCGGCACTCAACGAAGGGGGAGTGGTGGTGGCGGCCAACCCGTACTTCACTTTCCACTCGACTCTGAGAGTTGGACCGGCGAACAAGTCTTACGATCCGTCCTACGGCGTGGTCGAAGACGAAGTCAGTTTGATCAAGGCCGTCAATGCGGCTGGCACTTGTCTGACAGGCACTGCTGCCAATGCAGCTCGGATCATCAGCACTAACCTTAATAACCTGTTTACCGCCAGCAACGTGAGGGACTTCGGCACTGCCTGCGGCACTACGGCTTCTTTGCCACGCTCGTCAACCGTCGTGGCCCAGTCCGTTACCACCTCCATGGATGCGGGGCTCTCGTACCTCGTGTCAGTCACGATGCAGAACAACGGTAGCAACACCTGGACGCAGGCTGACAACTACCATCTCGGTTCGCAAAACCCACAGGACAACTTCACGTGGGGACTGAACCGCGTCGATCTGCCGGCGTCTGTTCCACCAGGTGGACAAGTCACCTTCAGTTTCTACGTCACGGCTCCTTACAACGCTGGAACTTACAACTTCCAGTGGCGAATGGTGCAGGACAGCGTCGAATGGTTCGGTGACTTTACGCCTAACACCCAGATTAGTGTTTTCGCGAATCCTTCGTGTGATCCGTGGCAGGAGCAAAACTGCTGGAACAACGGTGGCTCATGGGATTCCAGCACATGTCAGTGCTACGGCGGCGGGGGTGGCTGTAATTTAGCGAATTCAGGGCCGCAAATGATCTGCCAGCCGCAGTACTGATTGGCAAACAAAACCCATATAATCATTCACAAGGAGAAAGTAATGCCTAAGTTGAAGAACAACTCGCTAATCGTGCTACTCGTCGTAATAATCCTGGGCGCTTTAATCGTCGTGGGACAACAGGGAGATCCGATGGCGAAGAAAGACATTCCAGTCACGGACCGGTTCGAGAATGCCATTAAGGCTAAAGAGCCGAAGTTCAAGCTCGAGAGCAAGCACGAGAGTAAAAATCAGGGACAGCATTCTGTCTTGCAAGGGTGGAAGTCTGACAACGATGTGGTGTCCGCCACCACTTACGAATTCGCTTCTGCCGCAGAGGCTGAGGACCTGCTGAAGAAGACTTTAAATGCACCGATGAGTGTGCCGGTTCATAGGATCAGTCTGACGCAACTCGGCGATGAAGCTTATCTGAGTCCTAACGATCGTCGTGCGAAAGACGGTCAAACCGATCTGTTCTTCCGTAAGGGAAGATTTGCAGTCATTATGAGTGCCTCAAACCCGGGCCTGGCCCAGCGATTTGCAAGGCACATCGCAGACGAGATCAACTAACAAACTCGTCAGTATCCCAGACACAAAAGGCACAAAATGTTCGAATGAGCATTTTGTGCTTTTTTGTGGCTAACCTTACTCGTATCTGAGGGTCTCTAAAGGATCGACTCTCGTGGCGCGTCGCGCTGGTAAATAACAGGCGAGCAATGTCACTCCCGCAAGTAGCAGGGTAACGACTCCAATCGTCAACGGATCCCCAGTCGTAAATCCAACAAGCATACTCGATAACAATCGCGCCACGGCAAGTGATGCGGGAATTCCGATGAGGAGGCCAACCAGAACCAGCTTCATGCCCTGCGCCAGCACGAGAACCAGAACGTTGTGCGCCTGCGCTCCAAGCGCCATGCGAATTCCGATCTCGCGTGTGCGTTGGACCACCAGCCAGGCCATCACGCCGTAGAGCCCGATAACCGCCAGCATGAGCGCCAAGGCGCCGAGCACAGTCGCGCCGTGTGACGCGGCAGACATAATCGTTTGTTCTCCGGCGATTTTCTCTTCAAACGTCTTCACCCACAGTCGCAGCACAGGCTCGACAGCATAAGCCTCACGACGTGCAAGATCTTTCAGCGCCGCAGCGTCGGTCGTGGTGCGCACCAGCACTGTCGTGTCCATTTCACCGGGCGTAGCGCCGGGAAGATAGATGATGAGCGGCGGTGTTTGTCCTGATGAATAGAGCTGATTGTCACGCGCAACGCCGACTACTTGCGCCGAAGAAGAGATCATCCTGGTGCTGCCGTCACGCATCGGCTGCTCGATACGCAACAACTTGCCGAGCGCACTCTCGCCGGGCCAGAGACTACGCGCAGTCGATTCACTAACGATCAATACGGGCGTGTGTGCGTTTACCTCTTCAGTTGTAAAAGCACGTCCAAGAACGAGCGGCGTACCGATCGTGTCGAAAAACGTCGAAGGAATTTCTTCAATCGGTACGCTGCGAAACTGCTTTGGACCCGTCCCGCCCTGGTCCAACAACGTGATGATGCCGTTACCAACAAACTTGCGATCGAGACTAACACTCTTCACCGCCGGCAGCGCCGAGAGCCGCGTCATCAATTCCTGCTGAAAAACCTTCGCACGTTCCGCGTCGTAACCACTCAACTCCAGGCTATAACCAACGGAGATCTTCTTCAACCGTGAGTTCGTTATCCGCGTACTTGAGAAACAAGTCGAAGGTTGTTTTGTGAAACTCAGTAAATGGAAACAGTACCTCCATCGCAAGATCGAGTGCTTCCATGACTGGCTGTGACTTGAATAGTTGTGCGTCAAGATACTGATACAGTATCCTGATATTCATTCCCATTTCTGATCGCCGTGTAGCCTATGTCTTTGAATGCTTCAAAGGCTATCTCCCATCTTCGCGATCCATTTCAAAATACGGAGTGTTACTGCCTATGTCGTCGGTTTGGAGACTTACGGCTTCTTGTTGTTCTTCTTCTTCGATTTCTTGTGCTTACTAAAAAGCTGCTTCGAGATTTCCGATCTGTATCTCGCAATGCCCCTCATGAGGTCTTCGATAAGCGCTTTTAACGGCGCACCAAATTCGGTGTGCCGGATGATGAATTTCATTAGATAAAAATGGCCTAGTAAGACGACCGGAATTAATGAAATGCAGAAAAAACACTGTATAGCCTTTTCGGTGTTACCGTACTTACTCTCAATTAGACTGTACACAGAAAAGACGGCTGTCGCGGCGACTGCGGCGCTACCGGCAGTTCTCATGTATTCGAAATATGTTCTTAATAGTTTCTGCATCCGCTTCTATTTCCGCGAGAAATCCCTCACTATTTCCCACACAAACTTCGCGATTATAGCTATATCCGCTACGTCAATTACATATCGCACCGGAATGAAATCAAAGAATCTTGCGTCCGAGCCAAGGAGCAACTTAAGTACCAGATGAATGACCCACATCGATGTTAGACAGAGCACCATCACCGTAGTGTGTCGTGCTACATCTGTTAACGGCTGCCTGTACGATTCGGGTAATTCAAACCTATGGCTCCTGCGGGGTTGGGCGATCTCAGGTACTGGCTGGTCTGTCGCAATGCTCACGTCCCGCGCTTCGGTGGGTGAGGAATGTCCCTCGCGGTTGTTTTGGGTGGGGTCCAACACAACATGAGGATATTCCTGTCATCCTTTCACGTCAATCTTGTCGGGGCCAAAACGGAAGTTGAAATGCGATTTGTGAGAGCCAAACTTCAGGTGGATGATTTTTCGGGCAGAACTAACAGTTTCCATTTTAATCACGACAACTAATAAAACGACGCCGGGTCTTCGTCATTAATGAGGTTTACGACATCAAGGCAGGTGGTTAGGTGTTACGCCAATAACTTCGGAAGTCAGTACACAGAAACTTCGCCTGACTAAGCTCGATACCAGCCACTTCGACCAGGAGTTTTTCATCAATTTTTGAGATTACTGGTTGACGAGCTCGCAAATGCTTTATCACCAATTCATTCTTAGTCAGAAGCTTCGAAACGGCCCGCATCACAGCATCAGCCTTGGGATTAGAACCCCTCTCAAACGAAAGACCATAAACGCGATTCACATATCTCTGGGCGAACCATTCCGCCAGCCCCTCTTCCAGGATCGTCAGAGTCCCACCAAGTGCTACGGGGCTCAGCACATGAATCGCCTCATGAGCAAGTTCCAACGAAGCAACGTCGGGCTTAACCCTGGACTCGCGACTAAGATATATTCTGGTCATCCGCAAGGGCCGCAAAAAATAAGTTCGAGAGCTAGCACAGTCAGTAAGGCGCGGCACAGATAGTTGATATGAAGTATCTCTCGGACCAAACACGAGTTCAGCCTCTTTGAGTATCCTCAACAATTCCTGCATCAATGTTTGTTCGTGAGAGCGGTCGCTCGCCGCTAACAAGTATTTTGCTTCGGCTTCAACCGCTAACAGATTTTCCATGAAGGGCAGAATGGCCATGGTTAGTGTTCAATCCTCCGCTGATAAGAACTACCAGAAGTGTTATGCTCCGCACGTGACCGGATCCTTACTACTGCGAGGAGAAAACAATGAGTTTACAAAGCAAGCTCGTCGGCACGTGGAGATTGATCTCCGCCGAAGACAAAGACCCCAATACCGGCCAGTGGGTGCCTTACACCTTCGGAAATCCTCCGAGCGGTTACTTCATCTACGACGACACCGGACACGCGTCGGTACAAATCATGACAACGCCTCCACAGACGATCGCAACACCGGATAGTCCAACACCCGATGAGGCCCTCGCGATCTTCAACGGATTCATCTCATATTACGGAACCTATACCGTCGATTCAGCAAACATCACGGTGCAGGTCGAGGGCGCATGGGATCCCAGTCAAGTCGGCACGCCCCAGGCAAGGCCTTACGAGTTATCAGGCGACACTCTGATTATTGGCGACCAGGTAACTTACAAGAGGACGCTACAGCGAGTGAAGAAAAATTCTTAACGACCAGCTTTGATGTCGTAGGCCCATAAAGTTCCGGAATCGCGAATGTAGAGCACTCCGTTAGAAATCACCGGATGCGCATACGCCGTCTCTGAATAAGGCGCTCCCGCCGCGGGCTTCGGCTGATCCGGCGGAGTGAATCGGCCCTTTTCCCGATACCCTTCCGGCGTGGCTTCGACTAGCCCGATGTCTCCCTTCCATGCGTGGACATATAAGAGTCCATCGGCATAGGCGAACGAAGATCTGCCGAGACTGTCGGCCTTCCACATCACCTTTCCTGTCGTGAACTCAACCGCGAGGACCTTCTGCTCCGCCGGGTCGCTGCCATAAAGGTAGTTACCGATCAGCACCGCCCCGCCGAAACCGTTCGGCAAGCCACGCTCGAAGTAAACCTGTTCCGTCGCGACTCCGTTGCCTTCCGGTTTCAAACGGATGAGGCCGCCGCCGATGGAAAGCGCTCCGGCGTACACATATTCGTCACGTGCAACGGCCGTGAAAACCTGCGCCGGGCCTTTGACCACTTCCTTGTAGCGCCAAAGGAACTCACCTGTCTTCGCATCAACTCCGACGAGGCCTTTGCTCAAAAACTGCACGTATTGCTTGCGTCCGCCGCCTTGCACGACAACGGCTGATGCATAACCTGCCGGGTCGCCACCCGGAACCGCCGACTTCCAGATGACCG
>Ga0134124_10003491_pt1 | contig 12666 bp, 8 predicted proteins | sample KB304_FD_96880 | JGI IMG/M metagenome (GOLD analysis project Ga0134124, IMG submission 96880) | Terrestrial soil microbial communities without Nitrogen fertilizer from Kellogg Biological Station, Michigan, USA - KB3-0-4 | ecosystem: Environmental > Terrestrial > Soil > Unclassified ... | reverse complement strand
CGTCGTCCAGCACACAGGTCTTGAGGTTGCCGTGGTGCAGGCGCTCCACCACCAACTGGTGGCGCTCGCTTTTCTCGTCGTAGCGGGTGCGGATATTGACGGCGCGGCCGTGCCCGTTGCCGTTCGCGCCGTTGCCAGCGTGCGCCAGGGAGAGGGCCGCGCGGATGCGCTCGGCGCTGGCCGCAGCCGCTTCGGCGCTCGCCAGGTCCACGCGCACGCCGCGCAGCAGGGCGTGCAGCACCTCGGGGTCGAAAATCTTCGACAACCTGAGGATGACGGCTTCGGACAGCAGGTAGCTCTTGGCCAGTTCGGCCAGGGTGTCGCCCTCGATGACGTTGCCGTCCGCGCGCGGCGTAAGCCGCGCCCCAACCAGCGCCTGCGCCAGCATGAACTCGTCGCGCTCGTGGTCGTCCTTGAGGTAGCGCTCGGTCTTGCCCAGCTTCACCTTGTACAGCGGCGGCTGGGCGATGTACACGTAGCCGCGCTCCACCAGCTCGGGCATCTGGCGGTAGAAGAAGGTGAGGATGAGGGTGCGGATGTGCGCGCCGTCCACGTCTGCGTCGGTCATGATGATGATGCGGTGGTAGCGCAGCTTGTCGGCGTCGTATTCCTCCTTGCCGATGCCCGTGCCCAGGGTCTGGATGAGGGTGACGATTTCCTGCGAGGAAATGAGCTTGTCGAAGCGCGCCTTCTCCACGTTGAGGATCTTGCCCTTGAGCGGCAGGATGGCCTGGAACTTGCGGTCGCGGCCCTGCTTGGCGGAGCCGCCGGCCGAGTCGCCCTCGACGATGTACAGCTCGCACAGCGCCGGGTCTTTCTCCTGGCAGTCGGCCAGCTTGGCCGACAGGCCGAAGGAATCCAGCACGCCCTTGCGCCGCGTGAGTTCGCGCGCCTTGCGCGCGGCCTCGCGGGCGCGCGCCGAGTCGACGATCTTGCTGCAGATGATGCGCGCCTCGTTGGGCCGCTCCAGCAGGAAGGCCTTGAGTTTCTCGGCCACGATTTCCTGCACCACGGGCTGCACTTCCGAGGACACCAGCTTTTCCTTGGTCTGCGAGGAGAACTTGGGCTCGGGCACCTTCACCGACAGCACGCAGGACAGGCCCTCGCGCATGTCGTCGCCGGTGGTCTCGACCTTGGCCTTCTTGGCGGCCTCGGTGGACTCGATGTACTGGTTGATGGAGCGCGTCATGGCCGCGCGCAGGCCGGTAAGATGGGTGCCGCCGTCGCGCTGCGGGATGTTGTTGGTGAAGCACAGCACCTGCTCCTGGTAGGAGTCGTTCCACTGCATGGCGACTTCCACCGTGATGCCTTCCTTCTGGCCCACGGCGTGGAACACCGTGGGGTGCAGCACGTTCTTGTTGCGGTTGACGTACTGCACAAAGCCGGAGACGCCGCCCTCCAAGGCGAAGTCCTCCTCCTTGTCGGTCTCGCGCTGGTCCACCAGCTTGATGCGCACGCCGTTGTTCAGGAACGACAGTTCGCGCAGGCGCTTGGCCAGGATGTCGTAGTGGAACTCGACCTTGCCAAAAGTCTCCTTGGAGGCGAGGAAGTGCACCTCGGTGCCGCGGCGCTCGGTCTTGCCGACCACCTTGAGCGGTTCCACGCGCTCGCCGCGGCGGAATTCCATGGAATGCGCTTGGCCCTCGCGCCGGATGGTCAGCCGCAGCCAGTCCGACAGCGCATTCACCACCGACACGCCCACGCCGTGCAGGCCGCCGGACACCTTGTAGGCGTTGTTGTCGAACTTGCCCCCGGCGTGCAGCTCGGTCATGACGATTTCGGCCGCCGAGCGGCCCAGCTCGTCATCGCTGTGGATGTCGGTGGGGATGCCGCGGCCGTTGTCCTGCACCGAGATGGAGTTGTCGGTGTGGATGGTGACGATGATCTCGTCGCAATGCCCGGCCAGCGCCTCGTCGATGGCGTTGTCCACCACCTCGAACACCATGTGGTGCAGGCCGGTGCCGTCCGAAGTGTCGCCGATGTACATGCCGGGACGCTTGCGCACCGCGTCCAGGCCCTTCAGCATCTTGATGCTGGAAGAGCCGTAGTCGTCCGCCCCGGGCGCCTGGGGCGCCGGAACGCCCTCGGGAGGGTTTACGGAGCCGTCGGCGCCGGGCTTGCTTTCTTCGTTGTCTTGCATGACTTCCTTGCTGGTTACCGCCAACCTGCTTTACCGCAGAACATCCACTGAATATGGGGCCGAAGTGCCCGTTTTAAATGCGCATCGGCATCACGACGTATTTGAAATCGCTCTTCTCAGGCACGGTGATAAGCGCGCTCGAGCTGGCATCCCCCAGGCCGCACACGATCTCGGTCACGTCCAGGTTGTTGAGCACGTCCAGCATGTAGCCCACGTTGAAGCCGATATCCAGCGGCTCGCCCTTGTAATCCACATCCAGCTCTTCCTGCGCTTCCTCCTGCTCGGTGTTGGAGCAGATTATTTTCAGGGTGCCGTCGGAGAGCACCCAGCGCACGCCGCGGAACTTGTCGCTGGTGAGAATGGCGGCGCGCTGCAGCGACTGCAGGAACGCGGCGCGGTTCAGGGTGAGCGACTTGGGCTGGTTCTGCGGAATGACCCGCGAGTAGTCGGGGAACTTGCCGTCCACCAGCTTGGACACCAGCAGCACGTCGCCGAACTTGAAGCGCGCCTGGCTGGCGGAGAGCTCGATGTCCACCGGGTCGTCGGAATCGCTCATGAGCTTGGCCAGTTCGATGATGGTCTTGCGCGGCAGGATGATTTCCTGCTTGGGCAGCTTCTTGGCCTCGATGTCGCGGCTGGCGAAGGCCAGGCGGTGGCCGTCGGTGGCCACGAGCTTGAGTTTCCCATCCTCCAGCACCATGAGCAGGCCGTTCAGGTAGTAGCGGATGTCCTGCTGGGCCATGGCGTACTGCACCAGGCCGAGGAGCCCTTTGAACAGCTTCTGCGGCACCGAGAAGCGGCTGGTCTCGCCTTCGGCCGCGGCCAGGCGAGGAAAGTCCTCGGACGGCAGGGTTTGCAGGTTGAAGCGGCTCTTGCCCGACTTCACCTGCAGGCGCTTGTCGGCAAGGGCCAGCGACACCTCGCTGCCCTCGGGCAGGGCGCGCAGGATATCCAGAAGCTTCCTCGCGCCCACGGTGGTGGTCTTGGACTCGCCGGCGCCCGCTACGGGCGTGGAAGCCGTGATTTCGATTTCAATGTCCGTGGCCACGAATTCCACGCGATCGCCGGCGCGCGACAGCAGCACGTTGGACAGGATGGGCAGGGTATGGCGACGCTCGATGATGCCGGAGACCGCCTGCAGCGGCTTCAGCAGCTCCTCCCGGTTTATTTTTAATAAGTTCATTTATATTCCTTGATGATAGTGATGATGCCGGGGATAACTGATGCGACAGGGCCTGGATCCAATGCTGGCGCGGCAATGCGCGATTTAAAGCCTGTGGACAACCCTGCGGCCCCGCTGTGCATGAAGGTTGAATGGTTGGCGCGGCTCCTCCGCCTGCCCCCACTTGTCCCATTTCGTGCCCAGGTTTTACAGAAGTTGTTCATCAGTGAATCGAACGGGTAACTGACGCAACTGCGGCGTGCCGTGGCGCTCATCCTTTCAGCACCTGTTCGAGCACGTGGTAGTCGCGGTTGATGTCGTGGTTCTTTTCGCGATGCGCGGCGATGGTGCGGCAGGCGTGCAGCACGGTGGTGTGGTCGCGGCCGCCGAAGGCGTCGCCGATCTCCGGCAGGCTCATCTGGGTCAGGTCCTTGGCCAGGGTCATGGCGATCTGCCGCGGCCGGGCGATGTTGCGCACGCGCTTTTTGGACAGCAGGTCCGAGACCTTGAGCTTGTAGTAGTCGGCCACGGTCTTCTGGATGTTGTCCACGGTGATCTGCCGGTTCTGAGCCATCAGCAGGTCTTTGAGGGCTTCCTTGGCCGTGTCGAGGTTGATGTCCTTGCCGTTGAAGCGGGCGAAGGCGATGATGCTTTTCAGCGCCCCCTCCAGTTCGCGCACGTTGGAGCGGATGTGCTTGGCGATGAAGAAGGCCACGTCCTCGTCCAGCTTGAAGGACACGGCGTCGGCCTTTTTCAGCACGATGGCCACGCGCATTTCCTGCTCGGGCGGCTCGATGGCCACGGTCAGGCCCCAGGAAAAGCGCGACTTCAGGCGCTCTTCCAGCCCCGACAGGTCCTTGGGGTAGGTGTCGCAGGTGATGATGACCTGCTTGTGCGCCTCGATCAGGGCATTGAAGGCGTAGAAGAACTCTTCCTGAGTGCGGTCCTTGCCGGCGAAGAACTGGATGTCGTCGATGAGCAGGAGGTCGAGCGAGTGGTAGTAGCGCTTGAATTCCTCGAAGGACTTCTGCTGGTAGGCGCGCACCACGTCGGACACGTATTCCGAGGCGTGCAGGTAGCGCACGCGCGCATCCGGATGCTGGGACAGCACGAAATTGCCGACGGCATGAATGAGGTGGGTCTTGCCCAGGCCCACGCCGCCATAAATGAACAGCGGGTTGTAGGACGTGCCCGGATGCTCGGCCACCTGCAGCGCCGCGGCGCGCGCCAACTGGTTGGCCTTGCCGCCGACGAAGCTGTCGAAGTTGAATTCGGGGATCAGGTTGGCGCGCTCGGCCGAGGCATTGCGCGCCACGCCGCGCGGCGCACGGGGCTGGGCCGCCGGCCTCGCCGCAGCCCCTTCCGGCGCCGCTTCGGCGGCCGCAGCGTGGCCATTGATGGCGGGGTTCGGCGCCGCCGGTTCCACGGCCTGCAGCGACAGGGACACGCGCAGCGGGGCCGAGCCGAATTCCGACCCCAGGGTTTCGATGCGCGACAGGAAGCGTTCCTTCACCCACTGCAGCACAAAGCGGTTGGGCGCGAGCAAGCGCAGCTCGCCGTCTCCGACCCCTTCGGCATCCACGTTGAGCGGCCGAATCCAGGTGTTAAACTGTTGAGCAGGAAGCTCTTTTTCTAGCTGGCTCAGACAAGCCTGCCACAAACCATTCATGTCAGAGCGCTTCTATGTGGGGGGTGAGGATGCCGCCGGCCCGCGGCAAAACCGGGTGCGAACAAGGTACGAAATATGGCGCAAATAGGGGACCGAAAAGAGGGGCAAAAGAGCTGCAAAGGACCTACAAAGGAGCTACAAAGCCGGGCTTGTTATTGGCCCCGATTTTACCCGGTTTCGGCAGACTTATCCACAGGTGGATAAGTCTGAAGACATTGACAATCCCCCTGATTTTGAAGTCTAATCTTGGGTTCCCCTAAGCGAGTCGGAAAACTCCCATGAAACGCACCTTCCAGCCCTCGGTGATCAAGCGCAAGCGCACCCACGGTTTCCTCGAGCGCATGAAAACCCGCGGCGGCCGCGCCGTCATTCGTGCCCGCCGGGCCAAGGGCCGCGCCCGCCTGGGAGTGGTGTAGCCCGTCGTCGAGCGCCGCGCGCCCCTGGAGCGAGCGGGCAGCGGTGAGCGGTCTTTCGCCAGCCGGTCTTTTGCCAGCACTTGCCAGCCGAAGAACCCGCGCTCGCTGAGCGCACCCCTCAAGGACGCCCGCACACCGTGTCGCCGCGTGCTCCATCGCCGAATGGCTTGGCGCGCCGGCAGCGCCTGGACACGGCCGCCTTCACGGTGGTGCTGCGCTCGGGCCGTGTGTTGCGCGGGGCTTGCGCGCAACTGCTGGTGAAGGCCAACGGACTGGACTACGCCCGCCTGGGCATGATCGTTCCCAAGCGGGCCGTGGCGCTGGCCACCCGGCGCAACCGCCTGCGGAGGGTGATTCGCGAGTGGTTCAGGCTGAACCAGGCACGCTTCGCCGGCAGGGACTGGGTGGTGCGGCTCAATATTCCGGCCCGGGACAAGTCCAAGGCTCGCCAATCCGGGCCAGTCAAACCCGCCGATCTCGTTGAACCCTTGCGCGCCGACCTGGACAAATTGATGCTTTCCATCCCCGCGGCCAGGCCCAAGCCATGAATGCCCTGCTGAACAGCGTGCTGCGCGCCCTCATCCTGGCTTACCGGTATGCGCTCAGCCCCTGGCTGGGCGCGCATTGCCGCTTCCATCCCAGTTGCTCGGCCTTCGCCCTGGAGGCGCTGGAAGTTCACGGTCCGTGGCGCGGCAGCGCCCTTGCCCTGGGAAGGCTGCTGCGCTGCCACCCCTGGCAACCGGGTGGGTATGATCCCGTGCCGCGCGCCGAGAACGCGCCCGCGCGCCACCAACCCACCAGCCTGTGCGGCGGAGCTTGTTCCCACAACGGTTCCCACCATGGGCCCTACGCGGGTCCGCACGCTCACGACTGATTGAATCGAGTACCAATGGATATCCAGCGCCTGCTGCTTTTCGTGGTGTTTTCCTTTTCGCTGTTGATGCTGTGGGAAGCCTGGCAGAAGGAGCAGCACCCCGTGCCTGTCCAGACGGCGGCACAGAACACGGCGGCCAAGGACGGCATACCGGCCGCTCCGGCCTCCACGGCGACCGGTTCCGCCAATGCTGCGGCGAAACCGGGCACCGGCGTTGCGCCCGCGGGCACCGTTCCCGCCGCCGCCGTTCCCGCCACCGCCGCCCCGCAGGCGCATGAAACCATCAAGGTGCAGACCGACGTGGTCTCGGCCGAGATCGATACGCTAGGCGGCGACATCGTGCGGCTGGAGTTGCTGCGCTACCCCGCCTCGCAGCAGCACACCATGTGGTGGACCAAGATCACCAGCCTGTTCACCGGCCAGCACCCGGCCGATTCAATCAGCGACGATCCCAACCTGGTGCTGCTTGGACCCGAACACCAGTATTTCGCCCAAAGCGGCCTGATCGGCGAAGGTCTGCCCAATCACAAGACCCTGTACCGCGCCGCCGCGAAAAGCGCCACGCTGGCCGAGGGCAGCGACAAGCTGGAGGTCCGGCTCACCGCCGAGGGTACCGGACCGGCGGTGGGCGTGCGCGTCACCAAGGTCATCACCTTCCATCGCGGCAGCTACCTGGTTGACGTGGCCCACGAGGTGAGCAACGGGGCAACAGCGCCGGTGGCACCGGTGGCGTATTTCCACCTCACCCGCGACGGCCGCTCGCCGGGCGGCGACCCCGGCATGGTCAGCACCTTCACGGGTGTGGCCTATTACTCCGAGCAGGACAAATTCCAGAAAATCGACTTCTCGGACATCAACAAGGAACCGCTGGACAAGAAGCTGGACAACGGCTGGATCGCCATGGTGCAGCACTACTTCGTGTCGGCGCTGCTGCCGCCCGACAAGCAGGCGCACGAGATCTACACCGACAAGGTGGGCGACGCGCTGTACCGCGCCGGCGTGAAGCTGCCCATGGCGGCGGTCGCGCCGGGGGCGACGGCCACCGCCGCGGTGCGCTTGTACAGCGGGCCCGAGGACCAGGACAAGCTGCAGGCCATCGCGCCCGGCCTGGAGCGCTCGGTGGATTACGGCCGGCTGACCATTCTGGCCGAGCCGCTGTTCTGGGTGCTCAAGTTCTTCCACAACTGGCTGGGCAACTGGGGCCTCGCCATCATCGCGCTCACCATCAGCGTGAAACTGCTGTTCTTCCCGCTCTCGGCGGCGAGCTATCGCTCCATGGCCAAGATGAAGCTGGTGCAGCCGCGGCTGCAGAAGCTGCGCGAACAGTACGGCGACGACCGCATGAAGCTCAACCAGGCCATGATGGACCTGTACAAGCAGGAGAAGATCAACCCGCTGGGAGGATGCCTGCCCATCGTCATCCAGATCCCGGTGTTCATCGCCCTGTACTGGACGCTGCTCGCCAGCGTGGAACTGCGCCATGCGCCCTTCTACGGCTGGATCACCGACCTGTCCTCGGCCGATCCCTACTCCATCCTGCCGGCGCTGATGATGCTCTCCATGATCGTGCAGACCAAGCTCAACCCCACGCCGCCCGACCCGGTGCAGGCCAAGGTGATGATGATCATGCCCTTCGCCTTCGGCATCATGTTCTTCGCCTTCCCGGCGGGATTGGTGTTGTACTGGGTGGTGAACAACATACTTTCGATACTGCAGCAGTGGCAGATACAGCGCATGATCGGGACGCCGAAGGCGGCAACAAGTAAAAGCTGAAGATTTCCGCGAAGCGGGAAGATTCGGGGACTTTCTATAGATTGTTCGATTGTTCAGGAGGCTCGCCGCTCCGCGGCGAGGACTTTCGGAGACAGCGGTGCCGGCTCCAGAGGCAGTAGCCTTCGGCCGGCACTGATACCCCAACCATGTACGCCGATAGCCGCCAACCCATTGCTGCCGTTGCAACGGCGCCCGGGCGCGGGGGTATCGGCATCGTCCGAGTGTCGGGGCAAAATCTCGCAACCCTCGTCCAAGCCATCACTGGCAAGCGGCTTGTTGCGCGCCACGCTACTCGCGGCTCCTTTCTCGGTGCCGACGGGACTTCCATAGACGACGGTATGGCGCTCTGGTTTCCTGCGCCTGCATCCTATACAGGCGAAGACGTGCTGGAGCTGCACGGCCACGGCGGCCCTGTGGTACTTCAAATGCTCCTGTCCCGTTGCCAGGAACTCGGTGCGCGCCTGGCCGAACCGGGCGAGTTCACTTACCGCGCCTTTGCCAACGGCAAGCTGGATCTCGCCCAGGCCGAGGGCGTGGCCGACATCATCGAGGCTTCCACGGCGCAGGCGGCCAGGAGTGCTCTGGCCAGCCTGCGCGGTGAATTCTCTTCCCGCATAAACGCCCTGGTGGAAAGGCTGATCGAGCTGCGCGCCCTGGTCGAGGCCACGCTGGATTTCCCCGAGGAGGACATCGACGCCGAGCACCGCGTCCGCGCCGCCGAGAACCTCGCCGCGTTGCGCGCTGATCTCAACCGGGTGTTCGAGGCGGGGCGGCAGGGCAGCATACTGCGCCAGGGCCTGACCGTGGTGCTGGCCGGGCAGCCCAATGTGGGCAAGAGTTCGCTGCTCAACCGCCTGGCGGGGGAGGAACTGGCCATTGTCACCGACATTCCGGGCACCACCCGCGACAGCATCCGCCAGGACATCCAGATCGAAGGCGTGCCCCTGCACGTGATCGACACGGCCGGCCTGCGCGCGCCCGGCGACGCCGTGGAGGCCATCGGCATCCAGCGCACCTGGGAAGCGATCGAACGCGCCGACGTGCTGCTGCTGGTGGTGGACGCGCGCAGCGGCCTGACGGCTGAGGACCAAGCCATCGTTGCGAAAATCGCTCCGGGCCTGGCCCGCATCACGGTGCACAACAAGGCCGACCTGCTGAAAGGGAACAGGACCGTTTTGCCGGAGCATGAATTGCGCGTTTCGGCCGCGACCGGGGAGGGCTTGGCCGAATTGCGCCAGGCGCTGCTGGCGCAGGCCGGCTGGCATGCGGGCGAGGATGTGGTCATGGCGCGCGAGCGCCATCTTCAGGCGCTGGAACGCGCGCTGGGTGGCCTGGAGCGCGCAAGCTCAGTCACCGTCCGTCTTGAACTGTTCGCCGAGGAATTGCGCCTGGCGCAGGAGGCGCTCGTTTCCATTACCGGCGAATACTCTTCGGACGATCTGCTGGGGGAGATCTTCTCGCGTTTCTGCATCGGCAAATAGCCGCCATTGGCGAGGGTAACGTCAAGTACAGGAAAGGTGTTGTTGCGCACAGCGGAAAGGTCGGGTCGTGACCGCCGCCCCATCCTTTGACTTTCCAGGGGCACTTGTAGAACATACCCGCAGACGTACACGGCAACACACAACCAGCAATCGCCCGGTGAAGGGACCCGTGAAATACCCATTCTTCGGAAATGCGCCGGGACCTTGTTGCTGGCCACCGCATGGGCTCAGCCGGCCCCTGAACCTTAGGAGAACAAGGCCATGAACCGACCCACTGCAACCCGTGTATTCGCTTTGATCGCGGCGCTAACCGCGGCCACGCTGTGCGCCGGTGTCCAGGCGCAGCAATATCCCAGCCGCGCGGTGAAAATCATCGCCCCCTTCTCTCCCGGCGGTGGTTCGGATTTCATCGCGCGCTTCGCGGCCAAGAAGCTCTCGGACAAACTCGGCCAGCAGGTGTTCGTGGACAATCGCCCCGGGGCCGGCGGCAACATCGGCGCCGAGCTGGCGGTGAAATCGCCGCCCGACGGCTACACGCTGCTGCTGGTGGCCGGCAGCTACACCGTCAATCCCAGCCTGTACAAGCTGACCTTCGATCCGGTCAACGACATCACGCCCATCGCGGAACTGTCCCAGGAGCCGTTCATCCTCGCCATCAATCCGCAGGTCAAGGCCAACAACCTGCGCGAATTCGTGGCCCTGGTGAAATCGCAGCCCGGCAAGCTGGCCTTCGCCTCGGCCGGCTCGGGCAGCATCACCCATCTTGCCGCCGAGCTGTTCCTGGAAACGGCGGGCCTGAAAATGATTCACGTGCCCTACAAGGGCACCGCGCCCGCGGTGACCGACACCGTGTCCGGAAGCACCCAGTTCATCGTGGGCAGCGTGGCGGCCACCCTGCCGCAGGTCAAGGCAGGGCGGTTGCGTGGTCTGGCCGTGAGCACGGGCAAGCGCATTGCCGCGGCGGCCGACCTGCCCACCGTGGCCGAGGCCGGCGTGTCCGGTTATGACATCACGCTATGGCACGGCCTGGTGGGGCCGCGCGGCATGGCGCGCCCCATCGTGGAGCAACTGAACCGCGACCTCAACACGTCCATGCACAGCGCCGATGCCGAAAAAGTGCTCGCCGACGACGGAATCCTGCCCTCCGGCGGCACGCCCGAGCAGTTTGCCGCCACCATACGCTCCGATATCGAGCGCTGGTCCAAGGTGGTCAAGCAGGCGAATATTCACGTCGATTGAGTGCTGGCCATGTGGCGACGTTGAGGCGTCTCATGCAGCGACATTCCGTAATGTGGAATAGGGCGAGACGCAGCAGAGGCTCAGTCGCAATTCTTTGACAACTGAACGCGACCCGTCTCGATGTTCATGCCTACGCCTTGCATGGGCACAGATTTATGACGCCAGCGTGATTCCAATCAAACGTTCATAAGCCGTTTACCGCATTATGAAACGCGATCGAATTTGTATTCAGCTCATGGGCCATGGAGTAAAATTCTTGCTCTGAAAATGACAATGGATTGAGCAGGCTTTTTGCTTTCTCCTTCGAGAGGCGCTCAAGCCGCCGCACTCAATCCCCCCATCCGGACGAAACATGAACAGATCTCAACCTGCCGCGGCCATTGACATCGCGGCACCGGCCTATGTTCAACATCAAGGCGTGAAGGAATGGGTGGCGCGCATCGCGGCGCTGACGCGTCCCGAGCGCGTGGTGTGGTGCGACGGCTCGCAGGCTGAGTACGACCGGCTGTGCGCCGAGATGGTGGAGGCGGGCACGTTGCGCCGGCTCAATCCCAAGCTGCGGCCCAACAGCTACCTGGCGTGGTCTGATCCCAGCGACGTGGCGCGCATGGAAGACCGCACTTTCATTTGCAGCGAGTCGCGCGACGACGCCGGCCCCACCAACAACTGGATGGCGCCGCCCGAAATGCGCGCAACCCTGGACCGGCTGTTCGAGGGCTGCATGCGCGGCCGCACACTGTACGTGGTGCCGTTTTCCATGGGACCGCTGGGCTCGCACATTGCGCAGATCGGCGTGGAAATCACCGATTCGCCCTACGTGGCGGTGAGCATGCGCATCATGACCCGCATGTCCGCCCGGGTGTGGGACGTGCTGGGCAAGAGCGGCGAATTCGTGCCCTGCGTGCATTCCGTGGGCGCGCCCCTGCAGCCGGGGCAGAAAGATGCTGCTTGGCCTTGCAGCAAGACCGACAAATACATTGTGCACTTCCCCGAGACGCGCGAAATCTGGTCCTACGGTTCGGGCTATGGCGGCAACGCGCTGCTGGGCAAGAAATGCCTGGCGCTGCGCATCGCCTCGGCCATGGGCCGCCAAGACATGGACGCGGGCAAGGACGGTTGGCTGGCCGAGCACATGCTCATCCTGGGCGTGACGCAACCGAGCGGCCGCAAGCACTTCGTGAGCGCGGCCTTTCCCTCGGCCTGCGGCAAGACCAATTTCGCCATGCTCGTGCCGCCGGCGGCCTTTGAGGGCTGGAAGGTCTCGACCGTGGGCGAGGACATCGCCTGGATCAAGCCCAAGGACGGCAAGCTCTACGCCATCAATCCCGAAGCCGGTATTTTCGGCGTGGCGCCGGGCACCTCGGCCAAGACCAATCCCAACTGCATGGCCACGCTGCACGCCAACGCCATTTTCACCAACGTGGCGCTGACCCCCGACGGCGACGTGTGGTGGGAGGGCATGACCGACACGCCGCCCGCGCAGCTCACCGACTGGCAGGGCCAGCCCTGGACGCCCGATTGCGGCCGCAAGGCGGCGCATCCCAATTCGCGCTTCACCGTGCCGGCGTCGCAATGCCCGTCCATCGACCCGCAGTGGGAGGATCCGGCGGGGGTGCCCATCAGCGCCTTCATTTTCGGCGGCCGCCGTTCCAACACCGTGCCGCTGGTCACCGAGGCGTTCTCCTGGACGGACGGCGTGTACATGGCCGCCACCATGGGCTCCGAGACCACGGCCGCGGCCACGGGCAAGGTGGGCGTGGTGCGCCGCGACCCCTTCGCCATGCTTCCCTTCTGCGGCTACAACATGGGCGATTACTTCGCGCACTGGCTGAAGCTCGGCCGCAAGCTGGCCGAGCGCCCGCACGTGTTCTGCGTCAACTGGTTCCGCACCGACGCCAATGGCAAGTTCGTG
>Ga0134124_10003490_pt1 | contig 12667 bp, 7 predicted proteins | sample KB304_FD_96880 | JGI IMG/M metagenome (GOLD analysis project Ga0134124, IMG submission 96880) | Terrestrial soil microbial communities without Nitrogen fertilizer from Kellogg Biological Station, Michigan, USA - KB3-0-4 | ecosystem: Environmental > Terrestrial > Soil > Unclassified ... | reverse complement strand
GCCTCTGATCGTCGATCCAGGCCGTTTCACTTACCACGAAGATCAGTTGAACTGGCGGCGTTGGTTCAAAGGCACTGCTGCTCATAACACTGTCTGCGTCGATGGTTTCGATCAAACACCTTACCACCGCGGCAAGCCAAGGGGCCCAATTGCAGAGGCTCAATTAATCAAGCGTCTTGGTGGTGCCAACTTCGATCTGCTTCACGGCCGGGTAACCAGTCCGTCCTACGATGCCGTTCACAGTCGCTTCATATTTTTTATCGCCGGCGAGTACTGGGTAATAGTCGATCAGCTGAGCGGTGAGGCGCCTCACGATTACAACCTGCGTTTCCACCTCGCTCCAGAGGCGATGAATCACACGGCTATTAAAAACGACGACAGCAACAACGCGGTAATCGCACCCGGCCTGGCACTCATTTTTCCTTCAGGCAATGAACCGCAAATCGAACCTGGCTGGTTTGCGCCAGAGTACGGGCGAAAGATTTCGGCACCCGTCGTCAGTGTTCGTTCAAAAGCAGCTTGTGCTGTTTTCTTCACGCTGGTTATGCCACTCGAGTTGAACGATCCTCTGCCTGCGTTTCGGGTGTTAGCCGGCGACGCGGCTGGCTCGGATCGGATCAGTTTTGAAGTGGCACGTGTTGGCTGGAATAAGTCAATGATTGATCGCGTAGGGTGGGCTGGGTGGACCGGGCACTCTGTGTTCGGAACCACGCCGGGGACGGCTCGCGCTGCGTGGGCCCGCGCCTCCGCGTTGGGGGGCGGATCAGTTGTAGAAGCATGCGAGGTAAGCACGAATCCGTGCGCCCCTGATTGTGCGACTGAGTCGCTCCCAGGCGCGGGCCTTACTTCCTGGAACGATATTCTCGGTCTCTCACAGAGCGCCGACGACGCGAGCCAGCAAAGCGAAGTGGACCGCGTCGTCCGCTGCGTACACCGAGACCACAACTGCGAGGCCGCCTGAAGGGCCGATATATAGAAATGTATTCCGCGCCTTTGGCGCAGCAATCCGGAGACCTGAACGATGAGTGTCACTAGCGTAAGCATGCAATCCTCGAGGTTTGATCTGGCGGCGGATCCAGCCCTCCCGCAACGCGATTTACTTTTGGACGATCGGCAAATGGCGGGGCGGCTTTCGTTATTGCTTAGTCGTCACGGTTCATCAGTGATCGATGGTTGCGAAAAGCAACGCATCAAGTATCGCATCGGCGAAAGCCTGCGAGTGCTCTATCGCGTATCCGTGAATGGCCGCCCTCGTCTCATCGCTGCCAAGGCGTTTGCCGAACCCAGGACTTCGGCGGCTGCCGGAGCACGCGGAACTTTTGAGCAGAAGTCGGGGCAGTTTTTCGATGGCGATCTCCGAGCGGCATTCTGGGATTGCTCTAACGATCGCAAGATCGAGCACCTGAGCTTGCTCCGTGAGAAGCCGGAAACACTTTCTCGCGTGCTGGGAGACATGTGGCATCGCAGTGAGGATGTCGCTTATTTGCCGGAGAAGTGTGCGACGGTGAGATGTGTAAACCGTAACGGCCAGGCAATCGGTTACGCCAAAATGTATGCGACTGAAGCCAGGAGCATTTACTCCACCTATCTGCAACTGGCTTCAGCTTGCCCGCGCATCGTCAAACCGCTCGAATACTCAGAATCTCATCGCCTGTTGTTGCTTTCCGCTGTTTCGGGCTCGCGTATCGCCGACCTGAAACGCAAGGAGCTGATCGATGGTTTGGCCGGCCTGGCGCAAACACTCGCCTATTTGCACTCGGTTCCGATCCCCAGTCAGTTGCCACGCTTTTACCGACACGATCCCGATCGCTTGCATAAGTGTGCTCGCATCGTCGGCCTGGCGCGTCCGGATGTGGCGGCGCTCGCAAGCGAGCTCGATGGCGAACTTCGTTCATCCGTGCCACCCGCAGACCATTCAGTCTGTTTGCACGGCGATGTACATCCAAAGAATGGGATCGCCGTGAATGGACTGGTAACGCTGATTGATTTGGACCAAAGTGCAGTTGGTCCAGCGGCCGCCGATCTTGGAAGTCTGCTGGCGCTGCTTCATTACAACTGGCGAATCGGTCAGCTCACGCGCAGGAAGGAACGGCAATTCGCCACCGCTTTTCTCAATGCTTACGCTGGTTCTCGGCAACTGCCCACACAAAGATCTCTGAGTTGGCACACAGCGGCGGCCTTGTTGTCGGAACGTGCTCTCCGTTCGGTCAATCGCATACGACCGGAAGGGCTGCATCACTTATCGCAGTTGCTCGATGACGCAAGAGAAATACTCCGGACTGGAGGAGTGAAGTCATGACTCCTCAGCCGACTCTACTCTTCTACTGCCAGCATGCGATGGGGATGGGGCATCTGGTGCGGTCACTCGCATTGGCTGACGCGCTGTCGCAGTCATTTCGCGTGGTGCTTCTCAATGGTGGGGAGTTGCCGCCCGGTCTATCGCTGCCAGAAGCGATAGAGATCGTTAACCTTCCTCCGCTCCGGCTGACTGAAGGCCAACTCGTTTCGTGTGATAGCCGTTATTCAGTGACCCAGGCGCAAACTGTGCGCAGAGATTGGATCCTGAATTCACTCCGGCAACTCCGCCCCGACGTTCTATTGATTGAGCTCTACCCATTTGGGCGCAAGAAATTCGAGTTTGAATTGCTGCCGCTGTTGGAGAACGCGAAAACACAGATGGGTTTTCCGCCGCTCATTGTTTGCAGCCTGCGTGACATCCTGGTGAGCAGCCGCAGTGACCAGCAAAGCCACGAGCAACGCATCCTGTCTACGGTTAATCGATGGTTCGACGCAATCCTGGTCCACTCTGATCCCAGCTTCGCGCGTTTAGAAGATTCGTTCCAGTCCCGAGCGTGTTTGAGTCCTCCGGTCCATCACACCGGGTTTGTAGTTGGTAACAGGCAGAAGGTATCGCGTGACCGATCAAGGAAGGCTCAGATCGTCGTTTCTGCTGGTGGTGGCCACTACGGTTTTCAGTTACTCAGAGCGGCTATTGAAGCACACGGCCTGCTGTCTGACCTCACCATGAAAGTTATCGCCGGTCCGTTCTTGCCTGAAACAGACTGGAACAAACTTTGTCTCGCCGTGGATGGTCGACAAGGACTGACGCTGGTTCGTTGTGTGCCCGATCTCTATTCGGAACTTTGCCAGGCCACAGCCTCCATCAGCCAGTGTGGTTACAACACCGCGATGGAGATTGTTCAGGCGCGTGTGCCTGCGCTGGTCGTGCCATTTGCGGATGGCGGTGAAGATGAGCAGCTAAAACGCGCACGGCGACTCGATGCGTTGGGGGCAATGAGAGTACTGGAGCAAAAAGAGCTGACGCCGAAGCGCATGGCAGACGAAATCAGAAATCTGATCGACTTCAAGCCGACAAGGACGCGGTTGAACTTCGACGGCGCCTGGCAATCGACCGAAATACTGTGTGACCTGCTGAAGCGGCGCCAGGCAACACAACGTTCTTATGCCGCGGAGGAACCGGCGCGATGTCTGGTATGACTATTTGGCTCGATCCGTTGTCCCGGGCCTTGGATGAGTCGGACGTACGGGTTGAATTCTTTTTCCGTGACGATGACATTGGTTGGGCCAATGATGAATTTCGTGCGCTGCTCGCCTGCTTTCGACGGAATTCAGTACCTATCGATATTGCTGCAATACCAGGTGCGTTGACAGCCGAGTTCGCCGATGAGATCTGCGCTCTCCATGATGAAGCCCCGGAGTTGCTCGGCATTCATCAGCACGGGTTCTGGCACGCTAACCACGAAGTCGGCGGACGAAAGTGTGAGTTTGGAACCTCACGCACATACCAGGAACAATACCGCGACATTCAACTCGGCAAAATGAAACTCGAGTCGATGCTTGGCCACGCGCTCGACCCGATATTCACGCCGCCCTGGAATCGCTGCACTGAAATAACCGGCGAGTGCCTGACTGAACTCGGCTTCCGTGCTTTATCGCGTGATATAACCGCGCCTTCCCTCGCACTTCCAGAGCTAAAAGAACTACCCATCTCAATTGACTGGTTCGCGAAAAAGCACGGAACGCGGCTGACTCTCGAACGACTGGGAACGCTCATGGCCGATGCCGTGAAACGACGGCGGCCCGTGGGAATCATGCTGCACCACGAGCTGATGAGCGCAAACGAGAGAGAACTTCTTGGTGATTTGCTTGTCTTGCTTTCAACGCATCGACAAGCGCACTGCAAATTGATGGCTGAGATGGTGGGCTGACAAGGAGTTATTACTATGAAGATGATTTTTCTGGCGCCGGCAATCGTTACCCTGCTGTTATGCTCACCTTCCACGCACGCGCAGCTCGAAGCTGCTAATCGCGAAATCCAACCAGCTCCGGCCAAACAAGTTCAAAAGAGCCCGGCCGAAATCGAAACCTGGCGTCGCCGGTTGTGGTTCACCGCAACTCTGGCCACGGTTTTTGACACAAACATCGATCACGATCCTCAGGGTGTGAGTTCTTTTGGTTTAGTCCCCAGCCTGGGAGTGCATTTCCAGAACAGTGTGGAAAAGCCGTCATTCGAAATCGAGTACGAGATAGCGGCACACAATTACACGAACTCCGACGAGTGGGACCGAGTGAGCCATAATCTCGCGATGTCGTACCGGAAACATCTCTTCGGACGCTGGTCAACGCGTACTGAAAGCGAGCTTACGCTTAAAGGTTCGTCGGAAGATCGCGAACTCAATAATCAATACATTCTCAGTCAGCAACTCGAATATCGCCTTAACGCGAATAGCAGGCTACAACTCGTCGCAGCTTATCGAGTCAAACGAGATCCGCACGACAGTGGCAGCAACGCCATCGATCCGTACGCTGGGGTGAGGTTTATTCAGAAACTGGCGGGCGAGCGTCGGTGGGTACTCAGTTATCGCTACGACAAGAACAGGTCATGGGACTTGAAGAATCGTTACGTTCGCTGGGCGTACGAAACAGAGTTCTCGACGCCCATCGTCAACCACCGCAACCGGCTCAGTTTTGATCTTACTTACAAGCCGCGGCTTTATGGGCGCACGGTAAAAGTAGACGGTGAGCGTGTACCAAGACGCGACGAGCGCTGGATATTTGAAACTCAGTTTGAGCGAGCGTTGCGGCCTGATTTACGAATGGTCTTTGTCTACCGCTTTGAAAGACGCGACTCAAACGATCCGGACAAAGACTTTCAATCAAATCAGGCCGGAGTTGCTTTCACGTATCGTTGGTAATTTGGGTAGGCGATGCGGGAATGGACGTTTAGTGTGCACAAGTGTGGTCACTCGGCCTGTCACTTGTCTCCAATTGAAGACACGCGGATACAGTTCATTCGTTGATCCACGCAGAGTTTTTGTTGGCATAAGCCTTGCCGCACGTGTCTCGACTAGTTCTCACGTGTAGCCAGCGTTTCCCTCTACGAGGGCTGCACTTTTCATTGCCCAAACCCTGTCCTCGTATTCCTCTATGCGCAACGTCGTTTTACTTACCAAAAACAACTCCCGCATAAACGATTCTCGGGGGCTCTTTCTCAAGGAGCAGAACCATGACCCAAAGATCTGAGCATCCCATTCGTGCGCGTCGGCTCAGTTCCCGTTACTCAACCCTCCTCGCAGCCCTGGTATTTTTCGCCACTCTGGTCACTACTCTCGTGGTCTTCGCCGCCGACAGCGACCTTGACCCAAGCTTCGACGGCGACGGTATCGTCACCACCGATCACGCCGAATTTGATCAGATCAACGACATTGCGATCCAACCCGACGGCAAGATTGTCGCCGCCGGTCACACCGGTATTCTCCACGACACGATTCAGGAACCATTGAACGTGATGGTCGCGCGTTACAACGTCGATGGCTCACTTGATGCGACTTTCGGGGGCGGCGGCATTGTCACGACTCCGATTGGTACTTACGCCAAGGCTTTGGCTGTCGCTATTCAGGCGGACGGCAAGATTGTAGTTGGCGGCAGGAGCGGCACATTGTTTCAATCGGATTTTACCTTAGTGCGCTATAACCCCAACGGCTTGCTGGACACTTCGTTTGGAACTGGAGGGATCGTCATTACGTCGTTCGGCGGCTTCGCCCAGGTGGAAGACGTCGCTATTCAAGCGGATGGCAAGATCGTGGTTACAGGAGACGCTCCGAGCTTTGGGAGATCCACCGATCTATCAATTTTTACCGTGGCGCGTTACAACCCTAATGGGTCGCTTGATGCTACGTTTGATGGGGATGGTGTGAGTCAGGCGATTCCAGCCGGCTTTCCGGTTTCTCCCGCAATTGTTCCTCAGGCTATTGCTCTTCAAGCCGACCAGAAGATCGCAGTCGCTGGGTTTTGTTTTGATGGGTCATCGCTCAAGTTCTGTGTTTCGCGCTACAACTCAAATGGCTTGCTCGATAACACATTCGACAGCGATGGTTTAGTCACCACTGCCTTCGATTCCTCCGTCGGTGGGTTCGCCAATGATCTCAGCATTCAGCCCGATAACAAGATTGTGGCGTCTGGCCAGAGCTTTGGCGCCAGCGGCGTTATCCCGGCGTTAGCTCGCTACAATCCGAATGGCTCACTTGACACGAGCTTCGACGGTGATGGCCGAGTGACGATGCCCAACTCCGTCCAATTTGAATCGACGGCCCTCGCGCTGCAACCCGACGGTAAGATGTTGATAGCCGGACGCGACTTCATATTCTTCACCTCGGGGTTCGCCGTAGCGCGTTTCAATTCAGACGGCTCCCTCGATAGCACGTTTGGTAATGCAGGCATTGTGACGACGCCGGTCGGACCAGGGCAGTCGGCTGCCAAAGCCGTTGCGGTTCAGACAGACGGCAGAATCGTGGCTGGCGGTTATACCGACTTCAGCACTGCGCTCGACGTTGTTCTTTCCGATTTTGCGTTAGTGCGTTATGGCATCGCCGCCGGCGGGTCGGTCACCGGTGGAGGCTGGTTCGATTCACCTGCGGGTGCTTTCGTCCAGATGCCCGCAGCCAGCGGCAAGGCGAGTTTCGGCTTTATCTCGAAACACCAAACGGGAGCAACGGTCCCGATCGGTAATACCAGGTTTCAGCTCAATGCCGGCGATCTGAATTTCCAAAGCACGGGTTACGACTCGCTGGTGATTTCCGCGAACAGGGCGCAGTGCACAGGCACCGGCACGATCAATGGCAGCGGCAGCTATCGGTTTAAGCTGACGGCGATCGATGGCGGTGACAGTCAGGACAAGATAAGACTCAGGATTTGGAGCGACAGCACCGGCCTGATTTACGACAACGAGCTCAACACCCCTGACAATGCCGATCCAGCCACCGTGCTGGGCGGCGGCAGTATCGTCATCCATCATTGAATTCGTTGGTAACTAGTGAACGCCGATGACATGAATCAGATCCTTGTCATCGGCGTTCACCTGCGGCTCACTTCCACTCGCCCTGAATCGTGAACGCGGCCCAGTAGCGCGGGTTGTGCCAGCGTTTGTCCTGCGACATCGAAATTTGTGCGCTGCGCAAGGCCGCGGCGGGACTCAGGCCGCGAGAAAGTAAACCTTCATAGAACCTGCTCATCAGCACCGCACTGCCGCGGTCGTCGGTTTGCCAAAGACTCGCAACCACGCGCGTTGCGCCGCCGTACATGAACGCCCGAGTCAGTCCAATCAACCCTTCGCCTTTGATGTCTCGGCCGAGCGCAGTTTGACATGCTGACAACACGACGAGATCGGCTTTCAGATTCATGTTGTAGATGTCATACAGCCGCAAAAACCCATTCTGCGGTTTGCCGTTCTGATCGACGAGCGACAGCACCACGCCGGAAAGCTCAGCGTGACGGCTGTTGATTATTCCGTGCGTCGCGAAGTGCACAATTCGATAATTCTGTAACTCGGTGCTGGTTGCGGCGGCACGGCTGGCGGAGAAATCCAGCGCCTCCAGACTATTGTTTCGCGAAGCAAACTTCATTATCTGGTTTGCTTCTTCACGACTGAAACGCAGCCGCGGGAACTCAGACAGTCCTGACTCTGACGCCGACCTTTTAACCTCACGCGCTTCATCGGCTTCAGCATGAGCTGCAACCTGCGATTTCCCGGTAAGGCGAGCATCCTGCGTATCGAACACCGGATCGGCAAATACAGCAATACTCTTCGGCGCTGGTCGCCGTTCCTTTGACTCGCGGCGTAAGACACCCAGCACAGAAGCTGAAGGAAGGGTCACGATTTCGTGCTTGACGATCAACGGCGCCGCGCCTTCATCGGGATCCGTTAACGCGGAGAAGGGAACATACTGCAAGACACCTTCGGCAACGATGAGCAGGCGTTTGTTCTTTAGTTCCGAAGCAACCGGACCAAGCAACATTCGACTCAGAGCGGCGATGGCAGCCGGAGAATCTGCTTCAGCCTGCAACAATCGTTTCTGCTGTTGTGCGATTGATTCGCCTGGAACGTTACGGTCCGAGGCGGTCACAAGATCGTAAACACGCCGGGCAGCCTCTTCAATTTCGGTGCGCTTCGGCAGCGTGAATGTCTTCAAAGAGTTTGGACTGATGGCCCACACGTAACTATTCGCTTCGCCGAGACTGTATTCGAGCAGAACTGTGTTCTCGTCGAGCAGTTGCGACTGAATTTCCTTCAAACTCAACGGCACCGGCTGAGTCAACGCGGCATAGCGTGGACTCGTCTGGCGTATCTTCGCTTGTATTCCCTCGTACTCCGTTGCCAGTGCATCCAGGTCGCGGCTGATGTTCGTCGCGTCTTCGTCCGTGTGTTTCACGTTGAGTAAACGCATCTGCTGTTCAGCTTTGACAGAGATTGCTTGACGCACTTGCTGCTCACGCTCGACCAGCGAAACGTCAGCCCCTTGCCGAATTTGAGCACTCGCTTCCATCAGCAGTTCGAGCAGCGAGCGGGCGCGCGCGTTCTCGCTGGCTTGCAGTGCGGCAGTATCGAAGCCATCGGACGGACGCTGCTGGTGCAGACGCATCAGCACGTCGATGTAGAGCTCGTGATAATTGCGGACAGAGGCGAAGAAGGAAGTGCGCAACTGCTGGCTCTTCAGATTGACGCGCAGCGACTCGACTGACGCGAGCCCGGTCTCGAGCAAACGCTTTGCTTCGGTAAGGTTCCCGCGATCGCGTTCCAATTGCGCGAAGCAGCAGAGGACATCTGCTTCGCTAAGCCGATCGCCGATATTCCGGGATATTTGAAGGGCTTCATTGAGCGACGCGAGTGCGTTCTGTGTGTCGCCCAGGTCTTTATATAACATGCCGAGGCTGCGAAGGGCTGGAATCAGTTGGCGAGGATTTCCTTTAAGCAATTGGATCGACTGCTTGTAGTAGTCCAATGCAGTCTGCTTTTGATTGAGATGTGCGTATGCGTTTGCGATGTGACGCATCGTGGTGCCGGCGCCGTCAGTATTATTGACGGCTCGTCGCATCGGGAGCACTTTCAACTGGATATCGAGTGCTTTCTGGTACTGGCCCAAAAGCGCGTAGGTCGCGGCCTGATTGCTGAGGGCGTTGGCGGTTCGGTATTGGTCGTCCATTGCGGTGAAGAGTTCAGCCGCCTTGCCATAGTAATCGAGCGCTTTGTCGTAGTCGCCGAGGGTGGCGTAAACCCAGCCGATATTGTTGAAGGCGACGCCCTGGCCCGAGCGATTTCCGAGTGACCTGTACTTTGCCTCACCGCGTTGATAGAAATCGAGGGCCTGCTGGTAGTCACCCAAGCTGGCAGTCACACCACCCAGATTACCGAGCGTGACCGCCTCACCGAGAGCAAAATTGAAATTGTGTCTGACCTCGAGGGCTCGATTGCAATAATCGAGGGCGCGCTTGAATTCTCCAATATCCTCGTGCAGCACACAGAGGTTGTTGAATACCGATCCCTCGACGGCGTGGTCACCCAATTCTCTCGCGAGTGCGCCTGCCTGCTCGGCGAAAGTGAGTGATTGCTTGTAGTCGCCGATGTATTGATAGGCCATGGAAATATTCGTCAGGCTGGTGAGCTGTCCCGTCTTGTTACCCATGGATTTGTGAAGGGCTAAGGCCTGATTGAAATATTCTAAAGCTTTCTTCTTGTCTCCCAGTTCGTTATGAACTCGGCCCAGGACGTCGAGGGCATTCGCCTGAACTTTAATGGCGATGTCTCGCTCCGCTTTGTCTCCGTCCTGGCCTGCGATTTGAGCGAGTTGTACTGCCTGGTTGCCATACTCCAGTGCCTTCTGCTTCTCACCGACAAAGACGTAATCGTTGGCCATCAGGTAGAGGACGTTCGCTTCCCAGTTACGCAGCCCGGCCGACTTAAGGATCGGAAGGGCTTCGTTATAATTTGCGATGGCCTTACGGAATGAATCTGCCGACCCCTGCTTTTCGAGAGTCATAGCTGCGGATACGAATTTTGCGGCGGCGTAGGAGTCTTTGTCCTTTTGTGTCGCAGGGCGAAGGTCCTTGATTTGTAGGTCGTATTGGCCTGCCGCTGCTGTTGCTGACGTTGTTCTAATCTCGAGACGGTACGAGCCGGCGATCTCACCAAGGAAGATTAACGATTCGAAGTCACCGGCCCTGATGCCGTCGACCTCGGCTATCTTTTGGCCCCGGGGATCGTAGGTCCAGACGGCTAAATCAATGCCTCGCTGATCCACTGTGACTTCGGCAAATTGATCGACAAGCAGGTCGAGTTGATAGGTATGCACCTCTGTACCCGCGATCTGGCGCTCAAAGTGTTTGCCGGCCTCGAGTTTGGTGGTTTCGGGCTCGTTTGCGTATGCCCCGCTGTGCAGCGCGATGAGGCTAAGCAGCAGGAAGGAGACTCGGAAGGGAAGCAAAACGCTTTGACGGAACATAAGAACCTCCGGAGATTAGAGCGTTTAGTGAAGGATTAATTGTTGTTGACGGCGCAGGCAGCTCGGTCGCGAGTTACCCGTTTAGCAACGCGTAAACGACGGGCGATTTGGGCCAGGGTAGTTTGAAAATGTTGATGAGGAAAGTCGTTTACTGTTTACGAACTACGGAACCCAGTTTTTTTGGCCTTTTTGTGGCTTAACTTTCCAGGGCTAAGCGGGAGTGCTCCATCACGTCCGGAAACGAGCCGCGGCCAAAGAAGACGTGATGCGCAAGTCGTGTGAATACCGGGAGCCGTAACAAGGCACATCCTAATTCCAAGAGGTGCGGCTGACGAAGACTGGAAGCAATACGCCGCGCCCATAATCTTGATGTAAACCGCGAGCGGAACAGTTCACCCGAGTACCCCTGTAATACCTGAGCATCACCAGTCGACAAATACTCGCAAACGACCTTTGCCGCGAACGCAGACAGACGCATGCACGGATCCAAACCGCCGGCGGTGAGTGGCGAAACGGCGCCGGCGGCATCGCCCAGCAACAGGCCGGTTGCATTCGCGATGTTTTTGAGTACGCCGCCAACTGGAATGAACCCTGCGCGTGCTTCGACCTGTTTTGCGTTTCGCAAGTCAATTATGTCTGCGACGCGCGAATGGAAATTCTGCAGTGCCGGCAGGGGATCGAATAACGACGGGTTGCCGCCGACGCCCAGGTGCGTCTCTTCACCGTCGTGTGCAATCCATGCGATGTAACCCGGCGCGAGTTTCGGATCGAGAAAACAAAGTAATCGTGGTGGACCATCGAGCACGGCGCCGTGAAAGACATTTTCCACACCCACAATCCATTCCCGATTCAATTCCAATTTCAGATCGCGAGCGACACGCGAACGTGCCCCATCCGCACCGATCAGGTAGCGCGTTGTTATTGAGCGAGTCGACGAACTGCAGCTTAGTCGAACTGTCGCCTTTCCGTCGGCTGCCGAATGGCCGAGGTAACTTGTTTGCGGCAGCCATTGAACACCGGAGTGTAAACACTGCTGCAAATAGCGCTGGTAAAGTTGGCCCATGCGGCCGATGCGAAACTCGTCGTGTTGACTTGCGAGTTCCAGCGGGCGGAGTGCCGGTGAATAGAGTGAGACGTGTTTGATTGGTGGTCCGAGGCAGTCGTCGGGGATGTCGAAATCGACGAGGGTGCGGCGCACGAAGATGCCGGTGGTATGGATTTTCTGGTCGAGAGTGTTTTTGCGATCGACAAGGAGAACATCCAGGCCTTGTCGAGCGAGCAGACGGGCACACTGAAGTCCCGCCAGTCCAGCGCCAATGATAGTCACGTCATAGCTGCTTCTCATTGAAATCCGCGGCTTATGATTGAATCTGCCGCCAAGCCCTTTTCGCCGCAAAGCATCTTAAGCCCTTCGTCGGATTCGCGTCAAGCTCTTTGCGGCGTAAACCCCGCCCGAGTCGCAGACACGCAAAGCTCCGCAGTTATGGCTAAGCAAATCTCGGTTCGATATGCGGTATGAGGAGGTAACGGTAGTCCCTAAGCAAAAAAAGACGGGATCGACAATTCGATCCCGCCATTCAAATGTCAGCTACAGAGTTCTTTTAATAACCTCTGTAACCGTCAGCGTAACCATTCTGAAAACCCTGCCGGAAGTACTGCTGATACAGCGCCCTACTACCTAACCGCGAACTATAGTCAGTGTTCGCATTCCGATAATCTTCTTCATCGCGGAACTCATACCGCTCACCGTTGCGCCGGTCCTTACGGCCTTCCTTAATACCTTCGTTGTAGCCTGCGTTCAAAGCAGTCTGGCGAAGCTGAAAAGAACCACCGTAGCCGTAACGATCGTTGTCATAACGCCGATCGTTATC
>Ga0134124_10003489_pt1 | contig 12668 bp, 10 predicted proteins | sample KB304_FD_96880 | JGI IMG/M metagenome (GOLD analysis project Ga0134124, IMG submission 96880) | Terrestrial soil microbial communities without Nitrogen fertilizer from Kellogg Biological Station, Michigan, USA - KB3-0-4 | ecosystem: Environmental > Terrestrial > Soil > Unclassified ... | reverse complement strand
CTTGTACTCGTGATCGATCTCGAGGGCCTTGATCTTGTAGCCCTCGACGCCGCCCTTGGAGTTCACGAGGGCGATGTAGTCGTGCGTGCCGGGACAGAGCACGACGCCGACGATCTGGGTCGCGCCGGTGCGGTCGCACTGCATGCCGATGACGATCTCACCCTTGAACTGCTGGGCCGTCGCCGGCGTCGCCCACAGCAGGCTACCCGCGGCCATCATCAGAGCAATTACGAGAGCCAGACACTGTCGCATGAGCGTTTCTCCCTCCTCGCGTATCTCAGTACGCGAACGGCCAGACTCGGAAATAGCTGCGGATGTTCCGCCACAGGCGGTTCAGTCCCTCGGGCTCCACGATCAGGAAGAAGATGATGAGGGCGCCGAACAGCATGAGACGGAGGTTGGCGATCAGATTGAGGATCGTCCCCTGAGAGAAGAACACCCCGCCGAACGCCTCCATGGCGTAGCGGATCACGATGGGCAGCAGCGTCACGAAGATGGCCCCGAAGATGGACCCTAGCACCGAGCCGAGCCCACCGATGATGATCATGGCCAGGTAGTCGATGGACACGCCGATCTGGAACTGCTCGTAGTTGGCGATGCCCAGGAAGTAGGTGTAGAGCACCCCGGTGACGCCGGCGTAGAACGAGGAGATCGCGAAGGCCAGCACCTTGTACTTGAAGATGTTGATGCCGATGATCTCGGCGGCGATGTCCTGGTCGCGGATGGCGATGAAGGCCCGGCCGACCCGGCTCCGCATGAGGTTCATGCAGCCCACGATGGCCAGGACGACGAAGACCAGCAGGAAGTAGTACAGGTCGCGCTGCGACTCGAGCACGAGCGGGCCCACCCGGGGCCGCGCCACCTCGATCGAGGCCTGCACGCCGCCGCTGATGAAGGTGACGTGGTTGATCGTCCACTCGATGATGAGCTGGCCGGCCAGCGTCGCGATGGCCAGGTACAGCCCCTTGATCCGCAGCGACGGGATGCCGACGATGGCACCGACCAGCGCGGCCATGAGCCCGCCGGCCAGGAGATTCACCGGCCACGGCGAGCCGAGGCGGTTGGCGAAGTTGGCGGCCGTGTAGGCGCCCACCGACATGAACGCCCCGTGGCCGATGGACACCAGCCCCGTGTAGCCGACCAGGATGTTGAGGCCGATCGCCCCGATGATGGCGATCCAGACCAGGTTGCCGATCGACAGGTAGTACTCGTGCAGCGTGAGCGGGATGACCAGGAAGAACAGCACCGCCAGCGCCGCCACCGTCCACCGCGCGATCGGCAGCGGATAGAGCGCCATGTCGGCCTCGTACGACGTCTTCAGGACCCCACACTCCCGGTGGATCATGGCCTCAGATCCTCTCGATGATGCGTTTGCCGAAGATGCCGTAGGGCCGGATCATGAGCGCGAGGATCATCAGGACGTAGGGGGCGAAGTCCTTGGTGCCGCCGCCCACGTAGGGATCGACGTAGCCGGCGGCGACGTTCTCGACGACGCCGACGATCAGCCCGCCCACGATCGCGCCCGGGATCGAGTCCAGGCCGCCCAGGATCACGACCGGGAAGACCTTGAACCCCACCAGCGCCAGGTTGACGTCGACGCCGAGCAGGTTGCCCCACAGCACGCCGCCCAGCGCGGAGACGATGCCGGTCATGGCCCACGCCACGCCGAAGTAGCGCTCGACGTTGATGCCCATGGCCATCGCCACCTGCTGGTTATCGGCCACCGCGCGCATGGCAATGCCCTTGCGCGACTTCAGAAAGAACAGGCCGAAGCCGGCCAGGAAGATCAGGCTGATCGCCGCGCCAAGAAGCTGGATGGGCGGGAAGAGGAACGGCCCCAGCTCGATGGGCTCGTCGGGGATCGGCAGCGGCAGCGACTTCGTCCCGGCCCCGACGGTGAACGGCCCCAGGCCGCGCAGAATGGCAGCCAGCCCGATGGTGGCCATGACCACGGCGATGACGGGCCGGCCGATCAGCCGGCGCAGCATGACGCGCTCGAGGGCGAAGCCGAAGACCACCATCCCCACGAGCGCGGCCAGGATGGACAGCCACAGCGGCGCCTTGAGGAGCCCGAACAGCCCCACCACCACGAGGCCGGCGATCATGACGAACTCGCCCTGGGCGAAGTTCATGGCGTCGGTCGCCTTGTAGACGAGCACGAAGCCCAGCGCGATGAGCGAGTACATGAGCCCGATCAGCACGCCGTTGGACAGCAGCAGGAGCGTGAAGTGCCACTCACCCATGCGCGGGGACCTCCGCCACGTCCTCGATGTGCACGGTGGACCGGATCGTGCCCTGCCGGCCGTCCTCGTAGGTGATGGCCGTCGTCAGCTCGATCGCGTCGCGCCCCGCATAGAAGGCGTCGATGACCGGCGCGTACTTCTCGGCCACGTAGCGGCGCCGGACCTTGCGCGTGCGGGTGATCTCGGCGTCGTCGGCGTCGAGATCCTTGGTCAGGAGCAGGAACCGCTGGATCTTCTGGGCGTCGGGCAGGGTCTCGTTGCCCCGCCGGATCTCCTCGCGGATGAGCTCGCGGACCTCCGTCTTCTGGCTCAGGTCCGTATAGGAAGTGTAGGCGACGCTCCGCCGCTCGGCCCAGCTGCCCACCGTGTTGGGGTCGATGGCGATCATCGCGGTGACGAACGGCCGCTCGTGGCCGAAGGCGACGGCCTCCCGGATGTACGGGCTGAACTTCAGCTTGTTCTCGATGAACTGCGGCGCGAAGGCGGTGCCGTCACGCAGGGCGCCGACGTCCTTGGCCCGGTCGATGATGACGAGGTGGCCGCGGGGATCGACGAAGCCGGCGTCGCCGGTGTGGAACCAGCCCTCGGCGTCGATGACCTCCCGGGTCGCCTCGTCGTTCTTGAAGTAGCCCTGGAAGATCCCGGGGCTCTTGACCAGCACCTCGCCCCGCTCGCCGATCTTGATGTCGATGCCGGCGCACGGCCGGCCCGCCGTCGTCGGATTGGCCTCGGTGTCGGGCTGCAGGGACACGAGTCCGGTCGACTCGGTGGACCCGTACACCTGCTTGAGGTTGACGCCGAACGCGCGGAAGAAGCGGAACGTATCGGGCCCCAGCGGCGCCCCGCCCGTGTAGGCCCAGCGCGCGCGGCGCAGCCCGAGCTGGTCGCGCACGGGGCCGTAGACGAAGAACTCGCCGAGCTTCAGCAGCAGCCGCAGGCCCGGCGGCACCGCCTTGCCCTCGGATCGCAGGATCTCCGCCCGCTCGGCGGCCGCCCGGAACGTCTCGAAGACCCGCCGCTTGAGGCCGCCCGAGTCGGCCGCGCGTACCTGTACGCTCGTGAGCATGTTCTCCCAGATGCGGGGCGGCGCCAGCACGGAGGTCGGCCCCAGCTCGCGCAGGTCGCGCTGCACCGTCTCCGGACTCTCGGGGCAATTGACCGCGAAGCCGACCATCAGGTTGATGACCAGCGTGTAGAGCGAGTCGCCCACCCAGGCCATCGGCAGGTAGGCCAGCCAGTTGTCCTCGAGCCGGATGTCCTCCGAGTTGATGAGCGTCTGCCCGGTGCCGATCATGTTGGCGTGCGTCAGCATCGCGCCCTTGGGATGGCCGGTCGTGCCGGAGGTGTAGGCGATGAGGGCCAGCTCCTCGGGCCGTCCCTTGCCGATCTCGGCCTCGAAGTGGCCCGGATGCTCGGCGTTGAAGCGCCGGCCCAGCTCCTCGACCTCCTCGAGCGGCCGCAGCCACGGGAACTTGTACTGCGACATCCCGCGCGGATCCTCGTAGACCAGCAGGCGGAGCGCCGTGAGCTGATCCTTCAGCGCCAGGATCTTGTCCACCTGCTCCTGGTCCTCGGCGACGATGACCGAGACCTCGGCGTGGTTGAGGACGTAGGCCAGCTCCTTGGCGATCGAGTCCTGGTAGACGGGCACCGAGACGCCGCCCAGGCACATCGCGGCCACCTGCGACCAGTACAGCCGGGGCCGGTTGTCGCCGATGACCGAGAGCTTGTGGCCGCGCGCGAAGCCGAGCGAGGCCAGCCCCAGGGCGATGTCGCGCACGTGGTCGTGGTACTGGCGCCAGGTGAACGTCTGCCAGATGCCGCGATCCTTCTCGCGGATGGCCGGCCGGTCGGCGTACTGCTGGGCGTTGCGCTGCAGGTAGCGGGGCAGCGTCAGCATGTCAGCCACGGCGTCGCTCCGTCGGCGTGCCCTTGGGGTCGCCCAGGTAGGCCTTGATCACCTGCGGGTTGGTGCGGACCTCGTCGGGCGTGCCCTCGGCGATCTTCGTGCCCATGTCCAGCACGGCCACGCGATCGGAGATGTCCATGACCACCCCCATGTCGTGCTCGATCAATATCACGGTCGTGCCCCACTCCTCGTTGACGTCGAGGATGAAGCGCGCCATGTCCTCTTTCTCCTCGTGGTTGCACCCGCCCATCGGCTCGTCCAGCAGCAGGACCTGGGGATCGAGGGCCAGCGCCCGCCCGAGCTCGACGCGCTTCTGCAGGCCGTAGGCCAGTGAGCCGGTCGGCCGCTTGCGGAGGTCCTCGATGCGGAGGAAGTCGATGATGTCCTCGACCCGCTTGCGGTGCTGGACCTCCTCGCGCTGGGCCATGCCCCAGTAGATGAAGGCGCCCAGCACGCCGGTCTTCATGTGCACGTGACGGCCGAGCATGAGGTTGTCGAGCACGGTCATGCCGCGGAAGAGCGCGATGTTCTGGAAGGTGCGGGCCACTCCGCGCTCGGCGATGCGGGACGGCGCGGCGTGGGTGATCTCGCTCCCGGCCAGCACGATACGACCCTGGTCCGGATGGTAAAAGCCGCTGATCATGTTCAGCAGCGAGGTCTTGCCGGCGCCGTTGGGACCGATCACCGACACCAGATCGCCCTGGTTGACGTCGAGGCTCACCCGGTTGACGGCCTGCACGCCGCCGAACGCCTTGGAAATATCCTGGATCTGCAGCAATGCGCTCATAGAGGTCACGGGCTCGCCTCACCTCCTGCTGGGGCTCGAACGGGCACGAACTATGACAGCCAGCGTTTCCGCCGGCGGTAGTGCTTGACGTCGCGGTAGCTCTTGCGCTGCCCGACGCCGGTCAGGCCGAGATAGAACTCCTTGATGTCCTCGTTCTCGCTGATCGTCCGGGCGTCGCCGTCCAGCACGATGCGGCCGGTCTCCATCACGTAGCCGTGCTGGGCATAGCGCAGCGCCACGGTGGCGTTCTGCTCGGCCAGCAGGACGGCCACCTTTTCCTCGCGATTGAGCCGGCTCACGATCTCGAAGATCTCCGCCACCAGCATGGGCGCCAGGCCCATGGAAGGCTCGTCCAGCAGCATGAGCCGCGGATGCGCCATCAGCGCGCGGCCGATGGCCAGCATCTGCTGCTCGCCGCCCGAGACATAGCCGGCCTTGGTCCCCCGGCGCTGCGTCAGCCGGGGAAAGTAGGTATACACCAAGTCGAGGTCCCGTTTGAGAGAGTCCCCGTTGCGGCGGGTGTACCCCCCGGCCAGGAGGTTCTCCTCCACGGTCAGGTGCTCGAAGACGTGCCGACCCTCCATCACCTGCACCACGCCCCGGGTGACGATCTCGGACGGGTCCCGGCGCTGGATCGGCACCCCCCGGAGCTCGATGGAGCCCTTGGTGATGTCACCCCGCTCGGTCCGGAGCAGCCCGGAGATCGCCTTCAGCGTCGTCGACTTGCCCGCCCCGTTGGCGCCCAGGAGGGCGATGATGCCCCCCTCGGGGACCCGGAGCGAGACGCCCTTCAACACGAGGATCACGTGATCGTAGATCACCTCGATGTTGCTGACCGCCAGCAGCGGTCGGGACGTCTCGCCCGGATCGCCCACGGGCGCTACTTCTCCTTCGCGCAGTCCCGCTGCGTGTAGCCGAGCTTCTTGCCTTCCTCCGCCGCCGCCGCCTCGAGCTTGGGGCGGACGACGTCGCGCATGGGCTCGATCCAGTCGGAGACGATGTTCCACTTCTTGCCGTCCCACTGCTGGACCAGCACGGGGCCGCTGCCCTCGTGATCCTCGCAGCTCACCTTGACCGGATGCGTGAAGCCCTTGAGGCCCAGCTCCTCCAGCCGCTTGTCGGTGACGTTGAGGTGCTCGTAGCCCCAGCGCATCTCCTCGCCGCTCATCGCCTTCTTGCCGAACTTGGCCTGGGCGGTCCGGATGGCCTCGACCAGGAACATCGCGTTGACGACCCCGCGGTTGTAGAGGGGCTCGCCCATCTTGTCCTTGCGCTCCTGGCTCTGGCCCTTGTCGACGACGAACTTCGACAGGTCCTGGAAGGCCTTGAAGTTCGTCCCCGGCGCGTGGAACGTCGCGCCCTTGTAGCCCTTGGCGCCGTCGCCGGCGGGGATCACGTCGGCGTCACTGGCCGACCACCAGTTGCCGATGAAGTGATCCATCTTGAAGCCGATGGAGGCCGCCTCCTTCACCGCCACCTGGTTCATCACGCCCCAGCCCGACATGAAGATCCATTCGGGGTTGATGCGGCGCACCTGCAGCCACGTGGATTTCTGCTCCTGGCCCGGATGATCGACGGCCAGCAGGGTCAGCTCGAACTGGTACTTGCGCGCCAGCTCCTCCAGCGTGGGGTTGGCTTCCTTGCCGTAGGGGCTGTTGTGGAAGATGTGGACGATCTTCTTGCCCTTCAGCTTGTCGAGTCCGCCCTCCTGCTGGGCGATGTACTTGATGACGGCGGAGGCCTGGCTCCAGTAGGTGGTCGGGAAGGTGAAGACCCAGGGGAACCAGCGGCCGTCGGAGGCGGCCGTCATGCCGTAACCCATCGAGTGCACGACGATCTTGTCCACCGCCGCCTTGGGGATGAGCTGGTACGTGATGCCGGTGCTGAGCGGGTTCATCACGGTCGAGCCCTTGCCCTTGAGCCGCTCGTAGCACTCGACGCCCTGCTTGGTGTCGTACTGCGTCTCGCACTCCTCGGTCACGAGCTTGACGCCGTTCACGCCGCCGTCGCGCGCATTGATCATCGCGATGTAGTCGTGGAAGCCGTTGGCGAACGGCGTCCCGCTCGGCGCGTAGGCGCCGGTGCGGTAGACCAGCATGGGGATGAACATCTCGTTCTGGGCGGCCGCCGGCATCGGCGCGGCCACCGCCGCCACCACCAGAGCCAGCAGCCCGAGGGCGAACACTCTGAGTTTCATCGCGAGCCTCCTTTGCGTTAGTGCGGAAACGGCCACAGGCGAAGCTTTTCCTTGGTGATCTGCCACAGCCGCGCGAAGCCCTTCGGCTCCACGATCAAGAAGAAGATGATGAGACCGCCGAACACCATGACCTCGATCTGTTTCTGCAGCGCGACCGGCAGGGTCAGCCCGGCCAGGTGCGGCGCGTTGGCCAGGAAGATCGGCATGCCCACGATGAACGCGGCCCCCAGGAAGGAGCCGAGGATGCTGCCCAGGCCGCCGATGATCACCATGAACAGCACCAGGAACGAGAGCGTGATGTCGAAGGCGATCGTCTCCACGCTGCCGAGGTACAGGAAGGTGTACTCGGCGCCGGCCACCCCGCAGTAGAACGACGAGACGGCGAAGGCCAGCAGCTTGGTGCGCAGCGGCCGCACGCCGATGATCTCGGCGGCGATGTCGCGGTCGCGGATGGCCATCCACGACCGGCCCACCCGCCCTCGCACGAGGTTCTTGGCCACGAGCGACAGGACCACGAGCATCGCCAGCGCGGCCACGTAGCGGGCGGCCGCGGTCGACTCGGGGCCGGCGACCATCACGCCCAGCACCGTGCGGGGTGGGGCCGTGATCGTCCCCGACGAGGCGTAGTTGGAGAACCACGCCACCCGGTTGAAGAGCCAGACGATGAAGAACTGCGCGGCCAGCGTGGCCACCGCCAGGTAGAACCCCTTGATGCGCAGGCTGGGGATGCCGAACACGAGCCCGACGCCGGCGGCGACGAGGCCGGCCAGCAGGAACACCGCGACCAGGTTGATGCCCGGGAAAGCCGTGGTGAGCTTGAACGCGGCGTAGGCGCCCACCGCCATGAAGGCGCCGGTGCCGAGCGATAGCTGCCCCGCATAGCCGGTCAGCAGATTCAACCCCAGCGCGGCCAGTCCGTAGATGAGGATGGGGATGAGCACGGCCTGCAGCCAGTACTCGTCGGCGAACATCGGTGGCAGCACGAAGGCGGCCGCCAACGCGATGGCCACGACCCAGCGATCCTGCGCGATGGGAAAGATGGCCTGGTCGCTGGCGTAGCTGGTCTTGAACTGCCCGGCCTCGCGGTAGATCACGTCGCCCGGCCGCGGCGATGAAAACGCCCCATCTGCGTCGTTGCCTCCTCGCTCCTCCCTGCGGCGTATGCGGCATACGCCTCAGTCGTCGCTCGTCGGCGCCTAGCATCTGGGCCGTTTTGATCGCCGCACAAACGTGTGGTGCCTGTGGTCATACGCGCTCGATGATCTTTTCGCCGAACAGGCCCTGGGGGCGGATGAGCAGAAAGGCCAGCGCCAGGACGTAGGCGAACCAGTTCTCGATGGCGCCGCCGACCAGCGGGCCCCAGTAGACCTCGCCGAGCTTCTCCCCGACGCCGATGATGAGGCCGCCCACGATGGCGCCGGGGACGGACTCGAAGCCGCCCAGGATGAGCACCGGCAGCGCCTTGAGGGCGATGAGCGAGAGGCTGAACTGCACGCCGCTCTTGGCGCCCCACATGATGCCGGCCACGATGGCCACCAGCCCCGCCACCGACCACACCACGACCCAGATGGTCTTGAGGGGGATGCCGATGGACAGCGCCGCCTCGTGATCGTCGGCCACCGCCCGCAGGGCCCGACCGATACGCGTGCGCTGGAAGAACACGCCCAGGATCGTCACCAGCACCGCCGCCGTGAGGGCCGCGGTCATCTCGAGCTGGTTGATCTGCACACCGCGAATCATGAACGAGCGATCCGGGATGCCGATGTCCAGGCGCTTGACGTTGGCGCCCCAGACCATCTCGCCGAAGCCCTCGAGGAAGAAGTTCAGGCCGATCGTGGCCATGAACAGGATGATGTGCTCCTGGTTGACGAGCGGGCGCAGCACCAGCCGCTCGATGGCGAACGCCAGGGCGACCATCACCAGCATGGTGAGGATCAGGGCGATGGGGACCGGCACGCCGCGCTCCAGCAAGCCCACCAGTGTGAGGGCGGCGAACAGCACCATCACGCCCTGGGCGAAGTTGAACACCCCCGACGCCTTGAAGATCAGCACGAAGCCGAGGGCGACCAGCGAGTACATCAGGCCGGCCGCGATCCCGCCGATGACCACCTCCACGAAGAACGCCGGCGAGGACACCATGTCCTTGAACGGCCCCGCCAGGACGGCCCCGACGGCGTCACTCATGGGCGACGCCCAGGTAGGCGTCGAGCACGGCCGGCTCCTTGCGGACCTGCTCGGGCGTGCCGTCGGCGATCGTGCGGCCGTAGTCCAGCACGACGACGTGGTCGGAGATGTCCATGACCACGCCCATGTCGTGCTCGATCAGGGCGATGGTGGTGCCGAACTCGCTGTTGACGTCGAGGATGAAGCGGCACATGTCTTCCTTCTCCTCGACGTTCATCCCCGCCATCGGCTCGTCGAGCAGCAGGAGCTGCGGCTCCGCGGCCAGCGCCCGGGCCAGCTCCACGCGCTTCTGCAGGCCGTAGGGCAGACGCCCGGCCGGCGTCTTGCGGATGGCCTGGATCGCCAGGAAGTCGATGATGCGCTCCACGAACGCGCGGTGCTCGAGCTCCTGGCGCCGGGCCGGCCCCCACCACACGGCGTCGAGCAGGAAGCTGCCGCGCATCTTGAGAATGCGCCCCGTCATGATGTTGTCGAGCACGCTCATGCCGCGGAACAGGGCGACGTTCTGGAACGTGCGGGCGATCCCGAGCGCGGCGACGTCGGGCGGCCGCAGGTGCGTGCGGTCGCGGCCGTCGAACCGGATGTGTCCCTCGTAGGGATGGTAGAAGCCGCTGATGCAGTTGAGCAGCGTGGTCTTGCCCGCGCCGTTGGGCCCGATGATGGCGGCGATCTCACCGCGCGGGATCGTGAGGCTGACACGGTTGAGGGCCAGGAGCGCACCGAACCGGACACTGATGCCGTCGACCTCCAGCAACGGTCCGGCCGTCGCCGTCACCGTGCGCTCACCTCGCCCGAGACTACCCTGATTGCCACGTCCGCGCGGATCGTGCCCGTCCGACCGTCCTCGTAGGTGACCTGGGCTTCCACCGCCACGCGGTCGCGCTCGCCGTAGAGCGCCTCGATGAGGGCCGCGTACTTCTGGGCGATGTAGCCCCGCCGCACCTTGCGGGTGCGGGTGATCTCCTCGTCGTCCGGGTCGAGCTCCTTGTGCAGGATGAGGAACTTGCGGATCTGGGCGCCCCGCAGCACCTCGTCCTCGAGCAGGCTTCGGTTCACCCGCACGACCTCCTGCTGGATGAGCTCGTAGACCTCGGGCCGCTGGCTGAGGTCGGTGTAGCTCGTATAGGCAATCCCCCGACGCTCCGCCCAGTTCCCGACCGCCCCCAGGTCGATGTTGATCAACGCGGTGACGTAGGGGCAATCGGCGCCCAGCGTGACCGCCTCCTTGACGTACGGCGAGAACTTGAGCTTGTTCTCGAGGTACTTGGGCGCGAACATCGTGCCGTCGGCCAGCCGCCCCAGGTCCCGGGCGCGATCGATGATCTTCAGGTGGCCGGCCTGGTCCAGGAAGCCGGCGTCGCCCGAGTGGATCCAGCCGTCCTCGACGGTCTGCCGCGTCGCCTCCGGGTTCTTGAAGTACCCCTGGAACACCCCGGGGCTGCGGAACAGCACCTCGCCCGCCTCGGAGATCTTGATCTCCACCTCCGGCATCGGGGTGCCGACCGTGTCGAGCTTCACGTCGCCGTCCTTCTGCACGGCCACGAACACGCTCGCCTCGGTCATGCCGTAGAGCTGCTTGACGTTGATGCCGAGGGCGCGGAAGAACACGAAGATCTCGGGTCCGAGCGCCTCGCCCGCCGTGTAAGCGATGCGGATGCGCCGCAGGCCCAGATTGTCGCGCAGGGGACCGTAGACCAGCAGCTCCCCCAGCGGCGCCAGCAGCCGCGGCAGCAGCGGCAGCGGCTGCCCGTTGAGACGGCGGCGCTCGAGGTCCTGCGCCAGCCGCAGGAACGCCTGGGTCAGCGCCCGCTTCGGCCACGCCGCGTCCTCGATGCGGATCATCACGGAGGTGAGCAGGTTCTCCCAGATCCGCGGCGGCGCGAAGAAGTAGGTGGGCCCGATCTCCTTGAGGTCGTGCAGCACGGTCTCGGCGCTCTCCGGACAGTTGATCGCGAAGCCGGCGACGATGGCCTGCGCGTACGAGAGCATGTGGTCGCCGACCCAGGCCATCGGCAGGTAGGCCAGCGCCTCGTCGTCGGGACGCAGCCCCTCACGCTCCGTGGCGATGCGCGCCATCGCGATGAGGTTGCGGTAGGACAGCATGGCGCCCTTCGGACTCCCGGTCGTCCCCGACGTGTAGCAGATCACCGAGGTGTCCTCGCCCTGCCCGCGGGCCATCTCGTCGTCGACGTAGGTCGGGTGGCCGACCGCGAATTTCTCGCCGCGCTCCTCCAGCTCGGCCAGGCTCAGCAGGCCGGGCTCCGAGTAGGCGCGCATGCCGCGCGAGTCGTCGTAGACGATGAACTCCAGCCGCGGGCAGTGCGCGCGCACGTGAAGGAGCTTGTCGACCTGCTCCTGATCCTCGGCCACGGCGAAGCGCGCCTCGGCGTGGTCGACGATGTAGGTCAGCTCCTTCTCGATGGAGTCCTGGTAGAGGGGGACGGGCACGCCGCCCAGCGCCTGGGTGGCCAGGACCGCCCAGTAGAGCTCGGGGCGGTTGTCGCCGATGATGGCCGTCTTGTCGCCGCGGGCGAATCCCAGCGAGGCCAGTCCGAGCGCGATGCGGCGGCTACGCTCGAAGTAATCGCGCCACGTGTAGGCCTGCCAGATCCCGAGGTCTTTCTCGCGGATGGCGACCTGACGCGACAGGCGCTCGGCGTTCGCCCGGACGAGCTTGGGGAACGTGTCGAGCGCCGCGGCTGCGATGCTCATCGTCTCTGTTGAGCCTCCGCGCATCGGTTGGATTCCGGTCGAGGACTCTCAGCTATGGCGGGCTGCGTGAGTGGCGAGAGTGTAGCCAAGCGGCCCGGGTGTGTCAAGCGATTCGGTCGGTATGTCAGGGACTTACGACGCAGCGCTTCGACGCAGTGCTTCGACGCAGCGCGGCGCCTGCGGAGGCCCGGAACCGGTCCCAGGTCCGGCGTGAAGGGCTTGCGCTGTAGGCCACGCCGGGATCGAGGACGTCGGGCTGGACGATCGCGTGGTCGGTATAGCCGGACGTCTAGGGCACCTTCATGGCCGGACGGAGCGCCGCCGGTCGATCGGCCAGGTCGCAGCCGCTGGCGATTAGCCTTGCTCGCTAGGCTCTTAGACGAAACTACCGCTCCAGACGCGGCTGGGTCGGCCGCTCGTCGCCGGCTCGACGGCACCAGGTCCCCCGGTCACGCCAGGCGCCGCTCCACCAGCGGCAGCACGAAATAGAAGACGAAGGCGGCGGCGGCGAAGTACAGCATCCAGTGGACTCGACCGCCCCGACCGCTCAAGAGCTTGATGGCCACGTACGTCACGAAGCCGGCGCCGATGCCGTTGGTGATCGACCAGGTGAACGGCATCACCAGCATGGTGACG
>Ga0134124_10003487_pt1 | contig 12671 bp, 12 predicted proteins | sample KB304_FD_96880 | JGI IMG/M metagenome (GOLD analysis project Ga0134124, IMG submission 96880) | Terrestrial soil microbial communities without Nitrogen fertilizer from Kellogg Biological Station, Michigan, USA - KB3-0-4 | ecosystem: Environmental > Terrestrial > Soil > Unclassified ... | reverse complement strand
GAGCGCGATTGGAAGTTGGTGGGCCAACCCAATCCACACCTCAAAGGGCGTTCCATGCCGCTAAGTATGGGCAAGGTGCTGGGCGGAGGATCGAGCATCAATGGGCTGTGTTGGGCACGCGGACATAAGGACGATTGGGATTTCTTCGCATCGGAGTCCGGCGACACAGCATGGAACTATGAGTCGGTACTGAAGATTCTATCGCCGTTCGCGACACAGGAGCCATTGGGACTAAGCTGGCCGGCGCGTAAGAAACTCGCCCAGCTTAGCTGTCGCCTTGAACTGAGGAACCGGGTCAAGCTTCTTCGCCGAGAATCAGCCCGGCGGCGCGGCCCGCAATCATGTGGGTCGACGCGTTTGTCCCCGGCCCAGTAATGATTTGTGGCATCACGGAGGCGTCCGCCACGCGTAAACCCAAAATGCCATGCACCCGAAGCTCTGGGTCGACAACAGCGAGTTTGTCCACGCCCATTTTGCACGTACCAACTGCGTGTCCAAAACTCGCCGAGGCAAGTCTGGCAAGTTCTCGGATCTCCTCGGCGCTCGCCTTGGGCCCTGGAATGAGTTCGCTCTCACGCAAACGGTCGAAGGCATGCTGGTTCCCGATTTCACGCGCGGTCTCGATGGCACGCACGATAGCCGCAAAATCGTGATCCGTGCCGAGATAGTTGCCATCGATCACAGCGGCATCCTGAAAGTTGTCGCTGGCCAAGCGGACGAAACCTGTACTGGTGGGCTGCACAAGAGCTGGCGCGATTGTGAACGTGTCCGGTGGAGGGGTTCCATAGCGCGAGGCTACTTCCGGCGTAACCACTGGTAGTTGATGAAGCACAAGACTAATGTCTGTGTCACCTGAAGCACCGCTCGACAAGTAAGCCTCTGCCTCGACCGCGTTGCTGTCAGCCGGCCGATCCGGCATCTTGCCTTTGTACTTGAACACGACTCCGGACAGGAGCACGTGGTCCTGCAGATTCTCGCCAACGCCGGGCAGGTTCTCGACGACGTCGATTCCAAGGCTGCGAAGCGCCTTCTCTTCCCCGACGCCTGAGAGCATCAGAAGCTTTGGGCTATTGATGGCGCCCGCGGCAAGGATCACTTCCTTGTCGGCTGCGATATCCTTCACGCCGCCGTCTGTCAGCAGCTTGACCCCCACGCAACGAGTACCTTTGAAGTTCAGTTTCACCCCATTGGTATTGAGCAGCAGAGTGAGGTTCGGCCTCGACAATGCTGGGCGCAGGAAGGCGCGAACGGCGCTCACCCGAGTCCCATCCGCAGCGATGTTCATGTTGATGTAGCCGGCACCGGGGCGCATCGGTCCGTTAATATCATCGAGAATCGGCATGCCCATCTCGCGGGCTGCGTCGATGAAGGCTGGCGCTGTAGGATGAGGATCTTTTGGCCGCCGGATGTGTATGGGGCCGCCGGAACCTCGCCATTTATTCGCGCCGCCTTCCCAATCCTCTTGTTCCTTGAAGACCGGAAGCACATCGGCGAAGGCCCAGCCCTTAGCTCCGTTCTCTGCCCATCGGTCGTAGTCCCGTTGCATACCCCGCACCCACACCATGGCATTGATGCTGGTGCCGCCACCAAGTACATGGCCGAGGGCCATATTGAACTTGCGATTGTTTAGTCGCGGCGAGGGGGTGATGGGCAAGTGGTAATCGAGCGGGCCGGCGACATTGTAAAACCAGATGCTTGGGTTCGTGATGGTCGGTGCATCGTCTGGTCCTCCTGACTCAATGACGAGCACTTGCGCGCCGGAGGCGGACAATTCCGCGGCAAGAACTGAACCGGCCGCGCCCGCTCCCACCACGATGAAGTCATATTGCCCTTCTTCATGCGATACTTTGTTCATTTTCGAATCTCCTAACGCCTGAGCTTTGATGTCTCCGATGGCTGCTTTGAAAATCAGAAAGGATACTGTGGTTGACCGCTGTGCGAGTTGATCCAAATCATATCGCTGAAGTCATCCAAGCTACGGGGTCCAATGCTTTGATGTTTAATGCCAAATCGCTGGTGTTCCTTACGTCTAACGGGACGTTTATGTGCTGAGCTCACGTTCGGCCTGAAGCCAATCCTCCACCTCATAGCCAGGTTGAGCTTCGCGCTGCAGATGTATCTCCTACGCGCGATTTCTTATTTCTTGCTCACGTGTTGAAATAGTAACCGTTCTCTTTCCTCAACTGCCGTACCTGGTTGCGTGGGGCAGTACTGGAGATTGTTTTTGCTTTCGATGCCATGTGCGTCTCCGTTGAAAACTGGACTTCAAAGAGATTCCTTGATCTCACGGGCTGAGGGCGACCAATTACACACGCTGTGGTCTAATCGGGGCCTGCCCGCCGATCACCAAACCTTCATTCCGCCATCGACGACGATATCGACTCCGGTCACGTACGAACTGTCATCGGACGCCAGGAACAACGCAACGTTTGCCACTTCTTCCGGCCGGCCAAGACGACCCAACAGCGTCTTACCGAGCATGTAGCCCGCCCATTCTGGGTCCTTCAGCTGTTCGCGCGTCTGGTTTGTTTCGATCACTCCAGGCGAAATCGAATTGGCGCGAATCCCATGCTCGCGGCCTTCCATCGCCAGCTGCCGGGTCATGCCAATGATGCCAGCCTTGGCCGTGGTGTGGGCGAGAGTGCCCGTGTTCTTAAAGCTTATCAGCGCGGTCAGCGAAGCGTTGTTCACGACTACCCCGTGGCTGGCCTTTAAATAACGCCACGCAGCGCGCGTGAGGTAGAAAACCAGGTCTACTTCCTCCCGACGATTGCGGTCCCACTCCTCGTCTGAAATGTCTTCGAGCCAGTTGAAGTAAGCCATGGCGGCGTTGTTAAAGAGCACGTCGATTCGGCCAAAAGTGTGCACCGCAAAATCGACTAGCGCCTGACAGTCGGCCGGGTCGCTCAGATGGCAGGGCTGCAAGGAAACCATCGTTCCACCCGCGGCGCGAATCGCCTCAACGGTGGCTTGCGCAGAGTCGATCTGGAGATCGCACCCGACGACCAAAGCGCCCTCTCGCGCGAAGGTTAAGGCGGCTTCACGGCCCATGCCGCCACCGGTGCCCGTGATGATGCAAACTTTTCCTGAAAGCCTTTTCGACATTGAGTCCCCCCTCCGCACCGGCGCCTCTCAAACCCTTAGCAGACCATTTTTGAACCCGGCAGTGATTCCTCCCCGACGCAGTACGATGACATGCGCTCCCTTCCACTTTGCGAGTTGCACCGCGATGCTGCCACGCCTCCGGCTGCAATCTCCTAGGCAAGACATAATGAAATGTCTCGAAGTAAAGGTTGGAGTGGCCGAGCCCTCAACGCCGATAGAGGCTCAGCGGCGACAACGTGGGTTGCAGTTTTAGCTCGCACGGGAGAGTCCAGATCAGGGCAGCTTGTCGAAAAAGAGATAGACCGAAGCAATCCGACCGTTCCGGGCGACGATGAAATCGGTTCCCGCGTATGCAGGTGGTTTGCCGGGAGTGCCAGATACCCATCGAACCCGTCCGGCATCACCCAATTCCTCGGGAGGGAAGATGGGCTGATATTCGAAATCTGGATGTGTTGCTTTTATCACACCAGCAATACGATCAATCTCGTCTCGGCCACGAAATATACCGGCTTTGGGATCATAGAATACTGCATCTTCAAGAAAGATCTCGTCGATTGCAGTGCGACGACGCACAGGGTCATTTTCGCCAAATACGTCGCTCAGATTGCGAAGAAGCAAGGTCGATATGCTGTTGGACATGGATTGTCTCCTCTCGGCATCGAGCGGCTTGCGACATCTCGACCCGGAATGCCTCTCTTGCGGACAGCCGCTCCACAGAGGTTGGCTTCTGGCGGCTAGGCCTTCACGAATTGAGTGTCGAGAGTAATGGTGACTTCCTCACCCACGAGAATGCCACCCGTCTCAAGGGCAGCATTCCAGGTCAAGCCGAAATCCTTGCGATTGATCTTAGTGCTAGCCGAAATCGCGACACGAGTGTTGCCCCAGGGATCCTTACTGGGCGGCGTTGGACCCTCCACCGCAAGGCGGACCTTGCGGGTAACGCCGTGGATCGTGAGGTCGCCTTCGACCGACAACTCTCCATCTCGAACGATACTGATGCCTTTGGATTGGAAGGTCAGGGTCGGAAACCTCTCGACATCAAAGAAATCTGCGCTCTTCAGGTGGGCATCGCGCTGCTCCTCGCCGGTGTGAATCGAGGCAGCGTCGATAGAGACCTCGACGCGAGAGTTCGCAAGAGCGGATTCATCAAACATCAGAGCTCCCGAAAGCTTGGAGAATCGGCCTTTCACGTTCGAGATCATCATGTGCTTGACTTTGAACTCGGCGACGGAGTGAGCCGGATCGATGTTCCAGGTGGTGGTTGAGGTTTGAGCTGGAGCTAATGTCGTGTTCGTCATGGTCGTCATTCCTTTTGCCTCTCGCTGAAATATTCATCGATATCAGTTCTATCGATATCGATATATCTGATGTCGAGTATAATTCCGAGATTCACATTTTTATGGAAGAACGTAAAAGGATTCCGGAAGCCATTCATGCCTGGCTGATCGTGCTGAAAGCCTGGCAATCGATGTCCCGTTATCTCCTTCCGCCACTATTCGCCAAGGGGCTAGGAGAGTCTGACTTTCGTGTGCTCGAAATACTGTTGCACAAAGGACCGATGCCGGTAAACGCTATTGGTCCCAAGGTTTACCTCAACCCAGGATCAGTCAGCGTCGCTGTGGATCGTCTATACAAGAAGGGGTTTGTCAGTCGCGTAGAGTGGAGCCAAGACCGGCGGGTCAGAACCGTGTCGCTGACTGAAAAAGGACGGCAAATGTTCCTTCCCCTCTTTCGCCGACACACGGCTCTCGTCAAACGAGCCTTCCAGGATGTTTCTTCAGAAGAGATGCAACAGCTTGAACTGGTCCTTAAGAAGATCGGTAAACGTGCCGAAAGTCTTGCCGAGAGGAAGGGCCATTCTCAGCATGCGTGATGGCCCTGACGTGCCTAGTTGTCGTGCGGCGAACTGGCGAGGACTCAGTTGTCGAGAACCGTGATATCCGGGCGTCCAGTCGTTTCATACCCATGCGGGGTGATCCAGCGGGTACGAATCGATCTCAGAAACTCTTGGACAACGGGCTAAGCGAAAGCTGACTCACTCATTCCATCCGGCCGGTCACGGCAGTCCAAAGCGAATACTCGCTGTGGACGAGAGGCCCCGAGGCGGAAGTGCTGCCGACCATCGAGGAACTCGGGATTCGTTCCCTGTAGCCCCTTGGGGCATGGGATTCCTGACTGGAAAGATGGATGAAAACACTAAGCTCGGCAGCTCAGATTTCCGCAGCACTCTCTCTCGCTTTACACCTGAGGCAATGAAAGCGAATCAGGCTCTGATTAACCTGCTTAGCAAGATCGCATAACGGAAGAAAGCAACACCTTGCTTAGGCCGCGCTGGCTTGGCTGCTTGCGCAGAAGCCAGGGTTGTTCCGATCCGGGGACGACGAAGTTGGCGCGCCTGGATGAAAATATCGGATCGGTTGCGGTCGAGCTCACCCCAGACGACTTGCGCGAAATCGAAAGCGCCGCTTCGAAGATTACGGTCCAGGGCTCCCGATATCCGGAACATATCGAGAAAATGACGGGCCTCTGAGCGATAAAGCTCATGTAGAATTCGTGGCAATTCTCGCATCAACAAACGGGGTAGGTATGTCGGACGCACCAGACCAACGCCTGCTTGAGGCTCTGCTGGACTCTTGGGATCGCAACAACACCATCCTAATAAACCTGCTCCGCGCCCTGCCGGGGGGCGGCCTGGAGGCCAGGGCGATGGAGAGCAGCCCATCCGTCGCCGAGATGTTTATGCACATCCACTATGTGCGGCTGGGGTTCGTCTCCGAGGACGCTCCCGAATTCGCGACAGACCTGCCCAAGGAAGAATGGAAGGCCGAGCATGACCCTGGCCGCATTGCGGCCATGCTGAACGAGAGCGTCAAGGTGGTGCGGGACGCCGTCAAGAGAAGGCTGGAGGCAGGCGGCGATATGGACCTTCACTACGACCACCCGATCCTGCTACTTCAGCATATGATTTGGCACGAGGGCTACCATCACGGTCAGATCAAGCTGGCACTCAAGTTGATTGGGCGAACAATTACCGATGACAAAGCTGGTCCCGGCACTTGGCGCGTGTGGATGAACAAGTCATCGAAGTGAGCGGCCTACGCACATGCACAAACGCACTCAATTGAGGAAACGAGATCCGACCGTGAAGCGAAACGCGACAGGAATTATGGACTAACAGCAAGTCAAAGGAGTGCACATGCCAGCGCCGAAAGATATTCTGAAAGACCGCCTCTCCCGTTATCGTGAAATTAATCTCAGCGTGACCGGCAGAAAATCAGGGCGGACCATCTCTCAACCGGTCTGGTTCGTATGGGACGATGACAAGGTCTACCTCCTGCCGGTACGGGGCTCGGATACACAGTGGTATAAGAATGTGGTCAAAGGTCCGTCAATTCGGATTGACGCGCGTGGCGCAGATGCTGAATTTCAGGCCGTTCCTGTTACCGATCAAACCAGGGTTTCGTCGGTGGTCGAAAAATTCCGCGCCAAGTATGGCGCCAGCGACGTGAAGAAATACTATTCAAAGTTCGACGTTGCCGTTGTCGTTCAGATGCACTGACGGCAGTATGGAAAATAGCTATGACCTACAAGGGACACATCAACCAGAGGAGCCTAATTTCCAAATTGCTGGGTAGTTTCCAGTGTCAAGCGGGGATCAGCGCTTGGGAATAGCGTGTTGTTCCTCGAAGCAGGATTCCAGATTCCTGAGGTCAATCGGAACGCGGGAGTGTGAGCCTTCCGGCGCTGCCCTCAAATATTGGACGGGCCAGGCAATTGGTTGCCCCAGTTCACGGGCTGCGCGCAATGGCCAATACGGATCTCGCAGGAATTCGCGCGCGATGATGATTGCGTCCGCCTGTCCCGCAACGAGAATGTTCTCGGCCTGAATAGGAGATGTGATCATCCCGACCGCACCCGTGAGGATGTTGGCTTCGCGGCGGATTTGCTCCGCAAACGGCGTTTGATAACCTGGGGCGACCGGAATTTTTGCCTGCAGTGCATTGCCGCCAGAAGAGCAATCGATCAGGTCTACTCCAAGTTTTACAAGTTGGCAGGCAAGTTCGACCGACTGCTGAATGTCCCATCCGCCTTCAATCCAGTCGGTCGCCGAAATACGAACAAACAGTGGCGCCCTCTCGGGCCACGAATCTCGAACAGCGGTCACGATCTCGCGCAATATTCGGATGCGATTCTCAAATGAGCCTCCGTAGGAATCGGTTCTTTGATTGCTCAGAGGCGACAGAAACTCATGAATCAGATATCCATGAGCGGCGTGAATCTCAACGACCCGAAATCCTGCTTCGCAGGCACGACGCGCCGCGGCGGCAAAAGCTGAAACGATGTTCTTGATGCCGTCGATAGAGAGCGCTTGCGGCATCGGATAGTTATCCGCGAAAGGTACCGCGCTCGGCGCAACCACATTGTTCCAGCCTCCTTTGCTTTGCGGGATCGCTCCGTGGCCTTCCCACGGTCGATAGGTGCTGGCCTTGCGACCGGCATGCGCCAATTGCATCCCGGCCACACTGCCTTGCTCCGAAACAAACCGGATGATGCGAGCCAGCGGCTCAATGTGATCGTCCATCCAGATACCCAGGTCTCGCGGACTGATGCGGCCCTCGGGGAGAACCGCAGTAGCTTCGGTAAGCACCAGTCCAGCACCGCCCACTGCCCGGCTCCCGAGATGCACGAAATGCCAGTCGCTCACATATCCGTCAGTGCTGGAGTACTCGCACATCGGCGAAACAAATACGCGGTTCGCAAATGTGATATCCCGGATGTTGAGCGGATCAAACAGGTGAGTCATATGGGTTGTGCGCTTTCTATTTCAATGTACCAATTTTGACGCGCCAGCAACAACGAGACAGTGGTGTCAAACAAACGGATGGACTGGACCGGCGGATTTGCACTTGCATTTTAAAGGGGTCCGCAGCTTCACACACTGATGCCGCGCGAGGACAGTTCAACCGACTTCGTGATGGAGGAGCGATTTTCAGGCCTGATGTTGCCTCTAGTAAAGCGGTCGCTGCCAGACATTGGACCGATATTCGAGCGCTATGCCGCCGATTTGAAAAATGAGGCTGAACGACCGATCGTAGCAACGGGGCGGCCGACGTTTGCTTGATTGAACAGAAGGGTTGAACGGAAATTAGACGTGACCCACACGCGACCCAGATGTATGCAACCCAGGTCTCGAAAGCCACGAGACATGGGGCACCCTCGCCTAGAGCTTGTTCAGTCCGTCGAGCGCGGCGACCTTGTAGGCTTCTGCTAGGGTAGGATAGTTGAAGACTGCATCGCGGAAATACTCGATACTCGCTCCCAGGGTGAGAACGACCTGGCCAATGTGAATGATTTCTGCCGCCCGATCGCCGATGGCATGCACCCCGAGCAATTTCAGAGAGTCGGGATCGAAGATCAGCTTCAGCAGGCCCTGGTCATCTCCCAGCATCTGGCCCTTGGCCAGTTCGGCGTAGCGAGCCAGGCCCACTTCATAGTTGATATTTTCTTTCGTCAACTGTTCTTCGGTTTGCCCCACCATCGAAATTTCGGGGATGGTGTAGATGCCATACGGAATGAGGTTGGGGGGCATTTTGCCGGGCTTGCCGAACATGTGACAACTGGCGAGGCGTCCCTGCTCCGTGGAGGTGCTGGCCAGAGCGGGAAATCCAATCACGTCTCCGGCAGCATAGATATGAGGGACCGTGGTCTGAAAGTGTTCGTTTACGGAAAGCTTGCCCCGGCCTTCGGCGCTTAACCCTGCCGCTTCGAGATTCAGCAGATCGCCGTTGGCCTGCCGGCCGATGGTGTAGAGCAGACCCTGGCCGTGAACGTTCTTCCCGCTGGCCAGCTTGGCAAACACCCGGTTGCGCTCTTCATCGAAGCTGACCGAAACCACTTTTTCGCCGAGCCGAAACACCGTGCCCAACTGCCGCAGCTGGAAGCACAGGCTTTCCACAATTTCGCGGTCCACGAAATCCAGCAGTATCGGCCGTTGATCGAGCAGCGTGACTTTGACGCCCAAGGCCGCGAACATGGACGCATATTCGAGGCCGATAATGCCGGCGCCCACGACAATCAGGTCTCGGGGGATTTCTTCCAGACAATGCACCTGATCGGAATCGAAAATTCGTTTGCCATCGACCGGGATTTCGGCGCTGTGCGCGGGCCGCGTGCCGCAAGCAATGAGGGTGTGTTGACCCCGAACTAACTGCGCACCCTCATCGTTTTTGACCTCGATGGTATGGGCGTCGAGGAAGCGCGCATCGCCTTCCATAAGCATTACGTAATTCCGGCGAAGCTGCGACTTAATGACTTCAACTTCACGCGCCATGACTGATTCCGCCCGGAAGATCAGGTCAGACATGGCGATCCGGTCTTTCAACGCATAGCCGCGGCCATAGAACGTGCGTTGCCGGAAGCCGCTCAGGTATAAAACCGCTTCGCGCAGAGTCTTGCTGGGGATGGTCCCGGTGTGAACGCAGACGCCGCCAACGGTCTTCTTCCGGTCAATGATTGCCACTTTCTTGCGCAACTTGGCGGCGCAGATGGCGCCTTTCTGGCCCGCCGGGCCGCTGCCGATCACCACCAGGTCGTATTCATTGGCTTCCATAAACGAGAAAAGTTACCATTACGCCTTCCGAAACGAAAGCCAAATGCAGCATCGTAACAATCTATTAACAATGCCGCGCTACCATGCGTGCGGGAGGAATCTCGTCCATGGCCCGTCCCAGCCTTAGCGATCCGCGCTACTACTTCAATCGCCACGAGTCCTGGCTGGCTTTCAACCGTCGTGTGCTCGAAGAAGCGCTGGACGAAGGCAATCCGCTGCTGGAGAGAGTCAAGTTCCTCGCCATCACGGCCAGCAATCTGGACGAATTTGTGGAGGTGCGAGTCTCCGGCCTTCTGCAGCAGGTTGAGCACGGAAATCCGCTCGCCGGCCCCGATGGGGGCTGTCGCCGGAAGAACAACTGCGGCGCCTCGCCAGTGAACTTCACGCGTTCGTGGAAGCGCAATACGCTTGCTGGAACCAGCAGCTTCTTCCCGCCCTGCGGCGCGAGGGCATACGAATCCTGTCGGTAGCGAATCTCGACCGTGCCGGCCGCGACGCCATGGACTTGTTCTTTACTCGCCAAGTGGACCCGATTCTGACCCCGGTGACCATCGATCCCTCGCATCCTTTTCCGGACGTTCTTAACAAGGCCTTATGCGTGGCGTTTCAGTTGCGTCGCAATTCCAAGCCGGGCACAACCTTTCTCGGCGTCGTGACCGTGCCACGAAAACTTCCCCGCCTGGTTCGTCTGCCGGACAAGAACGGCAATATTGATTACATATTTCTGCATGACCTGATCGAGACCCACACCCGTAACCTGTACAAGGGATACAAGGTCCTGTCTTCAGCCGCATTTCGCGCCACCCGCAACAGCAATCTTTACCTGCACGAGGAAGAATCCCGCAACTTGCTTGATCTTGTGGACAGTAAACTGCACAGCCGCCGCAAGGGCGACGTGGTACGGCTGGAGATCGAAGCCAGCGCTCCGGGCGAAATCATCGATCCTTTGACTCATCAATTTGGACTGCGGCCCTGGCAGGTGTTTAAGACCGATGGCCCGGTGAGCCTGTCTCGCCTGTTTTCGCTGGCGGAGCAGACGGCACGTCCCGACCTGAAGTTTGCGCCGTTCACTTCTCGAAGCCTGAGCTTGGCGCCGAAAGTATCTAATTTGCTGGATGGCATTCGTAAGCAGGACATCCTGCTTCATCATCCTTACGACTCTTATCAGCCGGTTGTTTCGTTTATCGAGACTGCGGCGCGAGATCCGCAGGTGTTGTCCATCAAGCAGACGCTTTACCGGACGAACGAAAACTCTCCCATCGTACACGCCCTCATCGAGGCGGCGCAGACCAAGGAAACGACGGTGGTGGTCGAGCTCAAGGCGCGCTTTGATGAAGCGTCCAACATTCGCTGGGCCCGTTCGCTCGAAGAAGCAGGGGTCCAGGTGTTTCACGGACTCGTGGGTTTGAAAACCCATTGCAAACTGGCCCTGCTGGCGCGGCAGGATCCCAACGGAGAGATACGGCAATACGCTCACCTGGGCACGGGCAACTACAATCCGACGACCGCGCACTTCTATTCCGACTTGAGCCTGCTGACCTGCGACCCGGAAGTGACCTCGGCAGTGCACGCGGTTTTCAACTTCCTTACCGCACGGTCGGAGCAATCGGACTACATGCCTCTATTTGTTTCTCCTATCGATCTGGCCAGGAACTGCATTGAGTTGATCGACCGGGAAGCTGCCCACGCCCGGCGAAAGCGGCCGGCGCGCATCATCGCCAAGGTCAACGCGCTGCTCGATCAGCCTTTGATCGAGGCGCTGTACAGGGCTTCGCGAGCGGGAGTGGAGATTGATCTGATCATCCGCGGCGCCTGCGCCTTGCGTCCCAACGTGAGCGACGTGAGCCACAGAATTCGGGTGCGCAGCATTGTGGGAAGATTCCTCGAGCACAGCCGGATTTTCTATTTCGCCAATGGTGGCGAGCCTGACATTTATCTGGGGAGCGCGGACTGGATGCCGCGCAACCTGTATGAGCGGGTCGAGGTCATGTTTCCGATCAAAGACAGTACTCTGCGCAATCGAATCTTTGACGAGATCCTGCAGACCTATCTGAGAGACAACGAGAAGAGCCGCATCCTGCATCCGGATGGAACCTATGGCCGCGTGGTCCAAGCCCACAGTTCCCGATCCAGCCGCAACGGGACTCGGTTCAGTGCACAGGAGTTCTTTGTCGATTTGGCGGAAGGCCAGAGCGAGACGAAGTCAACCGTCGATGAGTTGCACAGCGAAAGAACGCCAAGAGAGTTGCCGGCTGCGAGCTGATGAAAAGGTCTCGCCGCCAGATTTTATGAGCTTCAAACTGATTGGGATGCCAGCTACGCCGCTGCCGGCGCCGATTCCCGGGCTTCCGCTTCTCCGATCTTCTTCTCGAGACGGATCTTAAGTTGTTCTAACTGCAGGTTTTCGCTGCGGCGTTCGAAGTGAACTGCTGCCGCTTTGACTTCGTACGGGGTCCACTTCGTGATGGGGGCGGTCGAGCGCATGAGAACCTCGCTGGGATGGAGAAACGAGCGCCAGTATACCCGCCCGACCGGGGTCAGGCAAGGCCCGGTAACGACACCCCAGAGGCACTCGCGGCCAAGTCGGGAATGTGCCTCCCGCTGACGCTGGACACGCATACCTGAGGTTCGAGACTGCCTCCTCCAACCGCCTTGTCCTTCGCTCATTGTTAGATATATAAGAGCCGGTCGACTTGCTCACGAAACGGACTACCAAAAAAAGTCGATGGACACAATGTCATGCAAGCGCTGCCGCAACCGTGCGATGTACATAGCAGACTTGCCTGACCGTGATGCGGGGCTCCTGAGAAGATTGAGCAATTCTCTGTACTCCTGGTGCGGGCATCAAAGAAACGCTTCATCAATTGTGGCTTGCTGCAGTTGTCGATTGCCTGGACCTCAAGCACAGTGTCGAATGGAGTTCCAGTCGCGGACATCGGGACAAGAGCTGCCGGCG
>Ga0134124_10003485_pt1 | contig 12672 bp, 9 predicted proteins | sample KB304_FD_96880 | JGI IMG/M metagenome (GOLD analysis project Ga0134124, IMG submission 96880) | Terrestrial soil microbial communities without Nitrogen fertilizer from Kellogg Biological Station, Michigan, USA - KB3-0-4 | ecosystem: Environmental > Terrestrial > Soil > Unclassified ... | reverse complement strand
TTTGGTCGATGGGCGCGGTCATCGCCCGTGCTATCTTCAGGCCCGTATTCAGTTGTGACTGAGGGATTGCGTTCTGCGGGCTGGTGTGCAAATCCTCGCGGCTTTGCTGGGCATTGCGGCGGCAGCCGTTTTGGGCGCCTTCGCCTTTGCTTGGTCAGGCCTGGGCGACATCGCAGCCAGCCAAGGTCACTGGCCCTTCGTCGAGCGTTTCCTCGATTTCGGCATGCGACACGCCGTGAAGCGGCACGCGAATGGCACTGAGGTGCCGAAGCTCGACGATCCGAACATGATCAGACTTGGGGCCGCCCATTTCCACCGCGGCTGCGCCTTTTGTCATGGTGCGCCAGGGATCCCAGTAAACCCAATAGCTAAGCACATGCTGCCGCCGCCGCCAGAGCTGGCGGTCACGATGCGGCCTTGGCAACCGAATGACCTGTTCTGGATCGTCAAGAACGGGCTCAAATACACCGGCATGCCAGGCTGGGTCGCGATCGAGCGGGACGACGAGATTTGGGCCGTCGTAGCCTTTCTTACTCGTATCCAAAAGCTGGACGCTGAGACTTATCGTGGCTTGGCTCTCGGCGACGTTCGTCTGTCACAGCAGAACGGGGCGGAACTCGCGACCCTCCAATCATTCGTGCCTGCATCCTCGGCTTGCGCGAGGTGTCACGGCTATGAGGGTAACCTGCCGCTGAGTAATCTTGTGCCGGTACTGCACGGCCAGCCGGCAGAATATCTGCTCGCCTCACTCAAGGCCTATGCCGACGGCGAGCGTCGAAGCGGCATGATGCAGCCATTGGCCGCTGACCTGCGTCCGGAGGATATGCGCGAGCTCGCAGATTATTATGCGGGTCTACCCCTTCCACAGTTGCAGTCAAAAGGTTCAGATGCAGCTTTAGTGGAGCGCGGCAGAAAATTGGCGGTCGAAGGTCGATCTGACGGCGGCGTAGTGCCATGCGCGGCGTGTCACAACAATACGGGGCCCTTGCCCCGTCTTGCCGGCCAGTATGCAGCGTACCTGTCGGAGCAATTGCGACTTTGGAAATCAGGCATCGGCCCTTCCACAGACGGCGGGGCTACGATGATGGCCATCGCGCAAAAGCTCAGCGATGAAGAGATCAAAGCGGTGGCGAGCTATTTCGAGTCACTCCCGCGCGATTGAGCCGAAAAAAGAAGAAGCCCGACCAATTGGCTAGAGCCGGGCCGCTGTTGGTTTTCGGGAGATCAACAAGCGGCGCTCAGTCGATGTGGGCATGACTTGGCGTGGGGTAGCGCATAGGGCAGCCCCATAATCTTGAGGAGGTTCTGGGCAGCGCGGTTTCCGCTTTTGACGCCGCCATTCATATAGCCATTGTTGTCTGGGCCTTCGGTATGCTCGCCGGCAAATTGCAGGCGGCCATCAAAAGCTGCCTTCCGCGCCTCGGTGTACATCGTGGTGTATTGTCCGACTTGGGCCCCAGAGTAGCTGCCGAGCGTGTAGCGATAGCTGCTCCAGAAGAATGGGAGGACCGCCGTCGGGTCGAGACTTTCGGCCATCTTTGGCGACATCTTGGCGAGGTCGGCGCGGAAGGCGTCGAACGTGTACTTCTTATCGGGCAGGGCAGCATCGCCGCCCAGGAAGACGGTGAGAATGCCAGCCTCGCTAGGCTTCTGGCGGCGGCTCGTCTCCCAAAAATCCTGGAACCCAAGATCTGAACAGATGTTGCCATTGGAAAGCACCGGCAAGTCGGACACCGGGCTCCGCCACACCCGCGACTTGGTGCCAACCATGATCTTTGCGTTCTTCCCCATGCCAAGCTCGCGAATGCATTTCAGCTTTTCTGGACTGAGGGGCAGGCGCTCCAAACCCTCGACCTTGCGCAGGCAGGTGAATGGCAGGGCGAGGATCACTGCGTCGAAGGTATGATGCTGCGCGCCTCCCGGCGCGTCGAAGCTCAGGGCGATTCGCCCATTCTCGTTCTCGATTCCGGTTAGCGTGTAACTCTGATTCATCTTGATCTTGTTCTTCGTGAGCGCGTCCACTAGAGCCTTGATAAGCTTGCTCGATCCGCCCTCAATGCGCCACGCTTCGTCGCTCTCGCCGAAAATCTTAAAGTCGTCGTTGAGATCGGTGCCGATGAAGTTCACCAAATTGAGGCTGGACTGGTCTTTAGTTTCCATCCCGTACTCACCGACATAGGCTACATCGAGGATATCGATTACCCAGTCGTCGGTCTTGGTCGTACCGCGACATCGCTCCAGATAGTCCTTCAAGCTCGTATGGTCGAGCTCGCTCGCATGGGCCGTCCATTTGTATTCACCAGTCGGGTCATCACAATCGCAATAAAGATTGCCGGCGTCATCGCCGATCTGCTTGAGAATCGGCCGGAAAGCGCCGGACTGCTTCGGGCCGAGTAAGTCCTTATTAGTACGGAACTCGCCCTCGAAGAAATAGAGGTCCTCGCCACCGTTTGCGCAGTCTAATTTCTGTCTACAGATGCCGAATTCGTGGAGGAGGTGCAGCAAATCCTTATGGTTGCTGTCCACCAGCTCACCGCCCCGTTCGCAGAACATGCCCTGGTAGAAATCGTATTTGGTGAACATGCGTCCGCCCCAACGGTCGCTTGCCTCGAAGAGAACAGGCTTCGCGCCGTGCTGTTGCAAGCGATACGCGGCAGTCAATCCAGCAACGCCGCCACCAACGATCCCTACCGGCCCCTTTGGTCGCTCCTGCTTGGCGTAAGCGCTCCAGTCCAAGACAGATGTCACGGCAGCTGCGCCTGCCGCAGCCGCGGAGAGCTGCATCATTCGCCGCCTAGTCAGCGCGGAAGTTCGCGGCAAGTCGATGCCGGCGTCACGAAAAGCGAGGGCCAAGGCCTTCCTTACGGCGGCGAACAGAGGTGTGCGCGACATGGCAAGGACCCCTAACTTGTGATGAAGGAAACTTTCTGTGCAGGTTGATCGTACCGAAGCTCAGGGAGCGGTGTGGCGGCGATCCGCAGCAGTGTAGACCAAGGAATATGGCGTGACACGTGGTGACCGATGTACGAGCACACATATCAGCCTCCCGGCTCTGCATAAACGGCGGCTGCAATGTGTCCAGTCGAGACATGCCGCAACAAGCCGGTTGCGGATTGCCGTCGCTCTTGGCGTTTAGAGCGTCAGCGTTAATCAGGGCAATTCTAACTTGCCATTGTATGTGCCGCCTGACAGCGGTTCCGCGAAGCCTGCAGGATCAAGCGTGTAGGTGCCGCTACCACTGGCCCCCTTGTACTTGCCCGTGCCACCGGTGGTTTTGTAAGTGCCCTTGTTCGAGTCCTCCTCCCAGCTTTCGTACAGCTCGTCCCCATCCTTGTCTATGTAAGTGCATGTCCCGCTTCCCTTCCAACTTCCATCCATGGACTCGTATTTCCCTTCTACCCACCCGGTGGACTCCGTTGCCGCGACATCGTCGGAGATGTCTAATTCTCGGCCAGTGTAGTCGCCTACCTTCTGTCCTTTTTCCAGCCTCCACGTGTCATCTATATAAACAGATTTCCCAGACTCTTTGATAATGCCCATAATGTCCTCCACCTACTGATTTCAGCGAGGCAAACGTAATGCATCTACACAGTCTCTGACACACAAATCTTGATCCGCTTTGGATCAAGCAACAGTGTCCGCTAAGTGCCAGAAAGACTGGCAGCAATTTGCGAGTGCTGTTCTGCTTTGAGAGACATCGATGTGGTAGTTTGATACGGGAAAGAACGTTTTAGGGTCGCCTTCGCGCGGCTATTGGAGGTCGAAACCCAATCTACAAAGGAGTGAGCAGCTATTAATCGAGAGGCATGATGATGCTCATGGTCAGGACTTATCTTGCGCCAAGCGCAATCGAGGGGCTCGGCGTGTTTGCAGGCGAGTCCTTAGAACGCGGGCGGCTCGTTTGGAGTCTCAACCCGCTATTCGACATATTTATTAGAGAGAGCGAAATCGAAACGTTGCCGCAGCATATGCAGGAGTTCATCGATCGCTACAGCTGGACGCATCGCGAAATACCGGGAGTCGTGATGTTGGAGAGCGACTACGGCAAGTTCATGAACCACTCGCTCACGCCGAACACCGACTTCCGCGTGTTTGACAAGGGCTTTGCGCTCACTGATATCGCGCTAGGGGAGGAAATCACCTGCAACTATCATGAGTGCGACCCCACATTCGTAGGCTTCTTTCGGAAGCGAAAGTACGAGCGCCGCTGCACAAAAATGGCGGGTAGAAATCCGCCCTCTCCGCTTAACGATAGCTTCCACTCCTTATTCCCGCTTTCTTCTGATTAATCAGCATCTGCCAGTAGCCGCCTCAAGTTCCTCAGCGACTTATCTACTCAGAACAGTTTCTGCTGGATGACCGTGTGTGAGAGGACGCAAGGCTTCGACCCTGGCCGTCAGCCTCTTCGCGTGTCGCTAAATGTGTCTAGTTCTGTCACTCACTCACTCATTTTACCTGGGCAGGAATAACACTCGGGGCGCTTTAAAGCTAATTAGGCCAGTTCTCGGTGGCCTCGCCACTGATGTTCACAAGTCCAATTCTTCGCTATGAATATTTTGCATCCGGGGGCAGATCGGCGAGGGGATAGTGGGCAAGATCAGGAAATTCATCAAGCGCCATTACAAGCACTTCAACGCCAAGGCGCTCGTCGACGCAGCCGATGCTTACAAGGAGCATCTCGAACGAGGCGGGCAGATGCTCGTGACGCTGGCTGGCGCCATGAGCACGGCCGAACTCGGCCGGTCCCTCGCCGACATGATCCGCGAGGGGAAGGTTCACGCCATTAGTTGCACCGGTGCCAACCTGGAGGAGGACATCTTCAACTTGGTGGCGCACAAGCACTACAAGCGCTTTCCGTTCAAATTAAAGGGCAATCACGAAAGGCACTTCCCGCACTATCGCGAGCTGAGCGCCCAGGATGAGGAGGAGCTCATGATGCGCCACCTTTATCGCGTTACCGACACGTGCATCCCCGAGGATGTGGCCGTCCTGCCATTGGAAACGGCGTTGCGCGATGCATGGCGACGCGCCAAAGAGGCCACAGACAAGAAGAGCCGACGCCATTTCCCGCACGAATTCCTCTACCGGATCCTGCTTGATGGCAAGCTCAAGTACCAGGGTAAGGAAGAGCACAGCTGGGTGTTAGCCGCCGCGCAAAAAGATCTGCCGATCTGGGTTCCCGGTTGGGAAGACTCCACACTTGGCAACGCTTTCGCCAGTGACGTCTACAAAGAAGAGGAAGAGAAAGAGAAAGAGCTTGTCCACGTCGTTAAGACTCAAGAGAAAGAGCTTGTCCAGGTCGTTAAGACTGGCATTGAGTATATGGTTGAACTCGTCAAGTGGTACGAAAAGACTTCTGCTGAACACTCAATAGGGATCTTCCAAATCGGCGGCGGCATAGCCGGGGATTTCCCCATCTGTGTGGTACCCCTGATCGAACAAAACCTGAAGAGGCCCGTTCGGCGTTGGGGCTATTTTTGCCAGATCAGCGACTCTACTACGAGCTACGGGTCGTACTCGGGCGCGGTGCCAAACGAAAAGATCTCATGGGGCAAACTCTCGAAAGAGACACCGAGATTTGTAATCGAGTCGGATGCCACCATCGTGGCGCCGCTCATTTTCGCTTATGTCCTTGGCCAATAGCTCGAGTGGCAGCGGGAACACGTCATCGGCGTATATCGATCCAAGTAGTTCGAGTGATTACCCTACCTCACGCTCCCAGCTTGCGGAGTATGGAAGATGTCCATTGCCTCACTCGCATCTACTTCACCACTCTCAGGGACGGCGCTGCGCCAGCGTGCCCGCGATCCAGCCGTGACAACCCTTCGGCGATCGAGGCGAGCTTGCCATTAGCATCCCGCCGCACGGTCTCTGGCGCAATACCGGCCTTCAGAGCCATGATGAGGCCCGCAGCCTCCCAGTAGTTCTCGACCTGATGGTAGCGGCCGGTGCCGGCAAACAAGGGCGCGAGCTCATTGCGCATGAGATTGCGGTTCTCGCGCACTGCAATAACGTGAATGCCCTGATGCAGCGCAGCGAGTGTGGGTAAGCCGAGGCAGCCGTCGGGGATGACGAGGCAGGAGACGTCCTCAGCCGAAATTACTCCCTTACCGGCATGAGCCGCTGCACCGGTCAAAATTCGTGGGCTACGTGAAAGCCCCTTGATGACGCTGTGAATGTTAGCGAACGAACATCCCTCGGCCGCCTTGCGCGGCTCATAGATGCCCTCATCGCCATTCATGATCTCGAAAGTATCGTACATCGGCGCGTGGGCTGCCGGCACATCGTAGAGGAGCGTAATCGCGTGGGTCAGAAGTGACTCGATCCCGCCGAACGGATTTATGCCTTGGTTGCCCATGAAGTAGGCGCGCTGCACGTCTTCCGCCACGTCGATGACACTCGATATGGCAAGCGCCTCGAAGGTGCCCATTCGCTTCTCGATCAACTCGCAAAGCGCGTCGAAGCCCTCGACCGTGCCTGTCGCGCGCCCCGAAGACGGGGAGATGTGCGGCGTCATCACGAGATCGATAGGAAGCGGCACGGCCGGAAGGCAAGGAAAGCCTGCGGAGCCGTAGGCCGCGGAGACAGCATTGATCAGCGTGTGCCAGATGACGGCCTCGGGATGCTCCTGAATGAGCGGCAGGAGACGGTTGGCTCGGACCGGTGACAACACGGCCGTCCCCATCATCAGTCGCGTGAGCACGCTGCCCTCCACGTAGAGCGTGTTCTCCGGCATCTCGTTGATGTCGGCACCATTGACGACGTTGGGGTGAGTAATGAGCAGGTCGCTCGCAGCCCCGAGCAGGCGAGCGACTGGTCCCGCATCGCCCGCGTGTCCGCCAATATCGGCGTCTATGCCGGTCGGCACCAGCAACACGGTCGTGAAGCGCTCACAGCTCTCATGCGTCCGTGGACGAAAGTCCATAATCGAGCGCGAGCGCACCGGGTGGTCGTGCACCAGACCCCCGAGGACGCCGACCTCGCAACCGATGTGGTCCTTGCATGTTCTCGTTGCCGTGAAGCGCAGCGGCATGGCATCGGCGGGGAGCTTTTCACAGAGATGCTCAGTTATGTGTGACAGGAGACGATCGCTTCGGTCAGGCAGGGGAATCCGTATCTGCTCCTCATAGAGTCGCACTGACTAATTCCCCCTTGTTGTCGCGACTTGGCAAAATGCCGGTCAGATGGTTGATGCCGGCGAAGTCGGCGAAGCTCGAGCCCCGACACATAATGATAGAACCGTCGTCCATTTCCAAATAGATGTTCGGCAAAGGCTGGCCATTGAACATATGGGCCTTGACCAGGGAGTAGGCGCCCATAGCCGGAAACACGACGCGCGAACCGATCGCCAGCGAGTCGGCGAATCGGTATGTGCCGAACAGATCGCCGGCCAGGCAGGTACTGCCCGCAAGGACGTAGCCAAAACCTTCGCTCGCAGGTAGATCATCGCGGTGGCCCAGGACTTCGGGTTCAACGTCGGGCACGTCACTGTACTCCCAAACCTCTGGCATGTGGTTGACGGACGTATCGAGAACGGCCACGCACCCTTCCTCCGAGTCGATAAGGTCAACCACGCTTGCCACAAATATCCCGCCGTCGCGCACGAGGGCCGCGCCGGGCTCGATATATATGTCCTGGATTGCTGTTGACTTTAGCAGTGCTGTTGCCTCGATGAGTTGTTCAGCCGCATGGGGAGCGGTCCAGCCGTACCCGCCGCCAAGATTGATCCAGCTCATCTGCGCCAACAAATGAGGAATCTCATATTGCAGCCGCTCGATCGTCTCTTTGAGGCCGGAGAAGTCGTCCGCCTCGCAGTTGTTGTGGAAATGTATTCCCGAAATGCCGGAGGGAAGCGCCTTAAGCCGTCTCAGATTGCTAACAGGCTCACCTAGCTTCGAGTGCTTGCGGCATGGATCGAAGCGCTGGTCGTGGATCAGCGAGATCTGCGGGTTGACGCGTAGAGCCGTGCGCAAGTGGGAGAAGTAGCCGCCGAGACGGACACTCTGCGACAGAGAGTTGAAAGATATGGCGTCACAATACCGGGCAAGCTCAGAGCAATCCCGATCCCGTAGCCCGGGGGAGGTCACCTGCACCTTAACTTGTGACCCTACGACATGGCGGACCAGCAGCGCCTCAAAGAGCGAGCTTACCGAGAAGCCTGCCAGTTGAGGGACCATAAGGTCCAAGACGTCGGGAAGTCCGAGCGCCTTGACCGAGTAGAGTGCACGGCAACCTGCCGACCTGCACAGCTCGGCCAACTCATCCCGACTCGCCGCGATGGCTCCCGGTCTCACGATAAACGCGGGCGTCTCGACAGCACTGCTCGGAACTGCAGATTGCCTCCTCACGGCTCGACCGCCAACCTGCCGCCTGGACGCATTTGCGATTCGAACCTGTCCTTTAACGGAGGAATGTAGGCGACGATCTGCGCAAATGTCTCCCAGTATCCGTGGCTTACCTGCTCGACGATTTCGGCCTTGTGGGTGCGATAGGCCTCGGGCAGACGGAACCAAGGAATGCTAGAATACTTGTGATGTAAGGCATGGTAGCCGATGTTATGCGAAATGAAGGTATTTACGAACCAGTTCAAATCTGAGCGCGTCTTCGCTCCCCTCACTCTATAGTGATCCCCGACTTCCGACCAGTAGTTTAAAGTTGAAAAAATGAATGCGTAGGGGATCAGCCAGTAGAGGATCAACTCAGGCCACATAAAAAAGTAAGTCGCTCCGACTATGACTACTGCCCACGCAGTCAGCATCAGGCGCGTCTCCCGCAGATCGAAATCGTAGCCAAAATCCTGCACCGTCTTTGATAAATGCATTATGCCCGTGAGGCCAACTGCTGGACGGAGGACGAGAAGCCAGAACGCGCCAGCAAAATTGAGTCTTCGGCTTGGAGCCGGCAAGCCCCAACCCTCATAGTCCTCCCAGATGCTGTTCTCCGGATCATCAATGTCAATCTCGTGGTGCAGCCTGTTGTGGAATCGGCGATAGGCAGTGAGGGACGTGAAGACCGGCCAGGCGAGAAGCGCTCCAAGTAGGTCGTTGACAGCCTTTGATTTCGAGAGGTGCCAGTGCGACGCCTCGTGTAACAACGCTTCACCAAGCGCGTATTGACGCGTGCCGACAACGAGGATGGCAACCACCTTTACTGGCCAGCCTGTGTCCGGCAGGGCAGCAGCAGCGATCGCTATTGTAATGATCGCGTACTCACCCGCGATCGTCAGCAAGGCGCGCGTGGTCGAACGGCGCGTGAAGGGGGATATTTTCGTGCCACCCTCCATTAAACGAACGCCCTATCCGAGACTGCAACAGGCACGCAAACTGGAAATCAAACTAATCAGGAGGCAAGGCCCAACATCTTACGAGCCTCCCTCAGGTCATGATCCTCGATCGCGCCGACCATCCGTTTCAGGAGAGGCTGAAGCTCCTGAACATCGCAAAGGCAATTCTTGCACATGCTGAGCGTCGTTCTTAATTCGAATGCCATGCTCCCTTGATGCCGTGCGGTCTCCAGCGCCCGCGCATAGCATGCCGCCGCACCGGCGCGATCGACGGCCGCGCGCAGGTCTCCCTCCACGCGGAATCGCTCGGCGGCGTAAAACGTCTCTTCTGCCACTTCGTGCGCCTCGCGCATGGTCGCTAGTCCCTCGTCGATATTGCCGACCAGCAAGTGCATCTCGGCGAGCCAAGGCAAAAAGCAGCTCAGGCAGACGTCGGCCTCGGGAGCGCGCACCTGCTCGATACCCCGCGACACTTCGGCAAGGGCTCCAGCGGGGTCAGGCCCGAACCTAATGGCCCAGCCATGGATTGCTTGCGCCAGCCCGCCAACAAGATCGAAGCCACCCTCCTCGCAGCTCGCGATGGAGCGTGAGGAGAAGAGCTCGGCACGACGAGTATCGCGCATCATCGCGTAGAGCCAGCTCGCGTAGAACTCCGCCTGTGCCGCGGAGTAAGCGTGGCCGAGCTTGCCGGCGAGCGCGATGGCCTCCTCGCAATCGGGAAGCGACAGATCGGCCCGGCCCAAAATCCAATGTGACAAGGCCCGATACATCAGGCAAAGAATCTTGGGATCGTCACCGATTCCGCCGATCAGCCGATAATGGTCCTCTACTCTGTAGCGCGCGATGCTTTCGTTGGCATGCTCGCAGCATTCTGCGAACGCGCCGACATAGAAGCTGATCTCGGACAGGATACGATGACCGTGCAGGAATTGGTCGGCGGATTTCGTGCGTTCGGCCATGTCCAGGCATGCCCGTCCATGGGCCAAGGCTTCATCGAGCTTGCCATTTACGTATAGAGAATTGGCAAGACCCAAATGGGCCATGAACTGCTCGTTCGCACGATCCAGGGTTGTCGACAGCTCAAGTATCCGGGCGTAGGTGCCTTGACTTGCCTGAGCCGACCAACCCGAGATCGCGGTTTCGACGCCGCTCGCCCTCATACGCAGCATCAATTCCGTGTCGGCCGCACTCGGCCGATCCTTGATCCGATCGAGCAGCTCGATGGCTCGATGAAAATGGCCAAACGCCTCTTTAACGGCGGATCGCATCGTGGCACGCTCGCCCGCCGCGGACCAATATTCGATCGCCCGTTCCGCGTCACCCGCCTCTGTCCAGTGATGAGCGACGAATTCAGGCATCTGGCTTGCGATTTGGGGATGCGAAGTGCACAAAGTGTTGGCGATATGTTGGTGCAGTTGCTGGCGAGTGCTCCGCAGCATGCTTTGATACGCCGCATCGCGAAGCAACTCGTGTCTGAACTGGTATTGGACCGGTCCGGCATCACCCGATTTGTAGATTAAGCGGGAGTCGATAAGCTCGTCGAGGGCAGGCTCGAAATCCTTCGCCTCAAAATGGCAGACGCTCTCTAGCAGATCATGTGAAAACTTCGAACCGACCGCAGAGGCGATTTGCACGACGATCTTGGCCGATGGGGACAGGCGATCCAGAGACTCGCGCAGGAACATCTCGAGGTTGACAGGTATTGAGCCACGAATGGCTTGCGGAGCGTTAGCCTCGGTCCATTGATCGCCTTCCTTCTTGAGCTTGTCGCGGACAAACCGGGCGAGCTCCTCGAGATAGAAGGGAAGGCAATCTGGCTGAGCGCGCTTGATGATCGCCGCTGTTACCGAGGGAGGGCAATGCCTGCCTTCGAAAGCGTCGGCTATAATCGCTGAGTTGTCCTCGTCATTGAGCGGTCCTAGACGATAGATCGCGACATTTTCCTTATCTCTCAGGGCCGCGATCATGCTTTCTCCAGCCGGAGTCGGGCGCGAAGTGACCAATACGAACAAGGGCAGGTCTGCTGCCAGCTTAATGATGGCGTCGAGAAGCTCACGTGACGTGGGATCGATCCACTGAAGATCCTCTATCACCAAAAGGTACGGGCGATTGGCGGTCATGCGCTTCAACTGCTCGATCATCAGCTGAAATGCATTCTCCCTGAGCTCCTCCCGTTTGCGATTTTCTGCGGAGCTGATCTCAATATCGAGTAAGTACCGGAAAAGATCGTCATTCACGTGGGGAGGGTCTACGAGGGCACCGAGAAGCTTGCGCAGCTTTGCGATCTGCGCCTGAGGTAGATCCAGATGTCGTATCCTTGCGTCGCGCCGCAGCCGGTCCAAAAGCGGATAGAGTGGGCTGCTTCGGTGCAGATCGGAACATTGGTAGCTTAAGACCGCACCATGCTTCCCTGCCGCGTGATGGCTGAGAGCCAGCGCTAATCGCGATTTCCCGATGCCGGCAGGACCGACGAGAAAGCCAACCTGACCGTGCCCGTCGCAGGCAAGCAGCCACTGCTTGCGCAGCTTATCCATTTCGGCACTTCGCCCGACGAATAGCCGCGAGCGAGCAGTACTTCGGGCCGCGAACGTTGTTACCCCCGATAGCGGCTCCACGAGATGGAATGTTTCGACCTTCCCTTCGATCCCATGGAACGATTGGGGCCCGAGCGAAGTGACGAGAAACGCGCGCCCTAATCGGTCCTTGGTTGTTCCGTCTATGACGATCCTGCCGGGCTCGCAAATGTGCTTTAGGCGGGATGAAAGATTAATGGCATTCCCCCCTACCTGCATCTCGCCTTCATGCTTGGTAATCACCGTGAGGTCAGAGGCGATCGTCACCCGAAATTCCAGATTCCAATCGGACGGTAGGACTAACTTGAGCTCCTCCTTGAGCTTATTCGCGGCCTTCATGATATCGAACGCAGCGTGAGCGGAACGCTCTGCTGGGTTGCCCTCAATGGCCGGCCACCCGAACAGATAGAATGCGCCATCACCTTCCACTTGGTACTTGGTGCCGCCGCAGCATGACAGAAGCACTTCGAACTTATCGTGTATGAAGCGCACGATTTCCAAGAATGCCTCTGGATCACCGAGGCGGCTCAACAAGGCGACCGACTGGACGAGATCGTAGTACAGGACCGTGAGTTGTTTTCGCTCGCCGCCCCCCACACCCAGCCGGTGTGACTGAAGCCCATTTTTAGGCTCTGGCAAACTCATGGCGAACTCGCTTCACGCGGATCGAATTATTGGACCCGCGGACCCCCGCCTGCAAGGATGAATAACACCGAAATACGAATGGCGTACAACAGGGAAATACACATCTCGAGCCGCTCACCGCAAGTTGTGACGGCGGTGTAAATGGCATTTAGCAGGCGATGACATAGTAAA
>Ga0134124_10003484_pt1 | contig 12673 bp, 6 predicted proteins | sample KB304_FD_96880 | JGI IMG/M metagenome (GOLD analysis project Ga0134124, IMG submission 96880) | Terrestrial soil microbial communities without Nitrogen fertilizer from Kellogg Biological Station, Michigan, USA - KB3-0-4 | ecosystem: Environmental > Terrestrial > Soil > Unclassified ... | reverse complement strand
AGGTCTCTCTTGAATTTGCGAATGATATTGATATTGTCAATATGTATTTGATTTCCGTAACCATTCAGGTTTCTAATGGCAAGAATCAAACTTCCGGATGTCATAAATGAGCCGCCGAGAGCAACTCTTTCAGTTCTCCAGTCATTCGGCCCTGGATTTATATAATTTGCTGTTGAAGACCCTGCTGTTTGTAAAACCGATCCAGGTTTGCTATATGATGTCGGCAAGAAAGTGTTTCCGCAATCTGTGGATGCGACCACACTTAACACATCTTCAAAACCAGGATAATTTTTGTGAGCAACATCAAAGGTCAATATCACGGAATCCACACCAGCGGTGTTGAGAGCAGCCAATACAATGTCGTCAATTTGACCGATCGCAAAATTGCTGTAATTATCAATACTTGTTTTTCCTGTTCCCGGAGGTCTTCCCGGGCTTGTTCTAACCCAGGTAAAGTTTCCGTTTGGATTATTGATGGACATGAAAGGTGGAGGGAAAGTTGTCGTTTCAAAATCTATCGAGAACGTGGTAAATCTTGGAACAATTGTAAAGTTCAAGCTGATGGTATCGTTTGATGGGAACAGATCGCCTGAACCGGATGCGCCAACAGGATTATACGTGAAGATCTTGATGGAATGTGCTCCGTTGGCAATATTATTCAAACAACTTGTAAACGTTACATTGGTAGACGCTCCAACCGCCAAAGCCCCACCGGTGCCGGCAGCCAAAACAGGTGTTCCATTATCAAGAATATATCCAACCTGGAAACTTGTTACAGCCTGCAATCCGTTGTTCTTTACAGAAACCTGCGGACAAATGGTATTCGTACATTCTTGCGGCAATGGTCTCAACACTGCTGTAGGCGTCACGTCTCTTGCGGTGGCTACATAACCACTGATATTAATATTATCCAGGTATGCCCTGTTACCAAAACCATTTATATTTCTGAAAGCAACAATTATCTGGCCTCCTGATATCAACGAGCCTCCGATTGAAACTCTCTTCGTTAGCCAATCGGCAGGTCCCGGCGCTGGATAATCTGCTGTTGAAGCACCTGCTGTCGCATACGTTGTTGGATCGTCAAGAGTCAAGACAGAGCTAAAAGTATTACCACAATCAGTCGAGATCATAACCATGAAATGATCATCCAATCCTGGGAAATTTTTGTGAGCTACATCAAATTTGATGATCACAGAATCCAAACCTGAGGTAGCGATTGGTGGAGAAACAACATCATCAGCATTACCGGGAAGATTGAAATTGTAATTATCAATACCGGCCGATGCAGTGCTTCCCTGGCTGCCAGGTGTAGCTCTGTACCATGTGTTATTATTATTAGGATTGTTGATCGTCCAACCTGTTGGAGGGAATGTGGCACTCTCAAATCCCTGTGTAAGTGGAAGTACTGAGCCACCAAAATTCAATACTTTAATAGTGGTATCATTTGGCGTATTCTGATCTGCAGAACCATTTGGACTTTCTGTCCAGAATTTCAAAGTGTTATTCGTTCCTAATGTTATTGCTGACGGGAACGTAACGACTGTATCATATAAGGTTGGTAAAGGACCACTGAAATTAATAGTTCCAAGTGTCCCAGGTGTACCGTTAATCGAATATTTAACGACTACAGAAGTAAGATTAGAGGTACCAAGATTTTTGATCCTGACTTTTGGAGTGATAGCTCCACCGCAACTTGGATTAGGATAAGAAACTAAATTGAATACCTGGCATGCATTATTTGCTCCTCCGTTGTTTGTCGCATCTGTGTATCTGCCGGGACCAACAAATTCAGAACCACCGGGACGAACTACTTCAACAATTGCTGCATCAAGTGCGGGAGCAGAAGCCGGAGCCACACCACCCTGTGTTGTTAAATATCCCGGGCGGCAATTTTCCAAAACGTAGTGCATGCGGTTAACTTCTCCAATACTAAACATGGAATAACAGGGGTCGTCTGTATAATCCATATAAGATTGAAACATTTTACCCGGAGGCAATGGCGATTGAGCGCAACCGGATGCCTGGTTGTTAACAACAGGCGCAGTTGCCGGGCAACCAGAAGTGGATGCGCTTTGCGCTGGGGTATCATCAGCAGGTCCTAATAAACTTGGATCCAATCCGGCAGAACAGCTTGCAGTAGTAAATGTCAATTGTTGGAAATCATTTGTAGTGCTGCAACCACCCTGGAAAGTATGATACAGGCCCATATTATGGCCCACTTCATGGGCAGCTGTTCTCGCATTGCAAAATGCTGAGAAAGTATAACTCGGGTTACGGGAAAAACCTCTGTATTCCACGCAAACACCATCGGTATTATTAGAACCGGCGGGACCACCCGGGCCAATCTCAGGTGCGATACCTAAAAGACCACCATTATTTAAGCCTACCCAGATATTGTAATATTGAGTAACATCCCATGCATCCAATCCTCCTGCAGCTGTGGACTTAATATTTTGTGGATTACCACCTGCAATTGTCATTGTCGCATTCACTCTTCTTTCAATACCAGTAGTGTAATTACCAGTGGCATCTCTTTTTGCAAGGGTCCAGCGAAGCAGCGAATGACCTCTCACTGCCTGGAATTGAATCGGGACGTTTGCACTGTCAGGATTTAATCCTGAATAATCCAGGTTCATTCTATTAATAAAATAAAGCACATCCGCATCTGTGACAATGGCCGGATTTGCAAGTACGATATGCACAACAACCGGAATAGTAACCGGGCCGGTCAAGCTTGTTGTCCATGCAGTTCTTTGATTTGAATTTTGAAGAGATTGCTCATATTGTCTCAATCCTTCTTCGTAGTGAGCCCTGAAGACAGGGTCAGTTTGAAGACGCTGTTGTAACATTTCATCAACACCGCAACGCACAGGAGGAGCAATAACTTTTTGCGGAACGCCACGGTCGTTGCCTCGTTGAGCCTGCGTGCTCAAAGTGAATACAAAAAGAAAACCTGCTGTAAGTAGGAGAGTAAAATTTTTCAAAGCAGTATAGTTTTTAGTTTAACAATAAAAAGTTAGTGTGAAAAGGCTCACAATAATACTGAAATCTAAAGATATGGCGAAAATTTAATTCCATAAAAAAGCTTGAAAATCCTATCGATACGGCCCTTTTAGCTAACAAGGGTATGTAGTTCCTGGTGATTGAATTTTGCAAACCCTTTTCCTTTGCCAGTTTGGTTATTCAAGTGATCATTATTTCGGGCAAATAAATGTCCTATTCAAAAATTTGTGCATTGACTGTGGATATTATTTTTATCAATTCCCCGAAAATTTTTCTGTATTCAAAAACATTTATCTTTCATTTTCTAAAACTGCTTGCATGAATATCAAACTTCGCCTCACACTGCTTAGTTTTTTACAGTTTTTTGTCTGGGGAGCCTGGCTGATTCCCTTTTCAACTTATTTTTTTTCAAACAACTTAGGGACGGGAGCTCAGTTCGGGGCAATATTTTCAACGCTTGCACTTTCTTCGATTTTCATGCCTGCTTTAACTGGGATTATTGCGGATAAATGGATAGATGCTGAAAAACTCTATGGTGTCTTGCATATACTTTATGGGGCCATGTTGTTTTACGTATCAACGGTTCACGACGCAGACACTTTATACTACGCCATATTTGGGGCAATGATCTGCTATATGCCCACCATCTCTTTATCCAATTCAATTGCCTATACAATTTTAAAAAGAGAGGGCCATGATGTTGTAAAAGTTTTTCCTCCTATTCGTGTATGGGGAACAATTGGTTTTATCGTCGCTATGTGGATCACAAATCTTTCCGGAAGTAAGGCAAATGCCAACCAATTTATCATTGGTGGTGTAGCTGCAGTTGTTTTGGGAATTTACTCTTTCACTCTCCCAAAATGTCCTCCGCCAAAATCAATTTCTAAAGATGCCGGCTTAATTGAACAGTTAGGTCTGAAGGCTTTCAAATTGTTTGGTAATTATAAAATGGCTTCCTTCTTTCTTTTTTCAATGATGTTAGGGGCGGCACTGCAACTGACTAATATGTATGGCGATACTTTCCTGGATGATTTTAAAAAAATTCCTGCGTATGGACCAGGTTCTTTTGTGGTTAAATATTCCACTATCATCATGTCTATTTCACAGATTTCAGAAACCTTGTTTATTCTGAGTATTCCTTTCTTTTTAAGGCGTTTTGGAATTAAAAAAGTAATGCTGTTTTCTATGCTTGCCTGGGTTTTACGTTTTGGATTATTTTCTTACGGGAATCCTGCCGATGGATTATGGATGATCATTTTATCCTGCATCGTTTATGGGATGGCCTTTGATTTTTTTAATATTTCAGGGTCTTTATTTGTTGAAACCACTACCGATACTTCTATACGATCAAGCGCCCAGGGTTTATTTATGATGATGACAAACGGGATCGGGGCATTTCTCGGAAGCAAGATCAGCGGATGGGTGATTGATCGTTATTATACTTTGCCGAATGGTGATAAAAGCTGGCATGGCATCTGGTTAACCTTCGCAATCTATGCTCTAATAGTTGCTATACTGTTTACGATTTTTTTCAAACACAAACATGTCGCGTCAGACCGTGAAGTTCTGAGTGCGGAAACCGATACTCAAATACCACTGCATTGATTATCTCTAAAAAACAAATTCCAAATCCCGTGAGAGATTTGGAATTTTAAAAATGTGATTTGATCTTCTTAGCTCAAATGCGATTCAATTTTCTTTACAAAATTTCCTTTCGGTTGAGCACCGATCAATTTATCAACTACTTTTCCGCCTTTGATGAAAAGGATTGCGGGTATGGATGTGATTCCATAGTTCATGCTCACCATAGGGTTGTTGTCGACATTCACTTTACCCACATTCACTCTGCCATCGTATTCTTTCGATAGCTCCTCGATCATTGGCCCGATCGCACGACAAGGGCCGCACCACTCAGCCCAAAAATCAATCACAGTAAGTTTATCAGAGGCTAACACTTCAGTTTGAAAGTTCGAATCATTAAATTCTTTTGCCATTTTTATATTGTTTTAACTATTAAGATTATTGATTAATAGGACTGCAAATTTAATCCCAAAAAACATAATGCGAAGTTATGACATCGTTTTGTGAGCAACTTGTCAGGATTATAAGGCTATTATGCTATTCTGTCGAAATTGCTTGATCTAGGTCAATTGTTTACATGGTGGGTTGCCAGCATCCTTTAACAACAATTAAGTGATTACTCCTTCCTGACCCTTCTCAGCTCCAGCAAATTAAAAGCGTTGGTTTCAAAATTCTTCAGGTTGGGTTGAAGCAGGTGGATCGATTCATCATACCATAGAGGCACAACAGGGGCATCGTTCATGATCACCTGGTCGGCTTGTTGATAAAGTTTGTAACGCAGACTGTCGTTTGTTTCAGCCAGGGCTTTTTCAAATAGTTTGTCGAATTCAGGATTCTTATATCTCGTATAATTGGGCGGAGCCGGATTTTTAGAATAAAATACAGAAAGATAATTTTCCGCATCGGCATAATCTGCGATCCAGCTCCCGCGAAAGAATGGTGCTTTTGAATTTGATGTCAATTCAAGTAACAAAGATTTTTGCACAACATCGACCTGCACATTTATCCCAACTTCTTCCAATTGCTTTGCGATAAAACTTGCCAGGTCGGCATACACAGGAATGGTATAAAGTTTAATAGGAGGTAAACCTCTGCCACCAGGGAAGCCTGCTTCTGCCAGCAATTGTTTGCATTTCGCCGGATCATAACTATATCCTTTCACATTGGTTGAATCAAAAGAAGGCAAACCAAGAGGAACAAACCCCGATTCCGCAGGAGTACCAAGAGAATTTCTCAAATAAAGGATCATCTTTCTCCTGTCGAATCCATAATTGATCGCCTGCCGGATCTTTCTCGACCGCAACGGAGAATTTTTTACCAGCCCATTTGTGGAGTCAACTAAAATTCCCAGGTACTCAATATTCAAATACGAATGTGTTTGCAAAATAATTTTTCCTTCCCAATTTTTTCTTAACTCCCCTTTTTTTGTCAGCACTTCATCCTTGAAAGATGATTCCATGTCATTGACAAAATCCAGTTGTTGTTGCCGGAATAATAAAAACTCCGTTGCCTTGCTGTCATAAAAATTTATTTTGATGCCATCGAGATATGGCAAACGATTTCCCTGTTCATCTTTTTCAAAATAATCTGGATTCTTTTTTAAGATCAAAGCCTGCCCTTCATTCCAGGCAACGAATGCAAATGGACCGCTGCCTACCGGGTGCTGCCGGAATTCAGTGCCATATTTTTCAACTGCTTCCTTTGGAACAATGGAACAATATTGCATGGAAAGAATTCCAAGGATCGGGTTGTAGGGATGGATCAATTTTAATAAAAAAGTAGTGTCGTCAATTGCTTTGAAGCCATTTGCTGAATCAATTTTTCTATTGAAGATCCATGCACCGGGGCTTGCAGTTTTTGGATCGATGATGCGATTGAAACTATAAGCCACATCTTCCGCAGTCAATCTTCTTCCTTTACCATTTTCAAATGAGCCATCATCATGAAAAAAAACATCATTGCGCAAATGAAAAGTGTAGGTGAGCCTGTCAGCAGATATTTCCCAGCTTTTGGCGACAGAAGGAACAATATGGAGAGACGTATCGATCTCTACCAGCGTATTATACAACTGGTGTATGGCCCACATGACAGATTGATTTTTTGCAAAGGCGGGGTCGAGAGAGGCGATACCTGTTTGCTCGTTATACCGGAAAATATTTTTAGCATTTTTTTGTTTTCCATAACAAGCAACGAAAAGCCAGCAACCAGCAACTAATAACCAGGAAAGAGAAAATTTTGTCAGGCGGTACATGAATTAAAGATAGTCAGCCTAAATTAGTGAACTATTTCAACCTATAAACATGAAGAAATTTTTATTATTCATTATTGGTTTTTCATTTTTAATTATTAATTGCCCCGCCCAACCCTTAAATCAGAAAGCCAAATTCACGCACCAGGATACATTGCGTGGCACCATTGGGCCCGAAAGATCCTGGTGGGATGTTCTTCACTACGATATCAGCGTCACTCCCGATTACCCATTAAAATCTATCAAAGGGAAAACGATCATTGAATACAAGGTGGTAGAGGATAAGCATTCTGATTACATGCAGATCGATCTGCAGCAACCGCTGAAAGTGGATACTCTTTATTATGATGGAAAGCCTTACATCAATTATCCCGCAAAGCCATATTACAATGAAGGAAATGTCTGGCATGTTCCGTTGCCGAAAGCTGCAAAAAATTCGATCCATACGATTGGCATTTCATATTCCGGCAATCCTAAAATTGCTCAACGACCACCATGGGATGGAGGCTGGATATTTACAAAAGATGAAAGGGGCAGGCCATGGATGACAGTTGCCTGCCAGGGACTGGGGGCCAGCGTTTGGTATCCCTGCAAAGATCATCAAAGTGATGAGCCGGATAATGGCGCTTCACTCAGCATAACAGTTTCGGATACGTTGGTCGCAGTTGGAAATGGAAGATTAAAAGAAAGGAAGTCAAACAATGATGGAACAACCACGTGGACCTGGCAGGTGAAAAGTCCTATCAACAATTACACGATCATTCCCTATATCGGGAAATATGTGACGTGGCACGAAAATTATAATGGTGAAAAAGGAAAACTCGATCTTGATTATTGGGTGTTGGATTATGATCTTGAAAAAGCAAAAAAACAATTCACGCAGGTGAAGGATATGATGAAATGTTTTGAACATTGGATGGGCCCTTATCCTTTTTATGAAGACGGTTATAAGTTGATTGAAACTTCACACCTGGGAATGGAACACCAGAGTGCCGTAGCTTATGGCAATCATTTCATGAATGGTTATCTCGGCAGAGATCTTTCCGGAAGCGGCTGGGGAAATAATTGGGATTATATTATTGTACATGAAAGCGGTCATGAATGGTTCGGAAATAATATCACCAGTAATGATATCGCCGACATGTGGGTGCATGAAGGATTTACTGATTATACAGAAACTTTGTTTGTTGAATGCATGTTTGGCAAAGATGCAGCCAATGCTTACACTCAGGGGCTAAGAAGAACGATCGGTAACAGGCAAACAGTTATTGGATATTATGGAGTGAACCAGGAGGGGAGCGGTGATATGTATAATAAAGGGAACAATCTTATTCATACCATCCGGCAGGTGATTGATGATGATTCTTTATTCAGAGATATTTTTCGGGGTTTGAATAAAACTTTTTACCATAAAACAGTGGATACAAAAGATGTGGAGAATTATATCAGCAAAAGAGCCGGGAAGGATCTCTCCAAAATTTTTGATCAATATCTGAGAACAACAAAGATCCCCGTGCTTGAATACAAAGAAGAGGGAAGCAATATTTCTTATCGCTGGAATAATGTTGTTGATGGATTTAATATGCCGGTGTTTCTTGCATCCGGGAAAAAATTCAAGCTGGTTCCCACCACAGAATGGCAACAAATTTCGTTGCCTTTAAATTATTCTATGATGGATGTTGACAAGAATTTTTACATTACTGTGAAAAAGATTCAGTAAGAGTTACGGGTTATGAGTTATGGGTTACGAGCGATTCTTCACATCAATCCATAACTCGTTATACATAACCCGTAACAAATTATCTTTACTTCATGAGCACCATCCGGCGGCAAAGCATTATTTCCTCAGTCATTATTTATATCGGTTTTGCTGTTGGATTGCTGAACATTTATCTTTTTACAAAGCAAGGCTTATTTACCAAAACCGAGTTTGGTGTTTACAATGCTTTTATTGCAATTGCTACAGTCATGATGGCCTTTGCCAATCTTGGGATGCCTTCCTATATCTATAAATTCTTTCCTTATTATGAAGCAAACCTTCCCCGCAAAAAAAATGATCAGATCACCTGGGCGCTCCTTGTTAGCAGCATTGGTTATCTCTTTGTAATTATCGCGGGTGTTTTTCTGAAAGACCTGGTGATAAGAAAATTCAGTGAGCATGCCCCGGAAGTCGTTTTATATTACAACTGGATATTTATCCTCGGATTCGGACTAATGATGTTCACTGTACTGGAAGCTTATACCTGGCAATTTCATAAATCTGTTTTTACAAATTATTTGAAAGAGATACAATGGAGGTTATTTACTACGGTTTTGATCCTGTTATTTCTGTTTCGCGTTGTTGACTTTGATCTTTTCATTAAATTATTTTCCTTCAGTTACCCTTTTATTGCATTGACCCTTTTTCTTTACCTGGCCTTCACAAAAAGGATCCATTTTACATTCAGTGTGAGCAAGGTCACCAGGAGACATTTTAAAAATATTTTGCGATTATGCTCCCTTTTGTATAGCGGCTCGTTGATCTTTACTGTTGGATTGGTATTTGATTCGATCGTCATAAGCAGTGTCCTTGATGATGCGATGGCAAAACTGGCGATCTATTCGGTGGCGCAAAATGTGGCTACCCTGATACAAGCGCCGCAGCGGGGAATTATCTCAGCTTCGGTTGCCCATTTATCAAAAGCATGGAAAGAAAAAGATCTGCCAAGGATCCAAAGGATCTATCAGCGATCATCTATCAATCAGCTCATTTTTTCTTCGGGTCTGTATGTTCTTATCGTTATAAATTTTATGGATGCTGTGACCACTTTCCATTTGCAGCAGGGTTACGTGAACGGATTTTATGTTTTCCTGTTGCTGGGAGCCGTAAAGATCGTGGACATGGGAACAGGAGTCAATTCACAGATCATCGGTACCTCGACATATTGGAGATTTGAAATGATCAGCGGGATCATTTTACTTTCATTGATCATTCCCCTGAATTATTTTTTGACAAAACGATACGACATCATTGGACCAGGGATCGCTAATCTTATTTCCATTTCTATTTATAATCTCATCCGCATCATTTTTCTGTGGAAAAAATTCAAACTCTTCCCATTCACAAAGCAAACTGTATACACCGTTTTACTGGCAGGAGTTTGCTTTTTGATTTGCTATTACAGCTTTTCAACCCTGCATGGTTTTGCAGGATTATTTGCAAGAAGCATTGCTTTCTGTCTTTTGTATGGAGCGGGTGTTCTTTGGCTGAAACTTACTCCCGATATTCTGCCGGTTTGGAAAACAATTAAAAAAAAGATGGGATTATCAGCCTGAACTATTTCTTTTTTGAACGTTTCTTTTTAGAAGAATGTTTTTTCTTTTTGTGGTAAGGGCTCTTGTAAACATTCTCAGGATGAAAAACAGCAGCGCCATTTTCAATTCTGCCAACACCAATTAAGTGTTTGGCATAGTATGGATCGAACATATCGGTGATGACCACGCCACCGGAAACTGAGGCTTGCACGAATTTATTGTGCTGAAGATAAATGCCAACGTGGGAGACATAACCAAGAGTATTGAAAAATAAAAGATCGCCTTCTTTCAATTCAGTTGTGGAAATAAGTTTTACATATTGGTACTGCTCCCTTGCAGTTCGCGGAAGAGTGACACCAAAAGCGGAAACATAAACGGCTTGAACAAAAGCAGAACAATCGATCCCTCTTTTTGTTGCGCCACCATATCTGTATGGAGTTCCATACCAGTCATCGATGCTTTCGTAAAGAGGAAGATTTTGCACTTCTTCAACATCGGTATTCATCAACAAAGCATATTTCAGTTGCACCGGTGAAGTTTTTTCAACCTCGGGTGTAGACGTTTCTTTGTAACTAACCGCTTCACTTTTTGTAATTATTTCAGGCCTTGGTTTCACTGACTGAATGCCCGTATGCGTTTCATTCTTTGGTTGATTTCCAACTACAGGTTCTGTATTAGCATTTGTTGAAGTCGACGAAATATTATCTAAAAACTTTACTTCTTTTGATTCAGAAACAACCGGCTGAGATGTTTGTTTATTACTATTTGTAAATGCGATCTGCTTCAGGCTGGAGCAGCTTGCGAAGAAGAGAATGACAGTCAATATGGGCAATTTCTTCAGCATGGATTTCATTGCATTTGACAGGGCCGGTAGGGTATCAAAAATATGATTCTTTTTTTTAAATCAATACTTTCCCTAAAACGAATTTTACGAAGGAAAATTGCCTTGCTAACAGCATTATTAACAAGGTTTTCAGCTGTTCATATGATTTAATTGCTGAGTGCTATTATTTCTTTAACATTGCCGTTAAGCGGATCACTTATTGATTAGACCGGTTAACTTATGAAATTTTCCCATTTACACGTACACACCCAGTTCTCCCTTTTAGATGGAGCAGCTTCCATTCAAAATCTTTATAAAAAAGCGATAGCAGATGGGATGCCTGCGCTGGCCATCAGCGATCACGGAAATATGTTCGGGGTGTTTGAATTTGTAGCTGAAGCCTATAAACACAAGGATGAAAACGGAAAAGTGAAAGTGAAACCGATCGTCGGCTGTGAATTTTATATCACTGCCGATCGCCACCGGAAAACATTTTCAAAAGAAGAAAAAGATCCGCGTCACCATCAAATACTTCTTGCAAAGAATGAACAAGGATATCGCAATCTTGTAAAACTCACCTCGCTGGGATTTATTGAAGGGATGTACAGCAAATATCCCCGCATCGACAAAGAACTTATTTTAAAATATCATGAAGGATTGATCGCTACAACCTGTTGTCTTGGTGCGTTGGTTCCTCAAACTATTTTGAAAAAAACGGAAGCCGAGGCTGAAAAAGAATTCAGATGGTGGCTGGATATTTTTGGAGAGGATTATTATGTGGAATTGCAAAGACATGGGTTAGCAGAACAAAATAAAGTGAATGAAGTGCTGATCAAATTTGCCTTGAAACATAATGTGAAAATTATTGCGAGTAATGATTCGCATTACGTGGATCAAAGCGATTTCAATGCTCATGATATTTTACTTTGTATCAACACAGGTGAGAAATTAGCCACTCCTGCATTAAGAGAATTTAGCGATGATGATATACATGTAAAAGACAAACGTTTTGCATTTCCCAATGACCAATTCTATTTTAAGAAGACTGACGAAATGCATAAAGTCTTTGAAGATATCCCGCATGCCCTGGATAATACCAATGAAATAGTTGATAAAGTTGACCTGCTGAATTTAAAAAGAGATATTCTTCTTCCTGCTTTTCCTGTTCCCAAAGAATTCCAGGTTCATGAAGACAGCAACCTGAATCAATGGGAATATTTGCGGCACATAACTTATGAAGGTGCCAAAAAAAGATATAGTGAAGTAACAGAAGAATTGAGAGAAAGGATCGATTTTGAATTGTTCACGGTAAAGACCATGGGTTTTGCAGGATATTTTCTGATCGTGAGTGATTTTATTAAAGCCGGTCGGGAGATAGGAGTATTTGTCGGTCCGGGAAGAGGGTCTGCTGCAGGTTCAGTTGTGGCTTATTGCATCGGCATCACCAATATCGATCCTATCAAATACAATTTGCTGTTTGAAAGATTTCTAAATCCTGATCGGAAATCAATGCCTGATATCGATACAGATTTTGACGATGTGGGCAGGCAGAAAGTGATCGATTATGTTATAAAAAAATATGGGAAAAACCAGGTAGCCCAGATCATTACTTATGGCACGATGGCGGCGAAGATGAGCATTAAAGATGTGGCGAGGGTGATGGATCTTCCGTTGCCGGAATCGAATGCTCTTGCAAAATTGGTTCCTGAGCGGCCAGGCATCGT
>Ga0134124_10003483_pt1 | contig 12674 bp, 7 predicted proteins | sample KB304_FD_96880 | JGI IMG/M metagenome (GOLD analysis project Ga0134124, IMG submission 96880) | Terrestrial soil microbial communities without Nitrogen fertilizer from Kellogg Biological Station, Michigan, USA - KB3-0-4 | ecosystem: Environmental > Terrestrial > Soil > Unclassified ... | reverse complement strand
CGCGACGACGCGCGCCTGGTCGATGACATCCGGGTGGCACTGGCTCACCAGACGGCCGCTGCCGAGGTCTTGCAGGTCGTCAGCAGTTCGATGGCCGATGCGCAACCGGTCTTCGAGAAGATCATCGACAGCTGCGCGCACCTTGTCGATGCCGGCATCATGATGATCAACCTGGTCGGCGAAGATGGATTGGTGCACCTTGCGGCGATCCGGGGGCGGGAATGGACGGCGGCAGGGGATGAGTACACGCAGGATCTCGCGGACCAGCTGGTCGAACGCATGCGGACCTTCTATCCGGTTGCACTGGAAGGTTCCGGGACCGCTGCGGTGATCGACGCCGGGCACGTGCTGAACTTTCCCGATCTGCTGAACGGCGAAGGAGTGCCAGAGAAGGTACGCGCGTCAACCCGGCGCCTCGGCATCAACGGGTCACAGGTATACGCTCCATTGATTCAAGCGGGCCGAGGCATCGGCTCGATCGTGTTGGCGCGGCCGTCACTAGGGGGTTTCAGCGAACGCGAGCAGGCCTTGTTAAAGACTTTTGCCGACCATGCCGTGATCGCGATCCAGAACGCGCGACTGTTCAACGACACCCGCAAGGCGCTGGAGCGGCAGACGGCCACGGCAGAGATCCTGAAAGTGATCAGCGAGTCGCCGACCGATGTGCAACCGGTGTTCGATGCGATTGTCACCACAGCCGTGCCGCTCGTCGCATGCGACAAAGCCTTTGTGATACTGCGCGACGACACGGCCTTCTGGGCCGCGGCGGCGGCGGGTCCGGGTGGGGTGATCGGCGGTTTGAGCGGTACCCGCGTGCCGATCGACCCGGCGGCGAACTTTCCTTCCCGCGTCATCGTGAACAAGACCGTACTGCACCTGCCAGACTGGAGCGCGGTCGACCTGCCGGATCATGAGCGAAGAGTCCACGCCTCCGGAGGGATCAACGCATCGTTGATGCTGCCGCTGCTGCGCCAAGGCGACTGCATCGGAACGCTGGCCCTGCTGAGGGCCCGTGCCGACGCCTTCAGCGACAAGGAAATCGCGCTGGCCGAGTCCTTCTGCGATCAGGCGATGATCGCGATCGAGAACGTACGCCTGTTCAATGAGACCAAGGAGGCGCTCGAGAGGCAAACGGCGACCGCGGAGGTCCTCAACGTCATCAGCCGGTCGCAGACGGACACGAAGCCCGTGTTCGACGCCATCCTCGAGCGCGCGAGCGTGCTGTGCGACGCCAATACCGGCATTCTTTTCAGCTACCAAGACGGCAGCTATCAGGCGATCGCGACGCGCATCCCGGACCCGGAATTCGCTCGGATCTTCGAAGAGCCGCGGCGGCCGCCGCCAGGAAGCCGCAGCGGCCTGGGGCGCCTCATGACGGAGAAGCGCGTCATCCATATTCCCGACATCACCGAAGACGACGCGACGAGGGCAAACGATCCGATCCGCCAGTCGTCGCTCGCGGCCGGCATCCGCGCCTGGCTGGGGGCACCGCTGCTGAAGGACGGCGAGCTGATCGGCGCCATCGTGATCTACCGCACCGAGCCGCGCGCTTTCAATGACCAGCAGATTTCGCTCCTGCGCACGTTCGCCGACCAGGCGGTGATCGCGATCGAAAACGTGCGGCTGTTCAATGAAACGAAGGAGGGCCTGCGCCAGCAGACCGCCGTCGCCGGCGTGCTGAAGGTCATCAGCCAATCGACGTTCGATCTCGAACGGGTGCTGACGACGCTGATCGAAAACGCGACGCAGCTGTGCGAAGCCAGCCACGGGTTCGTGTTCCGGCCGCATGGCGACGTGTTCCGGCTCGCGGTGTCGCACGGCGCAGCGCCAGAGTTTGTCGAACACATCGCGGCGATTCCGGTGCGCCCGGAGCGCGGGTACCTGATCGGCCGCGTCGTGCTCAGGCAGCAGCCGGTGCAGATCCTCGACGCTTTGGAAGATCCCGACTACCGGCAGGCCCAGTCGCAGCGGCTCGGCGGGTACCGCACGATGCTCGGCGTGCCGATGCTGAGCGGCAGCACGGTCGTCGGCGTGATCGTCGTGTGGCGCCAGGAGGTGCGCGCGTTCACCGCCAAGCAGATCGAGCTGCTCACCACATTTGCCGACCAGGCGGCAATCGCGGTCGAGAACGTGCGTTTGTTCAACGAGACCAAGGAGGCGCTGGAGCGGCAGACCGCGACCGCCGAGGTGCTGAAGGTGATCAGCGCTTCGCCGACGGACGTGCAGCCGGTGCTCAACGCCGTCGCCGAGCGTGCGGGTCTGCTCTGCAAGGCGGAAGTGAGCCGCCTGTGGCTGCTTGTCCCCGGCGACAAGCTGCGCGTGATGGCCAACCATGGCCCCGACCTCGGGGGCGAAGACGAACTGCCGCTGCGGCGCGCGTCGGTCGCGGGGCGCGCGTTCCTCGAGCGCAAGCTGTTGCATGTGGAGGACATCGTTCCGCTCATCGACACCGAGTACCCCGACGTGCGGGACCTGCAGGCGCGTCACGGCTTCCGGACGGTGCTGATGGTGCCGATGCTTCGCGATGGCCAGCCGATCGGCGTGATCGCTCTGCTGCGCCGCTGGGTGCAGCCGTTTGCCGAGGCAGACATCAGCCTGGTGCAAACCTTCGCCGACCAGGCGGTGATCGCGATCGAGAACACCCGGCTCTTCAACGAGACTAAAGAAGCGCTCGAGCAGCAGACCGCCACCTCCGAGATCCTCAGGGTGATCAGCAGTTCGCCGATAGACACGAAGCCGGTCTTCGAAGCGATCGTCGACGCATGCCTGAAGCTCTTCCCTGGCCACGAGATCGGCATCAACCTGCAGGACGCGACGGGCGGCCTGTACCTGAGCGCGTCGCGCTTTCGGAGCGCGGAGGCGCTGCAGCGCTTCCTGGAGGCATTGACACAGCGAGGCGGCACGCGGGTGAAGCTGCGCCGCTCCGTCGCGCACTACCCCGATACCGAAGCGGAGGGAGTGCCCGAGGAGGTGCGCGACGGCTGCCGGGTTTCCCAAGTGCGTTCCATCGTTTACGCGCCGCTGGTACTCGAAGAAAAGGGCATCGGCTCCCTCTGGGTGGCGCGTGCTCAGGCGGGGCCGTTCTCCGACAAGCAAATTGCGCTGCTGAAGACTTTCGCAGACCAGGCAGTGATCGCGATCCAGAACGTGCGCCTGTTCAATGAAACCAGGGAAGCGCTGGAGCAGCAGACCGCGACCGCCGAGATCCTGCAGGTCATCAGCAGCTCGCGAACCGACCTCCAGCCCGTTTTCGACAGCATCGCATTCCGCTCCTCCCAGTTGTCGAGTGCGCTGTTTGCCAACGTCTTCCTGTTCGACGGCGAGCTGATCCATCTGGTCGCCAGCAGCAATTCGAAACCGGAGTTCGTCCGGCTGCTGCGTGGCCGCTATCCGATGCGGCCCGATGGATCGCAGATCTCGGGCCAGGTGATTCTCAGCAAATCCGTCGCGGTCCTGACCGATGCACTCGCCGATCCCGATTACCCCCATGCCCTGGCCGTCTCCGGCGGCTGGCGGCGCCTGCTGGGCGTGCCGATGCTGCGCGACGACCGCGTGCTGGGGGTGATCGTGGTCGGTTGGACGCAACCGGGGCCGATTCTGAAAAAGCACGAAGACCTGCTCAAGACCTTCGCCGACCAGGCCGCCATCGCGATCGAGAACGTGCGGCTGTTCAATCAGACCAAGGAGTCTCTGGCGAAGGTCGAGGAGCGCACCCGGGAGCTGAGCGAAGCACTTGATTACCAGACCGCCATTGGCGGCGTGCTTCGCTGCATCAGCGAGTCGCCCACCGATGTGACTCCGGTGTTCGAAACCATTCTCGAGAGCGCGACGCGCCTGTTCGGCCAGCCGCTCGGCGCGATGTTCCGGTTCGACGGCAAGACCGTGGACCTCGTCGCGACGCGCAACTGGCCCGAAGAAGCGGTGGTCGATGCGAAGCGCCATTACCCGGGCCCGCCCAGTCCACAGATGATGAGCGGTCGTGTGCTGCTGAGCGGCACCGTGCAGGTCCAGGAAGACACGTTCCTCGATCCTGCCTACGATCAGGCGACCGCCCATGCCGGCGGCTGGCGGCGCATGATCGGCGCGCCGCTGCTGCATGAGGGAACGGCAATCGGCGCGATCGTGGCCGCGTGGCCCGAGCCCGGTCCAACGCCGAAGCGGCAGATCGATCTGTTGCGCACCTTTGCCGACCAGGCCGTGATCGCGATCCAGAACGCGCGCCTGTTCAACGAGACCAGGGAAGCGCTCGACCAGCAGACCGCGACAGCCGAGGTGCTGCAGGTGATCAGCAGCTCCGTCGCCGACACCCAGCCGGTGTTCGACAAGATCCTCGACAGCTGCGAGCGGCTGTTCGCGGCGAGCTCGCTCGGGATCTACCTGATCGGCGACGACGGCTTGCTGCACAAGGCGGGCTTTCGCAGCGCCCTCGAGAAGCCCGAGCGTGCGCTCGCGGGAACGTTCCCGCGCCCGCTGGAGGGTACCGCCACGGCGCAGGCGATCCGGGAGCGCCGTGTCGTTCACTTCGCCGACGTGCTCGCGGCGCCGGACGCACCGGCGCCGCTGCGCCGGATCGCCGAGGTCGCCGGAAGCTTCTCGATCGCCTTCGCCCCGATGCTCTGGGAAGGTCGCGGCGTCGGCGCGATCCAGGTTTCGCGAGACCCGCCGTCGCCCTTCAGCGACAAGGAGCTGACGCTTCTCAAGACTTTCGCCGACCAGGCGGTGATCGCGATCCAGAACGAGCGCCTGTTCAACGAGACCAAGGAAGCGCTCGAGCAGCAGAAGGCTTCGGCGGAAATCCTGAGCGTCATCAGCGCTTCGGTGGCCGATGCCAATCCGGTGTTCGAGAAGATACTCGAAAGCTGCAAGCACCTGTTCGGCGGCGACGAGCTCGATGTGCTGCTGGTCGACGGGCAGGGACTGCTGCAGATCGCCGCTTACGTCGGCAAGGCGCGCGATGCGGTGGCCGCGACCTTCCCCGCGCCGGTCGGCATCACGCCGGCAGGCCGTGCGATCCGGGAACGTCGCGTCGCGCACTTTCCCGATGTGCTGAACAACCCCGACACGCCGCCGGTGCTGCGCCGGATGGGCAAGATCGTCGGCTATCACTCGGTCGCATTCGCGCCTATGGTCTGGGAGGACCGGGGCATCGGTGCGGTCGGCGTCGCGCGCTCGCGTGGCGCCTTCAACGACAAGGAGCTGGCGCTGCTGCAGACCTTCGCTGACCAGGCCGTCATCGCTATCCAGAACGCACGCCTGTTCAAGGAGGCGCAGGAAGCCCGGGCCGCGGCGGAAGCGGCGAACGAGGCCAAGAGCGCCTTCCTGGCAACGATGAGTCACGAAATCCGCACGCCGATGAACGCGGTGATCGGCATGAGCGGACTGCTGCTGGATACCGAGTTGAATGCCGAGCAGCGCGATTTCGCTTCGACGATCCGCGACTCGGGCGACGCGCTGCTGACCATCATCAACGACATCCTGGACTTTTCGAAGATCGAAGCCGGCCGGATGGACGTCGAGGCTCATCCCTTCGACCTGCGGGAGTGCGTGGAGTCGGCGCTCGACCTGGTCAGCGCGCGCGCCGCGGAAAAGCAGCTGGACATCGCCTACGTGTGCGAAGGCGACGTCCCCCTGGCCATCGAGGGGGATGTGACGCGACTGCGCCAGGTGCTGTTGAACCTGGTCTCCAACGCGGTCAAGTTCACCGAAAAGGGCGAAGTCGTGCTCACAGTACAGAACTGCGTCGTTGATTCCGGGCGGTCGCAGCTCGAGTTCTGTATCCGCGACACCGGTATCGGGCTCGCGCCCGAGAACATCGGCAAGCTGTTCCAGAGCTTCAGCCAGGCCGACTCCTCGACCACACGCAAGCACGGTGGCACCGGCTTGGGACTGGCCATCAGCAAGCGCCTGGCGGAGTTGATGGGGGGCACCATGTGGGTCGAGAGCCAGGGCCTGGGCCATGGTTCGGTATTTCGGTTCACGATCGCGGCCAAGCCGGCCGTGCTGCCGCAAAGCACGCGGCGCAGCTTCATCGGCGAGCAACCCGCGCTCGCGGGCAAGCGCTTGCTGGTTGTGGACGACAACGCCACCAATCGCAAGATCCTGTCGCTGCAGGCGGCCAAGTGGGGCTTGGCGCCCAAAGACACCGAGTCGCCGGCGCAAGCGCTGAACTGGCTTCGCGGCGGCGACCGTTTCGACGTGGCCATCCTGGACATGCACATGCCCGAGATGGACGGCGTGGCGCTGGCCGGACACCTGCGAAGCATCGACAAGGACATGCCGATGGTCCTGTTCAGCAGCCTCGGACATCGCGAACATCACGCGGAAGCGGAGGACACCCTGTTCAAGGCCTACCTCGCCAAGCCGCTGCACCAGAGCCAGTTGTTCGACACGTTGATGACGCTGCTGGTCAAGGACACCGGGCCCAGGCCGGCCGCGCCGGTCAAGCCGAAGATGGACGCGGGCATGGCCACGCGCCATCCGCTGCGCATCCTGTTGGCCGAGGACAACGTGGTCAACCAGAAGCTGGCCATGCGCCTGCTGCAGCAGATGGGCTATCGTGCCGACCTCGCGTCCAACGGCATCGAAGCCATCCAGTGCATGGAGCGCCAGCCTTACGACGTGGTGTTGATGGACGTGCAGATGCCCGAGATGGACGGACTGGAGGCTTCGCGGCGAATCAACGCCAAGTGGAAAGCCGGCGAGCGCCCGCGCATCGTCGCCATGACGGCCAATGCCATGCAGGGCGATCGCGAAGAGTGCCTCGCGGCAGGCATGGACGACTACGTGACCAAACCCATCGGCATCGACCGGCTGGTCGAGGCCTTGAGCAATGCACACCCCCGCAAGGACCGCTGACATGCCGACACCGGTCATCGACCCAGCCACGCTCAGCGAGCTCCGGGACACGGCAGGTGCGGATTTCGTGAACGAACTGGCGACAGCTTTTTTCGAGGAAGCGCCGGGGCTCCTGGCGGAGCTGCGCGCTGCCTGGGGCGCCAAGTCCGCTGAACGCTTTCGCCGCGCCGCGCACTCGATCAAGTCCAACGGCCTCACTTTCGGGGCCAGCACCTTGGGGGCGATGGCGCGTGAGCTCGAGCTGGGTGGCCTTCCCGCCGACACCGCGCCACTGGACGCCCTCGAACGGGAATACGAGCGCGCGGCCGCGGCGCTGAAGGAGTTGTGTCATGGCTGAGCGGGGAGCACGTCTGCTCGTTGTTGACGACAACAAGGTCAACCGTCTGCTGCTGATGCGAAGCGTCGAGCTGCTGGGCCACCGTGTGGCGAGCGCGGAGAACGGCCGGATGGCGCTGGAGATGTTGCGCGCCGAGCCGTTCGATCTCGTGGTCCTGGACATCGAAATGCCCGAGATGGATGGGTTCCAGGTGCTCGAGCACATGGTGGCCGACGCCAACTTGCGTGATCTGCCGGTGCTCGTGACTTCCTCGCTCGAGGGGCTGGCGCATGTGGTGCGTTGCATCGAGCTGGGTGCGGACGACTACTTGCACAAACCGGTCAATTCCGTCCTGCTCAAGGCCCGCATCGGATCCAGCCTGGAAAAGAAACGGCTGCGCGACCAGCAGCGCGACATGGTGCGCCGCTTCGCCACCTCCGAGGTCGCGCAGGACATGCAGCAGTCGGGCTTTGCGCTGGGCGGCCGCCGGATCCACGCTGCGGCCATGTTTTCGGACATCCGCGGATTCACGTCGCTGGCCGAGTCCCAGACGCCCGAGGAAACCATCGAGCTGCTCAACTCCTACTACACCCTCATGTTCGAAGCGATCAGCAGCCATGGAGGCGTCGTCAACCAGATGATCGGCGATGGCCTGATGGCGATCTTCGGGGCGCCTCTGCCGTTGCAGGAGCCGTCACTGAGTGCAGTTCGCGCTGCGCTGGACATGCAGGAGATGATCACGTTGTTGAACGTGGAACGCGCCGCGCTCGACAAGCCGGCGATCCGCATCGGGATCGGCATTTCCACAGGCGATATGGTGGCGGGCTATACCGGAACGCACCAGCGCGCCACCTACACCTGCATCGGCGACACGGTGAATCTGGCGTCGCGCCTGGAAACCCACACCAAGGCAATCGGTCGCGGGATCGTGGTCGACGGCGCCACTTACGCGGCTCTGGAAAACCGGATCGCGCTGGAAAAGTTCGAGCCGGTCACCTTCAAGGGCAAGTCGGTTCCCACCGAGGTGTACGCCGTCTAGGCTGGCACTGGCACAAGCCCATCCTTCGACTTGTTACAGTCGAAGCTATGCACAGCTTCGATGAAGTCTCCCCGAGTCCTCGGGGCGCTTGCGCCGGGCGATGGCTGCACGCGCTGGTGCTGGCCACGGCCGCGCTACTCGCCGGCTGCGGTGCCAAGACAACGCCGGGCTGGCAGGGCTACGTCGAGGGTGAATACGTGATGGTCGCCGCGCCGGCGGCCGGGCGGCTGGAACGCCGCTTCGTCGAGCGCGGAACGCAAGTCGAGGCCGGCGCACCACTGTTCGTGCTCGAACAGGAAAACGAAAAGGCGGCGCGGCAGGAAGCGCAGGAACGCCTGAACAATGCGCAGGCGCGGCTGGGCAACCTGGAGGGCGCGCGTCGCGACCAGGAAATCGAAGCGATCCGGGCGCAGCTTCGTGAAGCGAGCGCGGCGCGCGACCTGTCGGCCGAACAACTGGCGCAGCAACAAAGGCTGTTCGTCGCCAAGTTCGTTTCGCAGGCCACCGTCGATGCGGCGCGTACCGCGTATCAGCGCGACGTGGCGCGCGTGGCCGAAGTCACCGCGCAGCTGCGCACGGCGCAGGAATCGATCGGGCGCGAAAAGGAAATCGCCGCTGCCAGATCGGACGTGGAGGCCCAGCGCGCGGTCCTGGCCCAATCGGAATGGCGCCTGGCGCAACGCGCGATGCAGGCACCGGCCAAGGCCCTGGTGCAGGACACGTTCTATTCCGAGGGCGAGTGGGTCGCCGCGGGTTCGCCGGTCGTCAGCCTGTTGCCGCCCGCCGCCGTCAAGCTGCGCTTCTTCGTTCCCGAGACAGCGTTGCCGCGCATGACGCCGGGAGCCGCGGTGCAGGCAATTTGCGACGGCTGTCCCGCGCCCATACCGGCGCGCATCACCTTCGTGTCACGGCAGGCCGAATACACGCCGCCCATCATCTACAGCCGCGAGCAGCGTTCTCGCCTGGTGTTCATGGTGGAGGCCCGGCCGCAGCCGGCGGACGCGGTGCGCCTGAAGCCGGGACAACCGGTCGACGTCCTGATGCAGTAGCAAGGAAGCAGCGATGGAAGCAGGCGACCTGGTCATCGACGTGCGGGGCCTGAACAAGCACTTCGGCCCCAAGCACGTGGTGCGCGACCTGTCGCTGCAGGTCCATCGCGGGGAAATCTACGGCTTCCTCGGGCCCAACGGCAGCGGCAAGACAACGTCGATCCGCATGCTGTGCGGGCTGCTGACGCCCGACTCGGGCAGCGGAACCTGCCTGGGCCATGACGTGATCCGCGAGACGCCGGCCATCAAGCGTGAAGTGGGCTACATGACGCAGCGCTTTTCGCTCTGGGAAGACCTGACGTTCCGCGAGAACCTGGACTTCGTCGCGCGGATGTACGGCATGGCCGATCGCAGGCGGGCAGTGGATCAGGCGATCGACAAGCTCGGCCTCGGGCAGCGCCAGCAGCAACTCGCCGGCAACCTGTCGGGTGGCTGGAAGCAGCGGCTGTCGCTGGCCGCCTGCATGCTGCACGACCCGCTCCTGCTGCTGCTGGACGAGCCCACCGCCGGGGTCGATCCGAAGGCGCGGCGCGACTTCTGGGACGAGATCCACCAGCTCGCGGCCGCCGGCATCACGGTGCTGGTGTCCACGCACTACATGGACGAAGCCGAGCGCTGCCACCGCCTCGCCTATCTCGCCGAAGGCAAGTTGCTCGCCGCCGGCACGGCGACCGAAGTCGTGGCGGCGCAGCGCCTGAGCGGCTACAACGTGAGCGGGCAGGACCTGCAGGCATTGGCCGAGCGCATGCGCAGCGAACCGGGGGTGAGCCAGGTGACGGCGTTTGGTACGACGCTGCACGTGGTCGGCCGCGACGCCGATGCGCTGGCCGCCACCGCGGCGCGGATCGAGGCGGAAGGACAGTCGCAGTGGGAACGCATCGAGCCGGGCCTGGAGGATGTCTTCATCAGCCTGATGCAGAACGGGAACGGTGGGCCGGCATGAGGTTCGCAGCCATGTCCTGGTCGCGCTGGATGGGCATCATCACCAAGGAGTTCATCCAGCTGCGCCGCGACCGCCTGACTTTCGGCATGGTGGTGGGCATCCCGATCCTGCAGCTCATCCTGTTCGGATTCGCCATCAACGCGGACCCGAAGGAGTTGCCCACCGCGGTGCTGGATGCCGACCACAGCGCCTATGCCCGCAGCATCGTGCAGGGCCTGCGCAACAGCGGCTACTTCCGCGTCGACCACGAGGTCGCCACGGAGGCGCAAGCGGACGCTCTGATCGCGCAGGGTGCCGTGCAGTTCGTCGTCACCGTGCCGGCCCAGTTCGGCCGCACCCTGGTGCGCGGCGAAAAGCCGGTGCTGCTGATCGAAGCCGATGCGACCGATCCCAGCGCCACCGGCAACGCGATCGCCGCATTGCAGGGTGCGGTGCGGACGTCGCTGTCGCACGACCTTGTCGGTCCTTTGGCGCGGCTCTACCCCGACGCCGACCCGATCGACGTGCGCGTGCACCGCCGCTATAACCCCGAGGGAATCACCGCCTACAACATCGTGCCGGGCCTGCTGGGCACCATTCTCACGATGACGATGATCCTGATGACCGGCCTGGCGATGACGCGCGAGCGCGAGCGCGGCACCTTCGAAAACCTGCTCGCCACGCCCGCGCTGCCGATCGAGGTGATGACGGGCAAGATCGTTCCCTACATCCTGATCGGCCTGATTCAGGTGACGCTATTGCTGCTCGCGGCGCTGCTGCTGTTCGATGTGCCCTTGGTCGGCAGCGTCGCCCTGCTCTATCTGGCGGTGCTGGTCTTCATCGCCGCCAACCTGGCGCTGGGCATCACCTTTTCATCGATGGCGCGCAACCAGCTGCAGGCCATGCAAATGACGTTCTTTTTCTTCCTGCCCTCGATCCTGCTGTCAGGCTTCATGTTCCCGTTTCGCGGCATGCCTGTCTGGGCCCAGTGGCTCGGCAACGTGCTGCCGCTGACGCATTTCCTGCGGCTGGTACGCGGCATCATGCTCAAGGGCAGCGGCGTGGCCGATCTGTGGCCCGATGTCTGGCCGATCCTGGCGTTCCTGGCCGCGGCGATCGCGCTGGGCCTCGCGGTCTACCGCAAGACGCTTGATTGAGCTCCCTCAGGCCGGCACGATCACCATCCACGAAACGCCGAAGCGGTCGGCCACCATGCCGAAGCACGGTGAATAGAAAGTCTTGCCCAGCGGCATCTGCACCTGCCCGCCTTCGGCGAGCGCGTTGAACATCTGCCGCGCCTTGGCTTCGTCGGGCGCATCGATCGAAAGCGAAAACCCTTTGAATTCCGGCTTGCTGCCCGGCATGCCGTCCGAAGCCATCACCTGCGTTTCGCCGACCCGGAAAACCGCATGCATCACCTTGTTCTCCCAGCCGGGCGGGCGCCCGCCGGAAGGAGGCGGCTCGGGGCTGTCCTTCATCCGCATCAGCATGGTCACTTCGGCACCGAGCGCGCGGCCATAGAGCTCCAGGGCTTCCTCGCAGCGGCCGTTGAGGAACAGATAGGGCTCGACTTTCATGGCATCTCCTTTTCAAGTTTGACTGCCATGTTGATGACCGTCCGCGCGCCGCGCAAGCTCAGGCGCACGCGAGCAGGCGCTGCCGAGGCGACGCCTGCTCGAGAGTTGATCAAGACAGGGAGCTCTGCCGGCGCTCAGCTGGCTTGTTTCTTGGCTTTCGTCTTCTTGGCCTTCTTCTTGGCCGTCTTCTTGCCCTTGGCCTTGCTCATGCTGCTGCTGGGCGCCGAAGCCTTGTCGGCGGGCATGGCCGGTGTCGCGCCCGGCGACGGGGTGGTCGCCGTGCCACCCGAGCCTGGCGACGCCGGGGTAGCGGGAGTTGCCGGTGTGGCCTGGGCAAATACACCAACAGCAAACAGTCCCGCCAACAAGGCGGCGAGGAATTTATTCATGAGCTTCTTTCCGGGGTTGAGGGAGAAACCGGACGCGAACGTGGCCGGGCCAGCACTCAACGCGAAAGCCTTCCGCTGAGTTTGAAGGACGGCACCCAGAAGAACCGTCGGACCAGTCCTACGATGGGCAAGTGCCAGTCTTGCCGCACGCGGTGCCCGCGCCACTGGCGCGTGTCCGGTACTGTCGCCTTCGTGGCTGGGGCGCGGCGCTGCTGGACCGATACTTCACGCAAACCGGAGAAAACTCATGGACATTCGTGGAAAAGTCGCCATCGTGACGGGTGGCGCCAGTGGCATAGGCGCCGGATTGGCAAGACGCTTCGCCGCAGAGGGTGCGCGCGGCATCGTGGTCGCCGACGTGAACCTGGAGCGCGCGCAAGGCGTGGCGCGTGACATCGGGGCCGTGGCCGTGCGCTGCGACGTGAGCCGCGAGGCCGACATCCAGGCGCTGGTGGCGACGACGCGCGAGCGCTTCGGCCAGGTGGACATCTTCATGTCCAACGCCGGCATTCTGGGACGCATGGGCG
>Ga0134124_10003481_pt1 | contig 12676 bp, 13 predicted proteins | sample KB304_FD_96880 | JGI IMG/M metagenome (GOLD analysis project Ga0134124, IMG submission 96880) | Terrestrial soil microbial communities without Nitrogen fertilizer from Kellogg Biological Station, Michigan, USA - KB3-0-4 | ecosystem: Environmental > Terrestrial > Soil > Unclassified ... | reverse complement strand
CGGAACTCGAGCGCGAGCAAGGCGAGGCTGGGTGCGCGAAGGTTTTCGTTGGACATGATCACGCTGCCGCGCGGGCAACTTTGGCTGCGGGTTTGCGCTTGACCTTGGCGGCGGCCTTCCGGCGTGCCTTGGCCGCTGCCGGCAGCGCTGATGCGTCACTCGGGATGAACAGAGTCTTGGCCTCCTCGAACGCCGCCTCCAGCGCATCGGCCAAGTCCTGCACGTGCGGCACCGCCTGCTTGTCGGCGACGATGCCGAAGTCGACGCTGCCCGCATAGGTCTGCACCGTGATGTTCAGCGCCAGCCCATGCAGCACGATCGACAACGGATGGAATGTCACCATGCGGGCGCCGGCCAGGTAGAGCGGGACCTGCGGGCCCGGCACGTTGCTGATGGCCAAGTTCGCCACCGTGGGCAGCCGGCCGGCGACGCCGCCCTTGCCGTAGGTCTTGAACAGGGCCTTGCCCGCCCCGCCCATCAGCCAGGGCGACCCCAGGGAAGGGTAGTCGGTCGGCAGGACCGATTTCAGCTTGACGAGCGCGTCCTTGACCTTGGCGGTGGAGGCGATGATCGCGTTCATCCGCTTGATGGGATCGGCCAGGTGGGTGCCCAGATCCACCACGGTGATCGAGGCCTGGTTGTTCAGCTCCTGGTTGCTCTCCTCGCGCAGGCTGACAGGCATCGCGGCGACCAGCGATTTTTTCGGCAGCGTCGCGTGCTTTGCGAGGTATTTGCGCAGCGCGGTGGAACAGATCCACAGCACGATGTCGTTGAAGCTGCCACCCGCCTGCCTGGCCATCGCTTTCGATTCGGCAAAAGGCACTCTGGCGGTGGCGAACACCCGGTGCGGCGTGATGCCGACGTTGAAGATCGTCTTGGGTGCCAGCGTGATCGGCGCCTTGGGCCGAAGGCTGGTGATGCCTTTCCCGCCGCCGGTGATCGACTGCCGGGCCACCGCGCCGCCGAGCGAAGTGGCCACAGCCGGCAGCGACCGGGCGAGCTTGGCGTACTGCGCCAGCGAGTTGGAGAAAACCGCGCCGATCATTTCGCCGATCTTCAGGTCGGCGGCAGTGCGGCCTTTGCGGGACGGATCGGCCGGCGCGACCTCGCGCGGCGTGGCGCTGAGGTCCAGCACGGCATTGGCCAGCACGGTGCCACCCTTGCCGTCCAGGGCCGCATGGTGGATCTTGGAATAGAAGCCCACCAGCTTGCCCTCGATGCCCATCGCCGCCGGCGCCTGGATGTCGTCGAACACATAGAACTCCCACAGCGGATGTTCGCGGTCGATCAACTGGCCATGCAGCCTGGCCGCCATCGCCTCGGCCTGCCTGACGGTCAGCCGCTTGCCCGGCACCTTGCGGATGTGGAAGTCCAGGTCCACCTGGTCGGCTTCGACCCAGATCGGATGGCCCAAGTCGAACGGCATGAATGCCAGGCGCCGGGTGAAGATGGGCGCCAGGTGCATCCGTTTGGCGATGTGCTGGCGCACGGCTTTGTGAAAGCTGCCCTTGAACCCCTTGGGGAGCTCGTACAGGTTCAGCGAGCCCACATGCATGGGCGTTTCCGGCGTTTCCAGGTACAGGAAGGTGGCATCGAGGCCGCTCAAGGATTTCATGAAATACGTGTCTCCGAGGTTGGACCTTAACCCGGCGGCGGCCGCCGTGCACGTCGCTGAAGGGACTGCCGGCTAGAGCGAACTCTCAAGCCTGGCGAAACGGGTTGCGCCGCTCCAGGTGCTCGAGGTAGTTCCCGATGCCCTGGCCCTCACGCTCGAGGAATCGCTCGACCGCATCGGCGAATGCCGGATGAGCTAGCCAATGGGCGCTGGTCGTCTTCACCGGCATCAAAGCGCGCGCCATCTTGTGCTCGCCCTGTGCGCCGCCTTCGAAGCGGTCATAGCCGTGCTCGATGCACCACTGCAGCGGCTGGTAATAGCAGGCTTCGAAATGCAGGCAGTCCACGCGTTGCAGTGCTCCCCAGTAGCGTCCATAGGCCACCTTTTCCTCGCGGCTGCGGTCGCGCATGGGCTGGCTCCCCAGCGCGATCAGGCTGGCGGCAATCGCCTTGCCATTGCGCTCGGCCACGAACAGCAGCCAGTTGCCCGGCATGTCGCGCGCCACACAGCGGAAGAAGTCGCGCGTGAGGTACGGCGCGTTGCCATGCTCGTAATAGGTGCGCTCGTAGCAGCGGTAGAAGAAGTCCCAGTCGGCCGCGCGGATATCGGGGCCCTGCGACCAGCGGAAGACCACTCCCGCCTCGGCCACCTTGCGCCGCTCCTGGCGGATCTTCTTGCGCTTCTCATGGGCCAGGCTGGCCAGGAAGTCGTCGAAATCCCGCCACCGCCCGACCCCGTGATCGGGCCGTTGCACGGTGTTCGTCCAATGAAACTGCACCGTGTGGCGCAGCATCAGGCCGGCGGCCGCGCAGGCGGCGGCATCCTCGACGCCGGCAAACAGCAGGTGCAGCGACGAAAGCTTTCGGCGGCTGCACCATGCGAGCACAGCCTTGAGCAGCGCTTGGCGCGCAGTCGCATCGCGCGCGAGCAGGCGCGCACCCGGCACCGGCGTGAACGGTGCCGCGATCAGCGCCTTGGGGTAGTAGGCCAGGCCATGCTGCTCATAGGCATTGGCCCAGGCCCAGTCGAACACGTACTCGCCGTAGGAGTGATCCTTCAAGTACAAGGCGCAGGCCGCCTCCAGTACTTCGTCCCGCCATAGCGTCACGAACTGGGGTGTCCAGCCGGTGGCCGGCGTGGCGCTGCCGCTGCGCTCCATCGCCGTCAGGTACTCGTGCCGCATGAACGGGCTGGGCGCCTCATGCTCCGCCAGCAGCGCGTTCCATTGCGCGGCGCCCAGCTGCAGCGGCGAATCCAGCACCCGGGTGACATAATGGTTCGAGTCGTATCTCACTGCTGCCATGGTTCTAAAAATCTGTATTGCCCAGCTCAACTTCGTGGTGGGCGACACGGCCGGCAACGCGCAAAGAATCATCGCCGCGGCCCAGACTGCCTATGCGCAGGGTGCGCGCCTGGTGCTGACGCCCGAACTGTCGATCTGCGGCTACCCGGCCGAGGACCTGTTGCTGCGACCCGCCTTCATTGCCGCCTGCGATGATGCCGTGAAAGCGGTGGCCCGCGAGCTGGCCGGGTTAAAGGGCCTGTTCGTGGTCGTTGGCCACCCCATGGGCGGCGACATCCGCAGCCGCTCGGTGGCGGTGCAGCGCCGTTTCAATGCGGCCAGCGTGCTGAGCGAAGGGCGCGTGCTGGAAACCTACGCCAAGCGCGAACTTCCCAATTACCAGGTCTTCGACGAGCGCCGCTACTTCACGCCGGGGCAGGGCACCTGCGTCTTCCAGGTGGAAGGCGTCAGCGTGGGACTGTTGATCTGCGAGGATGCCTGGTTCGACGAGCCCGGCCTGCTGGCCAAGGAATCGGGAGCCGAGCTGCTGGCCGTGATCAATGCTTCGCCATTCCACCTGGGCAAGGGCGGGGAACGAGTGGCGCGAATGGCCGAACGCGCCCGCGCGCTCGATCTGCCGGTCATCTACGCTCATCTGGTAGGCGGGCAGGATGAGGTGGTTTTCGACGGCGCCTCCTTCGCGCTGGATGCGCAGGGCACGCTGGCAGGCCGGGCGCCCGGTTTCCAGGAAGACCTGTTCATGCTGCAAGCCGAGCGGACGCAGGGCCGCCTGGTGCTTGCCGCGCCCATCGCGCACGAGCGCAGTCCCGAAGCCGACCTTTGGGACGCGCTGGTCCTGGGAGTGCGCGACTATATCGGCAAGAACGGTTTTCCGGGCGTGCTGCTGGGCCTGTCGGGCGGCATCGATTCGGCGCTGGTGCTGGCGGTCGCGGTCGATGCGCTGGGACGCGACAAGGTGCGCGCGGTGATGATGCCCTCGCCGTACACCGCGGATATTTCCTGGATCGATGCGCGCGACATGGCGGCTCGCCTGGGGGTGCGCTACGACGAGATTTCGATCGTGCCGGAATTCGAGGCGTTCAAGGCGTCGCTGGCGGGTGAGTTCAAGGGCCTGCCCGAGGACGCGACCGAAGAAAACATCCAGGCGCGCATCCGCGGGGTGTTTCTCATGGCGCTGTCGAACAAGTTCGGCAGCATCGTGCTGACCACGGGCAACAAGAGCGAGATGGCTACCGGCTACTGCACCTTGTACGGCGACATGGCCGGCGGCTTCGCGGTGATCAAGGACCTGCTCAAGACCACGGTGTTCAAGCTGGCGCGCTGGCGCAACATCCACGACCCGTATGGCGCCGGCATCAGCCCGATTCCCGAGCGGATCATCACGCGCCCGCCCAGCGCCGAACTGCGGCCCGATCAGGTCGACCAGGACAGCCTGCCGCCCTACGAGGTGCTGGACGCGATCCTGGAGCGCTACATGGAGAACGACCAGGGCATCGAAGAGATCATTGCCGCCGGATTCGACCGGGCCGTGGTCGAGCGCGTGGCGCGACTGATCCGGGTCAACGAGTACAAGCGCAGACAGGCCCCGGTGGGCATTCGCGTCACCCACCGCAGTTTCGGCAAGGATTGGCGCTATCCTATTACGGGTAAATTCAAAGCTTAGAAAGAAAACATGAAACAGATCACCGCCGTCGTCAAACCTTTCAAGCTCGAGGAAGTCCGCGAGGCGCTGGCCGACTGCGGCGTCACCGGCCTCACGGTGACCGAGGTCAAGGGCTTTGGCCGCCAGAAAGGCCACACCGAGCTGTACCGCGGCGCGGAATACGTCGTCGATTTCCTGCCGAAGGTGAAAGTCGAAGTGGTCGTCAAGGATGACGATGTGGACCGGTGCATGGACGCGATCGTCAAGGCCGCCCGTACGGGCAAGATTGGCGATGGCAAGATCTTCATCACCAGTGTCGAGCGTGTCGTTCGCATCCGCACCGGCGAGGTCGACGAATCGGCCGTGTAGGCCCCTTCAAATTTCCTCGAGATTCAACACGCCGGAGTTCAGGCCGGCGGCTTGTACCAGTGCCGGCAACAAGGTCGCGATGTCGCTGCCCACGCGCAGCAGATCCATCTGCCAGTCGCTCATGAACCCTTGCTGCACACTCGATTGCAGGAAGGCCAGCAGCGGTTCGTAATAGCCGTCCATGTTGAGCAGGCCCAGCGGTTTGTCGTGGTAACCGAGCTGGCGCCAGGTCCAGGCCTCGAACAGTTCTTCGAAAGTCCCGATGCCGCCGGGCAGCGCCAGGAATGCGTCGGCCCGCTCGGTCATCATGCGCTTGCGATCGTGCATGTTGTCCACGACATGCAGCTCGGTGCAGTCCAGCTTGGCCCATTCCTTTTCGACCAGGGCGCGCGGGATGACCCCGACGACGCGGCCTCCAGCCGCGAGCGTGGCATCCGCCATCACCCCCATCAGGCCGTTGTTGCCGCCGCCGTAGACCAGCTGTCCGTTGTGTTCGCCGATCCAACGCCCCACAGCGGACGCGGCGGCCGCGAACTCGGCTGCCACGCCTTTGCGCGAACCGCAATAGACGCAAAGCGAGAACGCCTGGGTCATGGCACGAACCTCTGGTACAGCGCCGCCAGCCAGATGCCCGAGCAAAGCACCAGGCTCAGCAGCACGGCGGCGCTGCCCATGTCCTTGGCGCGCTTGGACAGATCGTGCCATTCGGGTCCGACCCGATCGACCGCCGCCTCGATCGCGGTGTTGAGCAATTCGGTGACCATGACGATGAGGACCGAACCGGCCAGCAGTGCGGTTTCGACCCAGCCTGTTCCCAGCCAGAACGCGGCGGGCAACAGCACGGCGGCCGCGAGGACTTCCTGGCGGAAGGCGGTTTCACTCCAGCCCGCGCGCAGCCCGGCGAGCGAAAAGCCGGCGGCGTGCCAGAGCCGGTTCAGGCCGGTGCGGAATTTCTGCTGGTCGGCAGGCGAAATTGCGTCGGGCGGTGAGGACATGGCTGCATTGTCGCCGACGGAAAACCAGCCTGCGGGCGTCAACTGCTGGAGCTCAGGGAGGGCACCAGCCGGGTGCCGGCCAGCGCGTCGTGCCAGAACTGGCGCTGCGGATGCAGGCGGCTTAGCAAGGCCCATGTCGCGATCCAGACCAGCATGACAACGACTGTCACGCGGCCAGTTGGCCGGATCGTGGCCAGGACCGTCAGCGGAGGTGCAAACCAGAGCCAGCTGCAGAGGTAGCGCAACAGCGCACGCCCTTGGCTCAGGGGCTGGCCGGCGCGATCGACGATGCGGATGTGCCAGGTCTTCATCGCCAGGGTCTGACCTTTGGTCCAGAACCAGGCGAAGTAGATGCCGAACACGACGAACAGGAAAGCCTGCAGCAATGGCCGGCGCGCATCATCTGCCGCGTCGCGCATCTGCCCCAGCGTGCTGAACAGCCAGCCGGCCACGAAAACGAGGGCAAACAGCAGGATTCCTTCGTACAGCCAGCACGCCATGCGGCGCCACAGGCTGGGCGCGGTCAACTTCAATTGCTTCGACCGGCCCCGAGCGGCGCTGACCGTTGCGGCAACAAGGTGTTGTGGTCGACCTGGCCCGGCTCCGCGGAAATGCGTGGCGCCTCCTTGGCTGCGGGCTTGGGCTTCGGGATAGTGGCCAGCTTTTCCGGCGGCACCGGTTTGAGGGCCGCCGCGGTAGCGGGCGGCTTGGGAGCGCTGGCGGCGAGTTTGTGCTTTTCCTCGGCGGGCAGGGCTTGATACGCCTCCCACTTGGCTTTCTTGTCGTCCGGCGACAAGCGCTTGGTCTCGCCGAAATTCAGCCTCGCCTCGGTGCGCTGCTGCGGACTCAAGGCCGCCCACTCACTCATCCGGCTGTGCAATTTGGCCTGCTCGGCACCGGACATTGCAGGGAAGTTTTGCGACAGCGCCAGCCATTTGCGCTTCTGCGCTTCGCTGACCGTGTCCCATTTGCCGGCCAACGGCGCCAGCGCCTGCTGCTGAGCTGGCCTCAATTCGCTCCACAGCGGTTTCGTGACACGCCTGTTGTTGGTTTTCGACGCGGAAGCCACAGTCTTGGAGGAACTGGCCCGGCTTGCCGCAGCACTGGCGGGGGCACTGGCCGCGCTCGCAGGGGCAACTGCCGGCGCCGACGCGGTCTGGGCTGGCGCAGGTAACTGGGCCGTCGCCGGCAAGCCGGAAAGACCGAACCATAACAGGGCGACTCCCAGCGCAGCGGTCAAACCCGCAGGGAAATGCCGCGGCTGCAACAAGAGAACGGGAGCGGGCCGGGGCATCGCTGGCGCTGGTCTGCCGTCCCTAGTTCCTGCCCGACTTGAGGAATTGCGCGAAGCCCGGGTCGGCATAGGCCGACGGCGGCAGGTCATCCGTGAGCAAGGCGGCATCGACCTCGGCTACTTCACTGGCGCGCCGGTCGTCCTGCACCGCATGGATGAGGATCAAACCCGCCGCCAGGGCGATCAACGGCAGCGCCGACGCAATCCGGTTCCACAGGCTCACCCCGCCGTCGCCAAAAGCCAGGGTTGCCGCGCCGCCGGAAGCAAAGACCGAGGACGCGCGCACCAGATTGGCGGCCCTGCGGCGGTCCACGGCCTGCACACGGGCCGCACGCAGCCGTTCGGTGATGGCATAAGGCAGCTCGACCGTACCGGCCGTCAGGCGCACCGCGATGCGCCGGCCGAACCGGTCTGCTTCCTTCTGTGACTGAATTATTGGCAGGTTCGTCATAGTTGTATTCCCTTTGCCTTCAGTGCCTTACTGAGGGCCTGGACCGCGCGCGAGCAGTGCGTCTTGACGCTGCCTTCCGAGCAGCCCATCGCAGCCGCCGTTTCGGCCACGTCCATATCCTCCCAATAACGCATCAGGAACGCTTCACGTTGACGACCCGGCAATTGCTGGATTTCCGTTTCGATCTCCCGCAGGATCTGCGCCCGGCGCGTCGAATCTTCGGCGCTTTCCACTAGCTGAGAGCTGTCCGTGAGCGAATAAGTTTCAAGCAAATCGAAATCCCCGTCGTCGCCGGAGGTTTCGAAGTCGCTCATGTTGGAAAACAGGGCATTGCGCGTCTTCTGCCGCCGAAACCAATCCAACGTGCAGTTGGAGAGAATCCGCTGGAACAGCATGGGCAGTTCGGCGGCCGGTTTGTCGCCGTAATGTTCCGCCAGCTTCATCATGCTGTCCTGCACGATGTCCAGGGCGGCTTCCTCGTCGCGCACGTGATAGATCGAGCGCTTGAAAGCCCTCTTTTCCACGCTCTTGAGGAAGTCTGACAGTTCTCGTTCGGTTGCCAAGGAGTTCGGGACCTGGACGGCTTTGATGTCTCGTTTTTAGGACGCGGCTTGCGCCGCTTTAGCGCCGGCAGCGCGAAATTATCGCATCGGGTGGTCCGGATTCTGCGGTTCCGCCGTGCTGCAATGCCATAATCCGCGCTGCAAGTCAAAAGGCAAACGAATCCTGATCCGGCGGTGCCATAGGGCCGCCCATGGTCCCGGGTTCAAAGTCCCGACGCGGCTCCACGAGGGCCGGCCAAGGGGCACCCAAGGTTTTTCGTCAGAGAAATTCGCAAAGGTTGATCATGGACATCTCAAAAGCTGAAATCACTTCCGCCGCGGCTGCGGCAGCCCCGGCCGGCCAGACTGCCGAATTGCGCGGCGCCGAAATCCTCGTCAAGGCGCTGCAAGCCGAGAACGTCAAGTTCGTCTGGGGTTACCCCGGCGGCGCGGTACTGCACATCTACGACGCGTTCTACAAGCAGAACACCATCCAGCACGTACTGGTGCGCCATGAACAGGCGGCGGTGCATGCAGCGGACGGCTACGCACGCGCCACCGGCGACGTCGGTGTGGCGCTGGTCACCTCGGGTCCCGGCGTGACCAACGCGGTCACTGGCATCGCGACGGCGTACATGGACAGCATCCCGATGGTGATCATCACCGGCCAGGTGCCCACCCATGCCATCGGGATGGACGCGTTCCAGGAGTGCGACGCCGTGGGTATCACGCGCCCGGTCGTCAAGCACAATTTCCTGGTCAAGGACGTGCGGCAGATGGCCGAAGTGATGAGAAAGGCTTTCCACATCGCGCGCAGCGGCCGGCCCGGCCCGGTGGTCGTCGACATCCCGAAAGATGTGTCCTTCAACAAGACTGCCTATGCCGGTCACAGTGACAAGGTGGAAATGCGCTCCTACAACCCGGTGCGCAAAGGGCACGGCGGGCAGATCCGCAAGGCGCTGCAGTTGCTGGTTGCGGCCAAGCGCCCCTACATCTACACCGGCGGCGGCGTGGTCCTGGGCAACGCCACCGCGGAGCTGCGCACATTGGTGGACATGCTTGGGTACCCGTGCACCAACACGCTGATGGGCCTGGGCTCCTACCCGGCGAGCGACAGCAAGTTCCTGGGCATGCTGGGCATGCACGGCACCGTCGAGGCGAACAACGCCATGCAGCACTGCGATGTGCTGCTGGCGGTCGGCGCACGATTCGACGACCGGGTGATCGGCAACCCAAAGCATTTCAGCCAGAACGAGCGCAAGATCATCCACGTCGATATCGATCCATCCAGCATCTCCAAGCGGGTGAAGGTGGACATTCCGATCGTCGGCGACGTCAAGGAAGTGTTGGGCGAGCTGATCGCGATGCTCAAGGAATCGCCCGCGCGGCCGGACGCCGGCGCGCTTGCCGCCTGGTGGGACACTATCGAGGGCTGGCGCAAGGGCGACTGCCTGCGCTACGACCGCAAGAACACCGAAGTGATCAAGCCCCAGTACGTGGTGGAAACGCTGTGGAACCTGACCAAGGATGCCGACGCCTACATCACCTCCGACGTGGGCCAGCACCAGATGTGGGTGGCGCAGTACTACCGCTTCAACCAGCCGCGCCGCTGGATCAATTCGGGCGGCCTGGGCACCATGGGTGTGGGGATCCCGTACGCCATGGGCATCAAGATGGCCAAGCCGGACAGCGAGGTCTATTGCGTCACGGGCGACGGATCGGTCCAGATGTGCATCCAGGAACTCTCCACCTGCCTGCAGTACAACACGCCGATCAAGATCATCTCGCTAAACAACCGATACCTGGGCATGGTGCGCCAGTGGCAGCAGATCGATTACGAGGGCCGCTACAGCCACAGCTACATGGATGCGCTGCCCAATTTCGTGAAGCTGGCCGAGGCTTATGGCCATGTGGGCATGCTGATCGAGCACCCGAAGGACGTGGAACCGGCGCTACGCGAGGCGCGCAAGCTCAAGGACCGCACGGTGTTCATGGACTTCCGCACCGACCCGACGGAGAACGTGTTCCCGATGGTGAAGGCGGGCAAGGGCATCACTGAAATGCTCTTGGGGAGCGAAGACTTGTAACGGACGATAAGCCGGTCCGCTACGCGGACACGGCTACTTGTTGTCCTATTGCTGAATCTATTGTGTGCCGAGCCGTCCGGTTACCGCCGGTCGGGGAGGGCACCGAAAAGAGGAATCAAATCATGAAACACATCATTGCGGTCCTGCTGGAAAACGAGCCCGGCGCGCTCTCCCGGGTGGTGGGCCTGTTCTCGGCCCGCGGCTACAACATCGAGTCGCTCACGGTGGCGCCGACGGAAGACCCGTCGCTGTCGCGCATGACCATCCAGACCACGGGCTCGGACGACGTGATCGAGCAGATCACGAAGCACCTGAACCGCCTGATCGAGGTCGTCAAAGTCGTGGATCTCACCGAGGGCGCCTACACCGAGCGCGAGCTCATGATGGTGAAGGTCAGGGCCGTCGGCAAGGAGCGCGAGGAAATGAAGCGCATGGCCGACATATTCCGCGGCCGGATCATCGATGTCACCGAGAAGAGCTACACCATCGAGCTGACGGGTGACCAGGGCAAGAACGACGCCTTCCTCGAAGCCATCGACCGCAGCGCCATCCTGGAAACGGTCCGCACCGGTTCCAGCGGCATCGGCCGGGGCGAGCGGGTCCTGCGCGTGTGAAAATATCGGGTTCAGCCGCTGCCCGTTCGGGCTGAGCCTGTCGAAGCTTGCCGCAGGCAAGAACTGTTTTCGAGCCCTTCGACTGGCTCGGCGAACGGCGACCTTTCAACTGGAGAGAAACACAATGAAGGTTTATTACGACAAGGACTGTGACCTGAGCCTGATCAAGGGCAAGACGGTTGCCATCATCGGGTATGGTTCGCAAGGCCACGCCCACGCCCAGAACCTGAACGACAGCGGCGTCAAGGTGGTGGTCGGCCTGCGCAAAGGCGGCTCGTCCTGGCCGAAGGTGGAGAAGGCGGGCTTGAAGGTTGCCGAGGTCGCTGATGCGGTGAAGTCCGCCGACGTGGTCATGATCCTGCTGCCCGACGAGCAGATCGCCGCGGTCTACAAGGGCGAAGTCGAACCGAACATCAAGCAAGGGGCTTCGCTCGTGTTCGCCCACGGCTTCAACGTGCACTACGGCTTCGTCACGCCGCGTGCCGACCTCGATGTGTGGATGGTCGCTCCCAAGGCGCCCGGCCACACGGTGCGCCACACTTACACGCAGGGCGGGGGCGTTCCCCAGCTGGTCGCCGTGCACCAGGACCAGAGCGGCCGGGCCCGCGACCTGGCGCTGTCGTATGCCATGGCCAATGGCGGCGGCAAGGCCGGCATCATCGAAACCAGTTTTCGCGAAGAAACCGAAACCGACCTGTTCGGCGAACAGGCCGTGCTGTGCGGCGGCACGGTGGAACTCATCAAGGCTGGCTTCGAGACGCTGGTGGAAGCCGGCTACGCCCCAGAGATGGCTTATTTCGAGTGCCTGCACGAGCTCAAGCTGATCGTCGACATGATCTATGAGGGCGGCATCGCCAACATGAACTACACGATCTCCAACAACGCCGAGTACGGCGAGTACGTGACCGGTCCGAAGATCGTCAACGAAGCCACCAAGCAGGCGATGAAGCAGTGCCTGAAGGACATCCAGTCGGGCGAGTACGCCAAGAACTTCATCCTGGAAAACCGGGCCGGGGCGCCCGTGCTGCTGTCGCGCCGCCGCCTCATGGCCCAGCACCAGATCGAGACCGTGGGCGAAACGCTGCGCGCGATGATGCCCTGGATCAAGAAGAACAAGCTGGTGGACCAGACGAAAAACTGAGGCGAAAACAAGGGACCGCGGTCAGCGGCCCCTTGAACTTGTGTCTCTGGCCGCCTTCGGGCGGCCTTTGTTTTGCACTTACACTTCCGCCCATGCACGACGGCACCGACTCGCACTCCCCGCCCACGGAAGGCATCGTGGTGCGCAAGCGCCGCAAAGGCATCTACATCCTTCCGAACCTGTTCACGCTGGCGGCCCTGTTCGGTGGTTTTTTTGCGGTGGTGATGGCGATGAACGGCCGCTTCGACATGGCGGCGGTGGGCGTGTTCAGCGCGATGGTGCTCGACAGCCTCGATGGGCGGGTCGCGCGCATGACCAACACCCAGAGCGCCTTCGGCGAGCAGATGGATTCGCTGTCGGACATGGTGTCGTTCGGCGCAGCGCCGGCGCTTATCGCCTATGAATGGGGGCTCAGGTCGCTCGGGCGGTGGGGCTGGATCGCCGCCTTCGTTTACTGCGCCTGCACGGCCTTGCGCCTGGCCCGCTTCAACGTCAATACGGCGGTGGTGGACAAACGCTACTTCCAGGGCCTGCCATCGCCGGCGGCCGCCGCACTGGTGGCGGGCTTCATCTGGGTCATGAACGACATGGACGTCAGGGGGCCCGACGTGTCCTGGGCGATG
>Ga0134124_10003480_pt1 | contig 12680 bp, 8 predicted proteins | sample KB304_FD_96880 | JGI IMG/M metagenome (GOLD analysis project Ga0134124, IMG submission 96880) | Terrestrial soil microbial communities without Nitrogen fertilizer from Kellogg Biological Station, Michigan, USA - KB3-0-4 | ecosystem: Environmental > Terrestrial > Soil > Unclassified ... | reverse complement strand
TGGCCACGAGCGACGTCACCGCCGGAGAATCTTTTTGATTTTGAAACAGGCCGCAGTACCACCGCGTACTCGCCCGGCATCAGCGAAGATGCAGGAGCGATCTGGTAGCGTCCTTTTGCGGTTTTCTGTAGCTTGACCGCAACCCTTTCCTCAAGGAAGGACGAGTAGATCTGCCAGTCCGCAGCAGGGTTGGAGCTGGCATCTTCTTTTCCTTCGGTGGCTCCAACAATCCGGCAGGAGTTTTGTGCGGGGGTCAGCTTAACGATCGCAGGTTCGAAGTCGTCGCTATTGACGCCCGTGACATTCGAATCGTTCACAGCGAAGGTGGGAGTGCTAGTTTGCAGAATATTCGTCGAACTCGGACTGGGAATTCCCCAGACGAAGGTCATGGCAGGCTTCCTCCGCGACATAAGGCCTGAAAGAATCGTTCCGCCCTGTTGCATGGTTGAGCTTCCGAAGGTGGAGCTCACACGGGAAGCAGCAACGTTCGTAGCAGTGCCGACTTCAGCCGTCAACGCTTGCATCACAACGGAGTCGGAAGCAAGGCTTTTCATCGAGGTCGGCTTTGTCTTCGTTTGGGCAAGCTGCGTTCTCTCCAGCGGCAGTTCGAGAGGGGACCCGTTCTGCATTACAGAAACGACCGGCAGCCGTGAACGTCCAGACGTTCCCTGCGAAGGAGCAAGGTCAGGTGCGCTCGGAGTGGCAGACGGTAGCGGCGTGGCGGTTGTTGGTACCGAGCCTCCAGAAGCGGCAATCATGGCATCCATCTCAGCCTGTGTTACTCCGGCCTGGTGCAGCCCAATCAGCGCGTCGGGCGAGACGTCGAACTTCGATTTTCGTGACTGAATCGTCGTTATGATCGTGGACTCGGCCAGTCCAGCCTTCGTCATCTTGATCACATCGATGTTCGTTATGTAGCTCGGAGCGGGCTTATGAGGCGCCGAGGTCTTGTGGGTCTGCTGACTCCACGCATCCGACGATAGCAAGAGCCACAACATAGCCAAAATTACGATCAACCTTTTCATAACCCGCGCCTCACCAAACAGGATTGAGTCTTGAACCACGATCGAAAGGCACTTAGCGGGGCTTGCCCGACCAGGGGTCGATGCCGCGCGGCCCCTCCACCCATAGTTTGACCGCGTAGTTGGAACCGGGCGGGGAAATGAAGCAGTCGGGTTGGCCGAAGCCGCCACAGCCATTCGTCGTACAGGTCTGCCCCTGCCACTGCACGTGCAGATCGTCGCCGACCCAGCGCACGCCAAAGCTGCCCTCCTTATGCAGTGGCCCGCTCGGGCACTGAAGATCGGCGTAAACCATCGAGGCGTCTGTAGGGACGAACCCCGGCTGCAATTCCTTGAAGCTGTAAGTGTCCTCCCCTTGTGGCGTGTAGTAGGAGAAGTTCGGATGGTCACGGTTGTAGTCGCAATCGCTACATGCCCAGGAAACCCCGGCCGTGTAACCGGGTATGTTCGGTTCAACTTCCCGTGACGAGGGCGATGAATATTGCGGGCTCAGATCGGATGTTTTGGTGGGCGTGAACTTGTTCAGCGAAAAGTCCGCTTTCGGGAAACGATCGAGAGCTACCTTTTCACGCGCGGCGTAGAACCTGAAGCCGCTCTTGGCGGTCTGTTTTCCATCGTTGCGTTGAAGCACGAGAGTGAGATTGTCTTGATCACTTACACCTCGGAGCCCGGGATCGACTCGCATCTTGATGCCGCTGTCACTCCATTCCTCTACCTGAAAATCCAGACGGAAATTCCCCCCGGAGTAGACAAAGACCTTTGCGTTGATGCCAGGGTCTCCCAACGAGCAGCCGGTAATCGTGTAAAAGTTGACGCCCTGTTGCTGCGTGAACGTCGCCGCAGCCGTTCCCCCGCTGACGTGCAGGATGCGAAAGGTGGGATCGTTGGTACACGTAAGAACAGCAGAAGGAAGGTTCGAAGCCGGGCTCCCCAAGCCTGGCCCCGACGCCACTCCCCTGGGCGAATTCAGAGTCGCAGCGGAGGTAGGTTGGATACCGGTCGGCGTACTCCGGTCGCCGGCCGACATCGTCCGACTACCTCCGATCTGCACGGGCGACTTCAGTGTTGATGATTTAACAATCTGTTCGGCCTCGACTTGAGCGCTTTGATACTGCTTTTGCAACAAGGCGTTCATGGCTGTTTGCGCTTGCGCGGCTCGAGGGTTCGAGACACTCGCAACGGCGACGACGGCTCCCAACTTCGTGGCGGTGAGCTTTACCCGCTGCGGTGTTCGACCCGGATCGCTGCCTTGTCGCTGTTGCGGAGGCGGCTGCACACCGGGAACAGCCCTCGTGGCGGAAGTGTTTTGAGCGGCGGCTATCCCTGCCGCTGTTACGGTCACCAAGAACCAGGCCAGTGCTTTTCGCATACCCATCCTCCTGCAACACGAGATGGAATACCCCAGGCCTCCTATGGGGTCAAAGGAACTGGCCCTGATATGGACCTGACTAACTAAGTTGATGAAGCTAAGAAGCTTAGAAAGGGAGATGACCGGCTTGAATTAGTGCGCCGAACGATTCGCCGCAAGCGTGTTGGCCGTCGAGGTCAAGGAGTTTTCAGCGCGGCGCGCGATCAGCGTGAATCCGTGGGCACGGGCATCGGCGGCGAGGGCAGAGAGTTGCGACCGCGTTTGGGAGGAGTTAGTCCTCATCTGCAGTTCAGCCAAAGCAAGACGTGCTTCGCATTCAATATTGTAATAGCCCAGTCGTTTGGCATCCGCGCTCACCCGCCGCAGTAGCTGCAGCGCAGATGCCGGATTGGAAGCCGTCGAGCCGGGAGTGGCATCCACCAGCGCCTTCTGGATCGAGGCCGGCAACTGAAGCGCAGGATCCGAGCTCGTGGTGCTGAATTTCAGGGCTCGGTCAACCGTGACGCGCGCCTCTTCCGTCTTGCCGGTGAGGAGGAATGCCCGGCTCAAGCTGGCGTAGGCACCGCTGGCGGCGGGGTCAGCCTTTTCCTTTTCAAAAACCGCGATTGCCAAGCGCAGCGGATCGAAAGCCTTTTCGGACTGTCCTTCTTCTATATAGAGGTTAGCGAGCTCAACCTGGCTTTCAGCAACTAACTCGGACTCGCCTACCTTCTGTCGAATGGCGAGCGTCTCCTCAAACTGCGAGCGTGCCCCTGCGAAATCTCCTTCTGCTTCGAGTACCTCGCCGAGGACGATCATCGCGCCGGTAAGATATTGAAAACTACCTTGGGTCGAACGCATCGATTCAACTGCCTGCTGGGCGTGAGCCTTTGCATCCTTCAGATTTCCGCGTGTCTTTTCAAGATCGGCGAGACGGTACAGGGTGTAACCGTTCTCGGCATGATCAATCGTCGCGAGCACTTCGAGGGAATGCCGGTAAGCCTTCTCGGCGCCGGCGAGATCTCCTCGCAGATAAAGAACATCGGCAATATTGACTGTCGCCGTGTCGACGTTAAGTTTCGCGCCGACTTCTTCGAAGTGAACCCTCGCTTCCTTGTAGAACTGCTCGGCGAGATCAAGTCTCCCTTCATTGGCATAGTTGATCGCGACGTTGTTCATGATGGCGCCGGTCTTCCCGTGCTCACCCAGTCCGTGCAGCAGGCTCAATGCATGGTCATACGTGGCAATGGCTTCCGCGTAATGTCCTTCCGCTCCCTGTCGGTCACCCATCAGTCGAAGCGCATCGGCTGCCTCAGCGCGGTTTCCGATCGTCAGAAAGACGTTGTAGGCTTCCTCGCAAGCTGGCTGTGCCTCTTCCGGATGTTCGGTGTAAACAAGAACGAGACACTCATCCCGCTTCGCCATAGCATAGATGGGCGTTTTCCCCTGCGTCAGAGCTTTCGCGACGGCACTTCGAACCAGCGCCAACGACGCCGGCTTGTTGACCTTGATGGCAACCGATTCAGTCAAATCGATGCGGGGGTCGTATGAAGAGGGCGGCGGTAATGATCTAAGTTGCGCCAGTACGCCGAGTGCCTTCTTCGAGTTGCCGGCCTTAATCTGTGCGTTGGCAAAGCGTAGACCGTAATCGACGTTGTCGGGAAAGAGTTGAAACAATGCATCGTGAACTGCAGCCGCCTGCTCGTGATCGCCATTGCTGTCGTAATACTCGCCTTCGACCAGCATCTTGTCAGCCCGGGGAAGATCGGCCGAGAGGTCTAGTGCTTTCTTGGCTTCTTCTTTGCGCTTCTGGTCGTAACCAAGTTGGCCCCAGGCGCGGGCCAGCATGGCGTGTCCGAGGCAGAACTTTGGGTCGGCTTTGGTAACTTGAAGCAGAAGATCCTTGGCAGCAAGCGCGTCAAATTGTCGAAGCTTCAGAATCCCCAAAGCATAAAAGCGGGCAGCATCAGGATTCAGTGGCAGTGCTGCGAGAATTCCAGCCTGGTCTGCCTCCTTGACTTCAGGAACGCCCAGCCGCTCTCGCAAGCGGGCTCCAACACTGAAGACGAGTCGGAAGAGGTCTTGTGCCTCACCGACCTGCGCGAATTCCGTCAAAATCTCGCCGGTCGTGGAGTCCTGGAGACGGACGTCCAAGCGCAATTGCGCATGCTTTGCCGTGTGGATGGTGGTATACGACCCGAGAATGAGCAGATCGCTACTAAGGGCTGTCCCAATGCGCGACGTTGATGACTGGTCCAGCGTGTCAGTCTGCGACCAGGGAGAGGCAACGCGAAGATTGGCGATCTCTTCGCCGGAGACGAGGCGGAGTTGCTCTCCGCCCGACAGTTCGGTACTCAACATTTCGGACAATGCCGTCCCCAGCCACGCGTCTTCAGTCCTGCCGGAGAGACTGTGAAATCCAAGAATCGCAACGGACTTACGAGTGCGTGCTGGAGAAGGAATATTGTTCGCAGCAGCTCCTGCGCTGAAACGCGAACCGCGGGAGGTCAGCCACACGCCTGTGGCCACTAGGACGATGAGTGCGGTGACTGCATACAAAAGGGAATTGTTCGAGCGGCGCGCGGGCGGCAAGCTTTGCGACCCGGGAGAAGGTGTAACCATAGGCGATGGAACTTCTGCCTCGGGTGCAGCAAGGTTGACCAGAGGTGCAGCGATTGCCGGTTCCAGCCTGTGGTTCTGCGTGACGGGCGCGATGAAACGGTAACCTCGTCTCGGCACGGTTTCGATAAAGCGCGGGTTCTCGGAGCCATCATCGAGGGCGGCCCGTAGCTTTTTCAGGATGACGTTTAAGCTTCCGTCAAAGTCGACATGCGTGCCGTCGGCCCAGAGCTTCTGTCGCAATTCGTCGCGGGTCACAATCTCGCCGGCCTGCTCGAGGAGTAACACCAATACTCGGAACGGCTGATCCTGGATCTTTACGCGCACACCATTGCGCGTCAGTGTTGCGTGCGCAACATCGGCCTCGAATAACCCAAACCTGAAGATCCGTGCGGAAGGAACGGCCGATTCCATACCTCAGCCCCGAAGAGTGAGCGGAATAATAGCACGGTTCGCTCACGTCAGCAGCGTCCGTAACCAACTTACTTTAAGGCTGTTATTGGGTCAGGAACGAGTAACGACCAGTTCCTTTGACCTCCGACGGATACGCGCTTATCACCTGTGCAGCCGGGCCTTGTCAGCACTGAGGACGAGAGGGCTGCAGCCAATGCAGCCGATGGGGCGGCTTCGTGGGGTGATGTGATGAACAGAAAACTTGCAGGCTACGTTGTCATGTTGTTGGTGCTGGCCGTTCTGGCAGAAGCGCAGCTTCGATCGGCACCCGCGCCGGTGCGGATCGCCAATGGGAACGTCTCGACCGGATTCGACCCAAACATTCACGGCTTTCGGTTCCGCAACGATTTCCTAAACGATGTCGTGCCCGTCGCCGACATCCGAACGGGCGGCCTCTGCGGTGGCATGTCATACACGGCGCTCGACTACTACTTCTCGCATATGGCGGTGCCGATCCAGGACTACCGCCCCGCGAATCGCACGACGCTCCAAAGCTACATTTACAATCGCGAAGTAGATTCCCTCACCAGCAATCTTGATAAGTGGGCGGAAGTTGGGTTCAACCCTGGCGGCTCCCGAAACGGGGAGTTCTTCAACTGGGGTCTGCAGGGAACCAACGGCGGACGTCTGGAAGAATTGCGTTCGTTCCTCGATCGGCGGGTGCCTGTCGCCATCGATCTTCAGGCCGACGGGAGCACCGGCAACCACCAGGTAGTCGCGATCGGCTACAACCTCGGTCGATACAAGGGAGATCTGAAGGACTTCAAAGAAGAGCTGAAGATCTTTGTCTACGATCCCAATTATCCCAGGTCGGTTCGGACGCTGATTCCTGACACCGCTGCACAGCTCTACCACTACCAGGAGGGTGGAGCAGAACGCTGGCGCACATACTTCGTCGACAAGAAGTACCAGGTAAAAGCTCCACCGCCCCCTTCCAACCCGAGCTATCCCAACGATGGAGCAATCCATGAACTGCTGATGGCGTTCACAACCGGGAACGATGACTTGCGAGGCGGCAGCGAGATCAACCTGATGGTGGATCTCGCCGACGGCACCCAGCAGCTCTACAAAAACATCAATCTTGGAGCGCGGTGGCTTCCGAACTACATGGAGACTGCAAGGATCGTTCTGAGTAGACCCGTCCGAGCGCAGGATATCCGCAACATCGTCGTGGCCGGAAACTTCAGCGGTGGCATGGGCAGCGATAACTGGGACATGCAGTCGTTGGACGTGCGGCAATGGGCCGGAACCACCAGCAATTCCTTGAAGACGATCGGCTTCAATCGCTTCAGCGGAGATCACAAGCAGCTGATGATTGCAATGACCGCCGCTCCTCCAGCTTTAAACGGTCAGGTGACCGAACTCGTTTTTGAGATACGCACGGGAACAGATGACCTGCGCGGAGGAAATGACAATCTGAACGTCGAGACCCTCTTCAGTGACGGAAAGAGCCAGAGGAACGACAACGTCAACGAGGGCGCCAACTGGTCAAACAATTCGAACCATGTCGTGAAGATTGCCCTCAACCGGCCAGTCGCGGTGAACCAGATTCGCGGCGTCAACTTGATCACAACATTTTCCGGCGGGATGAGTGGCGACAACTGGAACATGGATTCAGTCCGCGTCACCGCCACCGGACCCGGCGTGAACAAAGTCATCGCGACGCATGGCTTCAACCACTTCTCGGGTTCGAGTAAGCAACTCAACATCCTCGCGCCGTAGAGCAGCGACGGAAGGCTGGCTTTGCGCGGAATTGGTATCGCGTTTCGGATTGGAAAGGAGAATCGCATGCGCTTATCCAAAGGGGCCGGAGTCCTGCTCCTCGCACTTACTGCCTTGGCCGCCGATAAAGTGCAGCGCTTGAACGTAAAGACCGGACTTTGGGAGGTCACCACCATCACCCACAACCAGGGACATATGCCCATTCCTGAAGGAATGCTGAAACGAATGACGCCCGAACAGCGCGCCCGCATGGATGCGCGGTTGAAGGCACAACCAGCGGAGCGCTCTCACACCATCACCCACAAAAGCTGCGTAACCGAGCAAAACACGCAGAAGGGAGATCTCTTCTCAACAAATCGGAACCAGGAATGTACGGAGCACATTGTGAGCTCAACCTCAACCGCTGCCGAAATCCATATGGTGTGCGAACGCCAGGGGATTCAAGGTAACGGGACGCTCACAATTAAGGCGCTCAACCCGGAGTACGTCAAGGGTTCCAGCCATATAACTGCAAACGGTAACGGGCAGACGCTGAATACAGATTCAACGTTCACGGCCAAATGGGTGGGTGCGAGTTGCGGAAAATCGTACTGATCCAAGGGTCACGGACCAAACTCAAAATTCAAGGAGAACGCTATATGCGCGCGATACTTGTTGGTTTCGTCATGCTGTCAACGATGCAAGGGTTTAGTCAAAACAAGGGTCAGGCAAGTGAGAGCTCTGCCCCAAATCAATCAGTGCAATTCCAGCCTCTCAACGTCCGCACTGGACTCTGGCAGAACGCGCTCACAACCACGACGAGTGGAGATTCGATGATCCCGGCCAACCTCTTGTCACGCCTGAGTCCGGAGCGGCGCGCCAAGATGGAAGCGGCGATGAAGGAACGTGCCGCCGAAAACGGACACACGGTCACCTATCAGAGCTGCGTCACCTCGGAAGAACTCAAGGAAATGCCGTTTGCCGACAAGCAGAATTGCACCGAGACGCTCCTCAGCTCCAGCAGCACCGAGGCACAGATCAAGTTCGTGTGCACGATGGAAGAGTTCAAGGCAAAAGGAACCATGCAGATCCACGCCACTAGTAACACGAGTGTGCAAGGCTCTGGCTCTGGGACGGCAACCGGCAATGGCCAATCGATGAACATAACATCGACTTTGAGTGGCCATTGGCTCAAAGCCGACTGCGGCGATGTGAAGTGACTTCGGAACATAACGCCGCTGCCCCTCGACGACAAACGATTCCACCCAGCCGACTATTCGCAGGAGCTGAAGATGAAAAACTGCACACTACGCAACTGGATTTCAACGCGTTTCTCCACGGCGATCGTGACCTTCCTCGTCATCCTGGCGGTTGGGTGTACCTCGACCAAGAAGACGAAGCAAACAGAGTCCGGCACTGGGAACGGCCCCGTGAAAGCGAGTGCGGCTGACGCTGGTTCCGACATCGACCTGAATTGCGTGATGGATCACATCCAGAATCCAACCGAAGCCTTTCACTACTCCTACTCGAAGCAGTCGTCGAATCCTGTGGAGGAACAGGCGGATATCACGCCTCAAATCATTGATGGAATGTTCAAGAACAACTCAGCAACCCGTACCTTGCATGGTGATCGTTCCGATCCGGAAAGCTGGCACACGGCCTGGGCTGGACTGATGGGAATCGGGGGAATGTCGAGCGCCATTGCGCTGGTGAAGAACAGCTCCGCTACCGTCAAAGAAGGCCACGAGAAGATAAACGGGTACGACGCGGTAAAGTACTCGATCGATACCGCGCGTGGCACGCCGATAGAACAAGGCCTTTATCGGTCAGTTCTAGGCTCGGGAGGATTTGAAAAAGGTACCGTCTGGACCATTCCGCATGGCTGTCCCGTGAAACTTGTGCTGGATTCCGAACTGCACTTGAACAATGGAAACATAGAAAAACTTCATTATGAGGAGGCCATGGTTCGAAAAGGTCTGTAAGAAGTGTTTTATCCACCCATCTCCGGCCCACTAGTGTGAGTTCCGCCATGATTGCCTGTCAATGTGGCTCGTAAGGCCATTACTGTTAACCATATACACTTGGCCTGACGAGTCCCCGCAGGTGAAATTAGTGGCTTTTGGCAGGGAGTAGGAGTTCTCGTTTGGCTTACTGAAGTGTTTGGAGTACACTCCGCCGCACAGCTGGGGCCCCCGACTCTCGAACATTAAGGTACTCTGTGATTCCTGCAGATGCGGGGATTGGACCGCTTCTTGATGCACTCCGCTCGGATGAAGCTGAGACCGCATGGGTAACGTTCCTGGCGACGTATTCGGATCTTATTTATAGCGTCGTACGGGCATTTGGGCGGAACTCGGATCATGCTGGGGATTGCTACCTATTCGTCTGCACGAAACTTGCTGATAAGAATTACCGGCGGTTGCTTGCATTCCGTCCTGACGGTCGAGCACGATTCAGTACTTGGCTCCGTGCAGTGGTGCGGAATCTTTCTCTCGACTGGTATAGGTCGGAGTTTGGACGGGATCACACGTTCGCATCGGTCTCCTCTCGCAGCGCGGTCGAACAAGACATCTTCCAACTCGTCTTCCAGCAGGGAATGTCAACGCAAGAAGCGTGGGAAGCGCTATACCCTAAAAACCGGGGCGTTAGTTTTGCTCAGGTCGAGGAGTGCATTGCGAAACTGCGTCAATCTATGACGGCGCGGCAGCTATGGCTTCTTAGTACGGCTAACGTCTCAATTGAATCCATCGATGCCACCAGCGAGCAATCACAGGCGAACGAAGTTGCTGATTCAGCCCCTGGTCCCGAATCGCTTTCCGCGCTGCACGAAACCTCCGTTCAAGTCGCCAAGGCTTTAGAAGAACTCGACCTTGGAGATCGCCTGCTGTTGAGATTGAGGTTTGTGGAGGGCTTGAGACTTCTGGAGGTCGCCAGATTGGTGGGATTGAAGGATGCGCAGACTGCAGATCGTCGGATTCGTGACGCCATCGAAAAATTACGCGAGAAGCTTGGCGTACGGACGGCGGTTCGCGGAAAAACCAAGTCGGCATCCGTGTAATAGCGATAAGCGGTGTTTCGATGAAACGGAATCTTCCTCCTCTCATGGCGAAATGGTTTAGCTCCCGCCGATGTCTGTCCGAACAGGATCTGGCGGCGTATGCCGACCAGCAGTTGATCGGCACCGAACGTGTTCGTGTGGAGCGACACATTACAACCTGCGATGCCTGCTTGGCGCAGGTTGCGTTCCTTGTTAGATCGGCTACTACCGACCCGAACGAAACCCCAAGCTTCCTGTTCACAAAGGCGGCCGCCCTAGGCAAGGTGAAGTCGCAGTCATCTGGTTTCCGATGGCATTGGGCAGCCGCGGCGGGGGCACTTGCCGTCATTGTTATCGCAGCGCTTCAATCGAATGTCGCGCCGAGCCAGCCTTCACCCGCCGTGGCGGAGAAGGAAACTCGTTCCTCACCGACAATCGTGGCGGATGCGACGCGCACCAAACCGCTCCAGTCATTGGCAGATGAGTCTACGGTTCGTGGCCGCAGCCGAGAGGTTGCGTGGGGATTGAGCTCACCGAAAGCCGGCGAGACAGTGGATGCCGCAAATCTTCAGTTTCGATGGGAGCCTCGCAGCGGTGCGGCCTCGTATGAGTTGAAAGTAGTATCCGAGGACGGCAACGTCCTCTGGGAACAGCGTACAGAATCGACCTCGGCGAAGATGCCCGCGAGCGTCCATCTTGTAAAAGGGAAGACCTACTACGTCTGGCTTAGTGTTCATACTGCGAGTGGCCAGATCGATCGGGCAAAGGCAGTGGAGTTTGTTGCCGGTCGGACCACATGAGTACAAGCTCCCGTCCCGCGCTAACTTCGCTGGTTCTGTTCTTCACCGTGTTGATGCTTGGGGGCGAATCCAGTGCGCAGACTGCAATTGCCGAGGCTCTGGCGCACGCCAAGCAAACTTACTCGCAGCAGGGCGCCCGAGCTGCGCTTCCGGAATACGAGAAGGTTCTCGAATCCTACCAGAAGGCTGGTGATCGCCATGGTGAGGCGATCACGAACGGTCTGATTGGCAATTGCTACAAGAAACTCGGTAATTATCCAAAGGCGATCAGCTTGCTGAACGTTGCGCTCGCGCTTAAGCGCGAACTGCACGATCGGCTGGAAGAAGGGAAGACGCTGAGTCATCTCGGGTTGGTCTATTGGGAGCAGGGTGACTATCCCAAGGCGATCGACTATCTCAACCAGAGCATCGCGATCGCGAAGGAGGAGAAGGACGCTCAACTCGAGGGTGCCGCACTCAACAACCTAAGTCTCGTGTATGACGAGCAGGGCGACTATCGACGGTCGCTTGAGCAGTATCAACGCGCGCTCGAACTGCATCGTTCGGCGAAATACGAACCGGGCGAAAGCGATGCCCTTGGAAATATCGGCGGGGATTATCTCCTGCTCGGGCATTATTCAGAGGCAGAGCTCTATTACCGTCAGGCGCTTGCGATCAGTAGGCGTGCTGGTCTGAAGCCCTCTGAAGCGCAGGACCTTGGGAACCTCGCTCAATGTCTGCTTGGGCAGGGCAGGATACAAGAAGCACTCTCAACCTACGATCAAGCGATTGCCTTGGCTCATGAAGCCGGGCTTGCAAAAGAAGAGGCAGACTGGCACCGCGGCAAGGGGTCCGCGCAGCTGCGCGTCGGGAAATTTGATTCCGCATTTGCGAGCTACGCACTGGCATCGCAGACCTACTCGAAGGCTGGACTGAAGCGCGAACTCATTGAGGTAATCAGTGATCAGGGAAATGCGTATCTGGCTCTGGGCGATCGCGGCCGAGCCGCCAAGAGTTTTGTTCGAGCCGCGACACTTTCGAAAACGATCGGCCATCAGCGAGGTGTGGTGTGGAACCAACTGTCGCTCTCTGAGACGCTGTGGCACTCTGGTGATTACCTTCGAGCACAGAAGGTCGGCGAAGCCGCCCTTGCAAGTGCCAGAAAACTCGACGACTCGGCGGCGGTGGTGAACGGCTTCCTGCTGCTCGGGCGGATTTTGCGCGACCGGAAGCAGATGACGTCCGCATTGCAAAGAACGGACGAGGGGCTGGAGTTGGCGCGCCGCGTTGGACTGCGATTGGCGGAGGGCGCTGCGCTCGACCAATCCGGGGAATTGAAATCCAGGGATGGTCGGTTCGAGGAAGCATTGCATGACTTGGACCAGTCGAAATCTATCGCCGATTCTAGTGGGGATGTCGATCTTTTGTGGCGATCGGACTATCACCGCGGAAAGTTATTGGAGCGGCTCCACCGGGACGATGAAGCGCTCGCCGCATACGAATCTGCGGTTGGGAACATTGAAAGCGTTCGAGCACAAATCACTCAGCCGAGATTTCGCACCGGGTATCTCCAGGACAAGCAGCGCGTCTATGTTGCGCTCGTAAGACTGCTGTTGCGATTGGGTCGAACCAGCGATGCCTTCGGATATTCAGAACGCCTGCGCGAATACAGTTATCTGAACCTGCGGAACGCGCCGACCTCAACTGCGAGTACGCCGGCG
>Ga0134124_10003477_pt1 | contig 12684 bp, 11 predicted proteins | sample KB304_FD_96880 | JGI IMG/M metagenome (GOLD analysis project Ga0134124, IMG submission 96880) | Terrestrial soil microbial communities without Nitrogen fertilizer from Kellogg Biological Station, Michigan, USA - KB3-0-4 | ecosystem: Environmental > Terrestrial > Soil > Unclassified ... | reverse complement strand
GTTACCGGTGCCGACCAGCAGTGCCGTCACGGTGGACCGGCACTGCGGCTGCCCATGGGCGCGCCGATGTGGTCGAGAAATTCATCGATGAAGTAGCGATGGCCACGCCGCGCGAGGTTCACTGTCTCGGCCGCGGCGGCGCGCAATGAAACTACCGGGTGAGGCTGCCACAGGCACCCGTCGAGCATGGGCAGGATCTGCGACGCTTCCACCGGGGGCGAGAACAGGTAACCCTGCGCCACCTCGCACCCCAGGCGGCGCAGCGCAATCGCCTGTTCCGCATGCTCCACGCCTTCGGCGATGGCATGTTTGCCCATGGCGTAAGCCAGGCTGAGAATCGAGGAGACCACGGCCGTATCCCCCGGCTCGCTGCTCAGACCGTCGACGAAACAACGATCGATCTTCAATACCTCGGCAGGCATGCTGCGCAAGCGTGCCAGCGACGAGTGCTCGGTGCCGAAGTCATCGATGGACACGAACACGCCCATCTGCGTGATCTGCCGCAGAATCTGCGCCGTGTCGCGCGCCTCGCCGATCACCGCGCTCTCCGTCAGCTCGAGGCACAGCGCATCCGGCCTGATGCCGGTCTCGCCGAGCAGTTGCGCCAGCTCGGCGACGAAGCCGGGTTCGTCTATCTGGCGCGGAGACACGTTCACGGTCATCGTCAACGCGCGTCCTGGCGACAGCCGCGCCCACTCGGCCAGTTGCTGGCAGGATTGCCGCAACACGAAACGCCCCAACCCCTGGATCAGGCCGCATTCCTCGGCGATGGAAATGAACTCCACGGGCATGACAATGCCGTGCCGGGGATGACGCCAGCGCACCAGCGCTTCGACACCCACCACGCGCCCGTTCTTCAGATTGACCTGCGGCTGGTACAACACGAACAGCTGCGATTCGCGCAGCGCCACGCGCAGATCCGATTCGATCTGCACGCGCTTCTCGACGCGCGTATGCAGCTCTTCGTTGAAATGTTCCACCCGACCGCGACCGCGACTCTTGGCCGAATACAGCGCGGTATCCGCTTCGCGCAGCAACTGCTCGGCGGACTTTTTACCGGCTGCGCACAGCGCGACGCCTACGCTGGCCGACAGCACGACTTCCCGGCCCGCCACACGCATGGGCTGCGCCATGCACGCCAGAATGCGGCTGCCCAGTGCCGACTCCGAGCCGCTGATGGCATGCGGGTGCAGGATAACCAGCTCATCGCCGCCGAACCTGCTGACCATGTCCGCACTGCCCAGACAGTTGCCGATGCGCAGCGCCATTTCGCGCAGCACCTCGTCGCCGGCGTCATGACCGAGCGAATCGTTAACGAGCTTGAAGTGATCGAGGTCGACGAACAGCACCGCGACGGCCGCACCCGACGCATCCCGCTTCAGCTCCTGCGTCAACCGCTTCAGCAGTACGATGCGATTGGGCAGACCGGTGAGAACATCATGGGTGGCCGCATGCAGGTAGCGGGCAGCAAGACTGCGCCAGCGCTCAGCATCGTCGGAATTCGCGTCGCCGAGCGTCAACAGGCGATCGGTCAGCTCCGCATTCAATGGCTGCTGCGCATCCGGAACACGCGATGGCGATGACTCGCCCATCCTGTTGCTCTCGCTCTGCAATCCCGTTCAAACCGGGGCGCCGCTCATGCAGCGCGTCCCCGGACCTACGGGGCACGTCCTTACGCACCGCTCCAGCACACTAGCGGGTGCAGAACCACCTGGCCGCGTGCCAGGTCACATTCGATTTAACCGTACGCAGTTTGATTTGACATCGCACCGCGTCAAGCCAGTTCCAACGCACGTTGCTGCAGCGCGTGAATGGCATCGCGACAAGCCGCCGCCTCCTCGAACTCCAGATTGCGCGCATGGCGTTGCATCTCGCCTTCCAGACGTTTGATCTCGCGTTGGATCTGCTCGGGTGTGGCTGCCGGCCCAAGACCCGCGCCCACGCCACTGCGCTTCTTGCCGCCCGACGTGGGCTCAGCGCTCTCGCGAGCGCCCTCCATGATGTCTTTGATGGGCTTCACCACGCCACGCGGCGTGATGCCATGCTCGAGGTTGAAGGTCAGCTGCTTCTCGCGCCGCCGGGCCGTCTCTGCCAGTGCGCGCTGCATCGATCCTGTTTCCCGATCGGCATAGAGAATGGCGCGGCCATTGAGATTGCGCGCCGCGCGACCGATGGTCTGGATCAGCGAACCTTCGGAACGCAGGAAGCCTTCCTTGTCGGCATCGAGAATGGCCACCAGTGACACCTCGGGCATGTCAAGACCTTCGCGCAGCAGGTTGATGCCGACAATGGCGTCGAACTTGCCCAGCCGCAGGTCACGGATGATTTCCATGCGTTCGACGGTTTCCACGTCGGCATGCAGGTAACGCACTTTTACGCCGTGTTCCTCGAGATATTCCGTGAGATCCTCGGCCATGCGCTTGGTCAGCGTGGTCACCAGCGTCCGTTCGCCGCGCGCGCGACAGATGTTGATCTCGGACAGCACATCGTCCACCTGCGTGCGCACCGGACGGATCTCCACAACGGGATCCACCAGGCCGGTGGGCCGCACCACCTGCTCCACCACCTGCCCTGCCTTGGTGGCTTCGTATTTGCCCGGCGTCGCAGAGACGAAAATCATCTGCGGCGCGATGGCCTCCCATTCCTCGAACTTCAACGGCCGGTTGTCGAGCGCGGAAGGCAGGCGGAAGCCGTACTCCACCAGCGTTTCCTTGCGCGAGCGATCGCCTTTGTACATGGCGCCTAGCTGCGGCATGGTCTGGTGGCTCTCATCAACGATGAGCAGCGCTTCGGGCGGCAGATAATCGTAAAGACAGGGCGGCGGCTCACCAGGCTGGCGGCCCGACAGGTAGCGCGAGTAGTTCTCGATTCCCTGGCAGTAACCGATCTCCTGGATCATCTCCAGGTCGAAGGTGGTGCGCTGCTGCAGCCGCTGCGCCTCGACCAGCTTGTTGGCCTCATACAGTTCGTTCAGTCGCAGGCGCAGATCGTCGCGGATCTGGTCGATGGCGCCGACCAATCGATCGCGCGGCGTAACGTAGTGTGTACCCGGATACACCGTGAAGCGCGGCAACTTGGCCCGCACCTCCCCGGTCAATGGATCGAAGCGTGACAGCGTGTCGATGACATCATCGAACAGCTCCACGCGGATGGCGTCGCGGTCGGATTCGGCCGGGAAGATGTCGATGACATCGCCGCGCACGCGGTAGCACCCCTGCGTGAAGTCCACATCGTTGCGGGTGTACTGCATCTCGGCCAGGCGCCGCAGCAGCCCGCGCTGCTCGAGTTTGTCGCCACGCTTCAGGTGCAGCACCATCTGCAGGTAAGCCGCCGGATCGCCCAGGCCGTAGATCGAGGACACGGTCGCGACGATGATGCTGTCCCTGCGCTCGAGCAATGCCTTGGTGGCCGACAGCCGCATCTGCTCGATGTGCTCGTTTACCGAGGAATCCTTCTCGATATAGGTATCGGAAGAAGGCACATAGGCTTCGGGCTGGTAGTAGTCGTAGTAGGAAACGAAATACTCCACCGCATTGTTCGGAAAGAAATCCTTGAATTCACCGTAGAGTTGCGCGGCCAGCGTCTTGTTGTGCGCGATCACCAGCGTGGGCCGCTGCACCTTCTGGATGACATTGGCGATGGTGTAGGTCTTGCCCGAACCGGTGACACCCAGCAGTGTCTGTGCAGCAAGACCGCTCTCGACTCCTTCGATGAGTCGCGCGATGGCCTGCGGCTGATCGCCCGCTGGCGTAAAATCGGCTTTCAACTGAAATTGATCGGAGGACATGAGTGCGACCTCGTACTATAGCGCCATGAGTCTGCAGATTGCCCGGCGCGTGCAACGCGTTAAACCCTCCCCGACCCTGGCCATGACCGCACGTGCAGCGCAGATGCGCCGCGAGGGCAAGGATGTCATCAGCCTGTCGGTGGGAGAGCCGGATTTCGACACGCCGCTGGCCATACGTGAGGCCGGCATCGCCGCAATCAAGAGCGGCTTCACGCGCTACACGAACTCCGATGGCATGCCGGAACTGAAGGACGCCATCATCGGCAAGTTCCAGCGCGACAACGCGCTCACCTACCAGCGCAACCAGGTGCTGGTCTCCACCGGCGCCAAGCAGACGTTGTTCAATCTGTGCATGGCGGTGCTCGATCCCGGCGACGAGGTCATCATTCCGGCGCCCTACTGGGTGTCTTATCCGGACATGGTGATGCTGTCCGATGGGTTGCCGGTAACGCCGGATGCCACCGCCGCGCAGGGCTACAAGATAACGCCGCGCCAGCTCGCCGCGGCCATCACGCCCAGAACACGGCTGGTGCTGCTCAACAGCCCGAGCAACCCCACCGGCGCCGCCTACACGCGCGCGGAACTCACGGCTCTGGGCGAAGTGCTGCTGCAGCACCCGCGCATCCTCGTAGGCACCGACGACATCTACGAAAAAATCTACTGGGCGGATGAGCCCTTCAGCAGCCTGGCGCAGGTAGTGCCCGCGCTGTACCCGCGCACCGTGACCATCAACGGCTGCAGCAAGGGATTTGCAATGACGGGCTGGCGCATCGGCTATTGCGGTGGACCGGCGGAAGTGATTGCGGCCATGGCCACCATCCAGGGTCAATCCACCACCAATGCCGCCAGCATGAGCCAGCAGGCGGCCATTGCCGCACTCAGCGGACCGCAGGACGAAGTGGCGCGCATGAATGAATCCTTCCGCCAGCGTCATGATTTCTTCGTGCAGGGATTGAATGCGCTGCCGGGCATCCGTTGCCTGCCCGGCGCAGGCACCTTCTACGCCTTTGCCGATGTCAGCGGCGCCATGCAGCAGCATGGCTTCCGGGACGACAATGCCTTTGGCGAGTTCATCCTCAACGAAGCCCTGGTGGCCGGCGTGCCAGGTTCGGGCTTCGGGGCGCCGGGACATCTGCGGCTGTCGTTTGCGGTAAGCATGGAGACCCTGACCCGCGCCCTGGACCGCATAGGCAAGGCCCTGGCGAGAGGGCCGTCACGGGCCGCCTAGCGCCCGTGCCCGCGACACCCTCCGCAGCTTGACGGCGGCGGCCGGTTCTTGAAGAATCGCGGCCTCTTTTGAGCGGGCGCCCGCCCGTACCGTGTTCCCTGGTAGCTCAGCGGTAGAGCGTCGGACTGTTAATCCGTTGGTCGTTGGTTCGATTCCAACCCAGGGAGCCAATCACTTCAGTGACTCGGTGGCAGGTGCCTCGTGGGCGCCTTAGACTTCCCCTGCGCCCGTCGGCCATTGTGCCCGCGGCGGCCCCCGCGGGCAGCGACGCGCACACGCCAGGAGGTAGGTCGTGAATCGACTCAAACAGCTTCCACGCCTGGGTCTCGCAGCCACAGCGCTGCTGCTCCTGCAGATGCAAGATGCTGCTTTTGCCAGTGTGGATCCGCGTCCGGCATACGAAATGGAAGAAGTGCAGGTTCTTGGCGCGCGCGTCAAACTCAAAGAGCTGCGCGCCGAGATCGTCAGGACTGAAGACCAGTTCTACACCGAGCTCAACAAGCTGCTGGACGATCCCGAGATGCATGTGAACTGCGAGGTGGGACCGCCGCTCGGCACCCACCTCAGCAAACGGGTCTGCCGACCGCAGTTCGTCGCCACCGCCAATGCGGCGTACGCACGCGAAATGATCCAGGAACTGACAGCGCGGAGCCTGGCTACAACCGGTGGCTCATTCGTGGAACCCGTGTCCCCGGGAATCGCCGTCGGAAGCAGCGAAATCGTCTTCCGTAGCAAGGTGATCGGACTGCTGAAAGGCAGCCCGACTCTGCGCGAGCTCGCACAGCGCCGCGCAAAACTCGAAGTCCTGCTCAAGGCCGCGCAGAAAGCGCACTTCAGGGGCAGCAAGCCCGCCTCGGACGGCTGAGCGCCGAGCTTGCCGATCTTTAGGCGCCCTTGGGTACGGCGCGCTCCAGCCAGGCACTGGTATCGCCGTGACGATCGGTTTCCACTGTCAGCCGGTATCCGCTGAAGCGACGCATCGCTGCCAGGGTGGGGCCGACGTGGCGCGTGGCCACCGGCATGCGTGGCGGCGGTTCCACATAGTTCGGCAACTTGAGATTGTGTATGGCCATGGGCTGCTCCTGCACCGTGGCCTCGAGTGTTCGCCTCGAGCCCCGCAGCCTCACATCGGGCAAACGCTTAAGCCTGAGAATCCTTGTGGATTCTGTGATGCGCGCCCGTCGCCACCTCTCGCTGGAACAGCGCCGCAAACCGAAAGGCGTAATCCTGGATGCTGGCGTCATAGCGCGGCAGCCTCCAGGAGTACTCGCTGGATGCCGGATCGATGGGTCGGTTGGCAAGCCGGTCGCCCCATCCATTGTGAATGGCTTCGTGGTTCTTCATCAGCGGTTGAAAGCCCACCGCCTCGATGTCCCGGCGTATGTGGTCCGGGTGAAAGGCGGTCAGCGCCAGCAGGCTTTCCGCACTGGCGGCTGCCCCTGCGATTGCCAGACGTTGCTCCCCGGGCGTGACGTAGGTCAGCGCATTCATGATCAGCACGGCATCGAAGCGGTCTTCGGCCTGTTTGCGCACAAAATCCATCGGCGGCAGAAATGTCACCAATGCCCTGGCGGCATCCGGTACGCGCAGCGTCGCGCCCTCCTGTGCGAACCAGCTGCGCTCCGCCTCCGTCAGGCCGCGTGCCACGTCCATCGGATATTCCGCTTTGCGCGCCAGCTCGAGGAACTGCGGATTGATGTCCGTGGCGTGAACTTCCAGTTCGAAGGTGCCCGCGCCATGGTGCAGATGCCACATCGCCAGGGAATACGGCTCTGCACCGATCGAGGCGGCATGCACCAGTACGCGGATGCGTGGTTTGCCCAGCGCGGACAGCTCCTCCATCAATGTCCGGAGCCACGCGCGATTGCGGAAGAATGCCGTGGCGCCTTTTTGAGCACCGTCGTAGACCCGGAGCATCACCGGCTCCATGTGCGCTCCTCGGTGACGATGCCCTGCAGCGCAATGTCGTGCGGCAGCGGATGGATGGTGGGCAGTTGCGAAGCCGCATATCCGATGCCGGTTGCATGGAAATTCCGCTGCTGGGCCTGCAGCAGCGCCAGCGTGCGATCGAAATAACCACCACCGTAGCCCAACCGGTAGCAGAGCTGGTCGAAGCCGACCACCGGTGCAATCAACAACTGCGGTACGAATGGCGTGTGATCGGCCGGCACCGGAATATTCCAGAAGCCTTTCTCCATGGCACAGCCCGGGGACCAGCGACGGAACTGCAGGGCTTGCGCCTTCTGCACCACCACCGGCAGCACACAGACCAGGCCCTGTGCATGCAGATCACCCAGCCAGGGCCGCAGATCCGGCTCGCCGCGCAGCGGCCAGAACGCACTGACGACGGTGCCGGCAGACAACCTGCCCTCGCTGCGCCACAGCGCATCGAGCCGCCGCGAAATTTCCGCCGACGCGTGCTGGCGCTGCTCCACGGGCGCACGCAGGCGCTGTTCGATCAGGCGCTCGCGTTCGCTGCGGCGCCAATCCATGATCTGCTGGCGGTCGAGATTCTCTTGCATGCGCGAAAGACTACCATCCGCAATGCATCGCAAGATTCAGGATGTACGCCCGAACCGCCCGCGGCATGATTCGCTCCATGAACAGCAACGAACATCGCAACGCCATCGATCGGGTCTGCCGGCTGATCGATTCCAGCGACGCCGCGCCGGACCTTACCGCGCTGGCACGTGAGGCAGGCCTGAGCCCGTGGCACTTCCAGCGCGTATTCAAGGCTGCCCTGGGCATCAGCCCCAAGCGCTATGCCATGGCACGGCGTCAGCAACGGTTGAGCCAGCAACTGCGCGCGGCATCCTCCGTGACCGACGCCATCTTCGATGCCGGTTACGCCACCAGCTCAGCCGCCTACCGCGACAGCAAACTGCTGGGCATGGCGCCGGCGCGACTGCGCACCGGCGGCGTCAACGAACGCATTCGCTACACCACTGCCGATACCAGCCTCGGCCCCATTCTCGTCGCGGCCACCGAACGCGGCATCTGCATGGTGGAATTCGGCGGCCAGCGTACTCTGCTGGCGGAACTGCATCGCCGTTTTGCGAAGGCCGACATCGAGCGTGCCGACGATGAGCTCGCCGAGTGGGTGCGACAGGTGGTGGCGCACATCGATGATCCAGCCGGCACGGATGCAGGCCTGCCGTTGGACATCCGCGGCACGGCTTTTCAGGTGCGAGTATGGAATGCGCTGACGCGCCTGCTGCCCGGAGAAACCGTCTCGTACAGCGAGCTCGCGCGTCGCATCAAGTCGCCGGACAGCACGCGTGCCGTGGCGCGCGCCTGCGCCACCAATCAGATTGCAGTGCTGGTGCCCTGCCATCGCGTCATCGGCAGCGATGGCAATCTCAGGGGCTACAAGTGGGGCCTCGCGCGCAAGCGCAAACTGCTCACGCGCGAGAGTTCCATCAGCGACAAGGACTAGGCGCGATAGCTCTTGCGCTTCGGCGTGCGATGCGCAATCTCGGGCGCATACGGCGGCGCCGTCAGCACGCGGGTCTCGGCCTTGGCGCGCGCTTCGGGGAATCCATCCTGCGGCTCGGAGGCCAGAATGGCGTCGCAGCGTTCCTTGATACCCGGCTTGAACTCCGGATGCGTGAACAGGAACAGGTCATTGTTCTTCACGCCGTTGAGCACACGCTCGCCCGCTTCCAGCGGATCCATCATCAACGACTCGGTGCCCGCTTCGGAGGCGATGTTGTCGGTGCTGACGCCACCGGGCAGGAACACGGACGTGCCGATGTTGGTGCCCATCAGTTCCACACGCAGCGCTTCCATCAGGCCACAGGAGGCGAACTTGGTGGCGGTGTACACGCCTGCATTGACGCCGGGCAGGATGCCGCCCATCGAGGAGGTGGTGACGATGTGCGAGCCTTCCTTGTGCGCCAGCATGTGCGGAATCACCGCCGCACAGCCGTTGTAGATGCCGGTGAAATTCACCGCCACCGCCGCATCCCAGCTGCGGGCATCCACCTGGCTGGCCTGGCGCAGCGTCTTGATGCCAGCGTTGTTCACCAGCAGATGCAGGTTGCCGAACTTGGCGTTGATCTCGGCCAGCGTCTTCGTCCAGCCGTCGCGATCCGTCACATCGTGGCGAATGGCGATGACGCGTGATCGCTGCTCGGGCTTGTAGAGCTTCATCGCGGGCTCGACCTGGTCTTCCTGGATGTAGCCCATCACCACATTCATGCCGGCGTTGGCGGCGGCGCGACCGATGCCGAGACCGATGCCGGTGTTGCCACCGGTGATGTACACGGTCTTGCCCTTCAGCTCGGTGAGCTGTGGCTGCTGGCGCTGGCCGGCCGGCGGAGGCGTGCCCAGCACGCGGTCAGCCGGCGGCCGTGCACCAGGTGGGCGCGCAGCCGGAGGAGCCCCGGCAGGTGTGGCCGGCTCAGCAGATCGCAATTGAGTGGCCAGCATTGCGGCCCCAGCCGTGACGGCCATGCTTCCCAAGACCTGGCGACGGTCCACCTCGGACTGAATGCCTCGCTTTTTCACTTTGCACCCCCAAATGATTTCTTGCTGTCAGCGATGCAAGTCAGCTTATCACGGTGGTGCGCGGATCCTCCGGCGTGCCAGCGTTTTCGTCTATCGCAACGCGGGGGACACCAGCTATCCTCCGGAACTCATGAAAGTCTCGCTGAAACTGGTGCCGGCCGTAGCGCTGCTGGTCGTTTCGTCGACGTGGGCTGAAACGCCGCCTCTACCTGCCAATTTTCGCCTGACAGACATGTCCATGATCCTGGAAGACGTGGACGGTCTGATCGCATGGCTCAATCTCATGCCGAAGGACCTTGCCGCTGACTTTGCAGGCGAGCCACCCGATCACTCGGGCCGCAATGTAAATCAGGACATCGCAGACTATCTGTTGACTACGCCCGTGGTGCAGCAGATCGAAAACGCGCGCAGGCACATTCGCGAGACGACTTCCACGGCAACCAGCGTCGTGGCAAGGGAATCCGTGCAGCGGCTGGAAGACCTCGTCAGGCCGGAGTTCTGCCGTGCCGTGGTGTTGCGCGCCTATTGGGACCAGCGCCGCATGAGGGAGAAGCATCACGAACTGATCCGGGCCGTCGTGAAGCCGTTGCCGCCCTTCTATGAACGGTCTGTAGCCGTGGACCTGGCGGCACTGGATCGCACCAGTGACGGGTTGCGCGACCTGGTGGCATCCGCCATCGCAGACTGCGCGGTCGGTGAGCGCGATCCTTCCGCCTTCGTCCGCAGATCGCAGGCTGTTCTGCCTGAGTACGATCGTATCCGTGTTGATGTCATGGACGAGCAGCGGGGACTGCGCGGCAATCGCGATCCGGATACGGCCTGGGCTTTGCGGACGCAGTCCTGTCCTGCTCCTGTATCGGCCGGTACCGGTGGCAGATCGCCGTTGCGAATGATTAGAACTCCGGTCCTCGATGACTTCTATCCTGAGCAATTGCGGCGACTTTGGGTGACAGGCACGGCACGCGTCCAGGTCGATGTCGACGCCGGCGGATGCGTGACCGCCGTACGCCTCTGGAATTCCACCGGCTCCAAAGACCTGGACCAGGCAGCGCTGGACGTTGCCTTCCAGATCAGGTTTCAGCCCGCGGCAATCGATGGCAGACCGATCAGCAGCAAGGGCATCATTCCCATTCGTTTCGCTATGCCCGACGAGTCGGCAACATCCACTGCGAGTCAGCCCCAGCCGTAGTTGAAACTGATGCTGATGCGTTCGCTGGCAGCAGAATTCGCAACCACTTCGTGTCGCAGCCAGCTTTCGAACAGCAACAAGCTGCCCGGCGCGGCCGGCATCACCACCCAGTTGCGGTTGCGCGCCGCGGCGTCGGTCTTGCGCGGCGGCGCGCCCATGTAGCGATCCAGCCGCGGATCCTCGAACTTCAGCCCGGGCGCACCGCGCGGCACACGCACGTAGTACGTACCACTGACCACCGACAGCGGATGCAGATGCAGGCTGTGCGTCACACCGCGCGGCATGAGGTTCACCCAGCAATCCGTCATCGTCAGTGGTTTGCCGCCCAGATCGAACTGCAACTCACGAACGAAGCGCGCGACCTGCCTGTCGATCCAGCGTTGCAGCTCAGCAAAGGTCGGCGACTGCCGGTGCATCTGGTGCGCCGATGCATAAGAGGTGAACCCGCCGGGATAATTGCGGCGCGACCAGCGCTGGCCGGCCAGATCGTCATGCGAGAGCTGCACGCACTCCCGCAGCAAGCGGCGGTTGAGGACCGCCGCTCTGCCTGGTGACAGGGCGGCGGCGCAGATCCGCGTCGGAAACAGGCTGCGGATCGCCACCTTTCGGAACCGGGCTTCCGAACTACTGATGCGCGGCCGGTGCAGGCGCTGGCGCGGGCGCGGGAGCCGGTGGGGCGCCCTGCTGGCGCGCTCCACCACCACCTCCCGGCGGCCCGAAGCGCGGGGGATTCTTCTTCAGCTCGTTCGCCCGGTACGTGAGGTAGGAGCGAACCGCTTCCACATCTTCCACCTTCAGCGATTTGTTGAACGGCATCATGCCGTTCTCCCGCAGCGCGCCGTCGTACACGATGGCCTTGAACAAGGGTGCGTTGCTCAGCGCCGTGGTGTAGTTGAGATCCGGATAGCCGGTGAACATGCGGCCGCCCTCATGACAGCCGGTGCAGCTTTGTTCATAGACTTCCTGTCCGTGCTTGCGCTGGGTGTCGTCACCAAAGTTCTCCGGCGGGTTCAGAACCTGGGCAACCGCCGGCGGAGCAGGCGGCATCGCCACCGTTCCGCCGAGCTTGTAGACCAGCAGGCGATTGACACCTGTGGCCGCGGCATAACCCGTGCTCGCCGAGGAGATCAGCGCCAGATACTGCACGCCATCGATGGAGTAGGTCACCGGGCCGGGCACGACGTTGCCCTGTGTCGGTGTCGACCAGACCGGTTCACCCGAGTCAGCGCGGAAAACCGAAAGCTTCTGCCCGGCGGTGCCCTGGAACACCAGATTGCCGGCGGTGGTGAGCGTGCCGGCGCTGCCGCTGCCCTGGCGCTGTGTCCAGGCCGCCTTGCGCTTCACGGGATCCCAGGCCAGCAGGTAGGCGCCGCCGCCCTGGATGACCGGACGCTGTATCGATGCGTCCGGCTGCTTCGACAGACTCACGTCCACGAGCTGGTTGCCCAGGATCTTGCTGCCCTTCTCCGCGACATAGGATCCCACGCCGTAATTGGCAGGAATGTAGATCAATCCGGTGTTCGGGTTATACGACTGCGAAGACCAGGCATGGGCCCTCCCGGGCACCACATAGAACCCCTTGCCCGTCTTGCCGTAGTTGGCATCCGGATTGAGGATGGGTTTCCAGTTGTTCTTCTCGTCGAAGCCCGTGGCCCAGTTGATGCTCGGCACGAAGGGATCAGCCGACACCACCTTGCCGGTTCCCACTTCGATGACATACATGACGCCATTCTTCGGCGCCTGCATCACCACGTGTTTCTTTTCACCACCGACGACGATGTCCGCCACGGTCAGCGGCGAAGTGCTGTCGAAATCGAAGCCTTCCATCGGCGTGGTCTGGTAGTGCCACTTGTATTTGCCGGTCTTCGCATCGAGCGCAACGATGGATGCGATGAACAGATTGTCGCCGCCATCAGGCGAGCGAAGCGACGAGGGCCAGGGAATGCCATTGCCCGTGCCGAACACCACCGT
>Ga0134124_10003476_pt1 | contig 12684 bp, 9 predicted proteins | sample KB304_FD_96880 | JGI IMG/M metagenome (GOLD analysis project Ga0134124, IMG submission 96880) | Terrestrial soil microbial communities without Nitrogen fertilizer from Kellogg Biological Station, Michigan, USA - KB3-0-4 | ecosystem: Environmental > Terrestrial > Soil > Unclassified ... | reverse complement strand
GCCGATGATCTTGTCGAACAGCCACTTCATCACGACGTCCCAATCGGCGATCGGCCGGTCGAACACGTCGATCACCGGCACGGCGCCGATGTAGGAATAGGAGCGTGGGCGGAACTGCAGCTTGGTGCTATGCGCCGCCAGGCGGATGTCGACCGGCAGTACCCACAGTTTCTTCAGCATCTGCAGGATGCGGCCTTCCGCCGAAATCGGCAGCGAGAAGATCACCAGATCGACGCGCGTGCGGCGGCCGAACTCGACCAGATCGTCGACGCTGCCGAGCTTGCGCTCGCCGGCACATTCGGCGCTGCTGCGGTCGTCGCCGCGGTCATCGAACAGGCCGATGATCTCGACGCCGGAATCCTTCTGTCCACGCAACTCCTCAATCACGCGCGCGCCGGGATCGCCGCCGCCGACGATGACGGTGCGGCGGGTGAGGCGGCCTTGGCGGGTCCATGCGCGCACCAGATAGAACAACATGTTGCGCGAGGCGACGAGTGCGGTCAGTCCGCCAACATAGAAGGTGCCGAGCCAGACCCGCGAGAACATGTCACCGGCCTTGGCGAAGAACGATGCGCCGATGGCGATGAGGAAGACGACCGACCACGCGGAGGCGAGCCGCATGTATTGCTTCTCGTAGCCGCGGAAGGCCTGCACCTGGTAAATGTCGGCGGTCTGGAAAGCGAGTGTCGCAAGGATGGCGATGCCGGCGGTGGCGGTGAGATATTTCCAGACTTCGTCGAGCGGCAGGTAGGCGGCATACATCGCCATGCCGACGAGAATGACCAGCGCGAATTCGCCGATGCGCACGGCGCCGGCCAGCACGATCGGCGAGATCGGCGGCTGCATCGGGCGGCTCGCGACTTCGAGCGCCGCCGGCGATAAGGTTTTCGGCTTGGCGGGGCCGGCGCGCAGGCGGTCGATTACCGCGGCGGCGCTGGTCGCAGAGAACGAAGTTTGCAGGTCGGTATCGGTCATACGAGACGCCACACCTGCGCCGTCCGGCGCGAGCCTCCGGCGGCGCGTTTGACTAATAATTCCCGGACATTTCTAGGGATAGACCGTCAAAAAAGACTTATACCGCCTGCCGAAAAAGTCTTAACGCCGGCCGGCGGCGGCGAGGGCGGCAAGCGCCGTGGCGTAGGCCGATAACACTCCGTCAACCATGGTCTCGACCGAAAAGGATGCGGCGACCCGTTCGCGTAAGCTTTTGGCGATGTCGCGGCTGAGTTCCGGCCGGTCGAGCACCTTGGCGATGGCCGCGGCGAGCGCGTCCACGTCCTGCGGCGCGACGAGGTGCTCGGTCAGTGGCCCATAGATTTCCGGAACGCCGCCGACATTGGTGGCGATCATCGGCACGCCGGCAGCGGCCGCCTCCAGGACGACATAGGGCAAGGATTCGGCGCGCGACGGCACCACCATGATGCGGCCGAGCGTCTGTGCTTGTCGCGCCGGCATCGCGGGACGGAAATTGATGGCGTTCTCGAGCCCGAGCCGCGCGACTTGCGCTTGCAGCGCTTCTCGGTCCGGTCCGTCGCCCACCAAAGTCAGCGTGACGCTGCGGCCTTCATGCTTGAGCTGGGCGACGGCGTCGATAAGCACGTCGATGCCTTTGACCGGCCGCAGTTCGCCCATGAACACGAGGTCAGTCGCGCCGGGCTGCGTCTCGATCGGCTCGAACTCCTTGCGCGAGACGCCATTGTGCACCACGCGCACGAGGCCGCGCGGATGGCCGATTTTGCGGCGGAAAATCTGCTCGCTGTAGCCGCTTTCGAATAAAAACAGATCGCCGCGCAGCATCAGGAACTTTTCGGTAGTCAGATAGATCTTGCCGGCCAGCGTATCGTGGCCGAACAGCAGGCTGCCGCCGTGCGGCGTATAGGCTTTGACCGCGCCGGGGCGGTTGAAGGCGAGGCGGGCATAGGCGCCGCCTTTGGCGCCATGGCCGTGCACCACGTCCGCCTGGCTTTCCGAAATGCGGCGCATGACATGCGCCAGAACCGCCATATCGCCAGGATTGGCGTGCCGGCGCATCGGCACGCGACTTAAACCCAGCGCAAGCGACGGCTTGAGCTTGCCCAGCAACTCTTCGGCGCGGGCGCCGCCAGTGTTGCTGTCGGCGATCAGTCCGACGCGGTGGCCGCGGGCGACCTGCTCCGACGCCAGGTCAAGGACATGGCGAAACAGCCCGCCGACCGGCGCGCGGAAGACATGCAGGATGTTTCGCGACGGTGTCATCGCGCAACCCGGCTCGCGGAGGATCCACGTCTGCTGTCGGACATAGCCCACCCATCTAGGGGGTGCGACGGTTAACAAAAGCTGACTGTTCGCGTTTTTAAGCGCCCAGTTAACGTGGAAGCAACCATAATAGATTGAGATCACGCAGGCGCCACAGAGTCGTGTTGCTTTGGAGTCGTGATGTTTTTTCGTAAGAAGTCGAAGGCCGCTCCGCCGCCACCGCTCGCGGTCCCGATTGCGTTCGGCGGCGAGCCCGACATGCGCAGCCTCGGGCAGGCGCTGTGGCGCAAGAAGGTCCTGATCTTCGGTCTTACGCTGTTTGCGGCGGCCGGCGCTTACCTGGTCGTCAATTCGATCACGCCGCGTTTCGGCTCCGAGGCGAGGATATTGCTGGAAGCGCGCGAGAACATCTTCATGCGCGCCGAAGCCGACAAGAGCGGCGGGCTCACCACCATCGATCCGGAAGCGGTGACCAGCCAGATCCAGGTTGTGCTGTCGCGCGATCTCGCCCGCCAGGTGATCCGCAAGGAAAATCTGTCGGCCAATCCCGAATTCGAAGAAGCCGCGCGCGCCGGCAGCACGTCGCTGCTGCGCACGGTGCTCGGCGCCTTCGGTATCGCACGCGATCCCAGCAGCATGACGGCAGATGAGCGCCTGCTCGATGCCTATTACGACCGGCTCAACGTGTTCGCGATCGAGAAGTCGCGCGTTATCTCTATCGGCTTCAGCTCGTCGAGCCCGGAAGTCGCCGCCCGTGTCGCCAATGCCATTGCCGACAACTATCTCGGCATGCAGCAATCGGCCAAGCAGGATCAGACGCGCGCCGCCGGCACCTGGCTCGCCGGCGAGATCGAGAAGATGCGCGCCAAAGTCGCCGCGGCGGAGGCCAAGATCGAGGAATACCGCTCGCGCACCAATCTGTTCGTCGGCTCCAACAACACCTCGCTACCGACGCAGCAACTCACCGAGATCAACTCGCAGATCTCCGCTGCGCGCGGCCAGAAGGCCGATCTTGAGGCGCGGGCGCGGCAGTTGCGCGAACTGGTACGATCGGGCCGCCCGGTCGAATCCTCCGATATTGCCAATTCCGATTCCATGCGCCGCCTCGTCGAGCAGCGTACCGCGTTGCGCTCGCAACTCGCAGAGCAGTCCTCGACGTTGCTCGATCAGCATCCGCGCATCAAGGAACTGAGGGCGCAGATCGCCGAGGTCGACCGCCAGGTCCGCACCGAAGGCGAGCGGCTGGCGCGCCAGCTCGACAACGACGCCGCGGTCGCCGGCAGCCGGCTGGAGATGCTCACCGCCAGCCTCGACCAGGTGAAGAAGACGGCCTCGCAGACCAACGAGCAGGACGTGCAGTTGCGCGCGCTCGAGCGAGAAGCCAAGACCCAGCGCGACCTGCTCGAATCCTATCTGGTGAAATACAGCGAAGCGAGCGCGCGCGACAATATCGGCGCTTCGCCCGCGGAGGCGCGCATTATTTCGCGCGCGACTCCTGCGATCAAGCCGAGCTATCCGAAGAAATTGCCGATGGTAGCGATCGCCGCCTTTGCCGCTTTCGCCCTGTCGGCGGGCTTCGTGGTGACCGCCGCGATGCTGGGCCCGCCGCCGTCTGCATCCTATGGCTACAACTATGCGCCGGTCGCTTATGCCGCGCCGAATTTCGCGCCGCCGCCCATGCCGGTCATGGCGGCGCCCGTCGTTGCGTCGCCGCCGCTGGCGCCGCAGGCCGCGGTGAGCGGCATGGCGGTGGTGCCGCTGCCGGTGAGCACCGTGGAGCAGGTGGCGCGCAGTCTGCGGCAGGGCGGCGACGCCGGCCGCCGCGTCACCGTGGTCGGCTCCATGCGCAATGCCGGCACGACCTATGCCGCGATTTCGCTTGCCCGTGCGCTCGCCAGGGAAGGCAATGTCGTCCTGGTCGATCTCGCCTTCGGCGCGCCGAACCTGTCCGTAGTGTCGACCGATCCGAACGCGCCCGGCATTGCCGAACTGGTGCGGGGCCAGGCCTCGTTCGGCGACATCATCACCCGCGACCAGTATTCCAACGTGCATCTGGTGGCGACCGGCAATGTCGGTAACGACGGCGCAACGCTTGCCGCTGCGCCGATGTTGTCGACCGTGATCGAGGCGCTGGCGCGCAGCTACGACCACGTGGTGCTGGATATCGGCTCGGCGGCGGATATCGCGGTCGAGCGGTTCGCGCCGCTGGCGCCGCGCGCTGTGCTGGTGGCCGCCGATCCGGCCAATCCTGCAACGCGCGCTGCGCGCGAACGCCTACTGATGGCGGGCTTTGCCGACGTGTCGCTGCTCGCCGGCAGCACCCAGGCCGCGGCCGCCTAAACCTACGGCTCGGCGGAAAAGCGGGCGCGCAGGCGGCGCGCCGCGCGCACCAGTCCCCATAACGGCGCGTGCTGCTTGACGATGCGCTTGATCGCGGCGGCAGCGGAGAACGCAAACGAGAACGTACGTCCGCGTGCGGTCAGCGGCAGGTAGCTGTCGAACAGCGGCTCGGCGTCGTCGCAGAACAGGCCCTTGTAGCGCGCATTGCCGATGCCGAGGTCGAAGCTCGAGAGGCCGCGCTCGCAGCACTGGCGTACCAGCCGCACGATCAACTGCTCGCCCGGGCTCTCCACCGCGAAGCGGCCGGAGGCGATCGAATTGAACATGGCGCAGAAGCGGCCGCCGCCGACCATGCCGCCCATGGTCGCGACGATGATGTCGCCGACCGACAGAGCGTAAAGCTCGACCGGCGGCGTTTCGTGCGGATCGCATTCGGTCGCTGCCGCTTCGACGAAACGGCGCACGCCCGGCGCGCCGAACACGTCGGGAATGCCCATCGCGCGCATGCGCGTCGCCTTCTGCTTGAAGAAGGCGTCGAGCACCCAGCGGATCTCGTCGGCATTGCCGGCGCGCGCAAAGCGTACATCGCCGTACCCTTCCAGCGTGCGTTCCTTCTTGCGCATCTTCTTGCGCGCGGCGGAATTGGTATGCGCGCGCAGCAGCGCCTCGAAATCCGAGACGAGGGCGCCGCTGAAGCCGAAATTCGCCGAAGCCTGGTGCGGCAGCAGCGCGAAGGGGTTGGTGGTGCCGCCCCAGGTGAGTGGCTGGTTGATGAGCGTCAGCAGATCCACGCGCTGCGCCAGCATCGCAACCGCAGCTTCCAATTCGATATCGCCGATGCGGCTCGCCACTTCTCGCCGCCACAGGCCCATGTTGAAATTGGCGTGCTTGCCGCCGAGGAATTCGGCCACCCGCAGTCCTGCAACCCGCCTTACGCCCAAGGGCCACAGGAAAAGCGGAGTTCCCGCCATGTTGAAGCCGACCGCGATGAACGGCGTAACGCCGGTGCTGGCGCCGATGTGCCGCTGCCACAACGTCAAAAAGTCGTGGCGCTGATAGGGTGTGGCGAGCGAATTCGCCTGTTCCAGCGCCCGCCAGTGCGGCGCCGCGGCGGCCATATCGTCGAAGGTTTCGACGCGCGCGATGCGGCAGTCGAGGAAGGCCGGCAGGCGGTTCTCGGCCGGCGGGGCGCGCAGGGCGACGACGTTCATGGACGGCCGGCTTGAAAAGGTTAATGCTGGTCACAGCTTCGCAAAGATTTATCAATAAAGGGTTGGAATAGTGCGGGCGATTTCGCCTGGGCCCGCGTGACGCGGGGGAGAGGCCGGCCGCCTTGAAGAAGACCATCATCCGCACCGGGCTGGAGACGCTGTACTTCACCGGCCTGCATCACTGGATGCGCCCGCTCGTCGGCGGCGTCGGCGCCATCCTGACGCTGCATCACGTGCGGCCGCCGCGTCCGGAAAGCTTCCAGCCCAACCGCCTGCTCGAAGTGACGCCGGTGTTCCTGGAGCGCCTGCTCAAGCGGCTGGCGCGCGCGCGCATCGACGTGGTCTCGCTCGACGAGATGCATCGCCGCTTCATCAGCGGCGACTACAAGCGCCGCTTCGTCTCGATCACCTTCGACGACGGCTACAAGGACATGCTGCGCTGGGGCTATCCGCTGCTGAAGAAATATCAGCTGCCTTTCGCGCTCTATATCCCGACCAGCTTCCCCGACCGGCTCGGCGAATTGTGGTGGGTCGCACTCGAGGCGGTGATCGCGCAGAACGACCGCATCGGACTGGTGATCGAAGGCAAGGACCAGTTCTTCGAGTGCCGCTCGGTCAGCGAAAAGCGCGAGCTCTATGACGCGATCTACGGCTATCTGCGCAGCCGCAAGACCGAAGAGGAACTGCGCCGCATCGTGCGCGACCTGTGCGCCTGCTATCGCGTCGACGTCGCTTCGTTCTGCCGCGATCTGTGCATGAGCTGGGAGGAGATCGGCGAGATCGCCGCCGATCCGTTGTGCACCATCGGCGCGCATACCGTGAACCATCCGATCCTGCAGAAGATCAAGGATGACGCTACGGTGCGGCGCGAGATGGAGATGAGCCGTTCGGTGCTGGAAGCCGCGCTCGGCAAGCGGCCGGAGCATCTTGCTTATCCGGTCGGCGACGTGACCTCGGCGGGCCCGCGCGAATTCCGCATCGCGGCCGAGCTCGGCTTCAAGACCGCGGTGACGACGCGGCCGGGCGTGCTGTTCAAGGCGCATCGCGACCACCTCACCGCGCTGCCGCGCATTTCGGTGAACGGCGAATTCCAGCGCCAGCGCTACCTGAAGGTGCTGATGTCCGGCGCCGGCACCGTGCTGTGGAACGGCTTCCGCCGCGTCAACGCCGCCTAACCGCGTCTGCCTGTAACCCCCTGCGCTCGTGCGCGAAAATTCAAAAGTTCCATCGCAGTGGAACCGCTGGAAAACCTGCGCCTTTGCGATGTCGCTATGTGAAAAGCAATAGCGGTGGATCGGTAGTGGTATAGAGTAGCGACTCTGGGAACGGGGAGGGGGAGCCAGTGATCCGCACCGTGACGATTGTTTTCGCGCTGACGCTGTCGGCCGCCGCGCCGGCATTGTCGTTCTCGCCGGCCGAGTTGGACTCGCGCGAGCGCGACGCCATGCTCTCCACCTGCCGGCAATTGCCGGGCAGCGACGGGTCGATGTGCCGCGACGTCGTCAATGACGCCAACATGAGCGCCAACTCGAAGCGGAGCTGCCTGCACGCGATGAAGGCGATGCTGCAGGGCTCGCGCTGGGAGGCGGTGAAGAGCCTGCCGGAGGCAACGACCTGCCGCTCCAGCCTCGCGCGCGGCGGCTATCCGGTGGGCTCGATCGCGCAGCGCCTCAACGGCGTGCAAGCCTCGACGCGCTGACGGGATCGCGCGCGCCGCAAAGGGCGCGCGCTCGCGGCGCATCATCCGTGCATGGCGACGACGATACAGCAGATCGCCCAGAACAGCGGATATTCCATGCCGCCGAAATTCCAGTGCCATTGGCCGTTGCTGACGCGCCAGCAGGCCCAACTCGCGACCAGCAGGAACACCGCGACGATCGCCGCGACGTAGCGCGTGTAGATAGCGAACACGAGCCCGATCGAGCCGAAGACTTCGATGACGAGGCAGGCGTGCACCCAGAGCTTGGGCGGAAACAGCCGCCAGGCGCGATAGACCTCGTAGGTGGCGTTCAGGTCTTTCGCTTTCATCACCATGTGCGGCACCAGGAACAGGCCGCAGATGATGCGCAGGATGTTGAACTCGTTGGTGAGGTCGAAGCTCTGGGCGAGGCTGGCCATGGGCTTGTCTCGTCTGCATTGGATGGGTGAAAACGCGGGCGTGTGCGGGACAATTTGGTCTCATGGATTCGGCAGGCTCGCAATGTGCGGAGACGCGAGCGGTGCGGCGCGGAGACGTTGCGGGTGTGCGTTGCATGCGGACGCGCCTTATCGTTCTCGCGGCGCATTTTTGTGCCCGAGGCTTTCCCTTTTTCCCTCCCTTCGAAAAGGGAGGGGACGGCGCGCCAATACGGCGCGGCCTGTAGCAACGGGCGCCGTTCGGCGCGCCGTCGCGGCGTTTTTTCGACGACGGGCTCGCCGGAAAGGCTCGTGCAAGCCTTTCATGCGAACCCGCCGCCGCCCGGGAGCGTGCTTTGCGAGAGCACGCCCACGGGCGCCGGCCTGGTCCCCACGAGCCGGAGCACCGGTTCGCGTCCCTGTCGAAGGGACCATGCGGGAAGGAATATAAGCCAGGAATGTCCACCGGGGATAAGTTTTTTGACTCCCTGCAAATCGCTAGCGGGCAAAGAGAAAAGGGCGGTCGCAAAAAGCTTATGATTTTGGCCGGCAATTCGGCCGCGTTTTGTGCGGTGACGGAGGCATCCCATCGCGCGCTCGTGCGTTAGCACGGACACTCATTTGAAGGAGTCCGCGCGATGCGCCTTGTGCTGTCCGTTCTGCTCGCTTTGATGCTGGCCGCCCCCGCCGTTGCGGCCAAGCGCACCTCGATGAGCCTCGCGCAAACGCAGGCTTCCGCCGACAAGGGCGACGCCGACGCCTCGGCCGCGCTGGCGATGACGACCGATAAAGAAACCTGCACGAGCGAATGCAACAAGCGCGGCCACGACAAGGCGCAGTGCGTCAGCGCCTGCCGCCCGGGCATGTGTCATCCCGGCGCCGAGCAGCCGTATTGCGTGGAGAAGTAGCGTCCGCCGGGCGCTGCTCGCTCAGACCGACTCCAGCGGCGTTGACGAGCGGAAATCGACCAGCAGCACGGTATAAGTGTCGGTCGACGAACACTTCGCCTGGATCGCATTACCTTTGCCGGGCACCACCAGGCGCGCGGTGTGCGGCTCCATGGTGATCTCTTTGGGCGCGTTTTGCAGGGACAGCGAAACGTCGGCATTGCCTTCGCCAACATTTCTGATCAGCACGTAAAGCTCGTGCGTCGAGTCCGTTTGATTGTTGGCGATGGTCTGCAGCCCGCCGCCCTTCTTCAGGCTGATCGATACGGAATGTGTCGACATGTGTTGTCCCCCCTTTTTCGGCCACGCCGAAGCGGCAGCGAATTGCCGGGGCACGGCACGAACAAAGGCTATCTTCAACCAGAGGGTAGTGCAACCTCCTGGTGCGAGGACGAACGTAGGGCGGGTTAGCCGAAGGCGTAACCCGCCGTGCGAATGAACTCATCCGCCCTCCATGCTGCTACACTCGGCGGCACGAGGGATTTGCATGCCACTGGTTTCGCCATCCGCGCTGATGCTGCTGGGCGTCAATCTCGGCGTCATCGCCGCGGCTTACGCCGGCGACTGGTCGCTGCCGACGATCCTCGTCAGCTACGTGACGCAGAGCATCATCATCGGCCTATTCCAGGCGAAGAAGATGGCGGACCTGACGGTGTTCAGCACCGAGGGCGTGAAGCTGAACGATCACCCGGTCGATCCGACGCCGCAGACCAAGCACACGATGGTGGTGTTCTTTCTGCTGCACTACGGCTTCTTCCACGTCGCTTACATGCTCGTGGTGCTCTCGTGGGGCGCGGTCGACTGGCCGGCGGTGGCCGGCTCGAGCGCGCTGTTCTTCGCCAACCATCTGTTTTCGTATGTCGTCAACCGCGCGGCGCCGAAACAGCCGCCCAACATCGGCACCATGATGTTTTCGCCTTACGTCCGCATCGTGCCGATGCACGCCTTCATCATGCTGGGCGCCTTCGTAGCGGGCGGCAGCCACGGCATCGTGGTGTTCATGGTGCTCAAGACGCTCGCCGATGAGACGATGCATCTGATTGAACATAAGACGGGGATGGAGGTGGGGTGAGGGGGCCGGTGCGGCGTGAGCTTCGTAGGGTGGGTTGAGCAAAGCGAAACCCACCGCACCCCGTCGATAACATTGATGGGTTTCGCTGCGCTCAACCCATCCTACGGACTAACCCACCCTACGAGCGTCAATCTGTGTCCCCGGGTGGTTGTTGTGGTGGTATCGGTTGATCAGCCGGAGCCTGTTGGTTATCCGCGTGCGACTGTACGAAGCGGGCTAATCGTTGTGCCGCATCGCTTACAAGCTGCCGAACTTCTGTTTCAGAAAGATGATTCTGAAAACGAAGAATGGCGCTTAAGCTAGTAAGCGCCTCGTCAATCTCGACTAATTCATCTCCCTGTAATTCTGTGGTGTCTTGCCATCGATAATAATGAGCTAACTCATGTGCGCAGGCGGCGCGCATCCCCAAGCTGGAATTTGGATCGACTATATTTGTCCCCGGATAGATATCGGGTCCAAACACAATTTCAGCAGTCTCGCCATTTGCGTTATTCTCAACCCGAAATCTTGTGCGAGCGTCAGCTTCGTGTCTGACCGGCGAGGTTTTATCAAGAGATAGGAACTCCTCAATCACTCGCTTAACCTGTCTCTCGTCTAGCGGCGCTGTGCGCCGACCTGTTAGAAGTGAGGTAGGGGCGCGTGCCACGACAAGTTACCGAGCGCTCAACGGCTTAAGATCAATCAGTCCGGGGTTTAAGGTCGCGATCTGTCGAAGTATGCGGCCGCACTCGGATCGTGCTGCCCCAGTATTCAAAACGGTCGGCCGGTTTTGATCCTTACCTGGTTTTGTAACGCCAATAGCCGACCACAGTGGATTGGTCCGGTCGAAAAGATCGCCGAACCATCTTTCAAAACGATACCGTTTGTCAGCGCGTAAATTTTCAAGTCTGCGAGCCCATTCGATGCGGGCCTTCGAGGTTCCTACCTTCGGTAGATCGTCACGGAAATCGCGCAGGAGGGCGGCATATCCATGCATCATCACCGCGGAATCGACGAGCGAATGAGCGCGCGTGCGTTTCCGCTCTTGCACCGATAAATGCCCGAGCTCCGGCCTCACTTTGGCGAGTATGTCGTAAAACTGTGCCGCGATGGCGGCGGAGCCCTCGAGCTCAGATTGGTCAACAATATCTTCTGATGTAAATGTCCTCATCATTTCACGCAGGGTCGATAATGTGATTACTTGCGGATTGGTTGAGGTCAGTTTGTCCGTTACCCTATTTACGTTCCCGGACAAATTTGGAGATAGTTCAATAACTTTCTTGGCCAACAATGAAAGGTCGTCGACAGTTGTTAAATCATACGCCTTCGAACGCGCGGTAGGTTTTGGCAATTGGTTCTTTGCGTAAAAGTAATTCCCTTCGTCTTCGCGTGAAAGAAAGTACAGTTCGATTTTGAACTGTTTGGCGCCGCTGAATCTCGGATATTCATGTTTTGCGGTGCGCCAAACGCTAACAGCTTTAATGATAGCCTGATGTCGATGATGCGAATCTGGAAGGTAGATTCGCCCAGAATAAAGAAAGAGCTGTTTCGAATTGTCGTCAGAGTAGGCTTCGAAATGTCCTGGCCTTAAATTCCAGACCAAGGGTTTAGAAAAAGCTTGCCGCCATGTAAGAGCTTTTCGACGATGTCGTCAGCTTTAACAGTATCAAAAATGTAGCTTTTAGTGTCGGGGTATCCATCCGCTAGCGACAATTCGCGAGGCGGCAGCGGCGTGACACCGGGTTGGATGCCGCGTTGTACTGCTTGATCGGTCCACAGCAATCCGTTCTCCGCAGCATCTGCTAGTTGTTCGGCTGTTACAGTGAAGGTGGCGATGCGATCTTCAACGGAGTCGGTCCATTGAACTGCCGGACACGTGAATCTTCCTTGATAAATTGAATTATCCGCGTTTAATTTGGGCTTAGGAATAAATCCATCTATTTCCTTGTGCGCTTTCAAGCCCATCCCCTCACTTAAAGACGTGGGAACAGTATAGCTGAAGTTGTAAAATTCAATATGCGTTGTCTACGCGGCCTCAAATCGCTCTTCCTCGCCCCATCCGCCTTCGCTCTATGAGCGAAGGTGCGCAAGGCACGGCTCTACTCCGCCGCTTCGACCCGCTTCTTCCTCGGGCTCCCGCGCCCCAGCACCGGCTTCAAGAACTGCCCCGTGTAACTTCGCTTCTCCCGCACCACGTCCTCGGGCGTGCCTTGCGCGACGATCTCGCCGCCGCCGTCGCCGCCTTCCGGCCCTAGGTCGATCACCCAGTCGGCGGTCTTGATCACTTCGAGATTGTGCTCGATGACGACGACGGTGTTGCCGGTCTCCACCAGCTCGTGCAGCACGTCGAGCAGCTTGGCCACGTCGTGGAAGTGCAGGCCGGTGGTCGGCTCGTCGAGGATATAGAGCGTGCGGCCGGTGGCGCGCTTCGACAGCTCCTTGGCGAGCTTGACGCGCTGCGCCTCGCCGCCGGACAGCGTTGTCGCCTGCTGGCCGACATGGATGTAGTCGAGGCCGACGCGATGCAGCAGCGCCAGCACGTCGCGCACGCGCGGCACCGCCTTGAAGAACTCGAGCGCCTCTTCCACCGTCATGTCGAGCACGTCGGCGATCGACTTGCCCTTGAACAGCACCTCCAGCGTCTCGCGGTTGTAGCGCTTGCCCTTGCAGACGTCGCAGGTGACGTAGACGTCGGGCAGGAAGTGCATCTCGATCTTGATGACGCCGTCGCCCTGGCAGGCCTCGCAGCGGCCGCCCTTGACGTTGAACGAGAAGCGGCCGGGCT
>Ga0134124_10003475_pt1 | contig 12686 bp, 8 predicted proteins | sample KB304_FD_96880 | JGI IMG/M metagenome (GOLD analysis project Ga0134124, IMG submission 96880) | Terrestrial soil microbial communities without Nitrogen fertilizer from Kellogg Biological Station, Michigan, USA - KB3-0-4 | ecosystem: Environmental > Terrestrial > Soil > Unclassified ... | reverse complement strand
GCGCGCATGCCACCGTTGGCAGATCCCGCGCTCACGGGTCCAGTGCCGCCCGAGGAGTGGACGCCCCCTGCGCCGTCCGTGGCAGTGCCGCACGAGGCGATGCTCAAAGCCGTGCACGACGAGAACGTCGCGAATGCACCCGCGCGGCGGAGCGAAGAACGCACCGTACCGTCAGTTTTCATTGTCGATGCTCCAAAACGGACTCACTTGCCATAACCCGCCGCAACGACGTTCGCCTGAACCGCGTCTTCCGTCGCGTCGGACGGGTAACCGGTGACGATGCAGCCCTCATAGAACGTACCGACGCTGAGGTTTGCGCCTCCGCCCGGTTTGCAGCAGTCGCCCCCGCTCCCGAGCACGATTGCACCCTGCTTCTTCATCGGACTCCATCCGCCGGGTAGGGCGCCCTTGTAATACGTGCTCAGCTTGCCGGCGGTCGCGTCACTGCCGCGAAGGGCGAACTCCGAGGTTCCGTTGTTCTTCAAGATGGCGGTGACATAGGTGGCAGTCTGAGACGGATTGTTCTGATTCTTCATGGTGTTGTTCTGCGCGAACACGCCATATTCGAGATCAGCCATCACCCACGGACCATTGCCGGCACCCGTGCCCCAGGCAGTGATCGCGCTTAAATTGAGGGCGTCCATCGCGCCCGAGCCGTCCGCTTTTCTATCGGTCTCGCTGTTGCCGTAGTCGAAGCAACAGCCGCCATTGAAGTGCTTCCCGCTGGTCACCATGTACATGCCTTCGGGCTGGGCGCCGAGCGCAATTCCAGACTTCGAAGCGTCAACCCAATAGCTATTATTGGCGTTGATGTAGAGCGAGTAGGCTTTGTGCCCGCTCACGGAAAGCGATTCGCTGGTTGCTTTCGCGGGTGTGCTCGAGGTCGACCCGGGAACCTGCGTGGAGCCCTGATACCAAAGGTCGTTCCCTTTGCCCGATTGATCGTAAACCACGGTGACGACGCAGGTGGTGCCCATGCAGAATGCGTCCTGCGAAAGTCCGTCCGCGATACCGCCGGGCGCCAACGTCAGGATGTCTTTGGTCGTGCCAGCGGCATTCCGAACTTGATACAGCTTGCCGCTGTACGCTCCGAACAACGCGCGCACCGTGCTGTGAGCCGCCACGCACGGGTTCCCTGCGCGACTGTAAATGTCGCACGGCCCAGTGGCACTTCCGCTGCCGGCGGCGCCGCCCGTCGCGCCCGCGCTGCCACCGCTTCCGCCGACGCCGCTTCGCCCGCCACTCCCGCCGCTATCGCCGTTGCTTCCCCCGACGCTAACTCCGCCGGTTCCGCCTGAGCCGGCCGTGCCGGTCGAACCGCCGCTGCCCAAAGCTCCTTTCTCGAGGACGATCGAGCCCGTCGTCTTCGGGTTCGTGCCCTGTGGCGTCAAGGAAAGCTGCGTTGCTTGAGCACAGGACGCATACTTCGCATCGCCAGCGTCGTTGGTGAGCGTGAGCTGATTGCCTGCGCTCACGTAGTTGTTGCTCGTCGAAGGCGCTACCAAGACCGTGCCGATACCGCCTGGCTGATTGACGGTGGCCGAGCACGTGCATCCGCCGCTACCCGCCGCTGCGCAAGTCACCGAGGCGAAGCCGAGCGTTTTGATGATCCCCGATACCCCCTCACACGTCACGGCGGTCGACGAGATCACCAAGCAAGAGGGCGATAACGTGAAATGCTCGTCACCGGTGGTGATCGTGTTGTCCGAGTAAGTCCCGTCAGCGTTCGCAGTGAACGTACCAGTTACGGACAAGGAGCCGGTGACTGGCGCCAAGCAGCCAGGAGCCCCGACCGGCGACAGATCCAACGTGTCGCTCACGGCGAGGCACGACGATGTGACGTGCCAGGATCCGAGCACGTCTCCCCCGCAGGGGGACGTATTGACGCAAGTCGCGCCGCCGCCGGCGGTACCGCTCCCGCCGCTGCCGACGACGCTGCCTCCGCTCCCGGCCGCGCCAACCTTGCCTGCCGTTCCCGTCGACGGCGCGTTGTCGGAACTGCAGCCGACGAAAAACATCCCTAGGCTGAGCGCGCAAGCGAGCAGCGTGGCACGAGCATTGGGCCCCCGCGCGATGCCAACTAGAGTGAAAGGGTTTCGCGCATAGAACCTCGGCATGCCACTTACTGTCGAGGCGCAATCAGCCTTGCAAAGAAATCGCCGGAAAGGGACCGCTTGCCAGGCATCGTTGTCGACGGCAGCCCGGAATTGTCGAGGACATCGCGGAAAACTCGTGCCTCGTCGGCGGCTGGTGCGGCGCGTTGCGGAAGGCCCTTCGTTTCTCCGTCCGCCGTCCGATTTCGTCGCAAAAACAGCGGCCTTCCCACAGTGATCCTCGTGTCGTCTCGTTCACAGGTCGGATTTGGCTCGTCACCCGCTGGATCACTCGTTGCTCAGGTGAGTGATATGCGCTCTTGCTCTCCTCTGGCTTTGCTGGGTTGGCTCGTTGCGCTTTGCGTCGGTTGTGGGGGACCATCCGCTCGCGGCGCGGGAAGCAGCGACAGCGCGGGACAGACCGGAAGCGGAGGCAATCACAGCGTAGCGGGAGCGGGAGGCGCAACCGGCGGGATAGCAACTGCCGGAACTCGGGCTGCTGACGGGGGTACCTCTCCAGGAGGATCAACCGGCTCGGGTGGCGCAACGGTCTCGGGCGGCAGCAATTCCTTCGCTGGCACGCCCGGAATGGGCGGCCAGTCGAGCGCCGGCACCGGCGGCTCGTCCGGTTCCGGGGGCCAACCGCGCGTGTGCGGGACCGCTGCGGGCGCGGACATCTGGAAACTGCCGACCTTTCCGGTTGCTGCGGGGCCTTACAAAGCTGATTGGAAGGAGCTGGGCCAAGCCTATTCGACACCGCAATGGTGGCGCGACGCCAAATTCGGGGCTTGGGCTCACTGGGATCCGCAGTCCATGCCCGAGCAGGGGGACTGGTACGCCCTTCGGATGTATCAACAGGGCTCGGCCGACTACAACTATCACCTGAGCCATTTCGGCGATCCATCCGAGTACGGGTACAAGGACATCTGCAAAAACTGGGTAATCGATCAATGGGATCCGAACGCCCTGATGGATCTGTACGTGCAGATGGGTGCCAAGTTCTTCATGGCACTCGGCTCGCACCATGACAACTTCGACAACTGGGATTCGAGCTACCAACCGTGGAACTCGGTGCGCGTCGGAGTCAAGAAAGACATCGTAGGTACCTGGGAGCCGATCGCACGCCAGAAGGGACTGCGCTTCGGCATCGGTTTCCACAACACGCCGGCACGAACCTGGGGTCAGTGGATGCCAGCCCGTTACACGAACGGCGCGAAGGGCCCGTTCGATGCCTTGCAAACGACTGCGGACGGCAAGGGCAAATGGTGGGAAGGCATGAATCCCGCCGATCTCTATGGACCCAAGCACACCACTGACTGTGCGAACAACTCGTGCAACAACTCGGCCTTCGGCACCCAGTTCATGTACCGGGTCGATGAAGCGATCTGCAAGTATCATCCCGACGTCGTCTACTTCGACGACCACGCTGGCGACTCTCAGGTCGATCTAGGCGTCCACATGGGGTTGGGTGCGATCGCTCCGATGATCTTGGCGAACTACTACAACCAGGCCTCGACCTGGAAGGCTGGCCCGGTAGACGTCGTCATGAACATGAAGGGCGTCGGCGGGCAGTACAACAGCTTTCAGAACAGCGCAGCCTTGTTGCCCTATGCCGAGCGTGCCTTGGTGAGAAGCACTGAGGCCGCCACCGAATCGCAGATCAGCGCCTATCCCTTTCAAACCGAGCTCGATATCCAGAACGGCAATTGGCACTACCTCACCGGGGCCGGATACACCGGCGCGGCGTCTCTGGTCACGACCCTGATGCAGAACGTTTCCCGAAACGGGAGTCTGCTGCTCAACCTCACCCAACACGGCCGCGGAAATCTCGATACCAAGTGCACTCAGATCGCCCAAGACATCGGCGCCTGGCTGAAGGTGAACGGCGAGGCCGTGTATGCGTCCCGCCCATTCGAGGTCTGGGGCGACACGACGGTGATTTACACGCGCGCCGGTGGCTACGTCTACGCAACGCTGCTCGGTTGGAACGGCGGCGCCGTCACGCTCCCTGCCCTCAAATCGGGCGGGGCAACCTTGGGCACCGTCTCCAAAGTCGAGCTGCTCGGCTCCACGGTGGCGACCACGTTCGCTCAAAACGGCCAGGGGTTGACAGTCACCCCCGGTGGAACGGCACCAGCACTGTCCGGGATCTCCGATTCGCAGCTCGCCTCGAAGATGCGAGTGCTTCGGATCAGCCACGACAAGGGCTGGTTCAACGACGACGATTCGGGTTCAGCGTTTCCTGGCTGGGTGCGCACCGCGAACCTAGGCACGGGCGACTACAACGACGATCTCACGACGAGCAGTACGCCCGGTGACGTTTGGACGGCGACGGTGACGGGCAGCAGCGTCGCGGTCTACGCACCGAAACAGGCAGGCGCTGGTAAAATCGAGATTCTGATCGATGGCCAGAGCCGAGCGATGGCAGATCTGTCCACGACGGGCGCACGCAAGCCTCAGCAGATGGTCGCGCAGGTCACGGACCTCACCTCAGGGTCACACGCCATCAGCATCGTCAATCGAGGCACGGGTCCGGTATCCGTGGATGCGATCACGGCGCATTGAGAATCGTTGTAACCGCCCCCGCAGCGTCGTGGTTCTGGGATCTTCTTAGGCGAAGATCCCAGAAAGCGGCCCTGTCCACTGGGTAGAGGCGCCGAGGCTCGGAAGAGTCACGCCGAATTTGGGCGCGAGCGCGAGCCACATGTCATTGAAGGGCCGATTGCTGTTGCCGCCGGTTTGGCCGGGGAGGTTGCCGCCGCTCGCCTTGAGGAAGGTTCCGCCTTTGAGCCCCGTGTTCTTTCCGCCGAACAAGATGAGGGGCATGTTTTGTTGGTTGTGGTCCCAAGCGCGTGCGACCTCGGTCAGGTAGACCACAATCGTATTGTCTAGCAGCATGTTGCCGTCGACGTCTGGCGTCGTTGCAAACTCTTTGAGCGCGTCGGCGGTCATCTGTGAGTAGAACTTGTTGATCTGATTCAACCAGCCGTGGGTCGCTGCGTCGTCGACGTGGCTCGGCGGATGATGCGGGGTGGATTTCCCGTCGTTGCCCAAGGCTGCTTGGCTGATCGTCGAGCCGCCGAATGTCGAAGGAAACACCACCCAGTTGGTGCCCGCGGAGTACATGAACGTGGCCACGCGCACGTAGTCGCAAGCGAACGCAGCCTTGATCATTCGCAGCTGATTCATCGCAACGTCTTGGTGCGCGTAGCAGCTGCTCGCGGCGCTGGGCGTGCAGTTGGCCAGCTCCGGGTAGTAATCCACGCCGCTCAGGTTGCTCGAGGCGCTGGAGATCCCGCCGATTTTTCCGTTGCCCGTTTCACCGACCGTCGAATAGCTCGGGGGCGTGGTGGGCGTGATGCACTGTGGGCTCACGGAGCCACCGCCGTAGGACTGTCGCAAACTCGCTTCCAGACTTTGAATGGCGACCGCGTGCGCGGCCAGGCGATCCTTTTCACTAGCGGGAATCAGCTTGTTCATCCGCGCCAGATCGCCGCGCATGAAGTCCAGCACGCTGAGCTTTTGAGCCAATAGCGCCGCGCTATCCATGCCCGTCACTTTGCCGAACAGGCGATTGTAGGTATTGAGCGGTTGGGTTTCCGGGTAGATGGGCTGACGCGCCAAGCTGATGTCGCTCGCTGATACCGGTGCCTTGTAGGAGAGGATGCGGGGCGCGATCTCGTCGCGGTCAGAACGGATGTCGGCCGCGAGAGCGAGGTGACCGAAGGGTGTGCGTTTATCCGTCGCTGCGCCGGTTCCGCCGAGCGTGGCTGACTGCGCGAGCAAGAGCTGATCGATCGATGCCCCGCCAGCGCAGTGGTCCTGCTGTCCGTGCACGCCCAGCGTGGGCACGCCGGTCATCATCGCGACCATCCCACCTTCGTGGGTGTTCTGTCCGCCGTTGTTCCCACCGCTCATCTTGCTGGCAGTGATCAGGTTGAGCCCGTCGATCATGACCATTTGGCTTTGCAGCGGCGCGAAAGGGGCGCTTTCCATGGGCAGGGTAAAGCTGGTCGTCGTGCCGCTCACGCCTTGCGGGACCCAGTTCACGCCGCCGGGAGCGGTGCCGAGAGGGTGGTGGATGACGAGTAGACGGAGCGGCGCCTTGGCGCCATCCGCGCGGGCTTCGATGTTGCGTAGCAGCGGCAGGAGCAGCACTGCCGAACTGCCCGCGGCACGGAGCAGCGCGCGACGAGAGACTTTGTACGAGCTCACTTTGCACCTCCTGCTCGAGCGCGAACGAAATCAGCGACGACCACGGTGCGGAAAAGCGATGCCAAAGTGCCGTCGGTCTTTGCGAATGCCGAGCGAATGGTATCCACCTCACACGTGTCGTATTTTTGGATCATGGTGCCAATTAGGTAGCTGGTCATCTTTTGTACGGCGCAACCACTGATGTGCCCGCTAGCGACGAGTGACTGCGCCAGCTCCTTGGGCCCGGCGATTGTTTGGGCCCCGACCGGTGTCCCGGCCGTGAAAGTCACGGACGTATCGATGGCGCGACCCGCTTCATCCAGCTCGCGGTAGTTGCCAATCGGCCCAAAGTGCTGCATCACGCGCGAATAGACGTCCATCTGCTGGTGGCACGCCAGGCACGGTTGCGTCGACAGACGGGCGTCCGACTTCGTCACTTCACTGTCGCCCAAGGCGATGACGGCTTGCGCAGACGGCGTGCTGAGGTCCACTGGGGGCGGCAACGGGTCGGCGCAAATGATGTCGTCGTGAATCGCCTTCCCGCGCTTGACGATGGAGTTGGCTGCCGGATCCGATTGCGCCCAGAAATAGCTCGGATCAGTCAGCAAGCCGACGCGATTTTGCGCATCCGGCCAGGTGCCCACGACGAACGTCGTGGCAGAAGTGGGCGCGCCGTTCGCGAACGTGACTTCAGGGAACAGCTTCGCCAAGCGCGAGTTGAAATATCCCTTGGGGGTCGAGAGCAGATCGGTCACCTTGCCCGAGCTCTCCCAAAGCACGTTGCTGATCAACTGCTGGGCCGAGGCATACAGGTCGCTCTGCACGCCGGATTGATCCGTTTGGTCAGCACTGGGGAGGCTCGCCAAAAACGAAGTGTCGTGGGTCTTTAGGAATAGCTGCCCCACGTTGAACCAGCCTGCGACGATGGTCGTCAGGTTCTGCTGCACGGCGGGCAGCTTCAGTAGCCGATCGACTTGGGCGGAGATGCCACTCGTCGTGCCGAGGCCGTTCGGCCCGGTATCGGCCGCTGCCAACTCGAGCTCACGATCGGGGATCGAGCCGAGGAACGTGAAGGCGAGCTGGGTCGCGACTTCATACGGAGTGAGCGTCGTCTGCGGATAGTTTCCGCTCGCGTCCGCTGTGAGGGTGCTCGGGCCCAACTCGGTGCGGTAGATGAACGACGGCGACAGAAGAATGGCCTCGATCATCAGTTTGATGCCGGTCTGCGTGTCGGAGCCTGCAGCAACGAAGGGGGCGGCTGCTACCGCCGCGTTGCCGCCCGACGCCGCGTGTGCCGTGTTCGTCACGAGTCCGGCGACCTCTTCGTCCGTGAGCGGTCGGCGAAACGCGCGGCTTCCCAGGTCCTTCGCGATGCGTGTCGCACAGGCAGTGGCCGATTCACCCGAGGTGCAAGCAGTGACGGATGCCGGAATCGTGGGCAACAGGCCGTCGACGACCTGATACAGAGCGTATTCGAAGGTGTCGTCGACGCCGAGCGACACGTCACTGAAAAACGCCCACTGGGCTTCGCCGCCGCGATTCGAAAGCAATGGTGCTTTCGGCAACGTTAAAAGATCTCTGACTGCAGCCTGATATTGCTCGACAGACAAGCGCCACAGCCTGCGTTGAAGCGGCGAGAGCGCAACGCACGTCGAACCGCTGCCGCTGCCGCCGCTGCTGCCGCCTCCACCACCTCCGGCTCCAGCAATCCCAGGGTTCGAAATGCCTCCTGCCAATCCTCCGGAGGTCGGACCGCCCGCGGCGCTGGCACCGCCAAAAGAATTCGACGTGGCTGGGCTATCCGCCGCAGTGCTGCATCCAAAAGCGGCAGCGAGCGCCACAATGCACGCGCATCGAAGCATTCTCATTCGTCATCTCCCAATTGTCCGAGACGCGGCTCCGTGGTTACGGCCGGCACCTAGCGCTCAGGCTTCGCAGACGGATGCACGGCCAGATGGCTCGCGCCGCAGATGTTCGCCTCGATGCAAGCAATGTCGATACGGAATTAAATCCGTTGAAGATTCTCAGTCAGCGCGAGCTCGGAATGAGGGGCAAAATGGGCTGGGAAGGCGTTGCCGTGCTGCTTTATGGGACGCGTTCCAAATAGGTTACAGCTAAATCAGGACCGCAGTTGATTCATCGCCTCGTCACTGCGCGTGGGACACATTGTCAACGTCGAACCAAACGAATGTTGATGGAGCCCTCGGGTCGTGTTCGCGCGGCGCGTGACCTCGCTGAGGTTCGTAAAGGGAAATTCCGGTTCTCCTGCGGCCGCGACTACGAACACGAGAAGCCATTGGCTGAACGCATCAACTCGCCGCACGAGTCCGCCCTGTGATCATTGGAGATTTCGAAACCCGATTCGCCGTCGGGCACTGTCTCTGATCCAACAATTTGTGACAGATTCGACAGTGCCCGCGCAATCTAGGCATGCGCACATTTACCTATCTGCGCGCCACGTCGATCGCGCTCTTGACAGGCGCCATCACGCTGGTTCCGGGGGGTGCCCACGCGACCATCGTGGTCAACGGCAAAGCGGTCCCCGCGTGGCCCGACCTGGAGCCCAACGAGCCATCCCCGGGGATCGCGTTCGACGTGGTCGGCGCGCCGAGCACCAAGCTGTTTCCGCACCCCAGCGGGGTCGTGCGCGGGCTCACCATTTTGGTCGATTTCAGTGATGAGACCGGCGCCTACTCGAAGGCCGATATCGACGGCTGGCTGAACACCCAGGGTTACAACAAGTTCGGGCTCAACGGCTCGATCCGCGACTACTTCCTGAAGCAATCGAACGGCCTAGTTGACTATCAGAACGAGCTGTACGGCTTCTACCGCGCGAAAAAGACCAAGAGCTACTACCAAGGCGGCAACGCCTATGAGCGCGCCGACGAGCTCTGGGCGGAGGTCATCAGCGCGCTCGACCCGGACATCGATTTCTCGAAATTCGACAACGACCACGACGGCAAGACCGAAGCCGTCAGTCTGCTGTACGCGGGCGACGAAGGGACCTACGGCAAAGGGCTATGGCCACATGCCAGCTACTGGAACGAGAAGCGCGATGGCGTGCGGGTGCCCCGCTACATGATGGCCGCGATGAACGAGCAGCCCACGAACTACGGGTTCGCGCACGAGAGCGGGCACATGCTGTTCGGCTGGCCCGATTTGTACGGCGTCGGCTACTACTCGATCATGGCCAACCGAGGTGCGGATCTCAATCCGGTCGGGGTCGGCGACCTATTGCGCGCCGATCAGGGCTGGGTCGAAATCGTCGACATCTCGAGCACGACCAACGCCCGCTACCAAGCGACGCCCAACGGCGTCGTCTATCGCTACCTGAACCCTGCGCGTCCCACGGAATATTTCCTCTGGTCCAACGTGCAAAACGTGGGCGAATGGCAGACACTCGCGGGGGGCGGGATCTTGGTGTGGCACTTCGACAATTCGATCGATGGTAACGATCCACCACAAACCTTGCAGCTTGCGATCGTACAAGCCGGCGGCACACGTCAATTGTCGGCGACTCAGCTGCCCAGTCCTGGCAGCGCCAAGACTGATTTCTTCGGACAAGGTGTGAACACGGAACTCGGCGCGACGACCAAGCCCGCAAGTAAGTGGAACGACGGCAGCGCTTCCGGACTGCGCATTTACGATATCGGTGCGTCGAGCCCGAGCATCGCCTTTTCGGTAGGTGTTGGCCCGATCCCCTCGACGGGCAATGGCGGCAGCGGGGGATTCGGCGGGGGAGCGAGCGGCGGAGCGGGTGGCGCACCCGCTCACGGCGGCTCCTCCGTCGCTGGCAGCTCGGGCGCTTCGAGCGCGGGTTCATCGGGCGGCGGAACCGCGGGCGCTAGCCCGACGTCAGGCAACGCTGCGGGCGCAGGCGGCGTGTTCAGTGCAGGCGGCGTGTTCAGTGCAGGCGGCGCGCTCAGTGCAGGCGGCACGCACAGCGCAGGCGTCGCCGGGTCGTCAAACAGAGCAGGCGCTTCAGGCAGTACGCTCATCCCTGACCCGAGCGCGAACGGTGAGGCCGGCTGCTCCTGCTCCACCGCGCCTGGTTCGAGTAGCCGTGGAGCGATCGCTTGGGGGCTCGCCGCGCTCGTTCTCGGCATGAGCCGCCGACGACGGCGTTAATCTTTCGCGGTCAACGCGTCGGGATCACTGGCTTGATCGTCCCGTCGGCGTTGAATTCCAGGCGATCCAAACACACTTCGCGGTGGGTGCCGTCGCCGCCAGGAATAGCGAAACGATGGTACGCGATGTAGTAATCACCATTCGGCAACGCCAACACGGAGTTGTGGCCCGTGCCCAAGATCCCTTTGCTCGTGTTCTTCTCCAGGATCGGATTGACCGCCGCTTTCGTGAACGGACCGAGCGGTGAGCTGCCCATGCCATAGGCGACGTTGTAATCTTCGCTGCGCGTGTCGTTCACGGAGTACATGAAGTAATACGTGCCGTTTCGCTTGAAGGCGACGCTGCCCTCGCGAAAGCCGGCGATGGTGATCGTCTGCGGAGTCCCCTTGAACGATACCATGTCGCTATTCAGCTCGACCACGCGCGCGCTCGAGGAACTTCCGAAGTACAAATAGGACCGACCATCGTCGTCCGTGAATGGATAGGGATCGATCGCCTGCACGCCGTATTGACCTTTGCTCACGAGCGCGTGTCCCAAAGCGTCGCTGAAGGGCCCCTTGGCTGAGCTGCCCTTGGCGACACCGATCGCCTGTCCGGCAGAGAAGTAAAAGTAGTACGTCCCAGCGTTGCGGACGATGCCCGGCGCCCACGCTTTGTCATCCGCCCAGCTCACGTCCGGACCAAGATCGAGAATCGTTCCCTCGTCGTTCCAGCTCAAGAGGTCCGTGGAAGAGAACGCGTGAAACTTGGTGCCTAGCCAGTCAGCGAAGCCGTCACTGGTCGGATAAATATAAAATTTATCGTCGAACACGGCGATTTGCGGGTCGGCGTTGAAACCCGCGAGCACCGGATTGTGCGCCGTGCCCAATTGGATGCTGCCTCCAGCGCCGCCAGCGCTCGCGCGCCCGCCGCCGCCAAAGCCTGCGGTCGCGTTGCCGTCGCCGCCCTTGCCCGAACTGCCAGCGAATGCGCCCCCCGCCCCGGCCGCGGCTGCGGCGCTACCGGCCTGCGCACTGCCGGCATGCGCGCTGCCGGCCTGCGTGCTGTCGCCTGCGCTCCCGATGCTCGCCATTCCGCTCGTGCCGCCGTTCGCTGACGTGGAGCCTGCGCCAGCGCTCCCTGCGTTGCTCAGTGCGCCCGCCTGTGACGCGGAAGTCCTGCCCGCCGCGCCGCCAGCCTGGTTCCCGGAGGGCGATTGCTCAGCGCAGCCCAGCGCAATGCCGGTCGCGAGGAGAGCGTAGCAGAGCCAGCGCACGCTTCGCTGATTGGCCAGAGCGCGGGTCATGAGCGCTTCCGGCGTAGGCCGCCCAACACGGCCGAGGCCGCCAGCAACAGCGGGCAGAAGCGGGGCAGCCTCTTGGGAATCATTGCGTTCGATAAGGGGAGCAGCCGCGCCAACCTTTCTGCTGTGTTGCCGGTGTGGATCGGGCGCCCAAGCAGCCAAACGAGAGTTGGGAAATACACTTTTCGAAGGCCCGCCACGGACTCGAACGCGACGCACCGCGTGAGCGCGGTGGCACCTCGAAACTGCGGCCATTCCCAGGCCGCAAACGACTACCGCTCGAAGCTCCCACGCGCTCGCGGCTACGGTTGCTTACTTTTTTTGATTCTGCGCTTGCAGCGTCGGTTCCGCGGAGGACTTGACGACCCCGCTCGGTTGCTTGCCGAACAACTCCCGCTCGATCGCTTTCCAAATCAACTCGACGTTGATCGGCTTGACCATCCAAGCGTTGGCGCCGGCTCTCTGTCCCTCGGCCAGCCTCATGTCCGCAGCGTCCGAGGTCAAGACGAAGATCGGAGTGGCGGCATGTTGACGCGTCTTCCTCAACTCCCGAATCATGTCCAAACCGTCCATCACCGGCATATGAACGTCGACCACAATCAAATCGATGGCAGTCGAACGGGCACGCCAAACGCCCTCCTGACCATTCTCGGCTTCGAGCACCCTCGCACCTTTGGCTTCAAAAGCGACTCGGAGTTGAGAACGAATCGCGGCTGAGTCATCTACAACTAGAATGGAAGGATTCACGCTGCGCCTCGCGCTGGTTGATCGATCGGGGTCGATTGACATTGTCGCAACACAATGGTTCTACCCGCACCCTGGATTAACGGCGCCCGCTGGCAAGCCCTAAGAGCCAATCCTAGGAGCCCGGACCGAGCCCGCCAAGGAGACGCGAGCAAGCCAAGGCGCGGCGACGAGGCGTACCTGACGCGCTTCGCGATACCCGAAGGGGTAAAAGGTACGGTGAGGAGGCGCAACGCAGGATTGCG
>Ga0134124_10003474_pt1 | contig 12687 bp, 13 predicted proteins | sample KB304_FD_96880 | JGI IMG/M metagenome (GOLD analysis project Ga0134124, IMG submission 96880) | Terrestrial soil microbial communities without Nitrogen fertilizer from Kellogg Biological Station, Michigan, USA - KB3-0-4 | ecosystem: Environmental > Terrestrial > Soil > Unclassified ... | reverse complement strand
TCATCAACATCAACCGGACTGGTTCCTTCGCAGCAACACCACTGTTCCCAACCCTGGGAGACATATTCGTAACGAGCGCAGTGGGCAAGTCAAACTACAATGGATTTACAGCGGGTGTCAGAAAACGCCTCAGCAAGCGATATCAGTTCGAAGCCAACTACGTTCTTTCCAAAGACAAGGACGATGACTCAAACGAACGCGATCCGTTCACTGATCGCTCCTTCAATCCGTTCAACCTGTCACTCGACTACGCGGTTTCCGACCGCGACATCAGACACAAGTTCAACTTCTACTCGTTTGTCGAACTTGGTTGGGGCATCGAGGGCACTTTCCGTTTACAGGGCCGTACAGCGCAACCTATTACACCGGCGTCTGGCAGGACTGCGACAAATCGTAATAGTGAGCGCAAGGACAACGACTACTTCTCATTTGATTGGCGTATTCAACGGCCATTCCGGTTCGGAGAAAGTATGGCGCTCACACCGATGTTTGAGATGTTCAATACCTTTAACAACGCCAACAACATTAATCCGCTGACTGGCGCGGCATTGTTCGACTTTTCCGGGTTCCTACGAGCGGGCGTGGGCGATCCCAGACAGGTCCAGTTGGCCATCAAGTTCACGTTTTAAGTTTGATCAATCATCTCAGGCCGCAGATAACCGTCAAGAGTCTCAGACGTTTATCTGCGGCTTTTTATTGAACTCGATCCAACCGCAAGTACACCTCATTCTTTGAGCGTCGCTCTCTGACTTTCCCTGTCACCTTTCTCTCGGCACTCCTATTGCCATTAAGGATGAAGCCACCACTAAGAATCAGTTGTGGCTGAGAAGTAGACAAGAGTCTGCTTCACGTCGTACGGCCGGCATACACCGCTCGACGTGCGACCGCAGTTAGAAAGTGGGGGGTAGATGCATATGAAGTTGAACGAGGGCTTTCGGAAATTCTCAGTGATGGCTGCCAGCGCGCTGGGGTCATCGTGGTTATTCGTCTTAAATGTCTTCCTGATTATCTTGTGGCTGGCCGCTGGCCCTATTTATCATTACTCTGACACATGGCAGTTACTCGTGAACACCGCGACGACTGTATTCACTTATCTCGCAGTCTTTCTTATACAAAATACACAAAATCGAGATGCCAAAGCAGTTCATCTCAAGCTCGACGAACTCATCAGCAGCGTGGCTGGAGCTCGCAATCGTCTGGTCAATTTGGAAGATCTCTCAGATCAGGAGCTCGCTGAGTTACAGCAGCAGTTTCAACGACTGCATAAGCGTGCCAGAGAAAACACAGAAGACGACTCTCGTGCGATTCATGGAGACGTGGATGAAGCTCTTGCCGCCACCTCCACAAAAACCAGACGTGGAGATGGGGAGACAGAGTGACGCGGGACGTCTCGATTGATTTGTTATCTTCCTGTCCTGTAAAAAGAGTGAAGACCAGGGTAACAGTTTTCTAATAACTATTGGCTACATCAGAATAGGTCGGACATGCCTACACCACAGGACGCCAAAGCAAAGGCAGCGATCACTTACAACGCCGCGTCCGATCGCTTCGATGATCCAGCGAATTCTTTTTGGGCCCATTTTGGACATCGAACAATCGAACAACTGAACCTCAAGCAGGGCGAACGTGTTCTTGATGTGTGTTGTGGCAGTGGCGCTTCGGCAATTCCTTCGGCACGAATTGTTGGACCTGAGGGCTCCGTGCTCGGAGTTGATCTCGCGGAGGACCTTCTCAAATTAGCTCGACAGAAAGCGCGTGCCTTGGGACTTCACAACATCGAATTTCAGCAAGGCGACATGCTCGATCTTCATTTCGAGGATTCACACTTCGATGCTGTGGTTTGTGTCTTCGGCATTTTCTTCGTTCCTGATATGCAGGCTGCTGTCCGCGAACTCTGGCGGCTTGTTCGTTCCGGCGGCAAGCTCGCGCTCACCACCTGGGGACCAAACTTCTTCGAACCCGCCAGCACAGTCTTCTGGAATTCGATCAGGGATGTCAGACCTGATCTATACAAAGGCTTCAATCCATGGGATCGACTCTGCGATCCGTCATCACTTCGCGATCTCTTTCATCAGGGAGGAGCAGAGTTGGTGGATGTTCATGCCCAGAATGGCATGCACGAGCTAGCATCGCCTGAAGCGTGGTGGGCGGCCATACTCGGTTCAGGATATCGAGGCACGATCGAACAACTGGACGCTGCTGCGGTCGAGTATGTTCGCAACGTCAACTTCAATTACATACGCGAGTCGGGCGTGCGTTCAGTTGAAGCAAATGTGGTGTATGGGATTGCGGTGAAAAGTGAACCCTAGGTCGGTCTGGAACAATTTCCAGGATGGAAAGGGATCCCCGCTTTGGTTAGGTTATAGAAATCGTCAGGATTGGGGTGTACACAAGTACGCGGGTCCGCCTCCCGACCTGAAAATTTGTTAGCGCTCAAAACTGCCGCCGTTGCGGATGTATCGTTCTTAACCGTCAAGCGTTTATGAAGTTACTAGTCATCGGCGGCACACGATTCCTGGGGCGTCACCTCGTAACAGCAGCTGTCAGCGCCCAGCATCGAGTAACCCTCTTCAATCGTGGTAACCATCCGCAACAAACAAATGTTGATTACATCTCTGGTGATCGAAACGTCGATCTCGCGAAACTTCGAGGACGCAAGTGGGACGTAGTGATTGACACCTGCGGGATGTTGCCGCGTTCGGTACGAAGCGCTGCAGAAGTGCTGTCTGACTCAGTTGATCGTTATGTTTTTATCTCCAGCCAGTCAGCGTACGCGAATGTTAGTGAGCCGGGCGTGGATGAGACTGCTCCGCTCGCAACTTTAACCAGCGAGCAGTTGGACGAAGCGAACAAGATTGATACTTCGGGTCAGACTTCGCCGAATTACGGGAAAATGTATGGTGGGTTAAAAGCAATGTGTGAACGGGCGGCAGAAGATGTTTTGCCAAATCGCACGCTGATCATCCGGCCCGGTCTGATTGTTGGACCCAATGATTACACCGATCGATTCACGTACTGGATTGTGCGGGTAGCGCGCGGCGGAGAAGTTTTAGCTCCAGGGTCTCCGGAAAAGTTTGTCCAGTTTATTGATGTGCGCGACCTCTCCGAATGGATCTTGAAAATGGTCGAACGCAAAGCAACCGGCATTTACAATACCAGTGGCAAACCCAACATTGTCACGATGCAAAGACTTCTCGACACTTGTAAGACAGTTAGCAAGAGTGATGCGTCGTTTACCTGGGCGAGCGAGGAGTTTCTGCTGAAGGAAAATGTCGCTGCGTGGAGCGAAATGCCGCTCTGGTTGCCGGAAGAAGCTGCCCCGCATCTGCGCGGGTTCATGTTTATTAATTCCGACAAGGCTGTGAATGAAGGTCTCCACTATCGATCTCTTAACGAAACGATTAGGGACACGTTGGATTGGTATCAGTCAAATCGCCCCAATGATCAATTGAAGGCCGGGATTGAACTTGAACGCGAACAAGCGGTGCTGCGTAAATGGCACATGAACTTGCCAAGCTCACCTGCATGAGGCTCTTTCACAAATCATCGTGAATTGTAGCCGTACCCAATCGGCGTCAAGCTGCCGCACTCCCGGGAGGTGGCAATTGCGAAAGACTCTAATACACGTGAGTATCGCGTTACTCTTGCCTCTGACGGCGTCTGCGCAACAGCTCAGCCGCGATCAAATAATCGAAGCATTAGAACGCGACAGCTGCGTAACGCTCGATCAAAAGCAGATCAAGATCTGTAAATACGATTACGTCTGGCAGGGTAAGAAGGTTGAGGGCGTTACGATCCGGCCGCTTGCTGAAGCAAAGTATCCTGGACTGTTGCTACTTCCGGGTAGAGTGGCAGCTACAAGTTTTATCACGCTCGGAACGATTTTCGCCGGACAAGGTTACGCGTGTCTTTCGGTAGCAGAACCAGGATTTGGAAAATCAGAAGGTAAGGCTGACTTTATGGGCCCTGATTCTATCAACGCATTCGCTGCAGGCTTCAAGAAGTTCAAGAGGGAGGCGTTTGTTGATGACGCAAGAATGGGGATTTTTGGCTACTCTCGTGGCGGAATGGCGGCATCGCTCCTGACTCTTAAACTTGGCAGCGACGTTAAGGCGGCAGTTTTTGGCGCCGGTATTTATGACTTCAAACGAGCGTACGAAGAAACAGGCTTCGACGACATTCGTCAAAACATGCAAAACGAGTCCGGTATGACCGGAAAAGCCATCAGAGAACGCTCGTCCATTTTGCAAATGCAAAAGCTGAAGTCTCCGATTCTGATCCTTCACGGTGAGAACGATCTCAATGCTCCTACCAACCAGTCGCTCCTACTGCGTGATCGTTTGACTGAACTCAAAAAGGATTTCGAGATCAGGATACTTGCCAATCACAAGCACGGAGTGTTTAAAACTGAGTTCATCATGCTCGTCATCGATTTTTTCAACCGCAAACTGAAAGGTATTTCACCAGAGATCAGGCTGAGTGATTAGTGATTGGAGTCTAGCGACCTTCAATGCAAATGACCGAACTTAGCATCAGTGAGGCCTCTGACTTGCTGCGTCAGAAAAAGATCTCTCCGGTTGAGCTGACTTCCGCCTGTCTGGCTCGCATCGATCAACTTAATCCAACCCTCAATGCTTTCATCACCGTCACGCACGAATCGGCATTGGCTGAGGCGCGCGCTGCAGAGGTCGAGATTCACAGAGGCAACTGGCGCGGTCCACTACACGGCATTCCGATAGGTCTGAAGGATCTGATTGACACGGCCGGAATCAAAACAACTTGCGGCAGCGCCCTATTTGCTGATCGCGTCCCAACTGAGGACGCTGAAGTTGTTCAGCGACTAAAGCGGGCCGGTGCTGTTCTGATTGGCAAGCAGAACATGCAGGAGTTCGCTTATGGAGGCACCTCCGCATCAAGTCATTACGGTTCGGTTTGTAATCCATGGGATACGAAACGAATTCCAGGTGGATCCTCCGGAGGTTCTGCAGCTGCGGTGGCAGCAGGGATGTGCTTTGGTGCGATCGGCTCTGACACCGGTGGTTCAATTCGCGAGCCGGCTGCGTTTTGTGGGATCGTTGGTCTCAAGCCTACGTACGGACGTGTCAGTACGCGCGGAGTATTTCCGCTTTCCTGGTCGCTTGATCATGTCGGACCACTTTGTCGCAGCGTCTTGGATACGGCGATCTTGCTCGAGGCAATCGCTGGATACGACGAGTTTGATACAACGAGCCCAGATTGGCCGACTGACAATTACACGACCGCATTGGGGGCAAAGGAAACACTACGAATCGGTGTAGTGCGTGAGCCTTTCTTTGAGGGATTGGATCCGGAGATTGAAAACGCAACGAACATAGCGTTGAAATTGATCGGCGAGATGGGTGTAGAAATTCTGGGGGTCACGTTGCCGCCAACACCAACCGCCGTCCAGGCTCCCGAGGTTTATGCCGTGCACGCGAAGTACTTCGCCAGTACACCTGAATTGTATCGACCATGGATGCGCGAACGACTAGCACAAGCTGCTGAAGTCGACACACTCTCTTATGTTGTTGGCCGGCGAGAGCTCGACCAGGTTAGACGCGCAATCAACGGCGTCTTTTCTACAGTGGATTTATTAGTAACACCGACGACGCCAGTGCCACCGATTACAATTGAAGAAGCATTGAATATGACAACCCCTCCACTGCCGGGCGAACTCTGGCTGAGAAATACTCGACCATTTAATGCTTATGGATTGCCAACTATCTCGATCCCGTGTGGGTTCACGCAAGCAGGACTGCCGATCGGCTTCCAAATCGCCGGGCCGCGCTTTGGTGAAGGAAGGGTCTTAGCCTTCGCTCATAATTTTGAGCAGTCTACGGACTGGTACAAAACTAAGCCCACGCACCGGGCCCTTTGAGATCAAGAACCAGGTAGACTTTTCAATCCGGTAATAAGAGAGTCGGTCATCACTCCAGAGGAGTGACATGTTTATAGCATCACAACTCCACTGTCCCCGGCTTCGTTCGGAGGAGCGGACCGACTCTGCATCTATACGACGGCGTGTCCCCTCCTCCGAACGAAGCCGGAGGTGGGAAAGACTCGGGCTATAAACATGTTGCCCCTCTGGGGCAAGGCAGTGCTGCAAATTTCGGAAATCTCGGAATCTCTTCATATACTCGGAGGCCCTCAAGATGTTTGCAATCGCACGTGGTGTGGTAAGTACGTTTCTCGTCGTGTTCTTCACTTGTTCCCTTTTTATCAACAACACGACCGCACAGAGTGACTGGACCGAACCCTTCCCAGCATTTCGCATCGCAGGTAATCTTTACTATGTCGGAAGCAAAGGCCTTGCAAGCTATCTGGTCGCTACTCCGCAAGGTCACATCCTTATCAACAGCGATCTTGAAGCTAATGTTCCGCTCCTTCGCGCCAGTGTCGAATCGCTTGGATTCAAGTTCAGCGACATCAAGATCCTTTTAATCAGTCATGCACATTGGGACCACGATGCCGGCAGCGCTCTTATTAAGGAGCAGACTGGTGCACAGTACATGGTGATGGATGGCGACGTTGCGGTAGTAGAGTCTGGGGGAAAGAGTGATTTTCAGTATGGCAATGATCCGGAGACGATGTATAAGCCGGCAAAAGTGGATCGCGTACTTCGGGATGGTGATGAGGTGAAACTTGGGGACACTGTTCTTATCGCACATCTAACAGCGGGCCATACCAAGGGCTGCACAACCTGGACGATGAAAGTTAAGGAAGGAACGAAGACTTACAACGCTGTGATAGTAGGCAGTCCAAATATCAACCCTGGCTACAAACTTGTCGACAACAAGCTCTATCCGCAGATTGCGGAAGATTATGAAAAGGGTTTTCGCGTGTTGAAGTCATTGCCGTGTGACTTCTTTCTTGGCGCCCATGGAAGTTACTTCGATATGGAAACGAAGTATGTACGCTTTAAGGCAGGCCTGGCCACGGCGTTTGTCGATCCGAATGGGTACAAAAGTTTTGTGACCCAAAAGGAACTGGCATTTCGACGCGAGTTAGAGAAGCAGCGCGCAGCAGCGAAGTAGTTTTTAGTCAGAAAATGGTTAGGTGCTACATGAACAAATTGAAAATGCTAATGGTCTCAGGGCGAGTCGCGGGGATCTTCTCAACAATACTTCTATTAGTTTGCTGGTCGAGTTTTGCTCAAACCGCTACTTCAGATGCCAATCGAAAGTGGGTTGGCTTTTGGCGACAGTTCACTGTAGCGATAAAAAAGAAGGATACCGACGCGATTAGGAAGATGATGCCCGAGGATTTCTTCGATGGTGGTGGCGGCCAAACTCCGTCTGAATGGTTGCAGTTCATAAATGAAAATGAGCGTAGTGGATCTTGGAAAGATCTCCAGCGCTCTGTTGCGAGCGGAGCGGTAAGAAATCGGAAGTGGAGCAGCAAAGGCATACCGACCAAAGTTACAAAAGACAATCGCTATTATTTCGAATTCCGCAAGGGAGGCTGGTTCTTTGCGGGAGTGGTGGGGGATTAAGATTGAATAGGGCGCGTCTATCCGGTGAGTAGTGTTTATTCGTAGTCGCGCGGGCTAGCCAAGTGCAACGTTAGGCCGACAGACGAGCGTAACCAATATGGACGCGCCGTGTTGCCATGGCGTATAGATCATCACTCGAACCCAGGAGGAACACCATGATCGTTGAAGCAAAGGTAACCATCAACGGATCCAAGGCGGCGATCTGGGCCACAATTACCAATATCGAGAAAGCCTCGGAAACATTAAGCGGAATCGAAAATATTGAGGTTCTCGAAAAACCGGCAAACGGGCTCGTGGGACTAAAATGGCGAGAGACCCGAATGCTGTTCGGCAAGCCAGCTACCGTGGAAAAATGGATCACCGATGCTGCTGAGAACGAGTTCTACAAAACCAGAGCAGAAGATGGTGGATTTGTATTCTTAACCACCAAAAGTATTTCAGAGAGCAGTGGCGGAATTACGTTGACTGAGGCCCATGATTCCAAGCCACAAACTATCGTTGCAAAACTGTCGGTCCCAATGCTGTTTCTATTCAAGAGCGTGGTGAAAAAGGCCCTTATGCAAGACCTAAACGATATTAAGGCTGCGGTTGAACAGGAATGATCGATCGCGGCCTGAGGACGGCATGCAGCAGCGGACTCGCCTCTCAGTAACCTCAGTTGTTAGTTGCGTTGGCCAGTCGTTCAAGCGCCACTCGATGCACCCACACACGTTGAAAGGAAAACGTGATGAGAGCCAGGAGGACACTTCTTACATTATCGTTCCAGATGATTTTTGTAATCACTGGTGGTCAGTTCGTTCTGGCCCAAGCTCAGGCCCCCGCCCCTACGTTACTCACAGAGGAAAACTCTACTAGAGCTATCGCCCTCGATTCTGTGACCCGCGTCCGTGACCCTCTCCCGGTCGTGGCCCTAAATAACTTCCAGCAGGGCCGAGACCCACGAACCCGAGTCGCACTCTTTGGGATCAACGTGGATCTGAGCCCGGGGGAGGACGCTTCGGCAGTAACCGCCACAGCCAGGGATTCACTTTCCAGAAGTTATAGCTTAAAGGTCGAGTTCGTCGGAAAGGTTCCCAATCAGAACTGGCTTACGCAGATTAATGTTAGATTGCCCGATGAATTGGCGCAGGCGGGCGATGTGTGGATAAGCATCAGTCTGCACGGGCAGACCAGCAACGAAGTGCTCTTCAAGATCGAAGTCCAGAGTGATCCCCGGTGGGTGACTCTGCCGGCGCGTAGGATAACGAATGGCCAGGACAATTATGTGGATGCGGCCTTCAGTTTTGAGTTCGGCATGAACGGTGTAGGAGCACTACCCCTCACAAGGAATGATTGGGACATTTTGTTCGGCAATAGCCCAAGCTTTGATACCTTCGAAGTAACAATGGTGACGGACGACCGCAGCCGCATCAAGGACCTGGGCGCGTTGAATTGGGGCGATGCCTTTCAAGTCCCTGTACTTCCGGCCTACCCGGTGCCAACAAGGGATCCAGACGTCGCTGCAATAGTCGGTCACATGTACGTGGTGCATACCAAAGACACGGAAACGGATCTGTACGCGCTGTTCCGCGTTGAGTCGTTAGAGCCGCTAAAGAGTGTCACCATCTCCTGGAAGAGCGTGCAACGACCGTTGGGTGATTAGCAGAATGTCCATCCAACATCGGCGCCTAACGACTAATTTGGACACGAGCCGCGGGAGAGTGTTTCTCAACTAGAATGATGCGGCGGAGGTGCTCTGATTCGCGCGGACGCGTCAGCTCAGACGTTATACCCAAGATAAAGATCATGCGTAAATCTGGTAACGTCCACGTGTGTTGGCTCCTCGCTTTGTTTTCTCTCTTGTCGTTCACCGCTGTGCGCGGGCAGAACGCAGCACCAATTCCGCCACCGCTCGGGCGACTAGTTGATATTGGCAGCCGTCGTCTTCATCTGTATTGCGTTGGCCACGGATCTCCTGCTGTCGTCGTCGAAAATGGGCAATCGTCCTTTTCGATGGACTGGGGTTTGGTCCAACCCGAGGTCGCGAAAATCACTCAAGTCTGCACATATGATCGGGCCGGATACGCGTGGAGCGAGAGAGGTCCCGCGACTGGCTCAGTTGAACAGACAAGTGACGACCTGCATCTCTTGCTGCGGATGGCAGGGGTGCGTTCGCCCTATGTGATGGTAGGCGCTTCTATCGGCGCGTTATACGTGCAGGGTTATCAGCGCAGATATCCAAATGAGGTGGTAGGACTGGTTCTCGACGATCCGGCAGGTGAGGAAGGCTCGAAGTACCTGGTTAACGGCAAAGACATGCCTATCTACGAAATGACCGGCGCGGACATGCGCGCGGCGTTCAAGCCGCTGTTCACCAATCCACCGCATTATGATCAGCCAACAAAGATAGAGGAGCCTTACGATCGACTGCCGCCGAGCCTACAACCGCTTCGCTTATGGGCATGGCAAAAGTTTTTTGCTGAGATGGATGTCGTCAATGATCTGATTACCGCTGATTCCTGGCGGAGTGAGTTTATCGCTCTGCGTCGCTGGCGACTCTCATCACCCCATCCACTTGGCAGTCTTCCGTTGATTGTTTTGGGGCGAAACCAAGAGGACAATGCAACGCGGCAGAAAGATCTGCGGGCGCTCACAGCGCTTTCAAGCACCGGCAAGTTGATCATTGCAGAGAATAGCGGACATGCGATTCATTTGTACCGGCCCGAGCTGGTGACCCGGTCTATTACCGAAGTAGTAACTGCCGCTCGTACGAGAAGTCGCCACCAAAGAAAGCGTTGACGAGTCTCGAAACCCTCGCCGGTGAGTAAAGATTAGAGCTATGTCAACAATCAAGCGATCAGCGCCGGTCTATGACATCGAACTCTATTATGAGCTGCGCGGCGACGGCGAGCCCTTAGTCTTGCTCCACGGCGGTGGGGGCGCCGGGTCCAACTGGAACTTGGTTTTCGCTGACCCTCCTCAAGGACATCGCCTCATCATTCCTGACTTGCGCGGCCACGGTCGATCCCTGAATCCATCTGGCGAGTTTAGCTTTCGCCAATGTGCGCTCGACGTATTGGCCTTGCTCGATCAGCTGGAGATAAACCGGTTCAAGGCGATCGGACTTAGCCTCGGCGCGAAGACCCTCCTGCATATCGCGACGCAGCAACCGAGCAGGGTCGACGCGATGGTGTTGGTGAGTGGGGCTCCGTATTTCCCCGAGCAGGCGCGATCGTTAATGCGTGCGGTCGATACTGAGAACCACAGTGAGACCGAGTGGCGACAGATGCGTGAATGGCACCAGACGGACGAACAGATCAGGGCATTGTGGCGCATGGCGCGCGCATTTGCCGACAGCTACGACGACCTGAATTTCACGCCGCCGTACCTGTCGACGATCACAGCCCGGACGCTGATCGTGCACGGAGATCGCGACGAACTTTACCCGGTGCGACTCGCAGTCGAGATGTATGAAGCAATCGGTGGGGCACAGTTGTGGGTGGTACCGAACGGCGGGCATGGTCCGATCTTCGGTCCGCTGGCGGCGCAGTTCGTCTCTACAGCTGTTACCTTTCTGGCTAGTGACGCGCAATGATGTGAATTAACGACACTTGTTAGTCACTCGGGATGAAAAGTCGTTATGAAAATTCTATCCTCGGCGCTTGTGTTGTTCTTAATCGCGGTCAGCGCTTCGGCTCAGACCTCGTCCGCTCCGTCTGAGGTGACGGTGATGCAAAATAAATGGCGGATCGACTTGTACAATCCTGCGCTCGACAAAGATCCGTTGGCGGCCAGTAAGGAGCACCAACAGGAAGAGATTCAGCAGCAAGCGGCAGCGCGCGAGAATGAAAATCGAATTCGTCACGGAGAGCCGGCCCTGCCGCCGGTCGTGCGCAAGTCCGCACCTGATACAGGAGATCGCCGGCTCACGACGTTCTACATTTATGAACTGAAGGTCAGAAACACCGGGCGGCAAGAGATCCTAACACTCATCTGGGAATATGTTTTTTTTGAGCCAGGTACGGCGCGAGAGGTGGGCCGGCTGCGGTTCGTAAACAAAGTAGACATGAGGCCCGGCACGACTAAACATTTAGTCGTGCGTTCGAAAGCTTCTCCCACCGGCACTCTTGATGCAACGAAAGCCGGCAAAAACGCGCGCGACCAGTACTCGGAGCAAGTCGTGATACGGAGAATAGAGTATGCCGATGGTTCCGTTTGGTCGTCAGTTGCGAATTAGGCGTGCAGGTTGACAGGGCCCGAAAGGCGCGAGTAGTCTGAGCCCAACTCGCATTTCGCAACCATTTAAGTTTTTCCAGCTCTATCAAAAATCCGAGGGTCACTCATATGACTTACCCTTCCTCGATCAGGCAAATCGGTATCAACTCATCAGTAGTTGCACTATTCTTTACCGCTGTTACTTTTCCAGTACCGGCGTTTCGCACTTCGGTCAACACTGCGCAGAATGTCGTCCAACAGAGCGCACAACTCCAGGCTCAAGACCCGGCGCAGGGTTTAGTGAGGCAGGGACAAGATCTAATTCGCACAAGACAATTCAACGAGGCAGTCGAGGTTTTGCGACGCGCCATTCAGACTCAGCCAAACCTTGCGGTGGCCCATGTTCAGCTCAGCATCGCATTGATGGGCATAGGACAACGCGATGAAGCATTCTCCGAAGCGAAACGAGCAATCGAACTGGATCCCAATGATGCACACGCTTATGTCGCCCTGGGAAATATCGATAGCTCAATGCGTCGTTATTCCGAAGCCATTCGCGCTTACAAGCAAGCGGCCACCCTGGACCCCAACTATCTCTCCGCTTACGTGAACCTCGGATTAGCATACTGGACGACGGCTCGCTATCCCGAATCGGCAGAAGCTTTTCAGCAGGCTTTGCATATTGATCCAAATAATGTAACTGCGCTGAACGGTTTAGGCATCGCGCAGTTTCACATGGGCCAGCGAGAACAAGGTATTCAATCAGTAAAGCAGGCTGTGAAAGTCAATCCAGGTTTTGTCGATGGCCATCTGAACCTGGCACGCTGGTATCACGGAATGGGTCGATATGAGGAGGCGGCGGCGGCTTACACGCAAGTCACTAAAATAATCCCGAAGTGTTCCCAGACTTACTTTGAACGCAGTCAAGACAATCTCTATCTTGGCAAGTACGAAGCTGCAGCGACTGATGCGCGCACGTATTT